>Ga0114129_10009405_pt1 | contig 13929 bp, 10 predicted proteins | sample RhiMetdeltSRZDD1_FD_80071 | JGI IMG/M metagenome (GOLD analysis project Ga0114129, IMG submission 80071) | Populus rhizosphere microbial communities from Tennessee, USA - Rhizosphere MetaG P. deltoides SRZDD1 (version 2) (version 2) | ecosystem: Host-associated > Plants > Roots > Rhizosphere >...
CCAAACATACTTGACCTCGATGTGATCGCCGAATTCGGTCAGTAGCCGATCGCCGATGCGCTTGAGCGCACGGCTGAAGCCGGTGGTTGGAGGACCGTAACCTCCCATGCGGATTCGGATCGGCTCGGGCATACGCGTGGTCTCGCTAGGGGACTGCGTCAGGACGTCGGCTGGCTTGCCGCGACCGCGATCCCCGATGCGGCCAGACCGACACCGATCGCCAGCAGGATGCCGGCGACGCCGGTGGCGGCGGCGAGCAGGCCGGCAAGTGTGGGAAACACGATCTGTCCGATGCGGTTGCCTGTCATCCGCAGCGTCAACGCGGTGCCGCAGACTTCAGGCGGCGCGATATACATGACGCCGGAAAGCGTCAGGGTCGAGGCGATGCCCATGACGAATCCCAAGCAGATAAGAACCGCGTACATTGCCGGCAGCGAGAGCGGCAGGGCCAGGATCAGAAAGCCCGCGGCGCTGCCGAGCATGCTCGTCAAGGTGAGCTGCCTGCGTCCTATGGCAAAGATCAGCCTGGCGTAGAAGGCGCGCGAGACCAGCGAAGCCACCGAGCGCACGGTCAACAAGAGCCCGATGTGATCGGAAGCGATGTGGCGTTCCGCGCCGAGCGCCGGAAGATAGATCACCAGCAGATCCAACGCGGTGATGGTCACCACGCTCGAGATCATGATGGCGGCAAAGCCGCGCAGGGCGAGCAGTTGTCCGATCGGAATGAACTCGCCGCCGGCGTGGTGCTCGGCCTTGACGGCGGCGGGCCTGATCAGCACTGCAACGATCACGCTCGCGCCGGCAACGGCAAGCCCGATGGTGAACAGTAGGCCCGTCGGAGGCAGCGCGCTCGCGCCGCCAAGCCAGCCCACCACGAAGGGGCCGAGTCCCTGTCCAATCGAGGCGGCCACCATGTAGTACCCGAGCGCGGTTTCCCGGCGGCGCTTGCCTCCGGAGCGCGCCGCCAGCATCTGATGGCCGGCCATGCAAAACATGTGGCCGAAGCCCAAGAGCACGGAAAAGCCAAGGAGATGCATCGCCGACCGCGGCCAAGCCCAAAAACCGAGGCAGGCGGCGAACACGAGCGCCGAGCCCAGCCAGGCCGCCCGCGCATCGTTGCCGCGGTCGATCCAGCGCCCCACCTGCAGGGCCGTGAAGACCGGGATAATGGCAAAGCCAGTGGCGATGATGCCGAGCCAGATGACGGGAAGGCCGAGTTCGATGGCCCGGTAGGAGGTGGTGATGCGGATGATGAGGATCAGCGTCTGGACGAGCGTGACGTGAGCTAAGAACGGGATGAGCAGCTGGTAATCGATGTCGCCCTCGCGAGGGACGCGCGCGCTCGGCTCCTCAATCATCGACGCATCGTGTCTCGTGCTCGAGTCGGCCTGGCCTGAAGTGCCGCTGGCCGGCAGTCTCCTTTACCGGCCTGCGTGCGCGAGGCAAAGTCCTGGCTGCTGCGCTTTTTGCGCGGTAAGTCGACTTGCAAACGGGTCGAGACGCGGCAAGCATCGTTTACGAAGCCTTAAGACACCGTGTTTTGCGCAACTCGCGGCCGCCAATTGGTCCCTGCGGGGTCAACTTTTTTCCTTATTTATCAATTCAACTCGCGGCGTTTGGGGATTACTTCCGGGGGTGGGATCACTCGCTTTCGTCTGGCTCGGAAAGTGTGGGCGTTGACGCCGTTGTCGCCCTGGGGAGGGCTGTGCGCGCGCCGATTCCAGCAAGACGTCTCCGCCCGGAGTGATCGGCAGGGGGAGCTTCGCCTTGGCGGGACAGTTCGTCGCGGTGATGCGACATTCGCGTGCCGTTGTACCGGCGCGCCGGACTACCATAAGACCGCCTCCACCGCCGCGTCGGGCAGCGGGCGCATCGACGGTGCGCCGACCGGCGATAACGCTGACGTTACGCCGCCGGGTAATCGGGCAGGCGCTGCGCCAGCGGGCCATGACCTTGAGCGTGATCGTCTCGCGCGGCGTGTTCGCGCTCAAGTTCGCGGCCGGCGCCTTGCTCGCAGCGATGGTCGCCTTGGCCATCATGAATTACCAAGAGCCCGAGCCTGGCGTGGCCGGGTTCGAATCCGCCAACAACGAAACCATCATCTATCGGCGCGCGCCGCCGCCTCCCGCGCGCTTGCAAGGCAGCGATGTTGCGGACCACAGGGAGGAAGCTGGATCGTCTTACCCCCGCGCGGTTCAAACGGTCCGCTTTGTCAACCCTGAGCCACCTCTATCCATTGCCGCTGCGGCACGCGAAGCGATCAAGCGCGCGCTGATCAAGGTGGGCGCTTTCGTTGCGTTCCCATCGAGAGAATCCGCGGAGCCGGAAAGCTCCGAGATGCGTCGCAAACGCGGCACCGTGGTTCTCGATGAAATCGACGATTACCTGTGGGAGGTCTATCAGCGCGCGCCCATCAAGAAGGACTCGAGCGGCGACTTCACCTGGAAGGATCCGACCGCCGCCAAGCGAATGGGGCTATCGCTGCAGGATTACGTGATCGGCGGCATGGATCCGGGCTTCCGGGAACAACTCCACAAAGCGGGACGCGCGATGGACGCCGACGGCATCAATTGGTCGATGCTCAGTGCATTCCGAGACGACTATCGCCAACGTCTCGCCGCCGGCTTCAAAGCGCGTGGCGGCAACTCCTTGCACGGCGGCAGCCGCCGAACGGGCGGCTATGGCCACGGCCGTGCGATCGACATTACCGCTGGGGAGGGAACCAATCCGGAAGAAGTCTGGAAATGGATCGACGCCAATGGCGCGAAATACGGGCTTGCCCGCCCGATGCCGGGCAGAGACCCGGCGCATATTCAGCAACGTGGGGAATCGAGCAAGGTAGCATCGGTATTCCGCAAGAAGCGCCTCGCCGACGGCGGCAGGCGACAAAGACAGAAAGCCAAGGTCAAAGTCGCCAGCGCGCGATGATGGCCGCAAAGGTTGATTGCCCCCGCGGCGTCTCGACCTTCCCCGAACTGCCTGCGCGATCTCAGGCCTGCTTAGGCGGAATCTTTTCCCGTCGCTCTTGGGTGCCTTCGGTAGCGTGACGTCAGCGCGCCATCCTCAAAATCGTCTTGCTGCCGCGCAAGCGATGCGGCGTGGCTCTGGCGGGATGGGAACGCGCTATAGACCTCCTGGCATGGCCTCACTAGCTTGCGCTGCGATGTACGCACCCCCGGTCCTTCCGCCCGCGCGCGAGTACGCCGCGCTCTACCGTTCGTTCCGCTGGCAGATTCCGGCGCTGTATAATATTGGCGTCGACGTCTGCGACCGCTGGGCCGAGATCGATGCGGCGCGTACCGCAATTTTCAACGTGCGCGCCGACGGCAAGGTAGAGGAGGTGAGTTACGGCGCGTTGCGCGAAGCCTCGAACCGGCTCGCCAACGCACTCGCCGCCCGCGGCATTGGGCGCGGCGATCGGGTCGCGATCCTGTTGCCGCAGGGGCCGGCCGTGGCGATCAGCCATATTGCCATCTACAAGCTCGGCGCCATTGCGCTGCCGCTTGCCATGCTGTTCGGAGTCGAGGCGATCTCCTATCGCCTGCGGGATTCCGGCGCGCGGGCGCTGATCACTTGTGCGCAGGGGCTTGCCAAGCTCGCGGTCGTCCGCGAGGTGGCGCCCGGCCTCGAATGCGTGTGGTCGACCGACGGGGCGACGGACGGGGCTGAAGACTTCAACGCGGCGCTGGCGCGCGCCGCCTCCGACTTCACGCCGGTTTCCACAACGGCCGACGACCCTGCGCTGATGGTCTACACGTCCGGCACCACTGGGCCGCCGAAAGGCGCGCTGCATGCGCACCGGGTCCTGCTCGGCCATCTCCCCGGCATCGAGTTGCCGCATGAATTTCTGCCGCAGCCGGGCGACCGGTTCTGGACGCCGGCAGACTGGGCCTGGGCCGGCGGCCTGCTCGACGCACTCTTGCCAGCCTTGCATTACGGCGTGCCCGTGGTGGCGCAAAAATTCGAGAAGTTCGATCCGGAGCAGGCCTTCGCGCTGATGGCCAAGATGCGCGTGCGCAACGCGTTCATCCCGCCGACGGCGCTGCGCATGTTGCGCTCGGCGCCGCGGCCGAAGGTGAGCATCAAGCTGCGCTCGGTCGGTTCGGGCGGCGAGGCGCTCGGTGCCGAGACCTACGAATGGGGCAAGGCGACGCTCGGCATCGCCATCAACGAGTTCTACGGCCAGACCGAATGCAATCTGGTCGTGGCCTCGTGCGCGGCTATCGATGTTTCACGACCCGGCGCCATGGGCAAACCGGTGCCCGGGCACAACGTCGCGGTAATCCGCCCGGATGGTTCGCAATGCGCACCCGGTGAGCTCGGTCAGATCGCGATCAGGCGGCCCGACCCGGTGATGTTCTTGCAATATTGGGGCAAGCCCGATGCGACGTGCGAAAAATTCATCGGCGACTGGATGACGACCGGCGACCAGGGCGTCACCGACGCGGACGGCTATTTCCAGTTCGTCGGCCGCGACGACGATGTCATCACTTCGTCGGGCTACCGCATCGGTCCGACCGAGATCGAGGATTGCCTGATCCGCCATCCTGCGGTGGCGCTGGCGGCGGTGGTGGGAAAGCCCGATGCGCTGCGCACCGAGATCGTGAAGGCCTTCATCGTGCTGAAGGCGGGAAACGCCCCCTCCGACGCGCTCGCCATGGAAATCCAAGGCTTCGTGAAGACGCGCCTCTCCGCCCACGAATATCCGCGCGAGGTCGCTTTCATCGACGAGATGCCGATGACGACCACGGGGAAAGTAATCCGCAGATTGCTGCGGCAGCGGGCGTGAGCGCCTATGACAGCCACTCAATTGATCACGTCAGAGCCGATGACACCTCACTCGGCGCTGCGGCCGTGCCGATATAGGCGGCGATGACACGCGCATCCTTGAGGACCTCGCCTGGTGCGCCTTCGGCCAGCGTACGTCCGTAGTCGAGCACATGGATACGGTCGGCGAGGTCGGCAACCATTTCGAGATCGTGCTCGATCCAGATCATGCTAAGACCGAGTTCGTGCTTGATCCGCAGGATGAAGCGCGCCAGGTCCTCGCGCTCGTCGCGATTGAGTCCCGCCGATGGCTCATCGAGCATCAGAATCGACGGCTCGAGCGCGAGCGCGCGGGCAAATCCGACCAGCTTCTGGATGCCGAAGGGGAGGCCGTCCACGGACGCGTGGCGATAGCGCTCGAGCTCCACGAATTCGATGATGCGCTCGACCGCCTCGCGGTGGCGCACCTCCTCGCGCCGCACCGATGATAGGAAGAGCATCTCGGCAAGGGGATTGGTGCGGATGCGCGTATGCCGGCCGGTCAATAAGTTGTCCAGCACCGACATGTGCGGAAATAGTTCCCCGTGCTGGAACGTGCGCGCCAGTCCGAGCCTGGCGATCTCATGCGGCGCGCGACCGGCGATGTGCTCGCCGCGAAAACGGATATGTCCCCCGCCGCGATAGATGCCGCTCACGCAATTGAGCACGCTGGTCTTGCCGGCCCCGTTCGGACCGATCAGCGCGAACAGCTCGCCCGCCGCCACCGCGAGCGAGACGCGATCGAGCACGGTCAGGCCTCCGAAGCGCAACGTGAGGCCGTCGATTTCCAGTTCAGCCATACCATCTCCGGCTGCGGCGATATTGCTTAACGTCGCGATAGCTTCTTCGCTCGCCGCTCTTGCGGCCGAGATAGAATTCCTGGATGTCCGGGTGCCGGCGCAAGCGCTCGGCGGTGCCGTCGAGCACGATGCGTCCGTTTTCCATGACGTAGCCGTAGTCGGCGATGTCGAGCGCCACGGTGGCGCTCTGCTCCACGATCAGGATGGCAATGCCGAGCTCGCGCCGGATGTCGGCAAGCCGCCCCAACAAATCCTTCACCAGCAGCGGTGCGAGGCCGAGCGAGAGTTCGTCGACCAGAAGGAGTTCGGGCCCGCAGACGAGGCCGCTTGCCAGCGCCAGCATCTGCCGCTCGCCGCCGGAAAGAAGGCCGCCGATGCGGTTGCGCAGATCGCCGAGCTGCGGAAAGAACTGGTAGGCCAGCCCCTCGCGCCGTCGTCGCTCGATCGCCGCGCTGCTGCGCGGGACCGGCGCGGTCAAGTTCTCGGCGACCGTGAGATTGGGAAATACCTTGTCGCGTTCGGGCACCAGCACGATTCCGCGCCGCGTGTTCTCGTGCGGGAGACTATTCTCGATGCGCTCGCCTTTGAACGTGATCGTCCCCTCGGTGACGCGCGCGTCGTCGATGCCGAGGAAGCCCGAGATCGCCCGCAAGGTCGTGGTCTTGCCGGCGCCGTTCGTTCCCAACAGCGCGACGATGCGGCCCGGCTCGACCGCAAGCGTGATGCCCTGCACGGCGGTGATGGCGCGCTGATAGACCACCTCGAGCTTGTCGATTGCCAACAGGGGGCCCGTCATCTGCGCGATCCCGAGGCCGAGCGGTGCTTGAATGGCCACAGCAGGAAATAGGTTTGAATGCGGCGCCAAATTCCGACCAACCCGAGCGGCTCGAAGATCAGGAACAGGATCATGACGAGCCCGAAGGCCGCGTAGTTCACCGCAAACAGCAAACTCGCATGCCGCTGCGCGCCAGGCAGCGCGAGCAGGCCAATCTCGATAATGTAGGGGAAGATGGTGACAAAGACCGCTCCGAGCAGTGCGCCGAGCAGCGATCCCATTCCGCCGATAATCACCATGGCAAGATATTGGATCGTGAGAAACAGCGAGAACGCCTCGACCGACACGAAACCGCGGTAATAGGCGAACAGCGCGCCGGCGACGGCGGTGACGGCGGAGCTGATCACGAAGGCCAGGAGCTTGTAGGAGGCGATGCCGATGCCGAGCGCCTCGGCTACGGTTTCCCTTGTGCGAAGGGCGCGCCAGGCGCGCCCGGTGCGCGCGCGGAGAAGATTGAGGCAGAGGAGAAGCGTCGCCGTCGCCGCCGCAAGGAGAATGAAATACCACGCGCGCCCATCGCTGATCGACCACCCCACGAGTGTGGGCGGATCGATGACGATGCCGGTCGAGAACCCGCGCCGCGTTTCGTACTCGCCGCCGAGATAGATCACCACGAAATGCAGCGCGAGCGTGCTCACGGCAAGATAGAGCCCGCGCAGCCGCAGCGATGGCAATCCGAAGATGATGCCGAGGAGCGCTCCGACCAGCGCTGCCGCAGGCAGCGTGACCCAAAACGGCGCATTCGTCTCGCGGAACAGGATGCCGACCGTGAACGCGCCCGCGGCAAGCAGGCCGGCATGCCCGAGCGAGATCTGTCCGGCAAATCCGGTCAGCAGCATGAGGGAGAGCGAGCCGATGCAGGCGAGAAAGACCTGGCAGGCGAGATCGAGATGGAATGGCGAGGCAATCAGCGGAAACGCGAGCAGCGCGATGATGAACGCGCCCAAGCTGACACGCTCGAGCCGCGTCTGGACGAGGGCGAGGTCCTGATCGTAGCTGGTGCGGAAATAGCCGCTGGCGCGTGGCGACCTAGACACGGTCGAGCTCCTCGCGCGTGCCGAACAGGCCCCACGGACGAACGATCAGGGCGGCAATGAGCACGAGGAACGGCACGACGTCGGAAAGCAGCGGATCGATATAATGGATGGCGATGACCTCGGCGGCGGCGACGATGACAGCGCCCACGAGCGCGCCGAGGAGGCTGTCGAGCCCCCCGACCAGCGCCGGCGCGAATGCCTTGAGCCCGATGACCACCATCGTCTGGTCGAGACCGGAATCGAGGGCGATCAGCATGCCGGCAATCGAGCCGGTGAGTGTCGAGAGGGCCCACGCCAGGGCATAGATGGCGTTGAGATTGATCCCGCGCTGCGCCGCCAGAAGCGGATTCTGCCCGGCCGCCCGCAGTCGCATGCCCCACCGCCCGAACCGCAGGAATGCGAACAAGGCGCCATAGACCAGCACGGCCATTAGCACGATCAGCGCCGCGCAGGTCGAAATCCGGGCGCCGCCGATAAGTTCGATCGAAGGATTGGAGAACTTGAGCGCCTGCAGGGGATGCTGTTGCGCCGCCGACCAGATCAGCACGACCAGGCCGCGCAACAGGATGCCGATCGCAATCGTGGTGAGAATGGCCGCCAGCACCATCTGTCCGGTCATTTTGCGCATCAGCAGGAGGTAGACGAGCACGCCGACGGTCAGGCTGAGCAGAGCTGCCGCAGCGATCGCGCTGACGGGATGATCGGCAAACAACGAGGCGGTCGTGTACAGCAGATAGGCGCCGAGCATTGCAAGTTCGCCGTGGGCCATGTTCATCACCCGGCTCACGCGATAGATCAGCACGTAACCGCACGCGAGCAGCGCATAGATCGCCGCGAGTACGGTGATGTTGACGATGAGCTGCACGGGTTAACAGTCAGCCAGGTAGGTCGTTTCCCGGGCGCAGGGCAGCACGGGTTGGTGCGCTGCAGAGCCTAGGCCGTCCCAGTCTGTGGCGGTCCCGGCTGAGCGGTGCACCGCTCCCCCTGCGTGCGCGGATTGCATCAGAGTTTCTGCACGCGCTTGGCGCTGCACCGCAGGGACACAGGCATCACTTCACGTCATAAGCAACCCAATCCTTGGTCACCGTGATCGCCGACTTCGCGGGGTCCCAACGATAAACGCGATAATACTGGCGGGTTCGGAAGTGGTTCTCCTTGCTCCATTCGATCGGGCCACCGCGCAGGCCCTGGGTGTCGATCTTTACGCTCTCCATTGCAGCGCGGATTTTTGTGGCATCGGCCGGCCAGCCCGCGGCTTTGAGCACGGCTTCGAGCACCAGTCCGCCGATCCAGCCTTCGGTGAGCTGCTCGGCCGGGTATCGCACAATTCCCCTCTTCGCTTCCTCGACGATCTGCTTGTGGATGGGCAAGTTGTCCTGGAACAATGAATTGGCGCCGATGACGTAGAATTTTCCGTCCTTGAGGCGCGCCAATTCGCTTTCGGCTTCGATGTGCGCCCAGGTGATGTAATTTCCATCCCAGCCCAGGCGGCGCAACGCTTCAAACGTCTTCACCTGGGTCACCCAAGGGGCCCAAGAGAATATCCAGTTCGGGTTGGCATCCTTGAGCTTGGTCGCGAATGGGGTGTAGTCGGCAGTCGGCGGCGGAATCACCTCCTTGTCGACCGGCGTCATGCCCATGGCCTTCGCCTGCTCCTCGGCATAATCGATTTCTCCGCGCGAGAGCGGGATGGCCATGGCGGCGAAGCCGATGCGCACCGGTTCTTTTGCCGTCTCCTTGATGAAGGTGAGCGTCGCGCGGCTGTCGTAGCCGCCGGCGTAAGCGGTGGTACAGAACTGCAGGAGATCGGCCGGCGGATAGACCTCTTTGGGACAAACGGCGCCCATCAGCATCAGCGCCACGTTGGCACGCTTGGTTTCCGCGATGACCGGCGCGAATGTCGAAGACAGACTAGAAAGCACCAGCAGACTGACGTTGTCCTGAGTGAGCAGGCGCTTGGCGTTGGCCGCTGCCTTCGATGGCTCGCCTTGATCGTCGAGCACGGTCAGCTGAATTTTCTTGCCGTTGATCCCGCCCGCCGCATTGAGGCGGTCGACATAGAGACGAAAACCTTCGATCGGTGGTCCGTTCGTGCCCGACGCTGGACCGGTCAAGGCGCCGGTCACACCGATCACATAGGCATCCTCTGCGGCGGCCGGCCATGCCAGCGCCGCCGCCGCCAAGATGGCTGCAACAGTTCGTGCCAACATCTGTTTTCTCCCTGGTCTAACGAGAAGTCATAGGGCCGTGCTCGCGGCGATCAGCCGCTCCTCGCGAGCATCGTACATGTCTTCGACAAGCGCCTTGAAGCGCTGGTACATGAGATCGCGCTTGACTTTGCGTGTCGGAGTGATCGGCTCGCCCTCTTCCTCGGGATCGAGCGCCTTGGGCAGAATGCGAAACGCCTTGATCTGCTCGGCGCGCGAGAGCTCGCTGTTCGCCCGCTCGATCTCGGCGCCGATCAGGCGCGCCACCTCGGCGCTGTTGGCCAGACTGGAGAATCCCGTGTACGGCACATCGTGCCTGCGCGCCCAATCCGCCACTGTATCGGCTTCGATCTCGATCAGCGCGGTGAGAAATTTGCGACCCTGCCCGAACACGATTGCCTCGGCGACGTAGGGGCTGGTGCGCAGGATGTTCTCGATGAATGAAGGAGAGATCGTTTTGCCCCCGGAAGTGACGATGAAATCGCGCGCGCGGTCGACAAGGCGCAGCGCCCCGTCGCGCCATTCGCCGATATCGCCGGTGCGCAGCCACCCGTCCTCGCCCTTGATCGCGCGGGTGGTCTCCGGATCGTTCCAATAGGACTCGAAGAGATCGGGCGAGTTCACCAGCACTTCACCATCGCTTGCGAGCTTCACCTGCCACCCGGTAGGGACGGTGCCCACGTCGCCCGGGCGGGGAAACGGGTCGCGCTGGCCGGAAATGATGCCGCCGGCCGTCTCGGTCTGTCCGTACATTTCGACGACGTTGACGCCGAGCATCTGCCAGAGCGCCATGGTTTCCGGCGGTAGTGGCGCTCCAGCGCAGACTGCGAGCTCCAGCCGGTCCAAGCCGAGCTTGTTGAGGATCGGCATGAATACGCCCGCACGGCAAACGCCATAGAGGGCCTCGCGAGCGAACGCCCTTTCGCGGTCCCAGCGGCGTTGTGCGTGCTGGCGCGCAAACCGCATGGCGAGGGACGCGCTCGCGCGCTTGAGGCCGCTGGAATTGTGAATGCCGAGCAGCACCTGAGAGGCGAATTTCTGAAGGTAACGTGGCACGGTGAATAAGACCGTCGGCGCCGTCTCGAACAAGGTCGTCGCCAAGTCCTCCGGATCCTCGCCGAAATGCGGCACCAAACGCGAGATCAGCGGCAGCGTGACAGCGACGTCGCGTCCGAGCACGTGACAGAGCGGTAGGTAACCGACGGTGCGGTGCTCCTTTTGCACGAGCGTGGGATAGTGGTCGACGATGTTCGCGGCGGCCGCGAGATGCTTGCCGTGAGTTACCAGCGCCCCCTTGGGCGGACCGGTGGTACCGGAGGTATAGACGATGAAGGCGGGCGCCTGCGGACCCAGTCGTGCGGCTTGTTGCTCGAGCCATGCGACGTCCGGTTCTCCGGCCGCGGCGAGCAGGGCACGGTAACTCCTGAGTTTTTGGTGCGCGTAGCCGAACATCGCGGTGTCATCGAGCATCAGCACCCATTTCAGTTCACCCAACCGGTCGGCGAGTGGCAGGATCTTGTCGACGTACTCCTGATTTTCCGCGATGAACAACGCGGCGCCGCCGTGGCGCATCTGGTATTCGACTTCGGATGCGGATGCGGTCGGATAGATGCCGTAGACGATGGCGCCGACTGATTGCGCCGCGAGGTCGCAGATCACCCATTCCTCGCAGGCGTCTCCCATGATGGCGACGCGGTCGCCGGGCGTAAGCCCGAGGGTTGCAAAGGCGCGTGCCGCACGCGCGACCAGCGCCGCGTAGTCGCGCCAGCTTCGTTCGCGGTATCGTCCGAGGTGCTTGGAGCGAAATGCGATGGAATCCGGCGCTCTTCGCGCGCGCTCGCACAGCAACAGCGGTGCGGACCTGCGGCGCAAGGTCTCGCGGTCAAGCGGCGGGCCGACGGTCATGGGGCGGCCGTTGAGCGTTCCCCCGGTTGCTTCGCCACTGTGTTGTGCCATGCCGGCGGACTAAATTCTACCTGCTGATCTATAGACAGCCGAGTACGAGACGAGAATGAGCATTCGCCGAGATGGCAACCCCCCGTTTCGGGCCGATCACGTCGGCAGCTTGCTGCGGCCGCGGATCTTGCGCCAAGCGTTCCGCCGTCACGCGGCAAAAGAAATCGGAGACGACGAGTTTGCGCGCATCCAGGATGACTGTATCCGCGCGGCGGTGCGCATGCAGGAAGAGATCGGCCTTGAAGTGGTGACCGACGGGGAATTTCGTCGGGGCTCGTATTGGGGCCGCTTCGTGGAGCGCACCGAAGGTCTGGAGGTTCGACCGGCACTGCTCAAATTTCGTGACGATCAAGGCGATGAGGTCGATTTCACCGCGCCCTATGCGACGGCGGCGATTCGACGCACGCATCCGATCGCCGTCGATGAGTTCGTTTTTCTGCGGGCTGTCACGGCCGTCACCCCGAAGATCACCCTGCCTGCGCCGTCCACGATGCATTTTCTGCGGTTTTCCGACTTCGCCGACGAGACCGTGTATGGCGATAGCGATCGGTTCTTCGCCGATCTGGTCGACGTGTTTCGGCAGGAGATGGCAGCGTTAGTCGCCGCGGGCTGCCGCTACCTGCAGATCGACGAGATCGCTTGTGCCTTGCTGTGCGATCCTACGATCCGCGACAGGATTGCGGTCGCGGGCTGCGATCCCGACGCGCTGGTCGAGCGCTATATCGATGCGATCAATGGCGCGCTTACCGGGTGTCCCAAGGAAGTGGTCATCGGCATTCACATGTGCCGCGGCAACTTCAGGGGCCGCCACCTCGCGGATGGCGGATACGAATGGGTTGCGGAGCGCTTTTTTGCCCGCGCCGACGCAAACCATTTCCTGCTCGAATATGACACGCCACGAGCAGGCGACTTTGCGCCGCTGCGCTTCGTCCCAAAGGATAAGGGCGTGGTGCTCGGGCTGATCAGCAGCAAAACGCCGGCACTTGAAACGATCGCCAGCTTGCAGCGGCGCGTCGACGAAGCTGCGAAGTATATCGCCCCTGAGCGGCTCGCCCTCGGTCCGCAATGCGGCTTCGCCAGCAGCGCTGGCGGCAATCCCCTGACCGAGGCGGACGAACGCGCGAAGTTGCACCTGGTCGTGGATGCGGCGCGCACGATCTGGCGATAGCGGCTGGCGCGCGCACGAGCCAGTAAGTGGTGGAGCAACGAACCCTGAAAGTCACCACGTCATCCCGCACTTATCATGGTAACGATCTTGGTGGTCCTTCAAGGCCAGGGCCGTGGTTTTGAGCGTATAAGAGCCGCCCTCATCTTTCACTGCTTCCTGCAGATAGAAGTTCTGGATCGGAAAGTGGTTGTTCCCGTACTTGTAGGGACCGCGAACAGATTGATAGTTGGCCTTACGCAGCGCACCTCGAATAGCATCCTTCTTGGTGAGGTCTCCAGCAACTGCGTCTACGCCGCTGTTGATGAGCATGGCCGCGTCATAGGCCTGGGCCGCGTAGAAGGACGGATTCCGACCGTATTTTTTCTTGAAATCGCTTACGAATTTTTTGTTGGCCTCGTTCGGCAGGTCGACCACCCAATGTTGCGCTCCGGGTATACCGAGCGCCAATTCGCCTAGCCGCGGCAGTGACAACGCGTCGATGATGAAGGCGGTGTAGAGCGGTATCCGGTCTCGCAAACCGAATTGCGAATACTGGGTTAGAAACTGGATGCCCGCCGGACCTGGGTAGAAAGCGAAGATGGCGTCGGGTCTGGTTGCGCGCGCCTTCGACAGTTCCGGCGAGAAGTCGAGCTGGTCTGGCCACCTTGTGTAGTCCTCCCCGAGGATTTGTCCGCGGAAGTTGGCCTTGAGCCCGGCTATCACGTCCTTGCCAGCCGCATAATTGGGCGCGATCAGGTAGGCCGTCTTGACGTTCTTCTGGTTCATGTATTCGCCGATCGCTTGGGGCACCTGGTCGCCTTGCCACGACGACGAAAAGAACCACGGCGAGCAGAGTTCGCCCGCGATTTGTGATGGTCCGGCATTTGCGCTGATGAGGAAGGTATTCGAATCAACCGCCGACTTTAGCGAGGCCAAAAGGATGTGGGACATCATGTACCCGGTCAGGAAATTGACCTTCTCGGATTCGATCAGCCTGTCCGTCTTCTGCTTTCCGAGCTCCGGCTTTAAGCCGTCATCCTCATAAATTACCTGCACGGCAAGCCCGCTCATCTTTCGCCCGAGGTGGTCGAGCGCGAGCTCGAATGCATCGCGCATGTCGTTGCCGACCGCGGCGGGGCCG
>Ga0114129_10009407_pt1 | contig 13929 bp, 14 predicted proteins | sample RhiMetdeltSRZDD1_FD_80071 | JGI IMG/M metagenome (GOLD analysis project Ga0114129, IMG submission 80071) | Populus rhizosphere microbial communities from Tennessee, USA - Rhizosphere MetaG P. deltoides SRZDD1 (version 2) (version 2) | ecosystem: Host-associated > Plants > Roots > Rhizosphere >...
GCTGCCGGCCGAGGACTGCGGCCAAGTCGGATTCCGACTTGAATTCTTCGATCGCGTCTGGAACCGTCGCATGTCGAGCCATAAATCCGTGCGTACTTTCAGCGCTTGGGTGCATGAATCCAACGCTTTCGTTACAGGGGCGAGGTCACCCGTCAGCGAGAGACATGCCTGTTTTCCGTGCGAAAAAGCGCCTGTTTCTGAATGATGCTTGGCATAAGTTCGCTGTCAGGCAGACTTTCGTCTCTAAAAAGGACACCATCGTGCCCGCCGGCGTGTCCTAAATTGGGTCGACGCGGGGAAGGAATGTCCGCAGCCGTGCAGCGGCGGCCGAGTCCAGCGGTTTGATGAAGGAGTACTGCGTCTTGATGTTCGTGTACCCCAGGTTCTCGTAGAACCGGTGTGCCGCCTTCCGCGTGGCGCTGGAGGCGAGTCGCAGTATCGAGCATCCCCGAATCTCTCGCCCAGACTTCGGCACGGTCCACCAGCGCGCGGCCGATGCCCAGCCGGCGATGGTCTCGATCGACGACGAGACCGGCAATCGCGGCGAACGCTTCGGCATCGACGTATTCGGTAAAGACGACGTGCACCCATCCAACGGCGAGGCCGTCCACATCCGCGACGAAAAGCTGTTGGTCTTGTCGCAGGAGGATCCGCGACAGCCGGTCGGCCGCATCCGCGTGCGTCAGGTCGTAGCCAAGTTGGGTCGTCAGTTGCGCGATCGCGGCGGCGTCTGACGCGCGGGCCACTCGAATCGTGACAGGGGCCATGGCAGGTATACTGCCACGACGCCTTCGGGACACTCGCCAATCGCAGGAGGGAGCGATGCGTGTAGTCATAGCCGTCATCATCGGCTTCGCCGCGGGATCCTCAGCTCTCGGTCAAACCAGCCCACATCAACGCGGTACACCGGTTATTCCGATTAACCGGGCGCCTGCCAGCGAATCGGTCGTCGTCACACGCAATCAGGCGTGGCAAGTACAGGCAACCGACCATTTCGATATTTATCATCAGGCGCCCCAGCCCCAGATAGACGCCGCGGCTCTCGAGGCCGAGCGCGCCTACGCCCGCATCAGCGCCAACATGGACCACGAACTCACGGCAAGGATGCCGGTTATCCTGGTGGCGAATGATGCCGATCTACCGAGGACCGCAGAGCAGGCGTATCAGCTCGTCGCCGCAAGCGGCGCGCCTATCGGGGCTGAACACCTGTTGTTATCCGGGGAGACGCTGGCGCAACGGCCATACTGGATGGCACACGAGCTCACGCATCCGTTCCTGTTTGAATTGCTCCCTGCACCAGTGGATTTCGCCGCGTGGGTGTCGGAGGCACTCGCCGATCATCACAGCGGCGCGTGGCAACCCGTCGCCCTGGCCGCGATGCGCGATTCGCTCACAACTGGCCGTGTTCCAGCAGTCGAAAGCCTGGCTGTTTCAGATCGTCATTGGGGACACGCCGTGTTCGACTACATCGCCTCGCAGTACGGTACCGACGGTGTCCGGCGGTACATCGAGGTTTTGAGTCGCCGGCCGCAATCTGGTGGTGACGCAATTGAGGAGGCCTTTTCGACCTCGCCCGCCGAGTTCAATCGCGCGGTTGAGGCGTACGCGAGAAGCCGCTTGCAGCGACTCGGCCTCACGTAAGAGCGCAAGCCGGGTACGCGCTGGCCGCCCTCCTCGCGGTCTTGATCATCGCCGGTCTGCTCGTGGCGAGCGCGTTGCCGTGTGGGCGACCCTCGCCAAGCGAGAGAGGGAAGCGGAGCTGATTTGGCGAGGAACTCAGTACGCGCGTGCCATCGATTTGTTCAGACAAAAGTAGGGGTACGTGTTTCCTCCGGACGTCGATACCCTTCTAAGGGAACGTTTTCTGCGCAAGAAGTACACGGACCCCATGGTTGCTGACGGCGAGTTTCAGCTCCTCTACGCCATCCAGCTGTCGGGTGGCGACGTCCCCCGTAACCTTGCCGATCCCCTGGATCAACCTCGCGATCGCGATGCCCGCGTAGGCATTATCGGCGTCGTCAGCAGAAGTCCGGACTCGAGCCTCGGCCGGTTCAACGGCGCAACCCGGTACAACGAATGGGCGTTTACGCCGCAGACGGTCTACGGCAAGCGGGCGGAGGGCGGTAGCCCGTTGAAGGGCGGACCTCCGCCACCAGGCGCAAACTGAAACGACGCCAGGTCCGGCTGAAGCCGGACACTACGTACAGCTGAAGCCGCGAAGCCGGACATTACGTACAGCTGAAGCCGGACACTACGACAGTGGTTGTCAGAGCGTGGCTTCGACCTTCGCGCGGAGATCGGCGGTGATCGCTGGGTCGATCCCGAACCACGCCTTCCATGCCGGCCGCACCTGGTGCAGCAGCATGCCGAGGCCGTCGACGACCGGGTTGCCGCGGGCGCGCGCGGCGGCGAGCAGCGGCGTTTCGAGCGGCGCATAGACGATATCGGCGACGATCGCGGCGGCGGGGAGGGTGTCGAGGGAGAGCTCGAGCGGCCGCTGGCCGACCATCCCCTGGCTCGTGGTGTTGACGAGCAGCGCCGCGCCTTCGAGCGCGAGATGCCGTTCCTCCCACGCAAACGCGGCGATCGGCGGTCCAAATTCGCGCGCCAGCTCCTCCGCGCGCGCGCGCGTGCGATTGACGACGCGGATCTCGCGCGCACCGCGCTGCGCCAGCGCGTAGACGATCGCCCGCGCGCCGCCGCCGGCGCCAATGACGACGGCGGGTCCGGCATCGGCTCGCCACGCCGGCTGCCGCTGCACCATGTTCTCGATGAACCCGAAGCAGTCGTTGTTCGTGCCGGCGAGCGGTCCATCGGGCCGCACGATGACGCAGCTGATGGCGCCGATGCGCCGGGCGACATCATCGACCTCGTCCACAATCGCCATCGCCTGCTGCTTGTGCGGAATGGTGATGTTGCATCCGGCAAAGCCCAGCGGAGACAGGCCCCGGAGCGCGCCGGCCAGCTGTTCCGGCTTGATCGCCAGCGGGACATACGCGCCCGTGAGTCCATGCTTCGCCAGCAGATGGTTGTGAATCATCGGCGAACGCGAGTGCATGACCGGCCAGCCCATCACGCCGGCGAGGAGAAAGCGATTGGAAATGGACATCTGGCAGGTTAGGAAGCCGTTACAGCATAATTCAGCGTAGATGCTTCGAAAGGACCAGAACGACCTGCTGACGCAGACCGGCCCCGGCACGCCGGCGGGCCGCTTGTTCCGCAGTTCATGGATTCCGGCGCTGCTTCCGGAAGAACTGCCCGAGAACGACTGTCCGCCGGTCCGCGTCAAGCTGCTCTCGGAGCGGCTGATCGCGTTCCGCGACAGCGAGGGACGCTACGGCCTGATGGACGAGTTCTGCGCCCACCGCGGCGTCTCGCTGTGGTTCGGGCGCAACGAGGAGTGCGGTCTGCGGTGTCCGTATCACGGATGGAAGTACGACGTGACCGGCCAGTGCATCGACATGCCGTCGGAGCCCGAGGGATCAACCTTCGCGCGCAAGGTGAAGCTCACGTCCTATCCGCTCGTCGAGCGCGGCGGCGTGCTGTGGGCCTACATGGGCCCGCCCGACCAGCGGCCTCCGCTTCCCGAATGGGAATTCGCGACCGTCCCCGCCCCGCAGTCGTTCGTCTCGAAGCGCTTCCAGGAGTGCAACTGGCTGCAGGCGATGGAAGGCGGCATCGACTCGAGCCACGTCTCGTTCCTGCACCGCGGCGACCTCAACACCGATCCGCTGTTCAAGGGCGCGCGCGGCAACCAGTACAACCTGAACGACGCGCGGCCGGTGTTCGAGGTGGTCGAGAGTCCAGGCGGCCTTTACATCGGCGCGCGGCGCAACGCGGAAAACGGGAACTACTACTGGCGCATCACGCAGTGGGTGATGCCGTCCTTCACCATCATTCCCCCCCGCGGCAATCATTCGATCCACGGCCACTTCTGGATCCCGGTGGACGACGAGAACTGCGTGACGTGGAGCTTCGACTATCACCCGACGCGCGCGCTGACGGACGAGGAAGTCGCGGCGATGCGCGCGGGGAAGGGCATCCACGCCAAGACCATTCCGGGCACCTATCTGCCGCTGGCGAACAAGCACAACGACTACCTGATGGATCGCGCCGCGCAGAAGGCGGGGAAGACCTACAGCGGCATCGAAGGCTTTGCGATGCAGGACGCGTCGCTGCAGGAAAGCATGGGGCCGGTGGTCGATCGCACCAAGGAGACGCTCGTCTCGACCGACAGCGGCATCATCATGGCGCGGCAGCGGCTGCTCCGCGCGGTGAAGGCGCTCGTGGACACCGGCGCGACCCCGCCGGGCGTTGAAGCCGCCCACCAGCGCGTTCGCTCGGCGTCGATCGTGCTGCCGCCGGATCAGCCCTACAAGGATGGCGCGCGCGAAGCGCTCCTCGCGCAGCCTGGCGTGGCTCCAGCCTCGGTATGACGATTCCCAATTACCATCTCCCAACTCCCAAGGTTCGCGGAGTCGGAGTTTGGGAGTTGGAAGTTGGTAGTTGGGAGTTCTCGTGCTGACAGAATCCGCGCGCATGAGTTCGGCCGCCGAGGCGCGGTTCAGGCTCCGCGAACAGCGGCCCACCGGGCGCGTCGTCAAAGTGATCCGTCTCGACCGCGTCACCGATGCAGATCTGAAGGAGACGGCGGCGGCCGACTTCGTCGTGATGGTGACGGCGGCCGGCCAGGACAGCCGCGCCGCCGCGACGATCGGCGAGATCTGCAGCCGGCGCCGCATCACCACCGCGACGGTCGTCGTGCGTGTACCGTCAGTCAGCGACGAGGTGCTGTCCGCAACGCTGGCGCAGGTGCGGCCGTGGTCGCTGATGGTGGTCGTGGCGGGCGACGAGAGTTATCTGGACGACCTGCTCAAGTCCTTCCGGTAACCCCTGTGAGCAACCGCGTGACGGTCGCTGCGCTTCAGGCGATGAAGCGCGAACGCAGAAAAATCGTCGCGGTCGTCGTCTACGACTATCAGATGGCGCAGATCGTCGATCGCGCCGGCGTCGATATCATCTCGGTCGGCGATTCGGTTGGCGCCAACATGTGGGGACAGCGCAGCGAGCTGGAGGTGACACTCGACCAGATGCTGCTCGTCTGCAAGGGCGTACGGCGCGGCGTCGGCCGTGCGCTCGTGAGCTGCGACATGCCCTACGGGCCGCTCCAGAAAGGCGCGGAATATTCCAAACGCGCGGCCGAGTATCTGGTCAACGAAGGGGGCGCCGACATGCTGAAGCTGGATGCGGCTGCGGAGTTTCCCGAATCGACGCGCGCGATTGCGGCTGCCGGGTTTCCGGTGTGGGCGCAGTTCGGCATCACGCCGCACACGGCGATGCGGTACACCGGTGCGTCGAAGACGGTGATCGAGCTCGCCGCCGAGTTGAAAGACCAGTTCGTGGAGGAGGCGCAGTTGCTGGAAGAGGGCGGCGCGTCGCTGCTCGATTTCACCAATTCGGGCCCCGTCGCCGGGCCGGAGGCGGTTGCGGCCGTCTCCATTCCGGTACTCGGCGGGCTTGGCGGCGGGCCATGGCTGGATGGCCGCGTCCGTGCGATCGGAAACGCGGTTGGCTATTCCGCCGCGGCGCTCGACGATGGGGTCGAGCGCTACGCGAACGTCGCGCGCATCACGCTCGATGCGATCACCGCCTACGCCGCGGACGTCCGCGCGGGCCAGCCAATCAAGGGGAGCAAATAGTCGTGGCCGGCGCCACGATCGACGGCATCTATACGCGCTACGAGGTCTACGGATCCGGCCCGCCCGTGCTGATGTTCTCGCCCGGCGGGTTCGACGCGACGGTCGAAAAGTGGACGACGCAGGGGATCTACACGCAGATCCGTCCGATCGAGCACCTCTCGAAGCGCTTCACCTGCATCGCGTTCGATCGCCGCGAGTGCGGCGCATCGGGCGGACGCCTCGAAGCGGTCTCGTGGGCGCATTACGTCGCGCAGGCGAAGGGGCTGCTCGATCACCTGCACATCAGCCGCGCGCACATCATGGGCGCGTGCATGGGGTGCTCGCCTGCGCTCGCGTTCGCGGTTGCGCATCCGGCAGCGACCATCAGCCTGCTGCTGTACTGGCCGGTCGGCGGGCCGCATTACCGCATGAACAGCCACGCCCGTTTTGCGGAACACATGGAGTTCGTACGGCACCAGGGCTTCAAGGCGGTCGCGTCGCTCGTGCAGGCGGAGGGCAAGCCCTTCAACCAGGACCCGCGCGGCGGTCCCTGGGCGACGGTGATCAAGAGCGACGCCGGGTTCGCGCGTGTCTATCAGAACCAGGAGCCCGAGCGGTACCTGTCGTTCGTCGGCACCATGCGCAACCAGTTGTTCGACCGCGACACGGCGCCGGGTGCCAGGGCGGAGGACCTGGTGCGCGTGGACGTGCCCGCGCTGATCGTGCCCGGACGCGACAAGACGCACGCGACGTCGGCCGCGCGCTACCTGGAGGAGTGCCTGCCGCAAGGGGAATACTGGGATATCGCCGTCGCCGATCAGACCGGGTCTACCGTGCCGCCGCGGCTCCTGGAATTTCTGGGTCGTACGTGGGGGCCGGCTTCAGCCGGCTCGGAGGAATAGTTCTTCAACCGTCATCCGCCTCGGGATGATGCCCTGCTCGTAGTCGTGCTGGACGATCGCTTCGAGCATGCGGCGGTTCGGCTCGACGCCGTACGGCAGCGGATCGCCGATCTCGTCCATCACCCGCTTGAAGAACCGGTCGTCGGCTGACGGTTCCGCGATCCGCCCGGCGGCGAGGTCGTCCAGATACAGGCGCTTCGCCTCGACGAACACGTCGAAGATGTCGGCCGCGAACGACGGATGCGCCGCGAGCAGGTCGTCCTTCACGACCAGCGTGTGATTGATCGGGTACAGGCCTCGCTCGCGGAGCGCCGCGAGCCCTTCCTCCGCGGCATTGGCAATCAGCGGCTTTACGTCGGGCGAATCGACCTGCACGCCAATCGCGGCAGGGATTTCACCAGACGCGACCAGGTCCTCCATCTTCTTGCCCTTCTCGATCGGCACCACGTTCGACGGCGGCTGCCATTCCGCCACGTGCTCGTCGCCCGAGAGCACCCACGTCACCTTGCCGAGATCGACGCCGTACTGGTGCTGCAGGATGCTGCGGGCCCACACGCCGGTCGTCACCGTGTAGCCACGGTTGACGCCCACGCGCCTCCCCTCGAGATCTTTCGGGCCGCGGATCCCGGACTTGGTGTTGTAAACGATCGCGCCGTGGTGAAACGCGCGCATGGGAAAGATGGGCAGCGCGGTAAAGCGCTTGCCGTGTGCGCGCGCGCAGATGTAGGTCGTGATCGCCAGCTCGGAGATGTCGAACTCGAGCCCGCGCACCATCCGGCGGAACGCCTGGATGATGACCGGCACCTCCTCGAAGTCGAACTCGAAGGTGCGCGGCCGGATCGTCCTATCCTTGAGCGCGCGCGTGTGGCCCCGGGTCGCGAGCGCGGTTTTCAGTCTCATGCAATGTATTATTTGCGTTCCTTATGCTGACTGAAACTACCGCGAGGCCCCGGTGAGCGCTGCCAGCGAGGCAGGCAGCGCGGTGCTTGACGAGCTGGTGACGGCGAATCGCATTCTCGCGCGCGAGGGTGTGGTCGACTCATTCGGCCACGTGAGCATTCGCCACCCGAAGGATCCCGGCCGCTTTGTGATGTCGCGCGCCCGCGCGCCGGAGTGCATCGAGCTCGAAGACCTGATGGAATTCACGCTCGACGGCACGCCGGTCAACGCCGGGGGGCGGAAGGGCTACTCGGAGCGCTTCATTCACGGCGGCATTTACGAAGCGCGGCGCGAGGTGCACGCGGTCGTACATCATCACAGCCCGAGTGTGATTCCGTTCGGCGTGACCGCCACGCCGCTGCGTCCGGTGCTGCACATGTGCGCTTCCATGGGGACGGACGTGCCGACCTGGGATTCGCGGACGAAGTTCGGCGACACCAACCTGCTGGTCACCAACATGGACATGGCGCGCGATCTGGCGGCCGCGCTCGGCCCCCGCCCGGTCGCATTGATGCGAGGGCACGGCGCGGTCGTCGCCGGCGTGTCGCTGCGCGACGTCGTTTTCAATGCGATTTACCTCGAGCTCAACGCCGATCTCCAGATGAAGGCGCACGCTCTTGGCGAAATCACGTTCCTGAGCGACGGCGAAGTGCGCGAGATCCTGAGCACGCGCGCGTCGTTCACCTACGAGCGGGCGTGGGAGCGCTGGTGCCGGCGCGCCGGCCGTCCGTATGACGCGCGGCCCATGGAAGGGCCGCTCGCCGGCGTGTGAATGGCAAAACTGTAATGGGGTCGGGGGTCATTTTTCGAGGACACTCGAAGTGGTGAAGAAGAAGCCGGGCGAAGGGCACACGCTCGAGGATCATCTTCTCGGCATGGATCCCATGCACTCGCACGAGGATGGGGAAGCCGACCACGACCACGATCACGACGACGTGGGCGGCGAGTACGACCCGACGGCGACGAGCCTGTGGCTGCAGGACAACATCACGCTGGTGTCGGTGGGGATCGATATCGGGTCGGCCGGCACACAGGTGATCTTTTCGCGCGTGCAGCTGCGGCGCCTGTCGGAGGATTTGACCAGCCGCTATTACGTCGTCGGCCGCGAAACCTCTATCAATCGCCAGTGGCACTGACGCCCTACCTCAGCGACGAGCGCATCGACGACCAGGCGATCGGCGCGATCGTCGACAACGCGTACGAAGCGGCGCAGATGCATCCCGACAGCATCGATACTGGCGCCGTCATCCTGACGGGCGAGGCGCTGCGGCGTGAGAACGCGAAGCCGATTGCCGACGTGCTCGCCGACGTGGGCGGCGAATTCGTCTGTGCCGCCGCCGGGCATCACATGGAGTCGATGCTGGCCGCCTACGGATCCGGCGCCGCGAAGGTCTCGCACGACAGCGCCATCCCTCTCATCAACATCGACATTGGCGGGGGCACCACGAAGCTCGCGCTCGTCGAAGGGGGCGCCGTGGTCCAGACCGCGGCGATCCATCTCGGCGGACGGCTGGCGGTCGTGGATGACGAGGGGCGGCTGACGCGGCTCGACCCGGCGGGCAAGCGGCTCGCGGCGCTGGCCGGATGCGACTGGACGCTCGGACAGAAGGTCAGCGAGGCAGAGCTGGATCGTGTCGCGTCGTGGATGGCCGACGCGTTGGTTATGGCGTTAGGCGGACCTGAAGGTCCGCCTCTACGATCGAATGCCGCAACGAATGCCGAATCGGCCGTAGAGGCGGACCTTCAGGTCCGCCTGACCGATGTCGAATCGCTGTGGCTGACCGAACCGCTCCACATTCACAGCGGCGTTAAAGGCGCGATGTTCTCGGGCGGCGTGGGCGAATACGTCTACGGTCGCGAGACGCGCGACTTCGGCGACCTCGGGCGCCGGTTCGGCCATGCCGTCCGCGACCGCACAGACGCCGGGCGCATTCCGCTGCCGCTCCTGCCAGCCGGCGAGTGCATTCGCGCCACCGCGCTTGGCGCCTCCGAGTACAGCGTCCAGCTCTCCGGCAACACGGTGTATATCTCGAGCCCGCGCGATCTGCTGCCGCGGAAGAACCTTCAGGTCATCCGTCCGCGGCTGAAGCTGACCGACGCGGTGAACGCGTCCGAGGTGACGAAAGCCATCCGTCATCACCTCGTCAGCTTCGACATGGTCGAGGGAGAGTCGGAAGTCGCGATTGCCTTCCGGTGGTTTGGCGAGCCGTCGTATCCGCGGCTGGCCGCCCTGGCGCGCGGCATTGTCGACGCCGTCCCGCGCACGCTCGCCGCGGGCAGGCCGCTGTTCGTGATCGTGGACGGCGACGTGGCCCAGACGCTCGGCGGCATCCTCAAGGAAGAACTGCACGTCGCGTCCGAGGTGCTCGTCCTGGACGGCATCCGGCTGTGGGACTTCGACTTCATCGATCTGGGCCGCGTGCGCATGCCGTCCTTCACAGTGCCCGTGACGATCAAGTCGCTCGTCTTCACGGCAGATCCGCGCATACCTCACAAACACCACCATCACGAGGTTGCGAGGTAGTTAGGTAGCTAGGTTGCTAGGTAGCTAGGTCGCTGGGTAAAACGCCGATGAGTACAGCAATCGCCAGTAACCGCGCGAGCGGCCCCCCCAGCTACCCAGCCACCCAGCTACCCGGCTACCGAGTAGGGTGGGACTGGAAGTGGGTGATCGTCGGCGCGTGTGTGGCGTTGACGGTCTACATCGCCGTCATCCCTCTCGGCTTCCTGCTCTGGCAAAGCTTCCGGACGCCGCAGACGGCGGCCGCCGATTCCGTCTTCACGCTTCAGAACTACGCAGCGGCGTACGGCAGCGTCGAAACGCTGCGGCTGTTCCTGACGTCAGTCCAGTTCGCCGCGGGCACGTCGATCTTCGCGTTCCTGCTCGGCACCGCGCTCGCATGGATGAACGAGCGCACCAACACGCCGTTCAAGACGCTGTTCTTTGCGCTGTCGATCATCCCGCTCGTCATCCCGTCGATCCTGTTCACGATCTCGTGGATCCTGCTCGCGAGCCCGCAGATCGGGATCATCAACCTGGTTCTCCAGAGGTGGCTTGGCCTCGACCAGCCGCTGTTCAACATTTACTCGCTCGCCGGGATGATCTGGGTGGACGGCCTGCACTACTCGCCGATGGCGTTCCTGCTGATGACGGCCGCGTTCCGCGCGATGGATCCGTCGTTCGAGGAATCGGCGACGATGAGCGGCGCCAACATCTTCCAGGTGGTGTGGCGCGTCACCCTCCGGCTCACCTGGCCGGCGATCGTCGCGACGCTGCTGATCCTGTTCGTGCGGGCGATCGAGTCGTTCGAAGTGCCGGCGCTGCTCGGCCTCCCGAACGGCATCGAGGTCTTCACGTCCGCGATCTACCAGGCCGTGCATCGCTATCCCAGCCTCGTCGGCCTGGCGTCCGCGTATGCCGTCGCGCTGCTCGTCATCACCACGGCCGGCGTCTATTTCGTGTCGCGGCTGTCGAGCACGGGATCGCGCTACGCCACAGTCACCGGCAAGGCGTTCCGGCCACGGCAGATCGATCTTGGCGCCTGGCGCTGGTTCACGGCGGCGATCTTCGTTGTCTACTTTCTGCTGATCGTCGTACTGCCGTTCTCGGTGCTGCTGTGGTCGTCGTTTCAGCGCTTCTACGCCGTGCCGTCGATGGAAGCGCTCGGCAACCTCACGCTCGACCCGTACCGCTTCATCCTGAGCTATCCGAATCTGCCGCGCACGGTCATGAACAGCGCGGTGCTGTCGCTCGGCTCGGCGACGATCGTGATGCTGGTGACGTCGGTGATCTGCTGGATCGTGGTGAAGACGCGGATTCGCGGCCGCTGGCTCCTCGACAATATCGCGTCGCTGCCGATGGTGTTCCCCGGCCTGGTCCTGGGACTGTCGATCATGATCTTCTACCTGAACGTCGACATCGGCGTGTACGGGACGATGTGGATCATGCTGATCGCGTACGTGACGCGCTTCATGCCGTACGGGCTGAGGTACAACACCTCGTCGATGCTGCAGATTCACAAGGAGCTCGAGGAGTCGGCCGCGATGAGCGGCGCGTCGTGGGCGACGACCTTCCGGCGCGTCATCCTGCCGCTGCTCAAGCCCGGACTGCTCGCTGGCTGGATCTACGTGACGATCGTCTCGATCCGCGAGCTGTCCACGTCGATCCTTCTCTACAGTCCCGACACGCAGGTCATCTCCATCACGATCTGGGAGCTCTGGGAAAACGGTCAGTACGTCGAGCTCTCGGCGCTCGGCGTGATGTTCATCACCGCGCTGTTCTTCCTCGTGCTGATCGCTCAGTGGCTCGGCCGCCGCTACGGCGTGAAGGATTATTAGGGTGAACGCACGTTTCGGTCCGGCTGAAGCCGGACACTACGGACGCATCGCTAGAGTTTCGGTCCGGCTGAAGCCGGACACTACGTACGCATCGCTGGAGTACGCATCGCTGGAGTACGTAGTGTCCGCCTTCAGGCGGACCCGGAAGAGTGAACGACGCCGTGCTTGACGTCACAGGTCTCTTCACCGAATACGCGACGCCGAAGGGCGAGCCGGTCAAGGCCGCGCAGGATGTCACGTTCACCGTGCCGGAGGGACGTCTCTTCACGCTGCTCGGTCCGAGCGGCTGCGGCAAGACGACGACGCTGAGGTCGATTGCGGGGCTGGAGCGGCCGAAGGCGGGCGAGATCACGGTCAAGGATCGCGTGGTGTTCTCGTCGGCGAAAGGGATCTTCATCGCCCCGAACCGCCGCGGCTTCGGCATGGTGTTCCAGTCGTACGCCATCTGGCCGCACATGAATGTGTTTCAGAACGCCGCGTTCCCGCTCGAGGTCGGCAACGGACGTCATTCACGGGCGGGCATCCAGGACAAGGTGATGAAGGTCCTCACCGCCGTGCAGCTCGATCACCTCGCCCAGCGCGAGGCAACCACTTTGTCCGGCGGCCAGCAGCAGCGCCTGGCGCTGGCGCGGGCGCTGGTGATGGAGCCGGCGCTGCTGCTGCTCGACGAACCGCTGTCGAACCTCGATGCCAAGCTCCGCGAGAAGATGCGGTTCGAGCTGAAGCGGCTGCAGCGCGAGCTGAAGATCACGACGGTCTACGTCACGCACGACCAGACCGAGGCGCTGGCGCTGTCGCACGAGATTGCGGTGATGAACGAGGGCCGCATCCAGCAGATCGGCACGCCGCGCGAAATCTACGAGCGCCCGGCGAGCCAGTTCGTCGCGGACTTCGTCGGAAATACCAACTTCATCGAGGGGTACGTCGTGTCCGGCTTCAGCCGGACCGTCGTGAGATCGGAACTCGGCGATGTCACGGTGCAGACCGATCAGGACCTGCGCCCCGACGACCGCGTCGCGATCTCCGTACGTCCGGAGGACGTCGACCTGTCGGAGACCCGCCCGGCCGGCGACAACGTCTGGGAAGGGCGGGTCGAACAGAAAGTGTTTCTCGGCGAGGCCGTGGACTTCCAGGTGACGGTCGGCGCCCGCACGCTGCTCTCGCGGCAGCACCCGACGCTGCGGACGAAGGTCGGCGAAGCGATCTTCGTGCAGCTCGATCCGGAGAAGTGCGTCGTGCTCAAGGTTTCCTGATGGCGAGTGACCGCTGGGCCTCCGACGTCATCGTCGATCTGCTTCACGCCTACGACCTGCCATACGCGGCGATAAACCCCGGCGCCAGTTATCGCGGCCTTCACGACTCGATCGTGAACTACGGCGGCAACCGCCCGGTGATGCTCCTGTGCCAGCACGAGGAGACGGCGGTGCAGATCGCGCACGGCTACGCCAAGGCGACCGGGAGGCCGATGGTGGCGATCCTGCACAACCTCGTCGGCCTGCTGCACGCCAACCTGGCGATCTACTACGCCTATATCGATCGCGCGCCGGTATTCATCATCGGCGCGACCGGCCCGATGGACGAGACCAAGCGCCGCCCGCGCATCGACTGGATCCACAGCGCGCAGGACCAGGGCGACGCCGTGCGGGCGTATACGAAATGGGATTACCAGCCGCACACGGTTGACGGCGTGCCCGACTCGTTCGCCCGCGGCTATGCGGTGATGATGACGGAGCCGCGCGGGCCCGTCTACATGTGCTATGACGCCTGGCTGCAGGAGCAGAAGCTCGATCACTCCGTGACGATGCCGCCGGCGAACGGGGCGAAGGTGCCGTCGCGGATCGGCGCGGACCCGGCCGCGCTCGAGCAGGCCGCCGATCTGATCGCGGCGGCGTCGAAGCCGGTGATCATCGCCGAGTACGTCGGCCGCGAAGCCGACGGATTTCACGCGCTGGTGAAGCTGGCAGAGACCGGCGGCATCCCCGTTTACGACGTGGACAGCCGCCTGAATTTTCCGTCGCGGCATCCGCTCAACATGAGCGAGGCGAAGGACGTCTTCCGCGACGCCGATCTGA
>Ga0114129_10009409_pt1 | contig 13926 bp, 9 predicted proteins | sample RhiMetdeltSRZDD1_FD_80071 | JGI IMG/M metagenome (GOLD analysis project Ga0114129, IMG submission 80071) | Populus rhizosphere microbial communities from Tennessee, USA - Rhizosphere MetaG P. deltoides SRZDD1 (version 2) (version 2) | ecosystem: Host-associated > Plants > Roots > Rhizosphere >...
GCTCGGCGAACTGCTCCGCGACACCCGGGCCCGCGTGGTCGTGGCGACCGGCGAATTCGCCGCCGTCACCCAGGAGGCCATGAGCCTCGCGCCGGAGGCCACCACGCTCGTGCTCATCGGCGAGCCAGGCCAGCCGGGCCAGCCAGGCCAGCCGGGCCAGCCAGGCCAAACGGGCGGTTCGGGCCAGCCGGGCGAGCCGGTCCCGGCCGGGGAAGCCGGTACCCAGTCCTGGGCCGACGTCCTGGCCGAAGGGCAGCGGGCCGGGCCCGCCGCCCCCTACGGCACCTGGTTCGACTCCCCCGGCTTCTGGCTCTACACGTCGGGCACGACCGGCACTCCGAAGGCCGCTATGCACCGGCACGGCAGCATCGCCCGGGTCTGCGAGACCTACGCCCACCAGGTGCTGGGCATCACCACCGGCGACCGGTGCTACTCCGTGGCGAAGCTGTTTTTCGCGTACGGCATCGGGAACTCGCTGTTCTTCCCGTTCTCGGTCGGCGCGACCGCGGTCCTGGACCCGGCCCGCGCTACCCCGGCCGGGGCGGCGGCCCGGCTGGCCGAAGACCGCCCGTCGCTGTTCTTCGCCGGGCCCGCCTTCTTCGCCGCGCTGCTCGCCGCGGACGTGCCGCCGCAGGCCTTCGCCTCGGTGCGGCTGGCGACATCGGCGGGCGAGGCGCTGCCCGCGGAGATCTACCGGCGGTTCACCAGCCGCTACGGGGTCGACATCATCGACGGGCTTGGGTCCACCGAGGCGCTGCACATCTTCATCTCGAACCAGCCCGGCGCCGTCCGCCCCGGGACGTCGGGCACCGTGGTCCCCGGGTACGAGGCCCGGCTGGTGGACGACCACGACGAGCCGGTCGCCGACGGCCACCCCGGCCGGCTGCTCGTGCGGGGCGACTCGATCGCGACCGGGTACTGGTGCCGGACCGCCACCACCCGGCAGGTGTTCCAGGGCGAGTGGCTGCGGACCGGCGACACCTACGTCCGCTCGGAGGACGGCTTCTACACCTGTCTGGGCCGCACCAACGACATGATCAAGGCCGGCGGCATCTGGGTGTCGCCGACCGAGGTGGAGGCGCGCATCGTCCAGCACGAGTCGGTGGCCGAATGCGCTGTGGTGGGCCACCGGGACGCCGACGGCCTGGAAGAGGTCGTGGCGTGCGTGGTGCCCATGCCCGGCACGGCGGTGGACGGCGATCAGCTGATCGCGTTCTGCCGGGAGGGCCTGGCCGCGTTCAAACGCCCCCGGCAGGTCCTGGTGCTGGAGGGCCTGCCGAAGACCGCGACCGGGAAGATCCAGCGGGTCGTCGTCCGCGAGATCGCCGCCGACACCCTCAGGAAGTGACGGGTGGCACGCACCGGCCCCGATGTGCTGGTTGTGGGCGCCGGGGTGTCCGGCCTGACCACCGCGATCTGCCTGGCCGAGACCGGCCGCAACGTCGAGATCCGTGCCGACCGCCCGCCGCAGGACACGACGTCCGCCGTGGCCGGCGCGATCTGGGGCCCGCATCTGGTGGAGACGGGCGAGCGGGCCGCCCGCTGGCGCCGGGCCACGCTGGCGGTGCTCCGGGAACTCGCCGCCGGCGCGGCCGGCCGTGAAGCGGGCGTCCGGATCGTGAGCGGCAGCCAGGTGTTCCGCGGCTCCCCCGCCCCGCCGGACTGGCTCGCCGAGCTCGGCGGCCACCGCCCGTGCGGCCCGGCCGAGCTGCCACCGGGATTCCGCAGCGGCTGGCGCTACGCCGCGCCGGTGGCGCACATGCCGACCTACCTGGGCTACCTGCAGGCCCGGTTCGAGCGCGCGGGCGGCAGGCTCGGCGTGGGTACCGTCGCCTCGCTGGCCGGTGCGGCACGCGAGACCGGAGCCCGGGTGGTCGTGAACTGCTCCGGGGCGTACGCCCGCCAGCTCGCCGGTGACGCGGCGGTGACTCCGGTCCGGGGCCAGGCGATCGTGGCGGTCAACCCGGGCTTGACCGAGTTCCTCATCGCGCCCAGCGACGAGTCCGCCGAGCTCAGCTACCTGTTCCCGCACGGCGAGGAGGTCATACTCGGCGCCAGCGAGGCGGCCGGGGAGTGGAACCTGGAGCCGATCCCGGCGGTGGCCGACCGGATCCTGCGCGACTGCGCGGCGATCGAGCCACGGCTGCGGGGCGCGCGGGTGCTCAGTCACCGGGTCGGCCTGCGGCCGGCCCGGCCGGCCGTGCGGCTGGAGGCCGAGCCCGGCGACGGCGGTGCCCCGCTGATCGTGCACAACTACGGCCACGGCGGCGCTGGGATCACACTGTCCTGGGGCTGCGCCCGTGAGGCCGCCAGCCTGGCGGCCTCGGCCCCGTTAGGGTGAAGCCATGCGGATCGGTTTCGGCGCCCCCGTCTCGGGCGCGTGGGCTACCCCGGCCAACCTGGCCAGCTTCACCGCCCAGGCGGAGGCGGCGGGCTACGCGTCGCTCTGGACGTTCCAGCGGCTGATCGTCCCCGAGGGTTCCGCGATGGAGCCCGTCTATCACAGCGTGCTCGACCCGATGGTGGCGCTCGGGTATGCGGCGGCGTCCACGTCGCGGATCAGGCTCGGCGTGGCCGTCATCAACATGCCCTACCTCTCCCCCGGCTATCTCGCCAAGCAGGCCGCCACCGTGGACGTGCTCTCGGGCGGGCGGCTCGATCTCGGCCTTGGCCTGGGCTGGATGCCGGAGGAGTTCGCGGTCGCCGGCGGGACCATGGCCGGGCGCGGTGCCCGGACCGCGGAGTACATCGAGGTGATGCGGCGCCTGTGGGCCGGCGGCGTGGCCGAGTTCAGCGGCGAGTTCTACACGCTGCCGGCCGGGCGGATGGCGCCGGAGCCGGTGCAGCGGCCCGGTCCCCCGATCGTGCTCGGCGGGGGGGCACCCCGCGCGCTGGAACGGGCCGGTCGGCTCGCCGACGGCTGGGTGACCTCCAGCAGGGCCGACCTGTCCCGGATCGGCGACGGCATCAAGCGTGTCAAGGCCGCGGCGCAGCAGGCCGGCCGCGACCCGGCCGCGATCCGGATCATCTGCCGCGGGGTGGTCCACTGGGGCGCGCCGGTGACCGTTCCCGAAGGCGGGGGGCGGCTGCTGCTGTCGGGCAGCTTCGACGACATCCGCGGCGACACCCAGTGGCTGGCGGAGCAGGGAGTCACCGAGATCTTCTACGACCTCAACTGGGATCCGCTGGTGGGCTCGCCCGATGCCGACCCGCTCGGCGCCACCGCCCGGGCCACGGAGATCCTGGACGGGCTGGCACCCCGCCGCTGAACCCGTTGCGCCCTACGCGCCTTCCCGGTACGCGATGGCCGCCGCCTCGGTCCGGCTGGACGCGCCGAGCTTGGCCAGGATGTTGGACACGTGCACGCTCGCGGTCTTCGGCGCGATGAACAGCTTGGCGGCGATCTCGCGATTGCTGCGGCCCTCGACGAGCAGTTCCAGGACCTCCTGCTCCCGCGGGGTCAGGGCCGCCAGCACGCCAGGAGGGTAGGTGGACGGCCGGGGCCCGATCCGGGCCCGCCTGGCGAGATCGGCCAGCGCGGTCAGCAGCGGGACCGCGCCGAGCCGTTCCACCGTCTCCATGGCCAGCTTCCACTCCTGCTCCGCCCGCTCGCGCTGCCCCTTCTCGGCCAGCGCCTCGGCCAGCCGCCAGCGCGCCCGGGCGATCTCATAGACGAACCCGGGACCGAACGTGTCCACGACCGCCTGCCAGGCGGCCGGGCTGTTCTTGCCCCGGGCACGGCCCCATTCGGCCTCGGCGCGCGCCAGCCAGCCGCGGCCGTCGATCCCCAGCACGAACTTCGGCTGGCGCGGATAGGCCGCCCCCTCGCGGGCCACCGCGATCAGCGCCTTCGCGGCCTTCACTTCGGCCTTTTCCGTCCGCGTGTCCCCCGCCGCGCGCGCCCGTGCCGCCCGGGTCGCGTGCGCGCCCAGGCCGATCGCGGCGACCCGGATCACCGGCGGGCCGAAGCCGTCCCCATCGGCCTCCGTGGCGATCGCGGCCGCGACCTCCGCCAGCGCCCCCTCCGGGTCGCCCCGCCAGAGCGCGTGCTCGGCGAGCAGCCCCCGGGCGATGTACTCGCCGAACCGGTCCACCGCCCAGAACGGCTCCAGCCAGGCGCGGCGCTCCCCCACCACGGGGTTCCCCTGGCCCACCTCGACGAACAGGGCCATCGCCGAGAGCCGGGCCTCGGCGACCGTGGTGGCGCGGACAGGGAACCCGTCCGCGAGCTCCGCCGCGTGATCCCATTGGCCTTCGGAGTAGTGCGCCAGATAGTGGATGTACTGCAGATCCAGGCCGTAGGGGGCCAGGCCGAGCCCCTTCTCCTCCGCCCGCGCCACTCCCTGGTGGGCGGTCGTGGCCGCGCCCGACAGGTCGCCGCGCTCCAGCCTCGCCCGGGCGAGCTGGTACGCGGCCCGCAGCTCGACGCCGAGCACCTGCGCGTCCCTGGCCTGGTCGTGTGCCGCTGTGAACAGGCTGATCGCCTGGTCGACCTGGCCGGAGCGCTCGCTGAGCTCACCAAGCGTGACCAGGGCGTCGGCTTCCACCCAGGGCGCGCCGACGGCACGGGCCGCCTCCTGGGCCTCCTTCGCCACGGTGGTCGCGGCTTCCTCGTCCCTGGCGTACATGAGGGTCTGGGAGAGCGTCGCCAGCGCCCGGGCCCGCTCCCAGGTGGGCGGGTCCTCGGGCAGCCGGTCGACGGCCGCCTGGGCGGCCTCCACCGCGTCCGCGACCGCCCCGGTCTCCAGCAGGAAGTAGCTCAGCCGCTCGCGGACCCTGCTGGTGAGCGCCGGATCGCCGGAATCGCCGAGCCACCCGCGCAGCCGGCGCAGCTCATGGACCGCGCGCGCGACCTCGCCGCTGGCCGCCGCGCTGGTCGCCGAGCGGAACGCCAGTTTCCCGCGGTTCATACCGGCGAGCTTCTCCGGCTCGCTGACCCGTTCCCAGAGCGCCAGTGCGGCGTCGTAGTGCCGGTGCGCCTCGGCCGGGGCCGCCAGCCGTTCCGCCTCCTGCGCCGCCTGCACCGAGGCGCTGAAAGCGCCGGCGATGTCGTGACTGGCCAGGCAGTGGTGGGCAAGCTCGGCGGCGGTGCCCGGCACGGTGGCGAGCCGGTCCGAGTCCGCCAGCAGCTCGGCGAACCTGGCGTGCAGCCGGGTCCGCTCGCCCGGCAGCAGGTCGCCGTAGATGGCCTCCCTGATCAGCGCGTGCCGGAAGGCGTACCCCTCCGTGCCGTCGGGCACGAGCAGCTGATGGGCCACCGACTCGCGGATCCCGTCCTCGAAATCGGCCGCGGCCAGCCCGGACGCCTCCCGGATCATGTCTTCCTCGACCCGCCGCCCGGCGACGGCCGCCGCCCGCAGCACCTGCTGGGCGGTGTCGGATACCTGCTCGAACCGGGCGAGGAGCAGGTCGGCGAGCCCGGTCGGAAGGACGCTGCCCGTGTGGTCCTTCTCGGCGCGGCCGTTCCCGGCCGCCAGCAGTTCCTCGCCGTAGTACGGGTTCCCTTCGGCGCGGGTGACGATCCGGTGCAGCGTGGTCGCGTCCAGCGGCGTTGTGGCCAGCGCGCTCAGATGGTCGGCCATGTCCGCGTAGCCGAGCGGGGCGAGCTCGATCGCGGTCACCCCGGGCAGGCGGAGCAGCTCCCCGACCACGGGCCGCAGCGGATGACGGCGGTGCAGGTCGTCGGTCCGGTAGGTGACCACCACCGCGACCTTCTCCCGGTGCAGCACACGGCTCAGGAAGGTGAGCAGGTCGCGGGTGGAGCGGTCGGCCCAGTGCAGGTCTTCCAGCACGAGCAGGACAGGCCGCTGTGACGCCAGTTCGGCGAGCATTCCCAGGACCGCGCCGAACAGCTGCTGCTGCGCGAGACCCGGCAGGTCGGCGGGCGGCGGGCTGGCGCCGCGGTCCGGGAGCAGCCGGCCGAGCACGGGGCGCTCGGCGATGGCGTCGAGGACGGCCTGGTCCGGGCTGGGGCCGGTGGTCGCCGCGCGCAGCGCGTCGGCGAGCGGCAGGTAGGCAATGCTGTCGCCGAGCTCGGCGCACCGGCCGGACAGCACGGTGAACCCGCGGCCCGCGGCCCGGGTGGCCAGCTCCGACACCAGGCGGGTTTTGCCCACGCCGGCGTCACCGCTGATCAGGGTGTGTGTGGGACGGCGGCCCTCGGCGGCATCGTCGAGCAGGTCGAGCAGGCGGCGCAATTCGCCGTCCCTGCCGACCAGCCGCTGACCCGATACCCGCAGCACATCGCCATTATCGCCGCTCTAACGTGCAAAGGTGATATGGACAGCAATTGCCAGTCGTGACCAACTCAGATGGATGTGGCCACAGAGGGGTAAGAAGCCCTAGGTGGAGCTGGACCGCTCTTCGAGAAGGAAGGGGGCCGCATGGACACTGAGCCAGCTGTCTCCTACCGTGCCGCAGTGCCCGGCACGCCCGTGCTCACCAAGACCGGCACGGAGATCGGCACGCTGGAACATGTCCTTGAGGTGCCCGAGGAAGACCGGTTCGACGGCCTGGTGATCGCCACCGAGTGGGGGCTGCGGTTCGTCGACGCGGGCCAGGTCGAGCTGATCACGGTCCGCCATGTCCGCTGCCGGCTGGACGATGAGCAGGCGTCCCGGCTGGCCCCTCCCCAGGGCACAGTCGTCTACCGGGTCAGCGCGATGGACGAGATCGGCGAGGCGCTGGACCAGCGCCTCGGGCAGATGTTCGGCCGCCCGCCCTGGACGACGGGCTAGGTCGTGCCCCGGGCGGCACGGCGCAGTGCGGTACGCTTGGGCGCCATGAGCAGCGATTCCCGCCCCAGCCGCGCGCAGCAGATGCGCCAGGCCAGCCTCGTGCCGGACAAGCCCTCGCTTGACGGCATCGAGGAAAAGTGGTCGCGCAGGTGGGAAGAGTCGGGCGTAGTACACGTTTGACCGCTCCGCCTCCCGTGGCGACGTCTTCGCCATCGACACCCCTCCGCTGACGGTCAGCGGCAAGCTGCACATCGGGCACGTCTGCTCGTTCACCCACACCGACTCGGTCGCCCGGTTCCAGCGCATGCGCGGCAAGGAAGTGTTCTACCCGATCGGGTGGGATGACAACGGGCTGGCCACCGAGCGCCGGGTGCAGAACTACTTCCACGTCCGGTGCGACCCCTCGCTCCCCTACGACCCGTCGTTCGTGCCGCCCGCCAGCCCGGGGCCCGACCAGGTGCCGGTGTCACGCCGCGGCTTCGTGGAGCTGTGCCAGCGCCTGACCGACCTGGACGAGCAGGTATTCGAGGAGGCCTGGCGACGGCTGGGCCTGTCGGTGGACTGGTCCACGATGTACCGGACCATCGACGAGGCCTCCCGCGCCATCTCGCAGCGCGCCTTCCTGCGCAACCTGGCGCGCGGCGAAGCGTACCTGGCCGAGGCGCCGACCCTGTGGGACGTGACCTTCCGCACCGCGGTCGCCCAGGCCGAGGTGGAGGACCGGGAGATCGCGGGCGCCTACTACCGGATCGGCTTCCACGCCCCGGACGGCGAGGTGGTGCCGGTGGCCACCACCCGCCCGGAGCTGCTTCCCGCCTGCGTCGCGCTGGTGGCCCGTCCCGGCGACGAGCGCTACGCCGGCCTGGCCGGGACCACGGTGCGCACGCCGCTGTTCGGTGTGGAGGTCCCGGTGCTGGCCCATCACCTGGCCGACCCGGCCAAGGGCACCGGTATCGCGATGGTGTGCACGTTCGGCGACGCGAACGATGTCACCTGGTGGCGCGAGCTCGGCCTGCCCGCGCGCCCGGTGACCGGCAGTGACGGGCGTTTCCTGGCCTGCCCGCCAGCGGCGATCACCAGCCGGGCCGGGCGCAGCGCCTACCGGCAGCTCGCCGGCGAGACGGCGGTGGCTGCCAGGAAACGGATCACCGGCCTGCTGCGCTCCGCCGGGGACCTGCTCGGCGACCCCGAACCGGTGCGGCACGCGGTCAACTTCTACGAGCGGGGCAGTCAGCCGCTGGAGATCATCACCAGTCAGCAGTGGTATGTGCGCAACGGCAGCCGCGACCCGGCTCTGGCGCAGGCCCTGATCGAGCTGGGGCGGGAGATCGACTGGCATCCGGCCCACATGCGGGTCCGGTACGAGAACTGGGTGAACGGCCTGAACAGTGACTGGCTGGTCAGCCGGCAGCGCTTCTTCGGCGTGCCGATCCCGGTCTGGTACGCGCTCGACGCGGGGGGCAAGCCGCGCTATGAGGCACCGATCGTCCCCGCGGACGCCAGCCTGCCGGTCGATCCGATGGCCGACACACCGCCCGGGTACCGCGCCTCGCAGCGTGGCCAGCCCGGCGGTTTCGCCGGCGACCCTGACGTGCTCGACACGTGGGCCACGTCCTCGCTCACCCCGCAGATCGCCGCCCGGTGGACGATCGACGGCGACCTGCCCGGCCGGGTGCTGCCCATGGACATGCGGCCGCAGGCGCACGAGATCATCCGCACCTGGCTCTTCTACACGCTGCTGCGCTCGCACGCCGAGGGCGGTCCCCTCCCGTGGCGGCACGTGGCGATCTCCGGCTGGGTGCTCGACCCCGACCGCAAGAAGATGTCCAAGTCGGCGGGCAACGTGGTCACCCCGATGGAGTCGCTGCGCCGGTACGGGAGCGACGCCGTCCGCTACTGGGCGGCCAGCGCGCGCCTCGGCGTCGACGTGACCTTCGATCCGGCCCAGCTGAAGGTCGGCCGCCGCCTGGCGATCAAGATACTCAACGCAAGCCGCTTCGTGCTCTCGCTAAGCGGCCCCGGCAATGGGGCGCCGACTCCAACTTCCGGCGCGCCTCCGGCACGACGCGGAGCGGGTCATCCGCGCCCGGATGGCAAGGCGACCACGCCGCCAGCCGGGATGCGGGGACCCGTGAGCCCAGCAGTCCCGTTGTCGGGTCCGCTTCCCCCGCCGGGCTCGCTGACGGCCGATCATGCGGGGGCATCGGCCGTCAGCGAGCCGCTGGACGCCGCGGTGCTGGGCCGGCTGGCGCAGGTGATCGGCCGGTGCACCCGGTCGTTCGAGTCGTACGACCACGCGGGCGCGCTGGCCGCGGTGGAGGACTTCTTCTGGTACTTCTGCGACGACTACCTGGAACTGGTCAAGGACCGCGCCTACGGGGAACGCGGTGCCGGGCCGGCCGGCTCGGCGCGGGCCGCGCTGAGGATCGCGCTGTCGGTCATGCTCCGGCTGTTCGCCCCGTTCCTTCCGTACGTCACCGAGGAGGTGTGGTCGTGGTGGCAGGAGGGCCCGGTGCACCTCGCCCCATGGCCGGAGCCGGCCGAGACGGCCACCTCGACTCCCGGTGCGGGCGACGGGGCGCTGCACGCGGCCGCGGCCGCGATCGCCGCCATCCGGGGAGCCAAGTCGGGCGCCCGGGTGTCCATGCGGACGCCCGTGCGGCAACTGGTGGTGGCTGCGCGGCACGACCACCTGGCGGCGCTCGAGGCGGTGCTGCCGGACATCGAGGCAGCGGGCCGGGTTGAGCACACCGAACTGCGGCTCAGTGACCAGCCCGAGCCCGTCTACCAGGTCACTCTCTGACGGGCAGCCAGGGCCTGCCGCGGCGGGACCGATACTGGGCCGGCTTCACTCCGGGTCTGGCCCACACTGGACCCGGCTCACTTCGGGTCTGGCCCACCCCGGTCTGGTCCCCTCCGGGTCCGGTTGATTTCCGGCCGGGATAACTCATCGGCCGAGTCGGCGGTGAGCAAGCTGATCCACTCATCGGCCGGGTCGGCCGGGGTGGGTAGCTGGGGGGCGGATGGCTTGGCCTTGTTCCGCCGGCGCGTGTTCCGCTCCTGGGCGCCCGGCTCGCCAGGCGCGGCGGCGGCCGGCGGCGGGACGGGCTCGGGCGGGCCGGGCTCGGTCTTGTCGTCGGCCGCCGACTTCGGCGGTCCGCCGGTGGTGCCGGCACTCTCCGCATTCTCCTTGCTGCCGGAGCTGTCCTTGCTGCCGGAGCTGTCCTTGCTGCCGGAGCTGTCCTTGCTGCCGGAGCTGTCCTTGCTGCCGGAGCTGTCCTTGCTGTCCGCGCTGTCCTTGCCGGCCTTGTTGACCTTGCCGGCCTTGTTGATCTTGCCGTCCGCGCTGTCATTGCCGCCCCTGCTGTCAGGGCTGCCGTCACCGCCCTCGCTGGCGGCGCTGTCCGCGCTGTCCCCGGCGTCTTCGCTGCCAGGGCTGTCATCGCTCATCCGGCCGGTCGCCGGCGGCTTTTCCTCCGGCTCCTGTTCCTGCTCCGCCAGCGGTTCATCCGCTGGCGCGGCGGCCGCAAACGCGTTCCAGCTTGTGGAGACGCTCAGCGACAGCCGCTCCCAGTCCTCGGCCGGCTCGTTGGCCTGGGGTTTTGCCCAGTCAAGGGTGTCGCTTTCGGCCGGCGCACCGTCCCGTCCGGACGGCGCCGCGCCGGGTTTGTCCCCTGCCCAGCCGGACGGCGCCGCGCCGGGCTTGTCCCCTGCCCAGCCGGGAGCCGCGTCCTCGGCCTCGTCCTCCGCCCCGGCGGCAGCCCTTTCCTCTGCCCAGTCCCGCATCCTGCCGGGAGCCCTTTCCTCTGCTACGTCCCCCTCCCAGCCAGGAGCCCCTTCCTGTGCTTCGTCCCCCGCCCAGCCGACAGCCCGTTCATCTGCGTTGTCTCCGGCCCATTCGGCGGAGCCGTCCTCGGCCCGCTCGTCCCCCCACCCCTGGGCGTCACCGGCCCAACTGGCCCCGGTTCCGGGGGTCTCCTCCTCTGCCCAGCCCGCGGCCGCGGCGGCGGGTTCGCTGACCCAGTCCGCACCGTCAGCGGCGCCCTGGCCGGCCCACTCCCGGCCGACGATGCGCAGGTCGTGGAAGGCCGCGCTGAACCCGGTGCCTTCCGGCGCGGCACACACGATCCCGGCGAGCATCTCCCGGTCGGGTGGCAGGAATACCAGCGCCGCGAGTTCGGCGGGACCGTCCCCGGCGGCGTAGCGGACCTCCACCGCGTCGCCCCGCCGCGACACCCGCAGGGTGACCTCATCGGTGCCGGGCGGCAGGTCGGCCACCATCCAGCTGGACCACCCCATGGTCAGGACCGTGCTGAGCCGGGGGCGCCCCTCGAAGAACTCCAGACCGGTCTTCAGCCAGGTCTGCTCGTCGGCCCGGAGCATGATCCCGGCCTGGTCGTACTGGTTGGTGAAGGCTCCTCGTACCCGCACCGAGATGTCGAGATCCCCCGGGAGAAGGTCGCCGTACACGTGGCCGTTGTCGTGGACGTACCCGTAGCCTGTGGTCCGCCAGAAGTCAGTGCCCGGGTCCACGCTCACCCGGAGCACATCGCCGGTTCGCTGCCAGCTCGCGGGCTCGTTCAGCCACTGCATGGGTCCTCCGCGTGGGTCGACGGTGTCGACGGTATCGGTATCCGGGCCGCAGGTAGTGTCGGGTGCATGGACAAGGTCCAGCGAACAGAAGCGGAATGGCAGGAACGGCTCACCCCCGAGGAGTACCGGGTACTGCGCCAGGCGGGCACGGAGGCGCCCTGGACCGGCGAATACACCGACACCGAGACGGAGGGCGTGTACCGCTGCCGTGCGTGCGGAGCGGAACTGTTCCGCTCGAAAGAGAAGTTCGAGTCTCACTGCGGGTGGCCGAGCTTCTACCAGCCTTCCAGCGACGACGCGGTGGTGCTGATCGAGGACCGCGCGCTCGGCATGACCAGGACCGAAGTCCGGTGCGCCCGCTGTGACTCCCACCTCGGGCACGTTTTCGAGGGTGAGGGCTACCAGGTACCCACCGACCAGCGCTGGTGCATCAACTCCGTCTCGCTCACCCTGGAACCGGCGGCCGGCGGGTGAGCCGTCTCCAGCTGATCCGGGCCGGGCAGCTTTCCGGCGACACCGCTCAGACCAGCGGCATGATCCGGTCCGCGGCCATCTCCGGGCCGCTGACCGGGTCGCGGTCGATGTGGATGGGAACCACCGTGATGCCGCCGGCGACCTCCTCCGGCGATCATCACCACGGCGCGTCGGAGACCGGCATCTACGTGGTGTCTGGTCATCCCGCGTTCGTGTTCCGCGCCCCCGGCGGCTCCGGGCTGACCCGGCTTGAGGCCGGGCCCGGCGACTTCGTCTGGGTTCCTCCGCATGTCCCGCACCGCGAGGAGAACGCCTCACCCGATGCCGAGGCCGTCGTCGTGATCGCCCGCTCCACTCAGGAGGCGATCGTCGTCAACGTGGACGGCCTCTAGCCCGGGTCACGGAGCCGGCGGCCGGCGGCCGGGGTCAGGGAAGCGAGGCGATCAGCTCGGCTGGCGGCTTACGGCGGCCGGTGTAGAACGGGATTTCCAGCCGGGTATGCAGCCGGGCCCGGGCACCGCGCAGGTGGCGCATGAGATCCACGATCCGGTGCAACTCGTCGGCTTCGAAGGCGAGTATCCACTCAAAATCGTTGAGCGAAAAACAGGAGACGGTGTTGGCCCGCACGTCGGGATACTCGCGGGCCATCATTCCGTGCTCGGCAAGCATGTCCCGCCGCTCCGCCGGGTCGAGCAGGTACCACTCGTAGGACCGGACGAACGGGTACACGCTCACGTAGGCACGCGGCGGCTCGCCGGCGAGGAACGCGGGGATGTGCCCCTTGTTGAACTCGGCCGGCCGGTGCAGCGCCATGACCGACCACACCGGCTCGCTGGCCCGCCCGAGTCGGGTACGCCGGAACCGCGCATAGAGTTCCTGCAGGTCATCGGGGCCCGGCGCGATCCACCAGAACATGTAATCGGCATCCGCCCGCAGGCCCTGCACGTCGTAGCAGCCGCGGGTGGTGACCCCTTTCCCTGCGGCCTGGTCGAGCAGCCCCTCCAGCTCCCCCGCCAGCGCCGCCCGGTCAGTACGGCCCGCGTCCAGCGCCGTGGCGTTGCGCACCCGGAACACCGACCACATGGTGTAGCGGATCAGCTCGTTCAGCTCGCGGGCCCGGCGCCGCCCGCCCGCGGGCTTCTCAGTCCCTGCCATGCCACCATTGTCCGCCACCGGCGAGGGCTGCGGTGCCGCACCCTGCCGGATGCGGTGCCCAGTCCGGGCGCGCGGGCCGCCTGGGCGCGGCGTGCTGCCGGGCCGCGTGCGGCCGGGTGTGGCGTCACGCGGGGTCATCCGTGGCCGCTGGTCACGCCGGCCGGCCTGCTCTCGCGCAGGTAGCGAAGCACCTGCGCGGCCGCGGCCTGGGCGGTGGCGATGCAGGCGGGTATCCCGATGCCGTCGTAGGCGGCCCCGCATACGGCCAGGCCGGGCTCCCGGCCCACGCCGGCGCGAATCCGCGCCACCCGGCCGAGGTGGCCGACGGTGTACTGGGGCAGCGCGCCGCCCCACCTGGTCACCCGGACATCGGCGGGCGCGCCGCGCACGCCGGTCGCAGCGGCCAGGTCGGCGGCGGCCAGCGCGGCCAGGTCGGCGTCGTCCCGCTGCAGCAATCGCTCCTCGCCGACCCGCCCCACCGAGCAGCGGACCACGACCGGGGCCGCCGCGGCGGGGCGCAGGTGCGGCCACTTGACGGAGGAGAAGGTGACCGCCTTCACCGGGCGCCCGTCCACGGCAGGCACCAGATAGCCGCTGCCCTCCAGCGGCCGCGGGAAGCGTGCGGCCGGGTAGGCCAGGGTCACGACCGCCATGCTCGCGTAGGCGATCCCGGCGAGTGCCGCCCGCGCGCCAGCGGCCCCCGGCAGCCGGGCGAGGAGCCGGGCCGCCCGCTGAGCCGGGACGGCCAGCACCACGGCGTCCGCGTCCAGGCGGTCCGGGGCGTGGGCGGATCCGACGGTCATCCGCCAGCCGTCCGTGGTGCGCGCCAGCTCACGGACCATCGCGCCGGTCCGCACCTCCGCCCCGGAGGCGGCGGCAACCGCCGCCGGCAGGGTGCCCAGCCCCCCGGCAAGCGTGGTGAAGATGGTGGCCTCCTCCGCGGCGCTAGCACCGCCCGCCGCCGGCC
>Ga0114129_10009410_pt1 | contig 13926 bp, 9 predicted proteins | sample RhiMetdeltSRZDD1_FD_80071 | JGI IMG/M metagenome (GOLD analysis project Ga0114129, IMG submission 80071) | Populus rhizosphere microbial communities from Tennessee, USA - Rhizosphere MetaG P. deltoides SRZDD1 (version 2) (version 2) | ecosystem: Host-associated > Plants > Roots > Rhizosphere >...
GAGCCGTTCAGAGTCGCCACGTTCTTCTGATCCGGATTCGCGACCAAGCAAACCGGATAAACCACGCCAGTGAGCAGGAACGAACCTTTTTTGGAGTGCGACGACCCGGCGTCGCTTTGTTACATTTGCGGGTCCGGTAATGGCTAACCGTATTTCAAAAAAGTTGCGTCATTGTCAGTTGCGCTGTATCAAGGCGACGGCAGGCCGTCGCACTCCAAAGTTACATATAAAAGAGAAGGTTATGAACAAGGTTCGTTTAGTTAGTCTCCTCGTTGCGGTAATAGTAGCCGGGTTGTTTGGTGGTTATGGATTTGGAAATCGCGGTCATGCTCAAACTGTCACGTCAAACATTAGACGTGACATCAAGCGTGCATTGAATACATTGCCACATCGAGGCTCAGATGCCAGAGCAAATGCCTATCGACCGGGCCGGTCTTTAGAGCGACTCAATTTTCGACCTCGCACAAACGACAAAGTCTCAACAAATCGAATTGCGCGCATCGAACTAAGCGAACAACCCTCCACAACAGCGCCGATATCGGCAGGCACTTCACTAAGCAAGATTCTCCACACTTCACAGCTAAGTTTGAGTTCAACGGCGGGAACTGACGAACAGTTCTTCGACAAAGACAACGACCTGGTGGCTGACGACCGAACAACGCTCGATTCAGCTGGCGGTTCGTTTGACATTGCGGTGGGCAAATCCGGCACGCGCTACGAGGTTTTCTCGGCCACGTTGAATAATACTTTGATTGGCGTATTGGTTACCGTCAACGATACGAATGGTGACTTCCACGCCGACTTCACAGCGACTTATGATCTTCACCGAGACTTTAATTTACCGTCCGCAGCCGCTGTCGTTACAGGTAATGCGATTGACGGCCGCGAGTTTGTAATCGTGTCCTCGAGTGGATATTTCAACTCTGACAACCCCAACGATCCGCATAACGAAGCTTCTCCTGGAGTTGTGCTGCTGCTGCGCGATCCCAACACGGGGGGCTTCGACACCGCTCAGTCAAAAACCCTCGTTACCGTCGGCGATAACAAGTTGTTCAATGCGAATGGCCTGGCTCTACTGCCAAACAACAATCTGTTGATCGCCGACTTTGCTTCCGATGAGTTAAGAATCATTCGCGATACAAATGGTGATCGTATTCCTGACACGCTGGATACGACGCCTTACTACTCTTATCAGTTCTCCGACGACGCGCCGCTCGATGTGGCTGCGAATTCTCAGGGTGTTGTCTTCTCGCATTCGGAAGGTAACGACACACTGCTTCTTGCAATCTATGACGACAATCACGACGGCCGCGCTGATCACGACGAAGTAGCAGTCGAAGGTCTCTCGATCGACAACAATCTCTTTTTGCACGGACTGACAGTTGATAGCAATGGAACAGTCTATTTAATTGAAGACGCGACCGCGTCTGAGGATGGTTCAGGCGGAAATGGGGGGACGGCACGTATCGACGCGTTTAGGGATCCTCTTCAGAACGGCGTTCTCGGAGATGGAAAGCTTTTTGTTCAAGCCGATAGTAATAGTTTTGGTCTGAGCGGTTTAGGATTTGGACCTTCAAACACCTCGCAACAGTTTCAGATTCTGCTCGATCAATCGGGACCGGCCGCAGATCAGGCCGCGGTTCTAGACTCGATACTTTTGATCCGAGATCCGTTCCTCGTAGTGAATAGCGCAAATCTGATTAACCCCAAGTCTGATCCAAACACCAGGTTAGTGATCCTCGTAGTGAACATACCGAACGTTCCGGCCTCCTCGGTGGTGGTGAATCTGATCGACAGCAATAGTCAATCGTATGACATTACGGCCCAGGATGTCCGCGCAGTACCTAACTTCGTTCTCGCTCAAATCACATTTCGTCTACCGAGCAATCTGCCAGTTGGCACATGTAAGATCAAAGTGATCATACAAAGCTTGTCTAGTAATACAGCAACTTTCAGGATTCGAATCTGAAGAGGAATGTCCGATATGCTTTAGCTTGTCGTGTGATCACAAACCCGAACGATCATTGAATGCAAACCACCGAAACATCAGAGTACGTCTTTGGAAGCTCACGACAAGCTAAAGCATATCGGACTTCAGATATCAATCTTCATTCGCGGCAGGATCCGTGGCTGCCCTTCAATCTCAGATCCAACTTCACCGATCTGTTCTGCGCCCATTCGTTTATAAAAGCCGGCTGCGTTTGGATCCGCTGTCAATTGGAACCCCGCCAGATTTAGATTGGCGGCGCGCTCCATCGCGTCGAGAAAAAGCTCCTTACCGATGCCGGTGCCGATAAAGGCAGGCGTCACCCACATATGCTCCAGTTCTGCTTTGTTGCCTGTGACACAGAGTGCGTAGAAGCCCTGTATCTCACCATTACTCTCGACTACGTAGACGTGGTTGTTGCGAATGAAATCGGATGTGATCGTGAGGTCTGATTCCCAGTGTTCGATCCAGTGTTCGGGATAACCCCAGTAGCGCTTGGCAGCGAGCGCGATCTTTGTCAGGGCATTGGCTTCATCGGCGGAGGCAGGCCTTATCATGGTGAGAGTTTATCAATTCTTCTCGTTCAGCGTCTTTTCGACTTTACGGACGAGCTCCTGGACTGGCACAACAAATTCACCCTTCGGCGCAAGTCGCAAATACTCTCGATACTCAACCAACGCGCGCTCGCGCTGGTTAACACGCAAAAGAATGTTTCCAGCGAGCAGATGTGCTTCGGCGAGATCCGGTTTTAACTGCAAGGTCTTGCCAATTGGACCACCAGCCTTCATCACTTCTCCCATATCCCAATAAAGCCGGCCGAGAGTGAAATGTCCGTGCCATGACTTGTCGTCCAATTTCAAACCGTCGAGAAGAGTCTGTTCAGCTTCGGTGTTCCGTTTTTGTCGCCAATAGACTTCACCAAGCGCGATTATTGCGGTGGCGTTGTCGGGTTTGATTTCAACTGCACGCAGTAAAGCCTTCTCGGCTTTGTTCCATTCTCTGAGGTCCATGAAAGCAGTGCCCAGCAAAAGCTGAGCGTCGAAGAAGCTGGAGTAACCCGATATAGCTTTCTCGAGATGGATAATTGCTTGCTGGTAGTCTTTCCGCGCCAGCGCCGTGCGCCCGTTACTAAATTCCTCGCGGGCTGCCGCAGGAATACGAGCATCGACAACCTCATTCAATATTCGAACGCCGCTGGTGTTTGTCGAGTTGTCGGCCGTGAGTTCGACAACAAGATAGATGCGAAAGAGCACCTGGAGGTCAGCGTCTTGCTGTGTAGGACGGTAACCAGGCGCATTCACGATTACTTTGTAATAACCTCGTGGCAGGTTAGGAAAACGAAAGCGTCCACGATTGTCGGTTGGGATCTGGTCGACTATTCCACCGCTAAATCTTTCGAGACGAACCTGCACATTCTGCGGAGCGCTTGCGTTTCCGGGTAAGCGAACTTCACCGCTCACTTCGAATGTCTGCGAGTTATTGGTGTAGGTATCGCGGTCGCGTTGGGCAAACAAGGAGGTGGGCACTAAAGCGAAAATCGCGATCAGTAGGAGACGAAATCTGAAGCGGCGCATCGCGTTTAATTATAAAGCCACGGGCCTGCACTGACTACGCGTGCAGACCCGTGGCGAATTCACCTGATGGACTCAGTGACGGTAATTCAAACCGAACTGGATCAATCGGGCAGGAACGACGGTGGTCGTGACTTGAGCAAAAGTTGACGGCGTTCCGATGTTCACGCTGGTTGGGAATCCAAAAATCGGATGGTTCCACACATTAAAGATATCCATGCGGAAACGCAGTTCATGGTTTTCCTTGATGCGGGTTGTTTTGATCAACGAGAAGTCCCAGTTCTGCTGAGATGGACCACGGAAGGCATTTCGCGGTACATCACCAAAACCGGTTGCACCCGTAGTGCCATTTGCAACGAGGCTGGCGGTCCGGAAACAGGACGTATTCAGGTAGTGAGCCAGTTGATCCGAAGTTGAGCCCGTTGTGTACATGTCGCGAGGACGGGTACCACACGTTCCACTAAACGACGCCGTGCCACCACCAGTTTGTCCAAACGCGCCGCCGCTGATGCTGTCCGTGATCGAGAACGGCAAGCCACTTTGGTAAGTGACGATGCCGCTGATACCCCAGCCCTTGAAGAACTGGTTATTCCAGAAGTTGCCACTCGGTACCGGTAAATCATACGAGTAGCTCACAATGAGGCGATGCGGTCGGTCGAAATCTCCGCGCGCTTTATTCTGGAAAGGATCCTTCTGCGAATTGAGCAGATTGCCACCGCCCTGACCCGCGCGAGTGATATTCAACTCATCAGTGCTTAACGAACCACTTACATTGTCGGTGACATTCGAGTACGTGTAAGCGGCCTGGAAATACAAGCCTCTGCTCCAACGGCGCGATACGGTGAACTGGGCTGAGTCGTACTTAGCAAATCCGATGTTGCCGGAATAGCGTGAACCACGTTTGCGAGACAAGCCAATGATGTCGTGTCGCAATTCTTCGTTGTTCACCGTATTCGCTGTGATTGTGTAAGTGGTCCCATTCATGTCACGTATTGTGCGTGGGCTCTCTGGACTGTAAAGCTGGGCCAGAAAGGGATCCCAGATACCGATGCCACCCGTGTAGTGTGTTCCAACGTAGCCAACTTCAACCGCCCAACCGTTAGCAATCTCACGCTGAAGGGTGGCGTTGTACTGGATTGTATAAGGCGTGTAGGCATCGAGTGGAGCACTGGTGAAGGAGGCCAGATTGATTGAGCAGTTGGTCGCGGTGCCGCCGTAATTGAGGCACCTTTGTCCGGCCGCATTAACGAATACCGGCGCAACGGCCGGATCATTCGGGTTGGTGGCCGGCAGGCCAGTATTTACGTTTCTCAAGCCTGCGAAGAACGTGGCCGAAGGAATGAACGCTGAAGCAATGATCGATGGTGCTGGTATGGAACCAAACGGGTTTGCCAACTGCAACGCCGTCGGATTTGAGTTGGTGGACAACGGTTGGACGGTGAACGGTGCGGCCAGCGAGTTCTGTAGAATGTTTTGATTCGACAGTCGTTGGTAGTAAAGACCGTAGCCGCCTCTTAAAACTGTCTTCTGATCTCCGTAAATGTCCCAGGCAAAGCCGACGCGAGGTCCGAAGTTATTGCCGTCGAAACAACTCTTCAGCGCGCAATCCTTAACACCCGGAGTACCTTTGAATCCGGCCAGGTCTACCTTTTCAGGAATCAGGAACGGATTCTGTCCAGCAGCTGCCAGAACTGGATCGAAAACACCAGCGCGAAACAACTTGTCGTGACCAAAGCTCATACCTTCCCAGCGAAGACCGAGGTTGAAGGTGAGTCTGGGTGACCAGCGAAAATCGTCCTGGACGAACGCGGCGAAGTCAGTCGCTACAAAGTTTCGTGCCGGGTCGCCGAAAGCCGATTGGATCGCCGTTACTCTTCCGCGCAGGAAATTCTGCATGGCGGTGCAGTCATTTGTATCGAGCCTGCAATTGGTAAATGCCGATGGTGCCGGCGTGACACCGGAAGATGTGGCGCCGGTGGTCAGTGCGCCACGAACGGCAAAGTTGTTAAAGCGATTCAACTGATATTGAATTGCCTCGCCACCAAACCGCAGACTGTGTTTCCCACGCGTCATCGAGAAAGTGTCGACGATGTTGTACTGGTTCGACACTGTGCCGCGATCGTCGTTGACGCCGGTGCCTATTGTGAACAGACCAGTGACGGCGACCTGATACATTCCCGGGAAAATGTCACTGTTTCCGCGTGTGGCTCCGATATCAGAGAGGTTAATAGAGTCGGTCGGAATATTCGCGAAGATGAAGCGACTGTAGCCCAAGCGGAGCTCGTTAATCTTGGTGGCGCTGAAAACGTGGGTTTCCGTTACTGAAAGGAATCGATTCTGTTGCGTATCAGTGCGCGGAAACGCGAGCGAGGGCGGCGCCCCACTGGCGGTGCCGTAGGGTTTTGCGACCGCACCGTTATCCCAGAACCAGCGACCCGAAATCTTGTCTTTTCCGTCGCGCATGATTCTGTCGTAACTAATTGTGTACTGGTTATCTTCGATTGGCGCCACGCCTGAGAAACTACAGCTGAAGTTTCCTGGGAAGGCCCCGGCGGCTGGTGCTGCTGCAGACTTGCATCCGGCGCTGCCCGATCTGGGAACCAAAAACCCGTTGTAGAGCGTGCTATGCAGATTAAGGATGTTAACCGCGACTGGGTCGATCTGCGCCGGTGCCAGGTTGAAGGCAGATGCTAGCAATGCCACAGAAGTACTGCCATCACCATTCCTCGGGAAATCTTGAATAGTGGGGGTTAGGCTTGAACCATTCGGATCCAAACCATTCCGAGCGCGAACGCCCTGATAGTTGAAAAACCAGAATCCGCCCAGCTTTGGCACTGGACCACTACCACTACCACCAAACACATTCTGCAGCAGGCGCGCGCGCTTGCTCACGCCATTCGCATTGCGGAACCACTCGTTGGCATTCAGCGCATCATTGCGGTGCGACCAGTAACCTTCCCAGTGAAAGTCTTTGGAGCCCGACTTGATTACGAGTCCCAACGCACCGCCGCCCTTGCTGCCTTGAGAGGCATCGTAGAGCGAAGTTGAAACTTTCATCTCTTCGAGTGTGCTCGGGTTAGGTAGGGGAACCGTATCGAAGTGTGCCAGGTTAAAGTCGTTAACGTTAATGCCTTCGAGCGAGATGCTGTTGTTGCTCGTGCGTTGTCCGTTAACGTTGATGTCGGCGGTGCCGCGGCCTGCAGTGCGAACGTCGGTTGGTTCGCCAGCCGTACCCGCTGAAAGCGACAACAGGAAAAGGAAATTCGGCGAAGCGAGTGGCAAAGTTCGGAGCGTTTCCGATCCGAGGGGCTGGCCAGTCACTGCGCTTGAAGGATTGATGAGAGAGGGAGTGGCCTCAACGTTAACCGTCTCTTCAATGCGACCTGCTTCCAGAGTCAAGTCTTGTCTTGTAGTCTCGCCAATTCTCACTTGCACGCCGACCACCACGGCCTTCTTAAAGTTAGGCGCTGTGATCTCCAGCTTGTAAGCTCCTGGCGGCAACAGCGTGATCGAATACCCGCCATCTCCAGCGGTCGTTGCTGTTCGCGCCGACCTTCCGGTGCTCTCGTTTATGACGTCGACGGTCGCGCCGCTAACAAGGGCGCCGCTGGAATCGCTCACGACTCCGGTGATTCCTCCTGTTTGGCTGGCTTGTGCAAAGACACTCGCCGCACACAAGAGGCTCAAGATCGCTGCACCTAAGAAGCGTAGTGCTCTTCTCATTGACAATCCTCCTTTTGGTAGGTAGCTAAAAGTTCTTAAACTCGGATCGGACTGGATCCCGAAATGGGACGGAATGACGGTTTGCGTCAATGCAATGACTATTCCGGCGTTCGTTCGCTACTTGTCAGGAGGGTTAACGATTGCGGCAAAGGAACTTAGCCAACAGCTCGACAGGATGGTTTGCATTTTACTGGGCCCGGTCTTGTCAAAAATCTGGCTATTCTTCAAATTCTTGGATTGGATCATGGAACGAAAAACTGAACAAGTAATCGTCTTTCTCGAACGTAATACCTTCAACATTCCTTTCCCGAGGCCTCGATTTCTACATGAGTGGATTGAATATGACGAAACTGATTTCAGTGAGATCGTTCCACGCCTTCAAGACGCCACCATTGTAATCTCAAACAAACTTCCGCTCCGTGAGGAAACTTTGACCCAACTTCCAGAATTGAAGTTGATCGCGGTGGCGGCAACTGGAGTGGACAATATCGATCTTGGTTTTTGTAAGGAACATCAGATTGCCGTCTGCAATACGCGAGGGTACGCCGTCAACTCGTTACCCGAACATGCGTTGATGTTGATGTTGGCCTTGCGAAGGAACTTAATTGCTTATCGCGAGGATGTGCAACGAGGGCGCTGGAACAAGGCAAAACAGTTTTGCCTTCTGGATCACCCAATTGGAGATTTGCATGGTGCGAAGCTGGGAGTTATCGGCTCTGGAACTCTTGGAAAAGCTATGGCACGCCTGGGCCAGGCCGTGGGGATGGAAGTGCTGGTTGCCGAGCACAAAGATGCAACGGCTGTTCATGAGGGACGTGTTGCCTTTGAAAAGGTGCTCCGTGAGAGTGATGTGATCTCGTTGCACTGTCCGCTGACCGAGGAAACCAGAAACTTGATTGGCTCTCCAGAATTGAGACTAATGAAAACCGATGCGGTCTTGATTAACACAGCGCGCGGAGCATTAGTCGACGACTACGCACTGATTGATGCGTTGACGAACGGTAGGATTGCTGGTGCGGGAATTGACGTTTTGCGAGTTGAGCCCCCGCGAGAAGGAAGTCCGCTACTCGACTTGAACCTGTCAAACTTGATCGTAACTCCACACAATGCATGGGCAAGCCGCCAGGCAATGGAACGCCTCGCCAACCAGCTCATTGATAACCTGGAAGCCTTCGTTAGCGGCGAACCACGCAATTTGGTTGTGTAGGGATGAGAAAAATGGAACGGCTATGAGGCCGCTGCTTCCCCGGCAACTTCGTCGTGATGTTCAGTGGTGTAAAGGCGAAGAATGTCCTGTCCCTGACGTGAGCGAGGATCGATCGTGCGTAAATGCTTACGGCCCTGCATCTCCCAGATCGCTGTCACCATGCCGTCTTTCTCAACTGCGTGATATGTGATCTCTTCAGTGTTTGTTTCAGGTGCAGTAGCTTCCGCTGCACCGTTGTTTATTGCTGCTTCGTTCTCAGACATACCAACTCAAAAACTCTCCTTTTCAACTGACTGGTAGGGTGTTGTTTGTTTTGTTGGATTGTTGCACAGCCCCCACCAAGTGTCCAGACAGAGTAACCAACGGCGGATCATTTTCCATATCTCATTTGACATTTTTCAATTGTCCATTTTCGGAGGAGGTTGATTACAGCCCAGGGCGAATGACAACTGAAAAATGTCAAATGAGATATGGAAAATGATCCGCCTCTCCTAATGTTCTGAGACTCAGCGCTTCAACTTCTGCGCCATCTCAACCGCCTTTCTCGGTGTAACAACTCCCCATCCTTGTCGTTCGACTTCAACCCCAACGACACGTTCAGCACTCTCGATCAGGATCTTCTTAACTTGTTGTGGAGTTAGTTTGGGATTCGCTTCTAACATGCACGCAACGATTGAGGCCACAATCGGAGAGGCGAACGAAGTGCCATCAACAAACTTGTAATGTTCGTTGATTACATTTCCTTCTCGGAGCTTGATGGTGATTAGTTGTCGAAGTAATGGACTTGGAAGATCTTTCGATTCGTCCAGATCTTTATCCACGCCCATTTGAGCAACGATGATGTCACGAAGCTCCGCATCGTCTGCAGAATCCAGTGTTGCATAAAGCTGGGCTTCATCGGCCGTCGGTGTATGCGGAAGAATTGGAGCGGCTACCCAGATGCCAGGAGCGATTACCTCGGGTTTCTGGAGCCCGTCGATCGTTGGTCCATACGAAGAGCGGTACATTCCGCGTCGCGCTCGGTTCAAAGAGTTCTGATCATCGAGGCCACCCACTGCGATAGACGATGGAGAACTGGCGGGTGGTAGTACTGGATGACCAGGAGCAAGTCCCGCGTTCCCCACTGCGCAAACAACAACCACACCCAGACTAACTGCCTCTTCGACGAGTTTGCAGAGAGGGTTTTGGAGATAACTCTGTTCGAAGTCACCACCTGCCGAGATGTTAACGATCCGAATTCCGAAACGGTCTCTATTTTCCAACACCCAGCGCAAACCAGTTTCGATATTGATTTCGGGAATACGCCCCGTCTTCCCGATCTTTACAAGAACCACATTCGCTTGAGGCGCAATACCTCGATAAAGTCCTTCAGACAAAAATCCATTTCCAGCGGCGACGACTGAAGTCATCATGCCGTGCCAACTCGCGACATCGGGAGTTAACAAGAAAGAGGGATCATCCTCGGGTGCGAAGATGTTGTGGTAAGCGAGGATACGATTTACGGGTTGTGTTAAGTCAGTGTGTGCATAGAAGCCGGAATCGAGAAAAGCAATAGTGACACCTTCGCCCGTGAAACGCTCATCAGCGTCCATTCTCAGCGGTGTAGGCAATGCTTGATGAGCGTCAGCAAAAATTTGGGCGTGTGATTCCAGGTTCTGCAACGCTCGCGTGAAAAGCGTGAGACAGCCGGAACAGATGTGTTCGCTCGCCAGCGTCGAAGTAAGATTCGCTCGCACCAGATTCTGCAACTCAGCGGGAAGAGTTGCTATCGCTATTTCAGGTTTCTCCGTGCGTCCGCAGAGATGACAGAAATCGGAGAGCGGCTTGGTAGTAACAGAAGCGTTCGTGATTAGCTCTGACATGCTAAGGAAGATGTAAAGAATCGGGGCCTGTCGTGTCAATCCCAGTAGATCTCAGATCTCAGATTCAAGATCTCAGATTCGATCTGGGATCTGAGATCTGAGATCGGTCGGTAAACTTGCGCCTCAACACATCGGCTGATAATCTTCGTTTCACACTTCTACTCGCTTTAAAGGAGATCAAATATGAAGAAGCGAATCGTGTCTATCGTGCTGGCTGCGTTGTTTGTGATCACAGCGGCGGTTATCGCCGGTAGTGGTCGAAGTACAAGCGACATTCCCGCACCGCCCGCCATCGGGGCCATAATCGATGACTTCAGTTTGCCCGACGTGAATGGCCAGGAACACGCGTTGAAATCATTGAAAGGTAAGAACGGCACGGTGCTCATATTTATTGCCGTTCAATGTCCAGTGTCGAATGCTTACAACGATCGCATGGAAAAACTCGCTCAGGACTATCAAGCTAAAGGCGTCGCAGTGGTTGGCATTAACGCAAACTCGACCGAAGACGCCGCTGCCGTCAAAGCTCACGCAGCTGAAAAGCATCTGACCTTCACTATCTTGAAAGATAGCGGAAACAAGGTAGCCGATAAACTAGGCGCAAGTGTGACTCCTGAAGCCTACTTCCTCGATTCTAACAACAAGCTGGTATATCGCGGTCGCATCGACAATAGTCGGAACCCAGACACGATCGAGTCGAACGATCTTCGCCAGGCGATTGACTCTGCTTTAGCTGGTAAACCAGTCGAAAAGCCGGAAGCCAAAGCGTTTGGTTGCGGCATCAAACGTGTTAGCTGATGCGAATTTCCAAACTCACACTGATAACTGGATTGGTTGTTTTGCTGATCAGTCTCACGGTGCCGGCCCAGCGCACGGTCCGCACCGTGAGACAAGCGAAATCGACGACCGCGCCAGCGATGCCAACAAACGTTGAACCAATTGACACGGCTGGTCTTAAAGATCTGATATCCAAACCCAAAGAAAAGCCATTACTCGTCAACTTCTGGGCCACTTATTGCGATCCCTGCCGTGACGAATTCCCTGATCTCGTTAAAGTGGATAGCGATTTCCGACCAAAGTCGCTCGACTTCGTCACCGTATCACTCGACGACGTAAGCGAGATCAAAACGACGGTTCCACAGTTCCTGGCACAGATGAAGGCGACGATGCCCGCATATCTTCTGAATGTGGCAGATCCAGAACCGGCAATCAATGCTGTCGATCCGAAATGGCAAGGCGATCTGCCGGCAACCTTTCTATACAACTCAAAGGGTGAGATCGTTTTTAAGCACTTCGGACGAGTGAATACTGCCGAGCTGCGCGAGGCAATTGAACGAGTAGTGAAGAACTGACAGAGTGGTCTTTGGTTTTTGGTCTTCGGTCTTAGGACCACGAAGTAATACGAAGACCCAAGGCCAAAGACCAAAGACCCTTTTCGAATGATCACTCCGGAAGTCATCTCCGCGCACAATCTAACTCAGGAAGAATTTCAGCGAATAAAAAACCTTCTCGGTCGAGAACCAACTCTGGATGAGCTTGGCATCTTCTCGGTCATGTGGTCGGAGCACTGCTCTTACAAATCATCTCGCATCCATCTGAAGCGATTGCCTACAACTGGTGAACGCGTGATTGTTCCTCCTGGCGAAAATGCCGGAGTCGTTGACCTGGGCGACGGATGGTGCGCAGCTTTCAAGATTGAATCCCACAATCATCCCTCATTCATCGAACCGTTTCAGGGTGCCGCCACTGGAGTTGGGGGAATCCTGCGCGACATCTTTACGATGGGCGCTCGACCGGTCGCTTCGATGAATAGTTTGCGTTTCGGTTCGTTGGATCATCCCAGGTTTGGGCGTAGAAATAGATCGTTGTTAGCGGGTGTCGTGGCCGGTATCGCACATTACGGAAACGCATTTGGTGTTGCGACTGTCGGCGGCGAAGTTGCTTTCGACGATGCGTATACCTTCAACCCACTCGTAAATGCGTTTGCCCTGGGTTTGGTTCGTCACGATCAGATCTTCTTCGGCAAAGCGACAGGTGTTGGTAATCCTGTTCTTTACGTCGGCGCTAAGACGGGCCGTGACGGCATACATGGCGCCACGATGGCATCGGCGGAGTTCGACGAAGAAGCTCTTGAGAAACGTCCGACAGTTCAGGTCGGTGATCCATTCCTCGAAAAACTCTTGTTGGAAGCATGCCTTGAAGCAATGCGGAGCGGCGCCATTGCAGGAATCCAGGACATGGGGGCGGCAGGTTTAACTTCTTCGTCGTGTGAAATGGCCGCTCGCGCGGGCACGGGAATCGAATTGGATCTCTCGCTTGTGCCACAACGCGAAGCGGGTATGACCGCGTACGAAATGCTTTTATCGGAATCGCAGGAGCGAATGCTGATCGTTGCGCACGCAGGACGCGAACGTGAAGTGGTCGATATCTTTCGCAAGTGGGATTTGGATGCGGTTGTAATTGGTCGAGTGCGTGACACGAAGCGAATGCAGGTGATTCACAACGGTAAGATGGTTGCGGATATTCCGATCGAGGCTCTTACTGATGAGGCCCCGAGATATGATCGACCAAAAACACCACGCCCAAAAACCGACGCGAAGATCGAAGGACAAAGCACAAAGCACGAAGCGGAGAACTACACGCCCAGTCTGATAACACTACTGTCTTCAGGCAACATCGCTTCGAAGCAATGGGTGTATCGTCAGTACGACCACATGGTACGGACAAATACTGCCGTCTTGCCTGGCGCCGACGCGGCTGTTGTCAGGATCAAGGAGACTCGCCGCGCGCTGGCAATGACTCTCGATGGCAATGGACGTTACTGTGCAGCTGATCCCAGGGAAGGCGCAAAGCTGGTTGTTGCAGAATCTGCGCGCAACGTTGTTTGTGTTGGAGCACGCCCAATTGCAGTGACAAACTGCCTCAACTTTGCATCTCCCGAAAGACCGGAAGTGATGTGGTCCTTCTCCGAGGTTATCGACGGGATGGCCGAGGCGTGCCGTGCGTTTGAAACACCGGTTGTTTCCGGCAATGTTTCTTTCTACAACGAAACAGAAGGGCGAGGGATCTTGCCCACGCCGGTGATTGGAATGATTGGTCTGATTGAAGACGTGAGACGCGTTGTTCCACCTGGATTCAAAAAGGAGAACGATGTGATTGCTCTTCTCGGGATAACAGCGGACGATCTTTCATTGAGCGAGTATTTAGTAAGTGTGCTGGGCAAGAATGCTGAGGAGCTTGTTTCATCAGGTGTAGTGCCACGACTTGATTTGGAACTGGAGCGCCGGGTTCAAAACGCGTGTTTGCAGGCTGCCGACGCTGGACTGTTACGCTCTGCACACGATTGCTCAGACGGAGGTTTGTCTGTCGCGATAGCTGAATGTTGCTTTTCCTCGCTGGGGCATGACGCAATTGGAGCTGATGTGGATTTAGGCGGTGAGTCGAGCGCGGAAATCCTGTTATTCAGCGAATCGCCCTCACGCATCGTGATCAGCTTTGATCCGGCGGACGAAGAGTCCGTACGAAAAATGGCCGAAGCCAATGCTGCTCCGTTTGTCGTGATTGGTCGCGTAGGTGGCA
>Ga0114129_10009411_pt1 | contig 13924 bp, 6 predicted proteins | sample RhiMetdeltSRZDD1_FD_80071 | JGI IMG/M metagenome (GOLD analysis project Ga0114129, IMG submission 80071) | Populus rhizosphere microbial communities from Tennessee, USA - Rhizosphere MetaG P. deltoides SRZDD1 (version 2) (version 2) | ecosystem: Host-associated > Plants > Roots > Rhizosphere >...
GCGCCGTGCCCGGCGTCAAGCGCGTCGCCCATCGGATCGATCCCGACGACTTCGCCGGACAGGCGCTGCTGTTCCTGTCGATGGAGCGACTCGCCGAAATTCGCGACAAGGTGCTCGAGCATCGCCGGTTCATCGAAGCCTATGCCGCCCGACCGACCCTGGCCGGCCTCTTCGACGCGCTCAGCACGGAGATCGCACGCCGCTTCGCGACAGGGTTCGTCGACCTCTCGCTGGACGACGGATCACCCGAACGCTTCGACACCGGATTCCTGGATGCGTTGCTCCAGGTGGTCGCCGACAGCCTCGAGGGCCCGACACCGGTCGCCGCACCGTGGGAACGCGTTTTCTCTCCGGGGCTCGAAGCGGGAGCCGGCTATTTCCGCTCGGCAGACGACCGGCTGCTGTTCATTCTCGTCGAGTCCGCGCGCGACGTCACGAGCTTCATCGACAACGAACACCTCATCGCCGGCATCCGCGGGCGCATCGCCTCGCTGCGCGCCACCTATCCCAATGTCCAGGCCGGCGTGACCGGCGCGCCCGCGCTGTCGAATGACGAGATGCTGACCGCGTTTCGTGACAGCACGGCCGCGACAATCCTGGCCTTCGTGCTCACGCTCGGCTCTCTGCTCATCGTGATCCGGCGGATGACCGAGCCCTGGATCATGCTGGGCGTGCTCGTCGTCAGCCTCGCGTGGACGCTCGGCATCATCGCGGCCACCGTGGGACACCTCACCGTGTTCTCGGTGATGTTCATCTCGCTCCTGGTCGGGCTCGGCATCGACTATGGGGTCTACGTGCTGCTTCGCTACGATCGCGAGCTGGCCCTTGGCCCGACACCGAGGGAGGCGCTGCAGATCATGGCTCGGCGCACCGGACCCGGCATTCTCTTCGGCGCGCTGACCGCCACCGGCACGTTCGGCGTCCTGATGCTCACGGAGTTTCGTGGCATCCAGGAATTCGGCTTCGTCGCCGGCACATCCCTGCTGATGGCCTTCCTCGCCATGATGACGGTGTTTCCGGCCGCGCTCGTCGCCATGCGACGTCACACCTCGGTCCGAAGAGACGCGCCGCGCGGCGTCCCCTCGCTGGTCGACGAGCAGATTCCGGCGCTCGAGCGCCTGCTCGACTGCCGCGCGTTCATTCTGCTGGCGGCGACGCTGCTCACCCTCGGCGGGCTGGCGGCGCTTCCCGGCGTGCGGTTCGACTACAACAGGCTCAACCTGCAGGCTCGCACGAGCGAGTCGGTCGCGTGGGAGCGCAGGATCGCGCAAACGCGGCGCTCGGGATTCTCGGCGCTCGCGACCGCCGATTCCTTGCCCGAGCTCCGTACCAAGCAGGAAGCGTTCGCGCGTCTGCCCGTCGTCGCCGAGGTGGTGAGCGCGCTCAAGCTCATTCCGAGCGACCAGGGCGCGAAGATCGCCACGATTCGGCAGCTCGGTCCGATCCTGTCGGGTGTTCGCATCGATCAGCGAGCGAGGGATGATGCGCGCGCGACTGGCGTCGCGCTGCAGAGCCTTCATCGGCGCATCGAGATGGCCGTGCGCGAGGCCGAGGGCCGAACCTCGATCGAGCCTCTGATCGCTGCGCAGAGCCGCGCGGAGGCGTTGCTGCAGCGGCTGAGCGCGCGTGGTCCGGAGCTCTCGGGCCGGCTCGCGAATATCGACGCCCGCCTGCGCGACGACTTCGTCGCCAAGCTGCGACGCCTGCAGCGCAATCTCTCGCCTACTCCGGTGACGATCGGCGAGCTGCCGGAGGAGCTGCGACGCAAGTTCGTCGGCGTCAACGGCCGATTCCTGATTCAGATCTATCCGGCCATCGATACGTGGGAGCGCGACGGGGCACGTGACTTCGTGTCCGCCCTGCGCACGGTGGATCCGGCGGTCACCGGCTCCCCGGTCATCAGCTACGAAGCCACGCGGCTGATGGAACTCGCGTATGTCCAGGGGACGTTCTACGCAATCGTCCTCGTCGCGCTGCTCGCCGTGATGATGCTGCGCCGCCCGGTCGGCGCGCTGCTCGCGGTGACCCCCGTGGTGCTCGGAACGTTGTGGACGATCGGCTTTTTGCGGCTGTTCGGCCTGTCATTCAACCTTGCGAACATCTGGGGTCTGCCCATGATCATCGGTGGCGCCGCGGAATTCGGCCTCAACGTCACGCTCCGCTACCGGGAGTCGCTCACCGTCGGCGGCCCAGAGTTCCCGCGCAGCACGGTGATGGCGGTCGTGCTGAACGGACTCACGACGATGGCGGGGTTCGGCAGCCTGATGATCGCGCGTCACCAGGGCATCTTCGGGCTCGGCCTGCTCCTGACCGTGGGCGCCGCGTGCAGCCTCGCGGCCTCGCTCGTAGTCCTGCCGCTGCTGCTGCGCCGCTTCGACGCACGCCCCGCCGAGGAAGCCGCACCCGCGAAGTCGGCCGCCGCCGCCGCCATCGTGCTCCTCATCGCGATGAAGACCACGGCATGGGCGGGCGAGCCGACGGATCAGATTCGCACCGACATCAACGGACTCTTCCAGACGCTCACGCGGCAGCCGGCCTCGCAACAAGCAGCTCGCGAGGCCGACAGCATCCTCGATCGCATGTTCGATTGGACCGCGATGGCCAGCGCCGCGCTTCGCGAACACTGGGCCGCGCGCACGCCCGCCGAGCGCGACGAGTTCACCCGGCTCTTCGCCGCCGTATTCCGACGCGCCTACGCGGCGCGCGTCCACCTGGTGGACGCCTCGCGATTCCAATATCTGGGTGACCGCATCGCCGACGGCCACGGCACGGTGCAGACGAAGGTCATGACCAAGCGCGGCAGCACGATCGACGTCGACTACGCCGTTCACCGCAACGGCGCGCCGCGCTGGCTCGTGGAGGACGTGCGCGTCGAGAAGATCAGTCTCGTGGACAGCTATCGTGTGCAGTTCGACACGCTGATCCGCCGATCCTCGTACGACACGCTCGTGAAGCGCCTTCGCGACGGGGCGATGAAGTAGCCGCTTATCGCGGGCGCTCGAGCACGCGAATACGACCGGTGCCGCCGTCGAGCTCGACGTGATCACCATCGCGCAGCCGCCGGGTGGCGTCGCGGACGCTGACGACGGTCGGCAGCCCGTACTCACGGGCGAGGATCGCCGCGTGCGAGAGGAGTCCTCCCATCTCCGCGACGAGGCCGCGAACGAGCGGGAAGATCGGGGCGAGCGTCGGCTCGATGGCGGGAAACACGGCGATCACGTCTCCGGAGAGGTCGCGGATGTCGTCCGCTGACCGCAGCACCAGGATTCGGCCGGTGACGGTTCCCGGGCTCACGCCGTAGCCCCACAACTCGCCGGCACTGTCCGACGGCGGGGCGGCCACGGCGCCGTCGGCGATGCCATCGCCTCGGATGAGATCCGGAACGTCACGACCGGCGTTGCGCGCGTGTTCGCGTCGACGCCGGGCGATCACATCGCGCCACGGCGCGGCTTTGTCGATGAGCACGCGCGGCAACTCGTCCCACTGCAGGAAGAACACGTCGTCGACATTCGCCAGCAGGCCCTGCCGACTCGCCCGGCCCCCGATTTCCAGCGTCACGCGGCGCAGATGCGCGAGGAGCAGCGTGGTGACGTGGCGGCATTCGTCCCGCATCGCGAGCAGCCGCTGGAGCGCGTGACACACGCCCGAGAATGCGGCCCAGCGCGCGGCGAATCCGGCCCGGCCCGTTCCGGTCCGCAGGAGCTGCCGCACTTCCGCGGTCGCGATCGCGCGCGCGTGACGCCGTTCCGCCGCGTGCCGCACGGGGTCGGTCTCGCCGCCTGCGCGGATGTGGAGCTGGATCAGCCGCAAGACCCGTCCTGGATCTTCGGTGAAGCGCGGCCACATCACATCCGACTCGTAATACCCGCGGTGACCGAATTCCCTCAAGAACGCCGCGAAGTCCTCGCCGAACTCTGAGCGGGCCAGCGCCGCGGCGGCGCCGTGCAGGGCGGCCTCGTCGAGATCCTGGGCGAAGAACGCGCTCGCGCGAGGATCGCGGGCGGCGACCGCCGCCAGGTCCATGAGGCGATACGTCATGCGAACGTTGGGCAGCGTCCCGAGGCCGGTCATCAGACGCATCGCCAGCGTCTCCGCGTCCTGCGCGGCGTCGGACGCGATCCACGCCAGGAGCAAATGCTCGAGCACCATGTAGGCGCGCGATTGCGCCGAGACCACCTCGTGCAGGCCCCGAACCGTCTTGTCGTCGAGCGAGGCGCCGGTGAAGCGGAGGAAGTGCGTGACGACGTCCGTGTCGTCGAGTGCTTCGAGCCTGACGGCGCCGAATCGCGCCGTGTTGCGACGGAGACGACGAAAGAGACGGCGCCCACGACCCGGCGTCAGGAAAAAGGTCGCCAGCATCTCGCGAGCCAGCCGTGCCCAGCTCGTCAGCCCCCCGGATGGAGGCGACATTGCCGGCGCCGGGCGTGGCCCGGCCGCGCTCGTGCCGCCGAACAATCGCGTGATGATCGCCGGATCGCCGCCGCGCTCGAGCGCCATTTGCTCCATCAGCGAGAGGTTCAAGTACGGTCGGCCATGGAATGACCCCACGAGCTCCGCGTCGGGCGGGATGGTGTAACCCTGGCCCCGGTGATAGGCCTTGAACATGAGGTTCAGCGAGACTTTCAGATAGGAGACGGCGAGCGGACTGGGAAGCTCGGGAAACACTTCCTTCAGGTTGGCGCGCGTCCAGAGCGTCTGTCGTCGCCACGGCTCCGCCGGCAACGTGGTGATCGGCCGCGCTTGCACCGCCCAGAATTGCCGGCCATCGAAGATCCATTCGACGTCCACAGGGACGCCGAACGCCTGCTCGACGGTCTTCACGCCTCGGGCGATGGCACGCGCCTGCGGCTCGGTGAGCACGAACTCATGGCCAAGCGCAGCCGACAGCGGAACCGTGACCTCGGCCCCGTCGCGCCGCGTCGTTGTCGTTTTCTGATGCCCGGCGCGCCGCAGCACGGCGGCCGGCGCACCGGTCGCGATCATGACGCGATACTGATCGGGCGTGACGATTCCGCTCACCAGCGCGGCGCTGGCGCCCCACGCCGCCTCGATGACGACCGCCGTCGGGTCGTTAGTCAGCGGGTCGACGGAAAACGCGACGCCGGAGCACGTGGCCGCAACGAACCGCTGCACCACGACCGCCATCGCCGTCTCATGATGCGGCAGGCGCAGGCGCTCGCGATATGTCCAGGCCGCCTCCGTCCACGACGACGCCCAGCAGCGACGGAGCGCGGCGATGACCGCCGGCAGGCCGGGCTCGGCGACGACGATGCTCGCATGAATCCCCGCGTGCGATGCGTCGCCGCCGTCCTCGTGCACCGCCGACGAACGCACCGACAGCGCAACGCCGGCCGCCGCGGTGAGCGGCGCGATCGCGTTGCGCACCACGACTTCGAGGTCTTCGGGGATCGCAACCGTCTCGATCTGCCGCCGCAACGTTCCGAGCGTCTCGCGTCGAAGGTCGGCCTCATCCGCCGCCGTCAGCGACGCGACGCGAGCAATGACTGTGGCCAGGCCGGACACTTCGCTCCAGCGGCGATAGAACGCGGTGGTGAGACAGACGGCCGGTGGGATCGACCATCCCGCGCGTTGAAGCTTCGCCAGACCCGCCGCCTTGCCGCCGCAGAGCATCGGGTCCGTCGCGCTGGTGACGTCGAGCACCCAGCGCTCGGGGGGCGCTCCGGTCGCGGCGTCGGTGAGCACTCCGATACGGAATCATTCCCGCGCGCCGGCCACAATGCGACCTGAGTCTGGTACGACCTTCGTCCGAGGCCGCACGTCCAGGAGCCCGTTATTACATCGGACCGTCGCGGCAGACACGCACCGGGACTATGGTCTCACTGGCCGCCCGTCTCAGCCGGCGACTACAGTGACGCCACTGTTGGTATGGCCCGGCAATCCGGCGGGGTTGGGAGACACAAGTGACGGTCGCGTGTCGACGAGCCTGTCAACGCGAGATGCGCTGGAGGCATGGTCTCGTCGGCATCCTGCTGTTGAGCTCCGCCGCGTGCCAGCGCGGTGAAGTCGCCGCGTCCAAACAGGCGCCTCCGCCCCCGCCACCGACGGTCGTTGTCGCCGAGGTTCCGCAGCAAACGGTCGAGGTCGCTTCGGAGTTCGTCGCGCAAACGGCGGCCGTCCCCACCGTGGAGATCCGCGCTCGTGTCCCCGGCGTGCTCGAGGAAGTGCGGTTCAGAGAAGGCTCTGGGGTTCGCCGCGGTCAGGTGCTGTTCGCGATTCAGCAGGACGAGTACAAGGCGGCGCTCCAGTCGGCGCGGGCGCAGCTGGCCAAGGCCCAGGCCGATCTCACGCGAGCGCGCGACGTCTCGATCGTGGACCGATCGCGCGCCCAGCTGGACCAGGCCAAAGCCGATCTCGGCAAGGCCCGCGCGGACGTCAACCGGTATCGACCTCTGGCGCAGGCCAAAGCAATTCCGCAGCAAGACCTGGACACCGCAGTCTCGAAGGAGCTGGTCGCCGTCGCCGCGGTCGATGGTGCGGAGGCCGCGCTCAAGGACACGGTGCTGAGCCAGCGCACCGCCATCCAGCTTGCCGAAGCGGCGGTCGAGTCGGCAAAGGCCGCCGTGATTCAGGCCGAGCTCAATCTCAAATACACGGTGATCGAATCCCCGATCGACGGGATCGTCAGCAAGCTCTCGGTCGATGTTGGAAACCTCGTCGGCAAGGGCGAGCCCACGCTGCTGGCGACGGTGTCGTCGATCGATCCGATCTTCGTCGACTTCGCGATCAGCGAGGCGGACTACTTGCGGCTGGTCAAGCGCGTGCCCGGGCTCGGCCGCGGCGATGTGCCGGCCAATCGCGCCCCATCGCTCGGGCTGATCCTCGCCGACGGCACGCTCTTCCCGCAGACGGGGCGGCCGATCTTCATCGACCGGGCTATCGATCAGAAGACGGGCACCATACAGGTCCGCGCGCAGTTCCCCAATCCCGAGAAGGTCTTGAGGCCCGGCCAGTTCGGACGGGTACGCGCGGTGACCGAAGAGGTACGCGACGCCATCCTCGTGCCGCAATCAGCGGTGCAGGAGCTCCAGGGTGTGAAGACCGTGCTGGTGGTGGGCGAAGGAGACAAGGTCGCGCAGCGCACCGTGACGCTGCGCGAGCCCTGGAAAGACTTCTACATCGTGTCGACCGGACTGAAGCCCGGTGAGCGCGTCATCGTCGAGGGAATCCAGAAAGCACGGCCGGGGATGCAGGTGAAGGCTGAGCTCGCGCAGCCGCCGGCCGCGTCGCCCCGCGGTGCGCCGCCGACGAAGCCGAAGGGCGGAAGCTAGAGCCGGTCGTGGCCGAATTCTTCATTCGCCGTCCGATCGTCGCCATCGTCATCGCGATCCTGATCGTCATGCTGGGCGCGTATGCACTCCTGCGGCTGAGCTTCGAGCAGTACCCGTTCCTGGCGCCGCCGACCATCCGCGTCACGGCGAACTATCCCGGGGCGTCCGCGGTGGCGGTGGAGCAGTCCGTCGCCACGCCGGTCGAGCAGGAAGTGAACGGCGTCGATCGGATGATCTACATGAAGTCGTCGAATACGAGCGACGGCCGCATGCAGCTCGACGTCAACTTCGAGGTCGGCGTCGATCAGGACACCGCGAACGTGCTCACCCAGAACCGCGTCTCGTCGGCGCAGGCGCGGCTGCCGCAAGAGGTCGTCGCTCAGGGCGTCACGGTGAAGAAACAGAGTCCGAGCATTCTCATGATCCTGTCGCTCTATTCGCCCGGCGGGAGCTACGACGCCAACTTCCTGATCAACTACGCGTCGATCAACGTGCGGGACCAGATCCTGAGAATCCCCGGCGTCGCGCAGGTCGATCTCTTCGGCGGCACCGACTACGGCCTGCGCGTCTGGCTGCGACCGGACAAGCTCGCGAAGCTGGGCCTCACGCCCTCCGACGTGGTCGCCGCGATCAAGGAGCAGAATCTCCAGGCACCGGCGGGACGCATCGGCGCCGCCCCGGCGCCCGCCGATCAGGCGTTCACCTTCACGGTCAGCGCACCCGGCCGTCTGGTGACCAGCGAGCAGTTCGAGAACATCATCATTCGCGAGGCGCCCACCGGGGCTCCGGTGCGCATCAAGGACGTCGGGCGCGCCGAGCTCGGCAGCCAGGACTACAACTCCTTCGGCCGGCTCGACGGCAAGCCGTCCGGCGCGATGGCCGTCTATCTGCTCCCCGGCGCGAATCAGCTCAAGGCCGCCGAGACGATTTACAAGACGATGGCGACGGCCAAGGGGCTGTTTCCGCCGGACCTCGACTACAAGATCGTGTACGACACCACGCCGGCCGTCCAGGCGTCGATCCACGAGATCCTCAAGACCTTCGTCGAGGCGCTCGTTCTCGTCACGCTCGTCGTGTTCATCTTCCTCCAGAACTTCAGGGCGACGTTCATCCCGCTGCTGACGGTGCCGGTGTCGATCGTCGGCACCTTCATGTTCTTCCCGCTGCTGGGTTTCTCCGTCAACACGCTCTCGATGTTCGGTCTCGTGCTCGCCATCGGCATCGTCGTGGACGACGCGATCGTCGTCGTCGAGGCGGTCATGCACCACGTCGAGCACGGCATGAGCCCGCGCGAGGCGACGTCCCAGGCCATGAAGGAGGTCTCGGCGCCGGTCATCGGCATCGCACTGATTCTGTCCGCCGTGTTCATCCCCGTCGCGTTCATCAGCGGCCTCACCGGGCAGATGTACCAGCAGTTCGCGCTCACCATCGCGATCTCGGTGCTGCTCTCGGCGTTCAGCGCGCTGTCGCTCTCCCCCGCGCTGTCCGCGATGCTCTTGAAGCCGGCGCGCCCCGCCCGCGGCCCGCTCGGGATGTTCTTCCGCGCCTTCAACCGGATGTTCAACAGCGCGACACGCGGCTACGTCGGCATCGCCCGTCTGCTCATCCGGCGCGCGGTGGTGACGGTGCTGATCGTCGGCATCGTGGTCGTCGGCGTCGGCCTGCTCGGGCGCGCGCTTCCGGCCGGGTTCATTCCCGAAGAAGATCAGGGCCTGTTCGGCATCAACGTGCAGCTGCCTCCGGCGGCGTCGCTCGAGCGAACGAGCGCGGTGCTCGCCAAAATCGAGGCGATGCTGACCAAGGTCGAGGGCGTCGAGTCGTTTCAGACCATCGGCGGATACGGCGCCGTGACGAGCACCTACCAGCCGAACTTCGGCAGCATCTTCGTCCGGCTCAAGCCGTGGGAGGAGCGGCACGATCCCTCGCTGCACGTCACCGCCATCATGCGCCGGATGCAGCAGGAGCTGGCCACGATCCCGGAGGCGATCGCGTTTCCGTTCAACATTCCGACAATCTCGGGCTTTGGCGCATCGGCCGGCTTCAACTTCCTCCTTCAAGACCGGAGCGGGTCGTTGAGCGTCGACGAGCTCGGCGCCCGGACACGCGACTTTCTCGCGGCCGCGCGGCAGCGGCCCGAGCTGACCGCGCTCTTCACCGCGTTCGATCCCACGTATCCACAGGTGAAGGTGGAGCTCGACCGGGAAAAGGCGCGGGCGCTCGGCGTGCCGGTGAACGACGTCTTTCAGGCCATGTCGAGCGCGATGGGCGGCAGCTACGTCAACGACTTCAACCGCTTCGGTCGGCTCTACCGCGTGTACGTCCAGGCCGACGCGGATTACCGTCGCAAGCCCACGGACATCGGCGATGTCTACGTCCGCAGCAAGACGACCAACACGATGATCCCGCTGTCCACGCTGGTCACCATCACGTCGCAGCCGGGAACGGAGATCACCACGCGCTTCAACCTGCTTCGCTCGGTGGAGATCAGCGGACGGCCCGCGCGGGGCGTGAGCTCGGGCCAGGCGCTGGCCGCGCTCGAGGACGTCTTCCGCCAAACGATGCCGAAAGAAATGGGCTTTGCGTATTCGTCGCTGTCGTACCAGGAAAAAGTCGCGCCGCCGGCCACGCCGACGTTCGTGCTCGCCATCGTGTTCGTCTTCCTCCTGCTGGCCGCGATGTACGAGAGCTGGCGCCTGCCGTGGGCCGTGCTGCTCGGCTCGCCGCTGGTCGCCCTGGGCGCGTTCTTCGGCGTGTGGCTCGCGGGCTACGACAACAACGTCTACGTGCAGATCGGCCTGATCATGCTCGTTGGGCTCGCGGCGAAGAACGCGATCCTCATCGTCGAGTTCGCGAAGGCGAAGCACGAGGAAGGCCAGAGCCTCGAGCAGGCCGCGCTGGAATCGGCGCGGCTGCGCTTCCGGCCCATCTTGATGACGGCCTTCGCCTTCATCCTGGGCGTCGTGCCGCTGATGCTCGCCCGTGGCGCGGGCGCGGGAGCTCAGAACGTCATGGGCACCGCCGTGTTCTGGGGCATGCTCATCGCCACCGCACTCGGCGTGTTTCTCATTCCCGGCAATTTCACGTTCGTCGAAAGCCTGGGCCGCAGACGCGCCGCCGCACAACATCCGGTGAGCCGACCCCAGGCACCGGCGCACATGCCGGGCGAGCAGCACGCATGAGATGCCGGGCGCTCGTGTGGGCGATGCTGATGCTGGCCGGATGCACCGTGGGGCCCGATTATCGGCGGCCCAGTGTCTCGGTGCCGCGCGAGTTCCGCGGTCAGCCGCAAGAGCCGGTGAGCACGACGTCGATCGCCGACGTCGCATGGTGGCAGCTCTTTCAGGACGAGACGTTGCTGTCGCTGATCCGTACGGCCCTCGTCGCAAACTACGACGTGCGCATTGCGGCGACGCGCATTCTCGACGCGCGTGCCCAGGTCACGATCGCGCGCTCGTTCCAGTTCCCCGACGTCAGCGCGAGCGCGAGCGCCCCCTACACCCGCACGTTCGGCAATCGAGCGTCGGGGCCGGTAGAGTTCAACCAGCCGCTCACGTCAGCGCCGCTGTCGTTCAACGAGACGTTCACCCCATTGGGCACGCTCGACCTTGCCTGGGAGATCGACCTCTGGGGTCGGCTGCGCCGCGCCACGGAGGCCGCTCGGGACGATCTGCTCGGCTCGGTGGACGCGCAATACTTCGTGATCACCACCCTGGTCAGCGACGTGGCGAGCGCGTACTTCCAGCTGCGCGGGCTCGACCTGGAGCTGGAGATCTCCCGGCGCACGCTGGCGTCCCGGCAAGAATCGCTTCGGCTGGTCACAATGCGGTTCGAGGGCGGCGTGGCGGCGCAGATCGACGTGCGACAGGCCGAGGTTCTGTTGTACACGGCGGCGGAAACCATCCCGGATGTCGAGCGGCGGATCGAGCAAGCCGAGAATCTCATCTCGATTCTGCTCGGACGAAACCCTGATGCGGTGCCCCGGGGCCGGACGCTGGCAGAAAGCCTTGCGCTGACGACGCCGACGGTGCCGCCGGGGCTGCCTTCGAGCCTCCTCGAGCGCCGACCGGACATCAGACAGGCGGAGAGTCAGCTCGCCGCTGCGACCGCGCGCATCGGTGTGGCCAAGGCCGACTATTTTCCGCGGGTGACGCTGACCGGAGCGGCAGGCGCGGGAGGCGTCGCGATCAGCGGCAACTGGTTCGGCCCGTTCGGCCTCGTATCGATCGCGCCGCAGATCACGCTGCCAATTTTCAACATGGGCCGCATCAAGGCGGGCGTGAATTCGGCCGAGGCTCGCGCCCAGCAGGCCTTGCTCCAGTACCAGCAGACGATCCAGCAGGCATTCCGCGACGTCGCCGACGCGCTCGTCGAGCATCGCAAGCGGCGCGAGTCGCGCGAGCAGCAGGTGCTGCTCGTGCAGTCCCTCCGCGATGCGGCGCAGCTGGCCAACATCCGCTACCAGGGCGGCGTGACGAGCTATCTCGAAGTGCTGGACACGGAGCGCCAGCTCTTCGACAACGAGCTCACGCTGGCTCAAGCGCAACGTGACGAGCTGCTCGCCATCGTGCGCATCTACCGAGCGCTCGGTGGCGGCTGGACGTCGTAAGGCCTAACGACCCGCCCAGCACCGCAGTCGGCCCTGTGACGGCGCGGCGGTCTGCTCGAAGCTTTCTCTGCGGCGCGTCACCGAACGGCGCGCGAACGAGGGAGGGACACATGTCGAAAACAGCGAGCCTGCTCGTCCTCGCGGCGGTCCTTGCGAGCGTTGCCGGTTGTGCCAGCTCGAATCCGAGCGCGAGCGCGCCGACGGCCCCTGTCGACGTGACCGGCACCTGGACAGGGAACACTCAGACGAGCGCCCGAACGATCACCATGCAGCTCAAACAGGCAGGAAAGAACGTGACGGGCACCCTCGAGGGCGCCGGCGTGCTCGACGGGGCGATCACCGGCTACATCGAAGGCAACACCATCCAGTTTGCCGAGAGGACTGGGATGGGAACGACGCCGTGGCTGAACGTCAACGGTGATCGGATGTCCGGCGATCTCGGGAGCGGTCAGATACTGACTCTTCGCCGCGTTGCCAAGTAGCGCGGCGGAGCTCAGAGCAGGCCCAGCTCGTAATTGATGATGAGGCGGAAGTCCATCAGCGTCTGGGGATTGCCGCTACCCACGTAGCCATTGCGAAAGCGCAGCGACAGGCCCTTGACGGCGGGCACGTTATAGATGATGTCGAGGTCGCCTTCTCGGGTGGTCGGCTGCGTTTTCCCGCTCGTCGGGTCGCTGCGATCGTTGCCTTGGGCATAGAGCAGCTGTACGGTCAAGCCGGGAATCCGGAACGGCAGGAGGCTGCCGCCAAAGTCATACTTGACGCTGACGCCGAACGCCTTCTCGTTCGCGCGGTCGAAGTCGGTCACCAGCAACGAGAGGTAGCCCGGCCACGTGCCCCACGGAGACGAGATCGAGGCGTCCGCCCCGGTGAAGTGTGTCGCCGTCCCCATGGACAAGCCGCGCCACGAGACGCGCACACCGGCGCCCACGTTCCACGTCGCGAAGTCCCCCACCCGCTGCTCGCCCACGCTGCGCTGGTCCGTGCCCTGCAGTCCGAACTTCAGCTTGAGCTCGTCACTGAGCGTGTGGGTGTACTCGGCCTTGCCGAACGCCGTGTTGAAGGTGTCGAGGCCGTAGAAGTTGCTGCCGAAGAGGGACAGACCCTTGATCGGCGTCAGAGTGACGCTCGACAGAATCAGTCCCTTGCCGTCCCCCGATGCACCCGCCTGGCGCGACATCGGGATGAAATCATTCGAGTCGCGAGGCTTGATCTGCGTGAGGTATCCGAGATTGTATGTGGCCCAGTCGAGCTTTCCAGACAGGGTGACGCCCTCGAACGTGTTCGGCACCATCCGGTCGTCCTTGGGATTGACGTACCCGTCGTCCACGCGCTGGCGATATCCCTTCAGCAGCGCGTAGTCTTCGTATCGCAGCGCGCCCCACGCTTCACCGAAGACGCCGATCGCGTTGTTGCCGGGCGACGTGAGGAGCAGGCTTCCCGGGCAGCAGTCGGGAGCGTACAGCGGCCACGACGTGTAGTACGTCGCGCCGACGGCGAAGGTATCGAAGAGCCAGCCGGAGGCGTATTGCAGCCAGCCACCCGTGGCCAACGCTTCGCTCGCCGTGCCGTTGTCTTTCTGCTGATTGAAGTAGAACGTGCGCGACCGCAGCTTCAGGCTGGTGTCCCGGAAAAACGGCGGAAGATCGCGCAGGTATTCCTTGAGCCGCGGAAAGAGCTCGGACCGCGGAACGCGCACCGTGTCCGGCGTCCTAACGAAGTCGTCATCCCGGTCGACTGGCGAGCCCGGCGAAACGTCGCGTTCGTCCGCCGACGCGGGCGGTTGGGTCGCCGTCTGAGCGATCGGCTGAGTCGCCATCTGAGCCGCCGCCACCGACGGCAGCAGCACGAGCACCGTCAGGATGAGCCGCGGCACGCTCATTGAAACTCCTCCGGCGCGTTTCACCTTAGGGCGGGCGCATCGGCTCGCAATGAGACGTTGGTCCAAGTATCGGCCCGCGGTGTTGCGACGGGCCGTTCGTCGAGGATGACCACGTTGTTGCTGTCGTCAACGCGCGCAGCATCGCGC
>Ga0114129_10009412_pt1 | contig 13924 bp, 9 predicted proteins | sample RhiMetdeltSRZDD1_FD_80071 | JGI IMG/M metagenome (GOLD analysis project Ga0114129, IMG submission 80071) | Populus rhizosphere microbial communities from Tennessee, USA - Rhizosphere MetaG P. deltoides SRZDD1 (version 2) (version 2) | ecosystem: Host-associated > Plants > Roots > Rhizosphere >...
ATACGCTCCTGGGGCAGAACACCAAGATGACCATGGGTGTCCAACCCAAGGCCATTCACGATGAAATGAACTCCACCACGTTCGACGAATTCGGGCGCATGACCGCCAACCTGGGCGTGGAAGCGCAACCGCCGTCGGCTGGCCTGCAGAACGTCACGCTCTACCCCTTTGTGAACCCGCCGACCGAGCTCATCGACGGCACCAACCTGCCAAAACAAGATGTAACCTACGATGCGGCCGGTCTGCCTGTGAGCGATGTTACAGTCACGCCCATTTCCGACGCAGCGGATGGAAGCCAGATCTGGCGCATCACGCATAATGGCGTCGATACCCACCCGATCCACTGGCATCTGTACGACGTGCAGGTGGTTAACCGGGTCACCTGGGACAACATCATTATTCCAACAGACCCTGCCGAGCTGGGCTGGAAAGACACGGTACGGATCAGCCCGCTCCAGGATACCATCGTTGCCCTGCGGCCTATCATTCCAGAAGTGCCGTTCGAATTGCCCAACGCCATCCGGCCGCTGAACCCGATGATGCCGCTCGGCTCCACGGCAATGTTCAACAATGTCGATGTACACGGCAACCCGACCGCCCCGATCGTCAACCAGCTCGTCAACTTTGGCTGGGAGTACACCTACCACTGCCACATCCTGAGCCACGAGGAAATGGATATGATGCGGCCCGTGTCGGTGGCGCTACCGCCCGTCCAACCCACCCTTCTTCCTCATCAGATTACGGGAAGTGGCAGCAACACGCGGCTGGTACTGAACTGGACCGACAACTCGATCGCCGAGACAGAATATGTGATCCAACGCCTGAACTGGCCGAGCACCTGGGTCGATGTGGGACGACTTGTCTCACCGCTCAGCGCAACAAATACCACAGGTCCACGCACCTTTACGGTTCCCGGTACCTATAATGCAAGCGCGGCATACAACTTCCGCGTGGTGGCTCAGAACACGGTTGGCTACGGGCTGGAGTTCCCCTCTATTACAGCCAAGTCGATATCGAATGTGATCTCCCTGGGTACCGCGCCCGCGGCACCCACCACTCTGACCGCGACGTTACAGGCTGGTCCTCAAATCAGACTGACCTGGAGAGACAATGCCATCAATGAGGCTGGGTTTGTGATCGAGCGTTCCACGGATGGAGTCAATTTCGCCCAGATTGCCACCGCACCTGCTCGCAGCAGCACTGGTAACGTCACCTTCACCGATACCACTATCAGCGCATCGCAAACGACGCAAGCCTATACATATCGAGTGGCAGCGGGCAACGTTGCTGGTCTCTCAACCTATGCTATTTCGAACACTGTAGCAGTTGGCGTAGTTGTTCCGCCAGCAGCTCCCAGCACCCTGACCGCGACACTCCAGGCTGGTCCGCTCGTCAGCTTGACCTGGACCGACAACGCCGTCAACGAGACCGGGTTCGTGATCCAACGCTCGACCAATGGCGGAACCTTCACTCAAATCGGCACGGCCTCTGCTCTGAGCGGCACAGGTACGGTTACCTTCAACGATACGGCTGTCATGCCCACTGCAACCGGCGCCACCTATGCCTATCGTGTGGCAGCAGCAAATGCTGGCGGTAATTCAGCCTTCAGCAATACAGCCACGGTGACGGAACCGGCGCTTCCTGCGGCTCCCAGCAACTTCGGCATCGTGAACGGCCCGAACAGAAATAAGTCACGCTCGGTGATCCTGACCTGGGCTGATAACTCCAATAATGAGACCGGCTTTACAGTGCAGCGCGCGACCAATGCCCTCTTCACACAAGGTCTCACCACCACGAATGTGGCAGCCAATGTGACAACGCTCACCGTGACCGGTCTGGGCCAAAACACCCAGTACTGGTTCCGTATCCGCTCAAACAATGGCACCATCATCTTCACTGGTTGGGTGAACGCGACACCTTACCCAATTGTTACAAATCCTTAGTAGTGTTCGCTCTAATCCTGGCGCCAGTCTATGACTGGCGCCAGGCAACTTCACAATGTGATACCTGATCGAGGTTAAACAAGATTAAAGAACTATTTCCATAACATCATTGTGGGAATTATTTGGTGTGGTTGCCAGAATTATGGCTACTGCCATTCGACGACCTTGGACAATGACAGGGCGTTTAGGAGGCTAAATGTTATCCAAACCACTTCGCAGCAATTTGTGCTTTTTGGTTGTTGCAGGTCTGTTGTTACTGAGTTCTTGTAGCGCCGTATCCCAGGCGCCCGCTTCGGTTGAAAGCAAACAGATGGGAGACAATATCACAGCCTTTCAGATAGGTTCCATTTATGCCCAACCTGTTGACCCAAACGGTAAACTTTTCCTATCTTCATGGTTGGATCCGGATGGCAGCGATTTCGATCAGAAAGTCTGGGATAATTTCACTCTCCAATCGAATGAGACGATAACCGAGATCGACTGGTTTGGTGGATACGACCCACTGAAGTTCGGTGCTGGGGGTTCGGTGGTTGACTTTACGGTCGCCATCTATCCATCCATAGCAGCCGGAACAGAACCAGCCGTGGCGGGCCCGCCTCTGTTGGAATATCAAACCGGAGGGAATGCCGGTGAAACTTCGATTGGAATGGTCGGTACAATTCCAATGTATGCCTACGCCTTCAGCCTGCCGACAGCATTTGATGCCTCTGCAAGCGTCAAATATTGGGTGCACATTGTAGCCTCTCAACAAGGTAGTATCCCTGATTGGGGTATTGCCGCAGGCACAGGCGGAGATGGGAGTCATTACCGCTGGGGTAGTGGCGCCGGGGGGGATAGCGGATTCAGATCCGTTCCGGGTAATGTCGCTGTCACCTTGTTGGGCCCAATCCCTGACACCCCCACGGATATTTCAATTTCCAATACGATGGTGGATGAAAACCAACCGGTCAACACGTTGGTGGGCACATTGACTGCAACCGATCCCGATCCGAATACAACGTTTACTTTCAGCCTGACCTGCACAGAGGCCGGTGCAGATGACCCCTCATTCAATATCAGTGGAATGAACCTGCAAACCTATGTTCCATTCGATTTTGAAACCCGGAACATATTCGATATATGTATCCGCGCCACAAATCAGGGTGGGGCAACTTTCGACAAATACTTCATCATCACTGTCAATGACGTCGACGAAGCGCCAATCAGTCTTTCATTGTCAAATAGTATGGTCGCTGAAAATCAACCAGTGAACACGGTCATCGGTGTGCTGACCGCGACCGATCCCGATGCCGGCACGACCTTTACCTTCCACCTCACTTGCACAAACGCCGGCCCGGATGACAGCTCTTTCAAAATTCTCGGAGCGGATCTGGGGACAGCCACGGCTTTTGATTTTGAAACAAAGCCCGCTTACAATATCTGCATCCGTGTCATGGATCAAGGCGGGTTAATCTTCGATAAGAACTTCGTTGTCACTGTAAATAACGTCAATGAAGCTCCCACAGGTATTTCACTCTCCATTATGAATGTCGATGAGAATCAACCCGATAACACGGTCGTTGGAATGCTGAATGCCACCGATCCTGATGCTGGTTCGATCTTAATTTATAGTCTGGTATGTTCAGGCGCGGGTACAGACAATGCCTCTTTCAGCATTAGTGGTCCCAACCTGCAAACATCAGCCATCTTCGACTTCGAAACGAAATCCACCTATGACATTTGCATCCGTGTGACGGACCAAGGTGGATTGACCTTCGATAAGAACTTCATTATTACTGTGAACGACCGCCCGGAAAATGCTGCGCCTACAGACATTGCACTTTCCAACTCCACCGTGGATGAAAATCTACCGGTCAATACAGTGGTAGGCCTGTTGACGGCCACCGATCCTGATGCTGATGAAGCGTTCGCTTTTAGTCTGACGTGTGCCTCTCCGGGTGTGGACGAGGCCGCATTCAATATCCAAGATGCAAGTCTCCACACATCCGCACAGCTTGATTTTGAAGCCCGATCCAGTTACAGCATCTGCATCCGCGTCACCGACCAGGGCGGGCTGTCATTCGATAAACACTTTGTCATCACAGTGAATGATCGGGCCGAAACTTCGGCACCAACAGATATTTCTCTGTCTGCACATACAGTGACCGAAGACCAACCGATCAACACCTTAGTCGGCACCTTGACTGCAACTGATCCAGATGCCGCCGATACATTCACATTCAGCCTGGCATGTTCAGGCATTGACAATGGATTCTTCAACATCCTGGGTACCGTCCTGCGGACCTCGGCCACCTTCGACTTTGAAGGGAAGTCTATTTACAACATTTGCATCCGCGTCACGGATCAGGATGGGTTGTCCTTCGAAGAGAATTTCGTCCTCACTGTGAAGGATGTCCACGAACCTACAAGCACACCCGGCACAGCGATGGGCGGCGGCTTCATTGGCTCGGATGCGGGAAAAGACAAAATCACGTTTGGATTCACGATCCAATTCAAAAAAGGTGATGCCCTACCAAAAGGCAACCTGACCTATCAAGACCACGGTACAGGTCTACGTTTGAAAGCGACCTCCTTCGAACTGCTGATGTTCGAGGGCAATCATGGCTGGTTCACCGGTGTAGGAGTCGTGAATGACGGGCAGGTAGTGAAATTCACTGTGGAGATCGATGAATTGAGCAAGCTTGGTCAGCCAGATTCATTCTATATCCATATTCCAGAGCTTGATGGATATGAGGCCGGTGGCGCCCTGACTGGAGGCAGCATCACGATCCATTGATCGTATCGTTGCCATGCTGCGAAGACGTGCCTACCAAACATTGGTTATCCAATGAAATGAAAGAAATACTCTGAGGAGCGAAACTTGCTCCTCAGAGCCAAATAGAATGGACGAAACTGATACGAAAACAGATACGACTCGTACTCTGATGAAGTAACGTAAGCAGTGATAATTCCAAAAGGAGGAAGAAATGATTTCCAGACGAGACTTTCTAAAACTCAGCGGGGCAGGCATACTCTCGTTGTACGCCACCTCGCAAAGCAAATTCACCCGACGTGTTTTTGCCCTACCAATCCCGGGAGGAACGCTTGATCCCCTGTCTGTTCCCAAATACCAGACGCCGTTGTTGATCCCACCAGTCATGCCAAAGGCAGGTCTGATCAGAGCAACGGGCGGTAAGCCGATCGACTACTACGAGATCTCTATGAAGCCGGTTCCCGGAGGTCAGCAAATTCTGCCGACTCCGTTTCCCAAGACGCCGGTGTGGGGCTATGGTTCAGTCAACGGCTCAGGCAGCAGGAATGCCCTGCTACTACACAATGCCCCCTCACTGACCATCGAAGCGGAGTGGAAGCGACCTGTTCGTATCAAGTGGATCAACGACCTGAAGGATGCGAATGGCAACTACGTGCAACACCTGCTGCCGGTCGATCCCACTCTACATTGGGCCAATCCGCCCGGCGGTGTGGCCGGTCGCGACATGCGCCCAGCCTTCACCAGCACCCCCGGTCAGTACGCTGGTCCGGTCCCGATCATCTCCCACGTGCATGGCGCCGTTGGTGTTGGCGACGAAAGCGACGGCTATGCGGAGGCCTGGTATCTGCCTGCGGCCAATAACATTCCTGCAGGCTATGCGACCGAAGGTACCTGGTACAACTACTTCGCCGGCAAAGCCCAGGCCAGTTATGCGGCAGCGTGGGGTCCAGGATTTGCCACCTTCCAGTACCCAAACCTTAACCGCGCCTCGACCATCTGGTATCACGATCACGCGTTGGGGATGACCCGCCTGAACGTATATGCTGGCCCAGCTGGTTTCTACATTATCCGCGGTGGCCCAGCTGGTGACAGGGCTGTGCTCGACAGCCGCTTTGGTACGACCGCCGTGCTGCCTGGCCCGGCCCCCAAAGATGGCGACAGGTTCCCGCCCCCTCCGGGCAAGACCTACTACGAGATTCCTATCGCCATCCAGGACCGAGCCTTCCATGACGATGGATCGTTGTTCTACCCGGACACACGGGCCTTCTTTGATGAATTTGGTGGGCCACACATCCCGGACACGGATGTTTCGCCGATCTGGAACCCCGAGTTCTTCGGCAACATGATCATGGTCAACGGCAATACCTGGCCCTTCCAGACCGTCGAAAAGCGCCGCTATCGAATCCGCTTCCTGAACGGCTGCCAGTCGCGCTTCCTGATTCTGAACTTCAACAATATCCCGGGCGTGGAAGTCTGGCAGATCGGCAACGAGGGCGGCTTTCTGGCTGCACCAGTCAACATCACTGCGAATCACGGCAACAGACTGCTTATGGGTCTGGCCGAACGCGCGGATATGATCGTGGACTTCACCAACGTGCCAGTGGGCAATTACGTACTGGGCAATGTCGGTCCGGACGAACCCTTCGGCGGCGGGATCCCAGGTTTGGACTTCCCTGAAGCCGATGCGGCCACCACGGGGCAGGTCATGGAGTTTCGAGTTGTACCAGCCCCAGTTCCCGATCCGACGACACCACCACAGTTCCTGGTGCTTCCAGCCATCGCACCTCTTCCTGCGCCGGTAGCCACGCGTCCTTTGGCGCTGCTGGAAATGATGTCCGAGTTTCATGATGGACCGGCAGAGGCCGTGCTGGGCAATGTGAACGGCGGCATGGCCATGCATAAGATGTGGTCCGATGCAATCAGTGAGAATCCGAACGTGGGCGACACGGAAGTCTGGGAGTTCTACAACTTCACCGCGGATGCCCATCCCATGCACGTTCACGAGGTAGTGTTCGAAGTGGTGGACCGTCAACAAATTGGGTTTGAAGAAGAGCATGGTCCAACCAATATCGCGCTGGTGCCTGGTACCAACCGTCCGCCCGAAGCCTGGGAGACTGGGCTCAAGGATACGGTAGTTGCCTATCCAGGCGAGGTCACCCGCGTCAAAGCAAAATTCGACACACCCGGCACCTTCGTCTGGCACTGTCACATCGTGGAGCACGAGGATAACGAGATGATGCGACCCTATCGCATTGGGCCAGTCGATCCGAATGCTCCAGGCTAAGTGCATGTGACATCGGATTGAAAGATACGGTCCTGGTATGGCCGGCCGAACGCGTCAAAATTGCGATGACCTTCGAGCCGCATATGGTCATGTACGGGTATCAGTGTCACATACTTGAACACGAAGATATGACCATGCTGTGTAACTATATGATCATGGATCATAGGATGCCCGGCCTGTGATATCTGATTGCAGACTCAGGAATCAGAAACTCCCGCTTGATCGAATGGTAGGCGGGAGTATTTCGTCAATTTGTACAGGGCAATAAGTCCACTGAAAGATTTTAGAGTATGATTACACAAATCATTCTCTGATTCCACATAGGAGGCTAAACATGGCTTTGGTACAAATCTCGCGGGCACAGGGACGTATTCCGATAACTGTGTTTCAACTGCAAGACCGCATCAACTTGGGAAATTATCAAGAGCTGGAACAAACGGCTAAAGAGGCATATGACGCTGGAATGCGCGACCTGGTCATCGATCTCAGCCAGACCCCGTCCCTGACCAGCATCGGCATCCGCGCGCTGGTGGTTATACACAAGATGCTGGTAAACGATGACGGCGCACATCTAAAACTGGCTGGAGCTATTCAGCCCATCCGTGAGATGTTTGATATCGCTGGTATTACGGGAGCCCTAGAAATGTATAACTCGGTGGATGAAGCCGTGGCCTCCTTCTAAACATGTAAAGGAGAATCCGTATGCCCCTCGACGCTTCTTACAAAGAACAGAATCGCCTCTCCCGCGAACGGATTCATGCGCTCGCTGACCATCTCAGCGATGAAGAGATGCAAACCAAAGTTGGTGAACATTGGACGGTGGGCATCGTCTTTGCGCATCTGGCCTGGTGGGATCGCCGGGTGATGTACGTGCTGGATAGGACCGAAACGGACGGCAAACTCTTTAGCCCGGAGATCGATATCTTCGTGAATGACCTGTCGTTGCCGCTGTGGGCCGCCGTCCCGCCGCGCGAAGCGGCGCGCATTGCGATTGAAACCTGCGAGATGCTGGATAAGAGACTGGAAGAGTATGATTCTGCTTTGCTGGAGGAAATCTTCAACTACAACAAGCGCTGGGTCATCCGTGCCCTGCATCGCAACGAGCACTTGGATGAGGCCGATGCGGCACTGGAGAAATCCGATGGTTGAGTAGAGTCCGGCGACAGCGAGACACATACACTTGCACTGTCTCGAAGAGACAAGTGCAGGTGTCGAAACCACCACTAAACAAAAACGATATTACACTGCTTACATATGGTCTCGATACGGGCGAGACCACCAGAGTAGTTCTAAAAATCCCATGCACCCCGAAGTCAAAGCCCTTATCGAGCATTACAAGTTCCAACCTCTCCCCATCGAAGGGACCTTATTCGCCAGCACGTATCGCTCGCCGCAGGAATATGAAAACGGCAAACCCGTTGGCACGGCTATCATTGCCATGTATTGTGATGACCCAGCTAGTGTCTCCATGTTTCACAAGCTGAAATATGATGAGGTCTGGCATTTCTATGGCGGTGATCCACTGCGCTTGATTCTGCTTTACCCAGATGGCTCCAGTCGTGATGTGACCCTGGGCAGCGACCCGCTTGAGGGGCAGCTCGTACAGTTTGTCATCCCGGCAGGAGTCTGGCAGGCTGGGCACATGCTGGAAGGTGGCCGCTATTCTCTCTTCGGCTGTACGGTCGCGCCCGGTTTCACCGGTGACATCTTCGAAGGCGGCACGCGCGAAAGGCTGCTGGCGATGTATCCGGATCGGGCCGATGATATCCACAACCTCAGTGTAAATGGGGACACAAATATGCCGGAGGGGTTTGCAACATAAATAGTTCCTCCCTCCGTGGAGCAGGATGGTCGCGCACGCCGTCGCTCTGGGCGGCAGTCCCCGAAGGGGCATCCCGCTCTACGAATGTCAAATCGGAGAATCGATGTCCAACACAAATCCATACCAGCCAACCCCGTATGTGAAACTTAAACATCCGGAGTGGAGCAAGAACGCGGTCATCTACCAGATCAACACGCGGCAGTTCACCGAGGAAGGTACGTTTCGCGCGGCGGAGAAGCATCTCCCCAGGCTGAAAGATTTAGGCGTCGATATTTTGTGGCTGATGCCCATCCATGAAATCGGCCTGAAAAACCGTAAGGGGACGCTGGGCAGCCCCTATTCTGTGAAGGATTATTACAGCGTCAATCCTGAGTTTGGAACACTCGAAGACCTTAAGCATTTTGTGCAGGCCGCGCACGACATGGGCATGCACGTTATCCTGGACTGGGTGGCAAATCACACGGCCTGGGACTGTAATCTGGTCACCGAACACCCGGAGTGGTATGCGCGGGATTGGAAAGGCGACTTTCGTCCGACGCCCTGGTGGGACTGGGACGATATCATCGATCTCGATTTCGATCAGCCAGCCGTGCGAAAATATATGACCGGCGCGCTGAAATACTGGGTCACCGAAGTGGATATCGACGGTTATCGCTGTGATGTGGCTGGCATGGTCCCGCTGGATTTTTGGAACAACGTCCGCAAGGAATTGGATGCGATCAAGCCTGTCTTCATGCTGGCGGAATGGGAATCGTACGACCTCCACGCCGAAGCCTTCGATATGGCTTATTCCTGGAGCTGGTTCGATGCGCTGCACAATATCACCATGGGCCGCACTGACCTGACCGCCTTGTTCGTTTACTACGCGTGGAATGAAAAAGCGTTCCCCCAGGACGGCATGCGCATGCTGTTTGTGACCAATCACGATAAGAACGCCTGGGAAGGGACGGAGTATGAAAAGTTCGGTGATGGGCTGGATGCGACGATCGTGCTCTCGGTGATCAGCGAAGGGATGCCGTTGATCTACAACGGGCAGGAGGCCGGCAATACCAAACGGCTGGAGTTCTTCGAAAAAGACCCGATCCGGTGGCGCGAGCATAAATATGGAGCGCTGTATAAAAAACTGATCGCCCTCAAAAAGCAAAACACCGCCCTGTGGAACGGCACATGGGGCGCGACGATGATTCGCGTGCTGAATAATATCCCCAGGAAAGTATTCAGTTTTGTTCGGCAAGACGAACAGGAGAAAGTCTTTGCCGTGTTCAATTTCTCTGAGCAGCCGCAGACGGCCACATTCCCGGAGAGCCTGCCTTACGGAAAATACACTGATTATTTTAGCGGGGATTCGGTGGAGATATCCGAGTCGACCCACCTGGAATTAAAACCGTGGGACTACAGAGTGTATGTAAAATAGAATCTGATCCAGAGCGGTCTTATTTAAGCGGTTTCCACAAGGAAAGATGTTCTATGAAAGATTCGATCCTGAACGAACAGATTGAATACTATCGAGCCCGAGCACAGGAATATGATGCGTCGATCACGGAGGCCACTGACCTGTTATTACCCGGAAGAGCCTTATTGTTGAACCTGGGACGATTCGACTCGATCCTTGAACTGGCGTGCGGCACCGGCATTTGGACTGAAACCCTCCTCCAGATGGGGAATGAAGTGACTGCCGTGGATGCCGCGCCGGAAATGCTGGATATTGCACGAAAAAAACTCGGAGATAAACGGATCAAGTATGAGCAGACCGACCTGTTCCAGTGGGCACCCACACAGAAATATGATTTGGTGTTTTTTGCAAATTGGTTATCGCATGTCCCTCCGGCCGCGTTGGATGAGTTTCTCGAAAAAGCAGGACGTTCCATACGACCCGGCGGGCAAATCGCCCTGATTGACCAGTATCTGCCAAGCGATTCAGACAGGCGTGTTGCAAGGGATGATATTTATGCTACCCGTCCAATCGAAGACGGACGTCATTTCACCATTGTGAAAGCGTTTCATGATTTGGAACAGCTTCGAAAAAAGTTTGGAGCCCTCGGGTTTGAAGTCAGCACAAATAAATTCACCGGCACTTTCTTCTTCCTTTCCGGGAACTTACCGCCCGTCTCATAAATTAGTAAATTTTTCGAACGGCTTTGTAGGCTGGAATCAAAACTAGAAGTTTACTGAATTATGCGGCACCATGTAAAATACGCATGACCAACCGAAATTCAAAAGTTCTTGAAACCGAGCGACTCATTCTCCGGAGTCTGACCATGGACGACCTGGATCATCTCTTTACGCTGTATCACAGCCCGGATGTGCGGAAGTATTATTCGGAAGGCGTTCCTTCCTATGAAGAAACAAAGCAAGAATTAGAATGGATAATAAACACTTGTTATGCCAAATATGGGTTTGGGATGTGGGCAACGATTGAAAAGAAAACAGGCAAATTTATCGGCCGCTGTGGCCTGACACCCATGGATATCGAAGGGCGTGAGGAAATCGAAGTCGGTTATATGCTGGCCAAGGAATATTGGGGACAGGGATTGGCGACCGAAGCCGCGCGGGCGATCCTGCAATATGGCTTCGAGCAGGAAGGCCTAGCGCGTTTGATCTGCGTAATCAACCCGGGGAATCAGGCTTCCAGCAGAGTCGCCGAGAAGATCGGCATGACGCTTGAGATCGATGGGGATATCAACGGGGAACCGACGTTGTTGTATTCGATCCATAAACCTTAACTTGTCAATGCGAGCCGGCAAGGCGAAGCAATCGCCGTCAAAATGAGGAGATTGCCCACTTGCGCCGAACGTGATTTCCTAAGCCAATCATACGGTGTCGTCGGGCTACGCTCTCCTCGCAATGACGATGGACAATTTAGAGTATGATTACTCCCTATGTCGCACAAAATCATCGATGGTAAAAAACTCGCCCAGGTCGTCAAGGACGAAGTATGCACACGGGTAAACATGCTTAGAGACCTGGGATGGCTGCCGCGTCTGGTCTCGGTTGACATTGGGGATAGCGCGGCCGCTTCCCTCTTTATCAAGAATCAGCAAAAGGCCTGCGCCGAAGTTGGTATCGAATATGAAAATCGCCATTATCCGGCGAATGTTACGCAGCGCGAAATGCTGGCCGCGATCCATGCCCTGAACGCGGACCCACGCGTCACCGGTATTATCCTGCAGCGACCCGTGCCGAAGACATCTGATCTGGAGGCGCTGGAAAATGCCATTCACCCCAGCAAGGATGTGGAAGGGATGAGTTCCGCCAACATCGGCAACATTGTCTACGGCGATTCATCGCTGGGACCCTGCACATCGCTCGCGTCGGTGGAGTTGCTGCGTTCGACGGGGCTGAACCTGCGCGGGCTGGAAGTCGTGATGGTCGGTCACTCTGAAATAGTGGGCAAGCCGGTGGCCTTACTGCTGGTGGAGGAGCTGGCAACCGTTACCATATGCCATCATGGCACCCGCAACCTCGGATACCACACGCGCCAGGCAGACGCGTTGATCGTCGCGGTTGGCAAGCCCGGCCTGATCACAGCCGATATGGTCAAGCCCGGTGCGGCGGTGATCGATATCGGCATAAACCTGATCGAAGTGACGAAACCCGATGGAACAAAGGGGACCAAGACCGTCGGTGACGTGGATTTCGATAGCGTCCATGAGGTGGCGGGTTGGATTACGCCTGTCCCCGGGGGAGTTGGCCCCATGACCGTCGCGATGTTGCTGCGTAATACGGTCGTCGCCACGGAGCGTCAGAAAAAACGGTATGAGGATGCGATGCGGGAGTGAGTCGCAAATAAATAGCCACAGAGAAAATGAGTTTAAGAGCTCTTAACTCAAAGATTTCAGAGTGCTCTGTGGCGAAGAGTTCTAATCAATGGGGCAAATGAATTTTCATCTGGAAAGGAAAGCATGTCACGTAACCGAATCATATTAGTCACAATTGGAATCATGCTCAGTCTGTTCCTGGCTTCGATGGAATCGACTGTGGTTGCCACCGCCACGCCGACCATCGTCGGGCAGTTGGGTGGATTGAAACATTATTCGTGGGTCTTTTCGGCGTTCATGCTGGCGTCCACGACGACGGTCCCTTTATACGGAAAACTCTCGGACCTGTACGGACGTCGCAGGCTGTACATCATTGCCATGGCGCTCTTCCTGGCCGGCTCCATCTGGTGCGGCATGGCAAACAGCATGACGGAACTCATCCTGGCGCGCGGCCTGCAGGGGATCGGCGCAGGCGGCGTGATGCCCCTGGCATTTATCCTGATCGGTGAGATGTTCTCGCTGGAACAACGCGCTAAAATGCAGGGCCTGTTCTCAGGCGTGTGGGGCGTGTCGTCCATTGTGGGCCCGTTATTGGGCGGCTTTCTCGTGGACCAACTTTCATGGCGCTGGGTCTTTTATATCAACGTCGTTCCCGGTTTGCTGGCGGTCTCATTCGTCGCGTTCGCGTGGCGCGATCAGCTTCAGGGGCGCGGAAAGCCGTCGGTGGATTACGCAGGCGCCAGCTTGTTAACGATCGCCGTCGTCACTCTTTTATGGGGTCTCATGGATGAGTCCGGCACATCCCTCAAATGGATCCTGATCGGCGCATCCCTCATCTTGTTCCTGCTGTTGTTGTGGGTCGAAAGCCGCGCGGTGGACCCGATCCTGCCGCTGCCTCTATTCCGTGACCGGCTTTTCGCGGCGACGGTGGCGCATGGCGCGCTCTCGGGCGGGGCTCTGTTTGGGAGCATTTCGTTCATCCCGTTGTTCGTGCAAACGGTGCTGGGCACCAGCGCCACCCAGGCCGGTTTCACCATTGCGCCGATGTTATTGGGCTGGGTGCTGGCGAGCATCGTTGGGACGCGCATCATGTTGAAGGTGAAGTATCGCAGGCTGGCGATTCTCGGCACAGCGCTGCTGGTGATCGGCTCATTTTTGATGTCGCGCGCCAATGCCGGCAGCAGCCAGATGTATCTGATGGTCTGTGTGACGATGATGGGCGTGGGCATGGGGCTTTCGATCCCGCCGTTCTTCATCGCGGTGCAATCCAGCGTGGAGCGACGGTATCTCGGCACCGCCACCTCGACGATGCAATTCAGCCGTTCGATGGGCGGGACGCTGGGGGTCAGCATTATGGGCGCGGCG
>Ga0114129_10009413_pt1 | contig 13923 bp, 13 predicted proteins | sample RhiMetdeltSRZDD1_FD_80071 | JGI IMG/M metagenome (GOLD analysis project Ga0114129, IMG submission 80071) | Populus rhizosphere microbial communities from Tennessee, USA - Rhizosphere MetaG P. deltoides SRZDD1 (version 2) (version 2) | ecosystem: Host-associated > Plants > Roots > Rhizosphere >...
GAACGACTTCATCCCGGCGATGAATTTGGACTGATCGCCGGCCGAGATGCTGGGCGACACCGAGCCGTTGGGGCGCAGCGCGAGGGTCGACGGCAGGTATTCCTTGATCACCACCGGCACCTCGTTCTCGTCGTGCGCGAGGTACACCATGGAGAAGCCCCCCGAAGCGATCACGCGCAGGATGCGGTAGCTTTCGAGCTGGCTGCCGGGGAGCAGCGGCTGGTTGGCTTGGGGCGCCATCTGGCCCTATGATACGCGCCCGCCTTTGCCATTCTGTCCGCATGATCCGCAGCATGACCGGGTACGCGGCCGCGTCGGCCGACTCGCCCCGCGGCACCCTGAGCATCGAGCTGCGCTCGGTCAATTCGCGGTTCCTCGATCTCGCTTTTCGCGTCGCCGATGAGCTGCGCGCGCTCGAGCCCGCGGTGCGCGAGATGATCGGCGCGCGCGTGGCGCGGGGCAAAGTCGAGTGCCGCCTGCTTGTCGGGGAACTACGCACCGCGGCCGCCGCACAAGAGCTCGATCCCGCCGCCCTGCAACGGCTCAAGGTCCTGGCGGAGGAGGCGAAACGCGCGTTTCCCGACGCCGATGGGCTGCGCGTGGCGGACGTGCTGCGCTGGCCCGGCGTGCTCGCCGAGCCGCCCGCCGACGAGCGGCGCATGCGCGAGATCGCGGAGAAGCTCGCGCGCCAGGCGCTCGACGAGCTCGTCGCCGCGCGCGAGCGCGAGGGCGCCAGGCTCGCCGCCATCGTCGGCGAGCGCATCACGGCCATGCGCCGCGCGCTCGAAAAAATGGCGCCGCACCTGCCGCGGGCGATCGCCGCCTACGAGGAGAAGCTGCGGGACAAGCTGCGCGAAGCGCTCGGCTCGGCCGACGACGAGCGCGTGCGCGCGGAGATCGCGGTGTTCGCCGTGAAAGCGGACATCGGCGAGGAGCTCGACCGGCTCCGCACCCACCTCGCCGAGGCCGAGCGCACGCTGCAACAGGGCGGCGCAGCCGGCAAGCGCCTGGATTTCATCGCGCAGGAGCTCAACCGCGAGGCGAACACCATCGCGGCGAAGGCGGTCGGCGCGCCGCTATCCGACGGCGCGCTCGAGCTCAAGCTCCTCATCGAGCAGATGCGCGAGCAGGTGCAGAACATCGAATGAACGGCAAGCTGTTCATCATCACGGCGCCCTCGGGCGCGGGCAAGACCTCCCTCATCGAAGCGGTGATGAAGGAAGATCCCAGCCTGAAGATCTCGGTGTCGTACACCACGCGAGCGCCACGGCCGGGGGAGAAGAACGGCGTCGACTACTACTATGTCGACGACGCCACCTTCCTTGCCATGCGCGGGCGCGGCGAGTTCCTCGAGAGCGCGCAGGTGCACGGCAATCGCTACGGCACCTCCAAGCAGGTGATCCTCGACGCCGTGCGCGGCGGCGAGGACATCATTCTCGAGATCGACTGGCAGGGCGCGCAGCAGGTGCGCAAGCTCTATCCGCAGGCGGTCGGCATCTTCATCCACCCGCCCTCGATCGAGGAGCTCGAGCGGCGCATGCGCGCGCGCGGGCAGGATTCCGACGCCGTCATCCGCCGCCGCGTGGAAAACGCGCGCGAAGAATTAGCGCACGCCGGCGAGTTCAAATACGCTATAATTAACAAAGACTTCGACACCGCCAAACGCGAGCTGGCGGACATCATCCAAAAGGAACGCGCACCGCATGGCCCGCATCACCGTTGACGACTGCCTGAAGAGGATTCCCAATCGCTTCCATCTCACGCTGGCGGCCACCTACCGCGCGCGCCAGCTCGGCGCCGGCGCGAGCCCGCAGGTCGAGCCCAACCGCGACAAAGCGACCGTGATCGCCCTGCGCGAGATCGCCTCGGGCAAGGTGGGCACCGAAGTTCTCAAGCGCAACGCCACACCCCTCGCCGGCCCGACCTTGTAAGTCGGGCGGGGTCAGGTAATCTGGCCCCAATGGCGGCGGCGACAGCTCCCCTCTCCACCCTCCCGGATCCGGGCCGTTTCGGCTATCTGAAACCGAAGGACGTGGCGCGCCTGGCCGAGGCCTACCGCTTCTCGGAGGCGGCGCACGCCGGCCAGAAGCGGCAGTCCGGCGACCCGTACATCTCGCACCCGCTCGCGGTGGCGGAGATCCTCGCCGACTGGCACCTCGACGGCCAGACCCTGATGGCGGCGCTGCTGCACGACGTCACCGAAGACACGTCGGTGACCAAGGACGAGATCTCCGACACCTTCGGCAAGCCGGTGGCCGAGCTGGTCGACGGCGTGTCCAAGCTCGACAAGATCGAGTTCCAGTCGGCCGAGGTGGCGCAGGCCGAGAACTTCCGCAAGATGCTGCTGGCGATGGCGCGCGACGTGCGCATCATCCTGATCAAGCTCGCCGACCGCCTGCACAACATGCGCACCCTCGGCGCCGTGGCGCCGGCCAAGCGCCGCCGCGTGGCGCGCGAGACGATGGAGATCTACGCGCCGATCGCCAACCGCCTCGGCCTCAACACGCTGTTCCACGAGCTGCTCGAGCTCGCCTTCTCGCACATGTACCCGCTGCGCTTCAGGGTGCTGGCCAAGGCCACCGCGGCGGCGCGCGGCAACCGCCGCGAGGTGATCGGCAGGACCCTCGAGGCGATGAAAAAGCGGCTCGCCGACGCCGGCCTCGCCGCCGTGGTGCACGGGCGCGAGAAGCACGTCTACTCGACCTACCGCAAGATGATCGAGAAGCAGCTCTCCTTCTCCGAGGTGCACGACATCTTCGGCATCCGCGTGGTGGTGAAGGACGTGCCGACCTGCTACCTCGCCATGGGCGCGCTGCACGCGCTGTACAAGCCGATCCCGGGCACGTTCAAGGACTACATCGCCATTCCCAAGGCCAACGGCTACCAGTCGATCCATACCGACCTCATCGGCCCGCACGGCGTGCCGCTCGACGTGCAGATCCGCACCGAGCAGATGCACCGCCTGGCCGAGTCGGGAGTCGCCTCGCACTGGCTGTACAAGGACGACACCGACAAGCTGTCCGAGCTGCAGAAGCAGACGCACCGCTGGCTGCAATCGCTGCTCGAGATCCAGCAGCAGTCGGGCGATCCGCAGGAGTTCCTCGAGCACGTCAAGGTCGACCTGTTCCCCGACGAGGTCTACGTCTTCACGCCCAAGGGCCGCATCCTCTCGCTGCCGCGCGGCGCTACCGCGGTCGACTTCGCCTATGCCGTGCACACCGACATCGGCAATGCCTGCGTCGCCGCCAAGGTGAACGGCGAGCTGGCGGCGCTGCGCACCGAGCTGCGCAACGGCGACCGCGTCGAGATCATCACCGCCAGCCATGCCAAGCCCAACCCCGGCTGGCTGCAATACGTGCGCACCGGCAAGGCGCGCTCCAACATCCGCCACTTCCTCAAGACCATGCAGTACGAGGAGTCGGCGGGGCTGGGCGAGCGCCTGCTCGAGCAGGCGCTGAAGGGCCTCAAGGGCACCCTCGCCGAAGTCGACGACGCGAGCTGGGAGCGCGTAGTGCGCGACGGCGGCGCGCGCTCGCGCGAGGAGCTGCTCGCCGACATCGGCCTGGGCAAGCGGCTGCCGGCGGTGGTGGCACGGCGCCTGCTGAAGCGCGACCTGCAGGAGAGCAAGGTCGCCGGCAGCGTCACTATCCGCGGCACCGAGGGCGTCGCCGTGCAGCTCGCCACCTGCTGCCGCCCGATCCCCGGCGACTCGATCGTCGGCTCGATCAAGAAAGGCCAGGGGCTGGTGGTGCACGCCGCCGACTGCGGCGGCATCGTGCGCTCGCGCAAGAACGAGCCCGACCAGTGGATCGACGTCGAGTGGGACGCGCGCACCACGCGCCTGTTCCAGGCCGCGATCGACGTCACCGTCGAGAACCAGCGCGGCGTGCTCGCCAAGGTCGCTTCCGAGGTGGCCGAGGCCGGCTCCAACATCGACGCCATCAGCATGGACGAGGACCGCACGGTGTTCACCAACATGCACTTCGTCATCGAGGTGGCGAACCGCCAGCACCTTGCGCGCGTCATGCGCGCGCTGCGCCGCCTGCCCGCGGTGAAGAAGCTCGTGCGGGTGAAGGAATAGCCTCCTTCTATTCGACCCTGCGCGCGCAGGGGCTCACGCCGCACGCTCACCAGTGGGCATCACGCGTCACTTACTCGCAGGAGCGGCTGCCCCAGCGCAAGGCGCTGGCGCTGCCGCCGTCGGCGCGCTGCCTCGACTGGGGCTGCGGCAATGGCCATTTCGCCTATTTCCTCGCCGCGCACGGATACAGCCCCGACGCTTTCGCGCTCTCCGAGGTGCCGGAGCTCCTCAGGCAGCACAAGAAAGTCTCTTTTGTGAAAGGCGAAGACCGCGTCCGCCTGCCCTACCGCGAAGCCACGTTCGACGCGGTATTCGGCCTGGGAGTGCTCGAGCATGTGGCCGAGCACGGCGGCGACGAGGCGGGATCGCTGGCCGAGCTCGCGCGCGTGCTCAAGCCGGGTGGTCTTCTCTTCCTCTTTCACCTGCCCAACCAGTGGTCCTGGATCGAAGCCGCGAAGTGGTGCACCTGGCGCCTGGGGCTCACGCAGACGCGCGAGCACCTGCGCCACTTCACGCGCGCGAGCTTCACGTCCCTGCTCGGAGAGCTCCCCCTGCAGATCGTCGAAGGCGGCCGCTACCACTTCCTGCCGCGCGTCACCCTGGGCCGCCTCCCTGGACTGCGGGATTCCCCCGCCTTCGATCGCCTGGTGAACCTGGCAGACGACGCGCTGGCGGCGCTCTTCGCGCCGGTGTGCCAGAACTGGTATTTCGTGCTCCGCAGGCGGCATCCTGGGGAATAATGGCAGGTGAAGGAGCGGACATGCCCATGAAAAAGCTCACCGTCGCCGTCGCGCTCTGCGTGTCGGCCAGCGCCCTCGCGCAGAGCTATCCGACGAAGCCGATCCGCTTGGTCACGCCCTACTCGCCGGGTGGCGCGGGCGACTGGGTGGCGCGCACGACCACGGACCGCGTCGCGCAGGCGCTCGGCCAGCAGTTCGTGATCGAGCCGCGCCCCGGCGCGGGCGGCAATATCGCGGCCGAAAGCGTGGTGCGCTCGCCCGCCGACGGCTACACGCTGCTCTTCGCCACGCCGCTCCTCGCCATCAACGCCACGCTCTATCGCAAGCTTGCGTTCGATGCGACGAAGGATCTCGTCCCGGTCGCCGTCATCGCCACCGGGCCGTACGTCCTGTACGCGACCGGCAGCCTGCCGGTGAAGAACGGCGGCGAGCTGGTGGCGATGGCGAAGCAGAAGCCGGGCGCGATCAACTACGCTTCGCTCGGCATCGGCACCGGCCCGCACCTCGGCGCGGTGCTCCTCGCCCTGGCGGGCGGCGTCGAGTTCACGCACGTGCCGTACAAGGGTTTCGGCCAGGCGCTGCCGGATCTCGCTTCGGGCCAGGTGCACTTCTCCCTCAACGGCATCGGCGTCGCCGACGCCTTCCTCAAGGACGGGCGCGTCAAGATGCTCGGCTTCACCGGGCTCACGCGCATGAAGGAGTATCCGGACGTCCCCACCGTCTCCGAGACGGTTCCGGGATACGAAGTGCTCGGCTGGTACGGCGTCGCCGCGCCCGCCGGCACGCCGCGGCCGATCATCGAGCGGCTCAACGCCGAGCTGGTCAAGGTCACCACTTCGGAGTTCGCGTCTCAGATCGAGAAGCGCGGCCTGATCCCGCAATCCTTCAGCCTCGCCCAGACGCGCGAGTTCGTCAGCCGCGACAGCGAGCGCTGGGCGCGCGCGGTCAGGGCCTCGGGCGCGAAAATCGAGGACTAGGAGGAGCCATGAACAAGGCAGTGGACGCAAAGCCGGCCTATGCCGGGATCGACGCGGGAGACGGCAAGCCCTCCTTGCGGGGCATCCATCATCTCGCCATCGTCACGGAGGATATGCGCGGCACCCTCGATTTCTACGTGCGCGTTCTCGGCATGCCGCTGGTGCACGCGCTGACGACCTCGTCGAACGCGACCAGCACCCACGGCAAGGGCGCGCCGCCGTTCCGCGCCATCCCGCACCTGTTCCTCGACATGGGCGGCGACAGCCTGCTCGCCTTCTTCCAGTATCCGAAGGGCGGCGTCGGCGCGTCCGACCGCGACCGCATCGGGGCAATGCAGCATGTGTCGTTCGCCTGCGGGCCGAAGCGATTCCACGAGATGGTGGCGCGCGTCAAGGCCGCGGGCGTGCAGATCGTCGGCGGCCCGGTGAAGGTCATCGACCCGGCGATCCACTCGTTCTACTTCTTCGATCCGGTCAACGGCACGCGCCTGGAGATCGTCTCCGACTTCAACGGCGACGAGCACGACCTGCGCGTGGTGCGCAGCACCGACCAGAGCGAGGCGACGATCCGCGCAGAGCTGGCGAAGGTCAGCGACGATGCGGCCTGGATCGACGAAATGATCGCGGCCCGCTCGCGCGGCTGATGCGGCTCTGCCGGTACGGCCCCGACAAGGTCGGGGTGATCCGCGGTGACGCGGTGCACGATGTCTCCGCCATCGCGGAGAAGCTTCCCCGGCAGCGCTGGCCCTATCCAGGCGGCGACCAGCTCGTCGCACAACTCGACGGCCTGCGCGCCGAGATCGAGAAGCTCGCCGACCGCGCCAGGCCGCGACCGCTGAGCGAGGTCGACCTGCTCGCGCCGGTCGCCAACCCCGGCAAGGTGGTGGTGGCGGGGACGAACTACGCCGACCACATCGAGGAGGCGGCGCGCGACCAGACCATCGCCCACGGCCGCCAGGTGAACCGGACGCTGGAGGAGAAGGGCGTGTTCCTCAAGGCCACCTCGTCGATCGTCGGTCCCTCGCAGGGCGTGGCGCAGCGCTTCGTCGACCGCCGCAACGACCAGGAGGTCGAGCTTTGCGCGGTGATCGGAAAAGCCGGCACCCGCATCCCGGCGGCCCGCGCCCTCGAGCACGTCGCCGGCTACATGGTCGGCCTCGACATGACGGTGCGAGGCACCGAGCACCCGTCGCTGCGCAAGTCGATCGACAGCTACACCGTGTTCGGCCCCTGCCTCGCCACCGCCGACGAGGTCGGCGATCCGCAGAACCTCGAGCTCAAGTGCTGGGTGAACGGCGAGCAGCGCCAGGGATCGAGCACGCGCCACATGATCTCCGGCGTAGCGCGCCTGATCGAATACGCGAGCCAGTTCTATACCCTGCATCCCGGCGACGTGCTGATGACCGGCACGCCCGCCGGCGTCGCGCCGGTGAAGCCCGGCGACGTCATCGAGGCGGAAATCGGGCGCATCGGCCGCATGCGCGTCGTGGTGCGCGCGGCCTGACGGCTACTCCGCGGGCTTCCAGCCCGACGCGCGGACGATGCGGCCCCAGCGCTCGTAGTCCGATTGCACGTGCGCCGCGAATTGCGCCGCGCTCATCTCGCGCACGTCGAGGTCGAGCCGCGCCATGCGCTCGCGCACGGCGGGTGTACGCATGGCCTGCACCAGCGTCTGGTTGACCCGCGCGGCCACGTCAGGCTTCATCGCTCCCGGCCCCACTACGCCGAACCACACCGGCAGCTCGAGCGCGGGATAGCCCAGCTCCGTGAAGGTCGGCACGTCGGGCGCGCTCGCAATGCGGGCGGCGCCGGAATGGGCGAGCGCCCTCGCCTTGCCGCTCTTCACGTGCGGGTGGAGCGGGCCCATCGGCGCGAGCGAAGCGGCGATCTGCCCGCCCACCATGTCGGCGACCGCCGGGCCGACGCCCTTGTAAGGCACGTGAACCAGCGGGATGCCGACGGTCTGCGCGACCAGGCTGCCGTAGAACTGCAGCGTCGCGCCGCCGCCCGAAGAGCCGAAGCTCGACCTGTCCGGGTTGGCTTTGGCCCAGGCGGCGAACTCGGCGAGGCTCTTCGCCGGTACATGGCTGCCGATCACCAGCACCATCACCGTGCTGCCGGCGTGCGCGATGGGCGTGAACTCGGTCAACGCGCTGTAGAGCGGTTTCGCGGCCGTGTGGGGATAGACCACCAGGCTGGAATCGACGATGACGGCGAGGGTGTTGCCGTCGGGCGGAGAGGCCTTCAGCGCCTGCATTGCCAGCAGGCCGCCGGCGCCGGTGATGTTCTCGACGACCATGGGCCGGCCGGTCGAGCGGCCGAGTTCCTCGGCGAAGACGCGCGCGAGGATATCCACCGCGCCGCCCGGCGGGAACGCCGAGATCATCCGCGCCGGCGCCTGAGCAAACGCGGCGCCCGGTAACAGGGCGAGGGCGAGAAGCAGGACTTTGAGCGGCATCATTCCTCCTAGCTGCGCATGTGGCCGAGGATCCCGGCGTCGATGCGAATGGCGGCGCCGCTGATGTACGAAGCATGGTCGGAGGCGAGAAACGCCACCGTGCTCGCCACCTCGTCCACCGTCCCGGCGCGCTTGATCGGCAGATCGCTCGCCAGGATCTCGGGCCAGCGCTCCTTGTCGCCGAAGCGCTTCTCGGCGCGCGAGAACATGCCCTGCATGAAGCGGTCGGTCATGATCGGGCCGGGATTCACCGCCACCACGCGCACGCCGTGGCGCACGCTCTCGGCGCCGACGCAGCGCGTGAGCATGTTGAGCGCCGCATTGCCCATGCAACCGGCGACGTAGCCCGGTTCCGGCAGATCGGCGGCGGCGCCGATCACGCTGATGATCACCCCCCGGCCCCGCTTTTTCATGCGCGCGAGGTAAGCGCGGGTGAGGTCGACGTAGCCGAAGACCTTCAGATCCCAGGCCTTGCGCCAGGCGGGGCCGTCGATCTCCTCGAGCGTGCCGCGCGGGATCGCCCCCGCGTTGTTGACCAGGATGTCGACGTCGCCCGCGGCCTGCACCAGGGCGAGGACGTTCTCCGGCCGCGACAGGTCGAACGCGAACGGGGAAGCGCCCAGCTCGCCGCACACGCCATTCAGGCGCTGCGCATCGCGCGCGGCGAGCTTCAGCTGCACACCTTCGGACTTGAGCGTCCTGGCGATGGCGAGGCCGATGCCGCGCGAAGCGCCGGTCACGAGCGCGGTGCGGCCCTCAAGCTTCAGATCCAAGGTGCCTCCCTAGGAATTGCAGCGTCCTCGTCCTGGCGCTCCGGCTGGGTTCGCCCTTGCGCTCCCGGTCGAAGCCATGGGGGGCATCGTAGACGTACACCGGGAGCGCGGGGAACGCGCCGCGGATCTTCTGCACGTCGGCCAGGGGGATAAGGTGATCCTTGTCGCCGAAGTGCAGCATCGCCGGGCAGCGCGGCGCCCGGCCGAGGAAATCCACCACGTCGCGCCCGTAGTAGCAGACCGCGGCGGCAACCTCCAGCTCGAGCGCGGCGAGCCAGGCCACCGAGCCGCCCACGCAGTAGCCCACCACGCCGACCCTGCCGAACTCGCGCAGCCGCGCGACGCAAGCGCCGATGTCCTTCAGCACGTCCTCCCACACCAGGCCGCGCCGCAGGCGCCGGGCATTCTCGAGCGCCTCGCCCTCGTGGCTGTCCCATGCGGCGCCGCGCTGCTGGCGGTCGTAGAGCGCCGGCGCGAGCGCCGCGTAGCCCTCGGCGGCGAACTCTTCGCACAGGCCGCGCACGTAGGCGTTGAGGCCGAAGGCTTCCTGCACCACGACCACGCCGCCGCGCGGCGCCCCTTTCGGCATGGCCAAATGCGTCTCGAACGTATGCCCGTCAGCGGCCTTCAGCATTGCGCGAGCAGGATCTCGGCGAGGCGCCCGGGCACCAGGATCATCGCGTCGTGCCCGGTGGCGAGCTCGTGGAAGCGCCACGCCGGATCGCTGCGCAAGCGCGCGGCGAACTGGTCGAACGACCCGGTGGCGGGGGAGGAGCAGTAGATGAAGGTGCGCGGCAGGCGCTCGAAGGCCGCATCCGGCCGCAGGCGGATTGGCTGCCTCATCGTGCCATAGGGGTGCTTCACTTCGCGCGGCTTGATCAGCGCGACGTGCTCGGGCTTGTCGATTCCCCACAGCGAGAGCGGCGGCGGCGAAACCGTGCCCGTGCGCTCGCCCTCCTCGCGCATGCGCGCGGCGCGCTCGGGCACGGCGTAGTCGAGCAGGCACTTGCCGTCCTGCGGCACGAAGGCGTCGAGATAGACGAGGCGGCGGATGCGCTGCGGCGCGCGGTTCGCCGCGCCCGTGATCACCATGCCGCCATAGCTGTGGCCGACCAGCACGACCTCGGTCAGGTCTTCCATCTCGAGCAGCGCGACCACGTCCTGCACGTGCGTGTCGAGGTCGATGCCGGGATGCGCGAGGTGCGCGCGCTCGCCCAGGCCGGTGAGGGAGGGGGCAAACACCGCGTGACCGGCACTGCGCAGGGCCGGCAGCACTGCGCGCCAGCACCAGCCTCCATGCCAGGCGCCGTGGACAAGGACGAAGTTCAAAATCCCTCTACCTCTCATGCCTCCTCAGCGCCTCGCGCACGCTGGCGACGGTCTGCGTCACCGCGCCGCCCGGGCTGATCGCGCGCAGGATCCCCTGCACCTTCGGCTCGATCGAGCCGTCAAGGTCATTCCAGACCATCGGCCGCGCCTTGCTCGGCCGGCCGGCGGCTGCCTTGCGCGCCGCCGTGTACAGCGGCCGCGTCGCGGGCGAGAGCAGATCGGTCGCGTCGAAGCTGTCGTGGACGAGCTTGGCGCGCAACTCCACCGCCTGGACGGCGAACACCAGCGCGACGGCCATGTAGTGAGCGAAGATCTCGAGCGATTCGCGCGCGAGGTTGGCGCAGTTCATGGCCTGGCTGTTGATGTTCTGGTTGAACTGCTCCGCATGCGTCGGGAAACGGTCGGCCATGCTGTTGCCGTACCAGGTGAGCAGCGGCATGAGCGCGTTGCCGGCGATCTGCAGGGACTTGAGGCCCACGTTCAGGCCGAGCGCCATGTTGCCGACCAGCGAAGGGTTGAGGCCGTAGTTGAACTCCGGCGCGACGAGCAGGGCGATCTGGGCGTCGAGGTGCTTGGCCAGCATGCCGAGGTGCCAGCGCAGCCGGTCCATCGCGATCGCGGTGTATTCGGCGAGGAAGTTGCCGGTATGGAAGACTTCGCCGCTGTCCGGGTCGATCAGGGGATTGTCGTTGGCGGAGTTCGCCTCGGTCTCGATCTGGCGGGCGGCCTCGGCGATGCCGTCGATGATCGGACCGACGTATTGAGGCATGCAGCGCAGCGAGTAGCGGTCCTGGATCAGCTTGCCCTTGCGGTGGGAGCGGTCGCCCGCCGCTTCGCTGCGAACCAGCTTCGAGCCCTTGAGCAGCGACGCCATTTCGCGCGCCGTCCAGATCTGACCCGGGTGCGGCTTCATCGCGTGAATGAAGGGATGGAACGACTGGCTGGTGGCGACGAGCGCCTGGAAAAACAGGGCGTGAGCCCCGAAGGCGAGCGCCGTCAGCTCGCAGGCGCGCTCGATGCAGTTGGCCGCCACGCCGTTGGACGCCGCGGTGCCGTTGTTGAGCGCCAGACCCTCCTTGGGCTCGAGCACCATCGGCTTGAGCCCGAGGCGCTTCAACACCGCCAGGCAGCCGAGCGTCTCGCCGTCGAAGTCGACCAGGTAGGCCTTGTCGAGCCCGACACAGGAACCGGCGATGTAGCTCAGCGGCGAGAGGTCGCCCGAGGCGCCGATCGACCCGCGCTGGTAGACCTGCGGCGTGGCCCCGGCATTCAGGAACGCCACGTAGCGCTCGATCAGCTCGAGCCGCACGCCGGAGGCGCCCTTCATCAGCGAGTTGGCCCGCAGCAGCATGGCGGCGCGGACATCCTCCCTCGGCAGCTTCGGGCCGGCGGCGACCTTGTGATGCCAGAGCGAGATTTTCTGCAGCGTTTCGAGCTTGTCGCGCGGCACGAGCTTGTCGGCCATGCCGCCGTAGAGCGTCGTGACGCCGTAGATCTGCTGGCCGGTCTCGACCGCGTCGACGATCCGCTGCCGTGACGCATGCACACGCTTCAGGACCGCCGCGTCCCTGGTGAGCCGGACTTTCGCGCCGCGCGCCACCGCGACGATGTCCGCGATCGTGAGTCCGTCTCCGCTGATGGTGATCATTGCGCGCTCCCGCGGAGCAACCGTACCACAGCGGCGCGGGAGTAGACTCGCCCGGTGGTGAACCCGCCCCGCCGCCAGGAGCACCGGCAGTCGATCCGGCAGTATCTGCTGCTGCGCATCGTCGCGCTCGTTCTGCTCACCGTCCTCGGCTTCGCCGCCATCGCTTACGCCCTCGTGCTGCGCCCCGCGCAGGAAGAGCTGGCGCGCTTGGAGATGACGCGCGCCGCGGCGGAGGTCGAGAGCGACGTCAGCGCCCTCATCGCGCAGATCGAGCGCGTGCTCGGCACCTGCCGTGAATGGGGGAAAAGCGACCTGTACCGGCTCGATCACCTGCAGGGTTTCGCCGCAATGATGATCCCCATCCTCGATCTCCGGCCGCAGATCTCGGCGATCCTGCTGGCCGACGGCCGTGGCCGCTCGCTGCAGCTCAATCGCGATCGCGGCGGCGGCTGGCTGATCCGGGAAACCGACGTCCAGCGGTTCGGAACGCGCCAGAGGCATGTGACGCTGAACGCGGCCGGGGCTTTCAAGGGAGAGAAGTTCGTCGACAGCGGCTTCGACCCGCGCACGCGCCCCTGGTTTACCGGGGCCATGGCGCTGAAGAGCGACGACGACGTGCACTGGACCGCGCCTTACGAGTTCTTCGGCCGCAGCGACGTCGGCATGAGCGCCTCGATGCGCTGGACCGACCGTGCCAGCGGGTCGCCGAAGATCATCATGTTCGACATCCTGCTCGCCGACCTGTCGAAATTCACTGCCAAGGTGAAAGTCGGCGCGCACGGTCGCGCAGCGATCCTGAGCGAGGATGGCAGGATGCTCGGCTTGCCGCGCGACCTGCGCGAGCGGCGGGCGCAGGAGCTCGAGAAAGCCCTGCTCAAGACACCGCACGAAGGCGGCTTCCCGGTTTTCGCGGCGGCCTACGACCAGTGGATGGCGGACGGTCGCCCGCAGTCCGACATCGGCAGCTTCCGCGCTCATGACCAGGACTGGGTGTCCCGTTTTAGGCCCTTCGCGGTGCGCGACCAGCGCCTGATCATCGCCTCGCTCGCTCCGCGCAGCGATTTCCAGGTCGGATCGCGCGGCGATGTCGCCGCCCTGGGTGCGCTGCTGCTGGCGGCGCTGGTGCTCGCCTTTCTGCTGGCGCGGCGCTTTTCGCTGCGCTTCGGCGGCATCGTCGATCAGCTCGTGCACTCGAGCGAGCGTATCGGCGCCCTGCACCTCGACGCGCCGGTACAGATCGATACGCGCGTGCGCGAGCTGGCGAGGCTCGTCGCCGCCCAGGAACGCATGCGCACCCTGCTGCTCGAGGCGACGCGCGGGCTGGAGGCCAGGGTCGCCGCCCGCACCGCCGAACTGCACGCGGCGAACGCGGAGCAGGACGCGATCTTCCAGTCCGCCACCTCCGGCATCGCCCTGATCAAGGATCGGCTGATCCTGCGCTGCAACCGCAAGCTGGAGGAGATCTTCGGCTACGACAGCGGCGAATTCCTCGGCCAATCGACTCGCCTGTGGTATCCGTCGGAGGGCGAATACCAGCATGGCGGCAACGAGGTGTATGCGCTGCTCGCACGCGGCGGGACGCATCGGCGCGAGCAGATCCTGGTGCGCAAGGACGGCTCTCGCTTCTGGTGCCGCCTCGTCGGCCATGCGGTGGATCCGTCGCATCCGGCCGAGGGCAGCGTGTGGATGCTGGACGACGTCACCGAGGAGCGCGCCGCGGCGGACGCCCTGCGCACGGCCAACGAGCGGCTGGATCTCGCGCAGCAGGCCGGCAACGTCGGGGTGTTTGACGTCGTCGTCGGCGGCCGCAGCTACTGGACGCCGCCGCTCGAGCGCATGTTCGGACTGCAGCCGGGCACCTTCGGCGGCACGGTGGATGGGTGGGCCGCCCTGCTGCATCCCGAGGACCGCGAGCGA
>Ga0114129_10009414_pt1 | contig 13923 bp, 15 predicted proteins | sample RhiMetdeltSRZDD1_FD_80071 | JGI IMG/M metagenome (GOLD analysis project Ga0114129, IMG submission 80071) | Populus rhizosphere microbial communities from Tennessee, USA - Rhizosphere MetaG P. deltoides SRZDD1 (version 2) (version 2) | ecosystem: Host-associated > Plants > Roots > Rhizosphere >...
CCACCCGGGAGGTGGTCGCCCGCGCCGTCACCGCGGGCTTCCTGGAGCTCCGGTGACCGAGAGCTCGCCATGACCGAGGGCAGGTCTTCCGGGGGTGGTGGGCCGACCCTGTCGTTCCTCCCGCACAATCCCCACGGCCACTGGGCGCCACCACCGTGCGGTAGTGGCGCCCAGGTGGGTGATTCTGCGAGTGGTGGAGGGTAAGGGATTCGAACCCTCGACCTCTGGAGTGCGATTCCAGCGCTCTCCCGGGCTGAGCTAACCCCCCGCGGGCACTTACGATACATGGCGCACTGGATTTCGTCCACTGTGCCCGGGAATTGTGCCCGGGCTGGGCGCGTCCTATCGGGGTCTGTTTCCGGGGTTGGCAGACGGGCGTTCCACAGCATGTGGCAACCCTCAGCTCGTCCGCCTTCCTCCCATGGACTTCCGTTGTTCGGCTCTGCAGGCTGGGCAGATTCCATGGGACGTCCGCGTGTCGAACCGGCGCTCGAAGAATTCCTCGAGCGGGATCCACTCATTGTCCATGTAAAGCTTTCGGCACCAAGCGCAGAGACGCAGGAATTCTTCGAGATAGTGAAGTCGACTCACTAGCTGTCGCGTCATTACCACCACAGGGACAGCCACCAACAGGATGATGATCGTTTCCAGCAGGCTCTCATGCCAGCCGCCAAGATGATCGCTCCCGAAGATAAGGCTGGGCAAACCGAGCAACTCGTTGATCCACGACAGCGCGATGATTGCCAGAAAGCCGATGATCTCATACGCGACAATCGTGGACGCGCGTCGTCGCGCTGCCGTCGAGGCTTCTGCGGAGGGCTTGACGCTCATAGGTGTTGTCGTGAGCCTACGGTAGCATAGACGTCTGTCTCGCTGGCGCGCGGAGGACATCGGCACGCGCGAGCTTCTCCGCCCCCTCCCGCAGCATCGCCTCATCGACGATCGCATACCGCCGGTAGATCGACTCTGTCTTGTCCCCGACTAGCTTCATCGCGTCCCAGCGCGGCACCAGCCCGCCTTGCCCCACGCCTTCCGGAGCCCGGCGATCGGGCTGCCACTGCGGTGGAACACCCACGGGCAGATCAAGCCCGCGCCTCCGCTGCAGGATCTCCGCGACGGTCCGCTGCGCCTCCAGGGTCGCCCGGAGGCACGAGCCGCGACGTCGTGATAGCCTGCCCCCACCTCCATTCCACGTAGGGAGCATCTCGCCATGACCGAGCCGCTCCCCCGCGGCCTGACCCCGAAGAACTCGACCGCGAAATCCTGTATGCCGGGACGGACTTCTCCGGCGCGCCAGGCTAACCGCGTCACAGCTGCACCTTCGCCAGCCGCTGGGCCAGGTCGACGGGTTCGAGGTAGCAATACATCGCCGTCGTGGTGATCTTCTCGTGGCGCATGAGGCGCCGGAGCCCTTCCAGGTCGGCGGGTCGACTGCGGCCTCAGCGGAGGCCCTTGCGGAGCACGGGGTAGAGGCTCCAGAGCTCGTCGGTCCACGGGCGGAATCCCGGCGTGGGATCGAGCGGGCTGCCGAACTGCCAGAGCGTCGGGTATCGCCTCCGACCGTCCGTCGGCAGGATGAGGACCCATTGCGAGTTGTAGCAGAGCCGGGCGCTATCCCCTTCCCCGAGCACGTTGACCGCGGGGCGTCGGAGGGCCAGGGCGCCGGCGGCCAGGACCGGATCGAAGTCGACGAACCGGTTCGACACGTGGACGGCCAGGATGCCCCCGGGCGCGAGGTGCCGCACGTAGAGCGTCAGCGCCTCCTGCGTGAGGAGATGCACCGGAATCGAATCGCCCGAGAACGCGTCGACGGCGAGCAGATCGAACTCCTGCGGCGGCTCCCCCTCGAGCTTCCGCCGCGCGTCGCCGAGGAGTACCGCGACCTCGGCGGCCGACTCGTGGAGGAACGTGAACTCCGTCTCGGCGAGCCGGACCACCAGCGGATTGATCTCGTAGACGCGGTACACGTCCCCCCGCCGCCCGTAGGCGACCAGGGTGCCGGCGCCCAGCCCGACCACGCCGACGCGTCGCCCCCTGCTCGTCGGCAAAAGGGCCAGGGCGCGGCCGACCCCGGACGTCTCGCAGTAGTACGTCGCCGGGTATCGCCGCCGGGAGTCGTCCCGCCACTGGGTGCCATGGATGATGCCGCCGTGGACGAGCGTGCGCGCGGCGGTCTCGGTTCCCGTCTCCCCGTCGTCCCGCACTCCGAGCTGACCGTAGAAGCTCCGCACGATTCGGTAGCCCCGCGTCGAGGCCCGCATGCCTTCCACGACGTACGTGGTGTAGACCCCCAGCGCGAACGGCAGTAGGGCAACGGCCGCCGGGCGCCCGTACCGGCCGAGACGCGGCCAGAGAGCCCGGAGACTCACCAGCACGCCGCCGAGCCCGGTCAGGACCAGCCCGAGCGGAAGCTCCACGGGCTGCGCGAACGAGAGGGGCGCCACGACCCCCGCGAACAGGCCCCCCAGCGCCCCACCGAGCGCGATCAGGAGGTAGTACGTCGTGAGGGACGCCGCGCCCGGGCGTCGCCGCGCGATCTCCCCGTGGCACACCAGGCAGCAGGCGAAGAGCCCGGCGACGAAGAGCGTCACTCGCCAGAGGGCGGCGAGCTCGTTGAGCCCCTGTCTCATCAGGTAGGCCATGCCGACGAGCGCCACCGGGAGCAGGCCCATCCAGACCGGCCTCCAGTAGAGGCGCGGCCATTCGAAGCAGATCACGAAGCTCAGGAGGTACGCGCCCAGCGGCACGACCCAGAGGAGCGGCGCGGGCACGATGTGCTGGGTGATGTGCGCCGTCACCCCCAGCAGGAGGAGCGACGCGCAGGCGGCCAACCCGGTCGTGAGGCCTCGCTCGGCCCAGCTCGGTGCGGCGGAGAGCTCCGCGACCCCATCCGGCATGGACAGTCCCCCGGCGCTCCCTCTGGCCGCGCGCAGCGCGGCGACGGCCGAGAGCAGTGCGAAGCCCGCGTAGGCAGCTGCCCAGCCGATCGCCTGGCGTCGCCAGGGAATGGACGGCTCGACGAGGACCGGGTAGCCGAGGAGGGCCCCCACGGAGGCGAGATTCGACAGGGCGTACAGCCGGTACGGGGGCGCGGCGCCGGGCTGCCGGACCAGCCAGGCCTGGAGGAGCGGGCTCGTACAAGCGAGGAGGACGTAGGGCAAGCCGATGGTCAGCGTGAGGAGGCGCAGCACCCCGAGCGTCGGGTCCGCGTTGAGCCCCACGCCCGGGCCGGGGGCGAGGAGCCGTGTCAGCGTCGGCAGGCTCAACATCAGCGCACCGACGTGAACGGCGCACTGCGCCCGCGGGGAAAGCCGCCGATGAAGCGCGTGCGCGTAGAGGTAGCCGGCCAGCAGTGCGGTCTGGAAGAAGACGAGGCAGGTGATCCACACCGCCGCCGACCCGCCGAACCACGGGAGCAGCCGCTTGGCGATGATCGGCTGGATCGCGAAGAGCAGCAGCGCGCCGAGGAAGATGGCCGACGCGGAGATGACGACGCCGGCCCGCGGCCCCGCGCCGCCGGGGGATGAGCGGCCCTCCGGGTCCGAGGCGCCCGGCGGGGCGGTCAGGGCTTCGACGCGCCCGCCCCCTCGATGGCCTTCAGAAACGGCGCGAACAGATCGATGGGAAGGGGGAAGAACGTCGTCGTGTTTCGCTCGGAGGCGACTTCCCGCATCGTCTGGAGGAAGCGGAGCTGGACCGCGATGGGGGTCTGCGCCAGGACCAGCGCCGCCTGGGCCAGCTTCTCGGCCGCCTGGAACTCGCCCTCCGCGTTGATGACCTTGGCGCGCCGCTCGCGCTCGGCCTCGGCCTGCTTCGACATCGCGCGCTGCATGTCCTGCGGGAGGTCGACGTGCTTGACCTCGACGGCGGTGACCTTCACGCCCCAGGGGTCCGTGTGCTGGTCGATGATCCGCTGTAGCCGCTGGTTGACCTGCTCCCGCGCGGCGAGGAGGTCGTCGAGCTCCACCTGCCCGAGCACGCTCCGGAGCGTCGTCTGCGAGATCTGGGAGGTCGCGTACAGGTAGTCTTCCACCTGGACGACGGCCTGGCGGGGGTCGATGACGCGGAAGAAGATCACCGCGTTGACCTTGATCGAGACGTTGTCCCGCGTGATGACGTCCTGGGGGGCCACATCGTGGGCGACCGTGCGCAGGCTCACCTTCACCATTTTGTCGACGAAGGGGATCAGGAGGATGACGCCGGGCCGCTGGCCCTTGTTGGGGACGAGACGCCCCAGCCGAAAGATGACGGCCCGCTCGTACTCGCGCAGGATCTTGACGGACGACGACAGGATGAACAGCGCGAGGATCAGGACCGGCACGACGTAGAAGGCGGTTTCCATGCGTCCTCCTGGTCGCGTCAGGCCGGCTGGCCGGACGCGCGCTCCACCCGCAGCCTGAGCCCCTCGACGCCGACGACGCGGACGCGTTCACCCGCGGGAATGCCCGGGGCGTCCGCCACCGCCGTCCACAGCTCCCCGTGGACGAGCACCTGGCCCTCCGGGTCGATCGACGTCTTCGCCAGGCCGGTCTCGTGGAGCAGCCCCGCCGCGCCGGTCGTGGGGCGCTGCATCTGCGCACGGACCCCGGCCGAGACGGCGAAGACGAAGATTCCCGCCGTCAGCGCCACCACCGGGATGATCACTGTCCAGGCGACGCGGAGCGGGAACTCCGGCGTGTTCACCAGCATCATCGAGCCGAGCAGGATCGCGATGATTCCGCCGATCGTGAGGACGCCATGGCTCACGACCTTGATCTCGGCGACGAGGAGCACGATCCCGAAGAGGATGAGAAGGAGTCCCGCCCAGTTGATCGGCAGGCTCTGGAAGGCGAAGAAGGCGAGAATGAGCGAGATGCCGCCGATGACGCCCGGGAGGATGACGCCCGGATTCGCGAGCTCGAAGAATAGACCCAGCATCCCGAGCATGAGCAGGATGTAGGCGATGTTCGGGTCGGTGATCAGCGCGAGGAACCGGTCGCGCCATCCGACGGCGAACGGCTGCACGGTCGCCCCCCGCGTGTGAAGGGTGACCGACCCCCGGGGCGTCTTCACCTGCCGGCCGTCGATCTTCGCCAGGAGGTCGGGGAGGTTCTCGGCGACCAGGTCGATGATCCCGAGCTTGAGCGCCTCCTGCTCGGTCGCCGACACGCTACTCCGCACCGCCTTCTCCGCCCAGTCCGCGTTCCGGCCGCGCTCGCGTGCCACCGACCGGATGAAGGCGGCCGCGTCGTTCTCCACCTTCCGCATCGACTCCTTGTCCATGGTCCCGCCACCGGCGGCGACGGGGTGCGCGGCTCCGATGTTGGTGGCCGGCGCCATCGCGGCGACGTGGGCGGCGAGCGTGATGAACGCGCCGGCCGACGCCGCGCGGGCGCCGGTGGGCGACACGTAGACGACCACCGGCACCGGCGAGTTCAGCATTTCACGGACGATCGAACGCATGGACCGCTCGAGGCCGCCGGGCGTGTCGAGCAGGATCACCAGGCCCGCGGCGCCGTCGGCCCGCGCGCGCTCGATCGCGGTGGAGACCAGACGCACAGTAACCGGGCTGATGACGCCGTCGATTTCAAGCGTGGAGACCGTTTCCGCGCCGGCCGCCGTGACCAGCGCAAGCCCCAGCGCGAAGCCGGCCAGGACACGGCCGGCGACAGACCTACCACGCCCACCGCGAGCCATTGGAGTGGCTGCATAATAGCACGCCATGGCGCACCGTCTCCCGCCCGACCCCGCCGATCGCGTCCGCTGCGCCTGGGCCGGGACCGATCCGCTCTACCGCGCGTACCACGACCGCGAGTGGGGCGTGCCGCTCCACGACGACCGCCGGCTCTTCGAGCTCCTGTGCCTGGAAGGCGCCCAGGCCGGCCTCGCCTGGATCACGATCCTGCGCAAGCGTGCGGGCTACCGGCGCGCCTTCGACCGTTTCGATCCCCGGAAGGTGGCCGGCTACGGAGCGGCCAAGGTCCGATCGCTCCTGGCCGACTCCGGCATCGTCCGGAACCGCCTCAAGGTCCGGGGCGCGGTCCAGAACGCCCAGGCCTTCCTGGCGCTCCGAGCGGAGCTCGGGAGCTTCGACGCCTTCCTCTGGGGCTTCGTCGGTGGAGCGCCGCGCGAGAACGCCTGGCGGAGCCTGAAAGACGTCCCGGCCCGCACGCCCGAGTCGGACGCGCTCAGCCGGGCGCTCCGGCAGCACGGGTTCACCTTCGTCGGCTCCACCATCTGTTACGCCTTCATGCAGGCCGCCGGCCTGGTCAACGACCACATCGTGGACTGCTTCCGCCACCGCGAGGTGGCCGGGCTTCGGGGGCGAGGCGGCCCCCCGAAGCCGCTGGCCAGAACCCCGCCAACTCGAAGGGAGCGACCATGAGCGATTCTGGGCGTGGCAGCATCGTCGGGGCCGCCTTGTGGATGCTGGTAATCTCCCTCCTCCTCATCTGGCTCCCGTTCGTGGGCCCCTTCCTCGGCGGTGTGGTCGGAGGCCGCAAGGCCGGCGGCATCGGCCGGGCCATCGTCGCGGCACTCGTGCCCGCCTTCGTCGTAGGCGTCTTGCTTCTGGCGTTCGCGACCGCGCTCACGGGCATGGTCCTGATCGGCGCCGTGGCGGGGGCTGGAGGGTTCGTGCTCGTCGCGGCCCAGGTAGGGCCCATGCTTCTCGGCGCGATCCTCGGCGGGCTGATGGCCTGACCGGGGTCAGGCGTTGACTTCCATACAGTTCCCGAGGCTCACGCCCGTGAGTTGTATGGAAGTAAGGGTCTGACCCCGTCAGTGGCCCCGGAGGCGAGCCGGAGTAACCCGGACGGCGACGGAGTAGGCGCGGGCGAAGGACTCCGGAGTCATGCCGATTCGCCGGATGCCCTCCCCGTACTTGGCGATGTACTCCGGAACCCGGTCGGCGGGCGGCGCGTCGGACAGGATGCGCGCGTCCCCGGTCATGATCACGATGTCGCCCCCGCGGCCGTCGCCATCCAGATGGAGCGCGACCCGGGGCCGGCTGGCAACGTTCCGGAGCTTGGGAGTATCCTGCTGGCTGTAGATCAGGAACGTCTCGCCGTCCCAGAGCGCCCACACGGGGCTCGGCTGGGGCGTACCGTCGGGGTCGACCGTGACGAGCCAGTAGATCAGCTCGTCACGGAGCCGGCGGGCGGCCCGCCCGCCGAACTCGCTGCCGGTGTCGATGCGCATGACCCTCTCCCCTCTCACCAAGCTAGATTAGCGGACGACCTTCATGGACGGGTTTCATGGACGGCCTTCGGCCGATGGCGGCCGGTGGCGGCCCGTCGGGACCCCTGCCCTCACCGGTTGAGCGCCACGAGCGACAGGAACTCGAACAGGAGGTTGGCAGCGAGGAGGGCCGTCACCTGGCCGGGGCCGTCGTACTGGGGCGCCACCTCCACGAGGTCGAAGCCGGCGAAGTCGAGGCCGCGGAGCCCCCGGACCAGCGCCAGCGCCTCGTAGGAGGTCAGACCCCCAACCTCCGGCGTTCCGGTGCCGGGGGCGAACGCGGGGTCGACCGCGTCGATGTCGAACGACACGTACACCTTCGCCCCGCGGAGCTTCGCGTACTGCTCGACCACCCAGTCGACCCCCCGCTCCTTGATCGCCTCGACGCGGACCACGGTCATTCCGTGCTCGGCCTGGAAGTCGAAGTCGTCGGGGCCGTAGAGGGGTCCGCGGATCGCGATCTGGAACGTCCGGCGCGGGTCGATCAGCCGCTCCTCGACCGCCCGGCGGAACATCGTCCCGTGGAAGTACTTCGAGCCGAAGTACTGGTCCCAGGTGTCGGGATGCGAATCGAAGTGGACCAGCGCCACCGGACCGTGCCGGCGGGCGAGCGCGCGGAGGATCGGCAGCGCGATCGAGTGGTCCCCACCGACCGACACCGGAAGGCAGCCGGCCTGGAGGATGGCGGCAATCTCCTGCTCGACGATCTCGTTCGTCCGCTCGATCGACACGGGCGAGATGTCGATGTCCCCGAAATCGGCGATCTTGAGCCCCTCGAACGGCGACACTCGTAGGACGGGGTTCCAGGGGCGGATCATGGCCGACTGGACCCGGATCTCGCGCGGCCCGAACCGCGCGCCGGCCCGGTACGACGTCCCGCCGTCGTAGGGGATGCCGAGGAGCGCGACGTCCAGGTCGCCCGCCACGCGGTGGTGCGGCAGCCGCATGAAGGTCGGGATCTGCGAGAAGCGCGGCGACTTGAAGCCGTCGAGCGGCTTGAACGGATGGCTCATGCGTTGCGCTCTGTGCTCTCGCTCAAAACCGTGGCTCCGAGGGGGCGACGAGTCCGCCTTATAGTGTTTGCAGCAAGAACGCCACGCCTGAAGCGGCCATCACGGCTCCGCTGAAACGCAATCCCCTCCAAAGCCATGCTTGCATGGTGGCCAGCTCGGTGATGAGCACACCAAAGATGTGCAGCACCGAGGTGCTGATCAGGAAGCCGAGCGTGTACAGCGCCGGGCTGACGGACTTGGGTATCTCGAGGCCGTGCGCATGACCGTGGAGGACACCGAAAAACAACACCAGGGCCGTGATCGGCCACGGGGACATGTGGTGATGGGCGAGGACGATGCCCATCCCCAGCACGAGCACCGATGAGGCTATGCCCAGCTCGGCGTGCGGCAGGGTGAACCGCACGACGCCCAGCGCGCCGCCCACCGTCATCGCGCCGACAAACGCCGTCGGTATGCGCCAGATGTTCTTGCCACCCAGCTGGGCGCTCACCACGCCGACGCTGATCATGGCTAGCAGGTGGTCCAGGCCGAATACCGGATGCATCAGTCCGTTGACCAGGCTCGTGTCGCTGCCGCCGGCATGCGCCCGCGCCACGGCCGGCCACAGCAGGATCAATAGCCCGCCGAGCCAGTACTCGGAGACGCGGGTCGCGAGCCGGGATTCACCCATCGTGGGCGGCGTCGCGGGCCAGCCAGTAACCAATAACCGTGAGCAGGAAAAGCACGGCGGCGACGACGAGATTCGGGGGAAAGGACCTGCCCGCCACTCGCAGCACCGGAACATCCTCGGCCGCCAGCAGGCTGGTGCCCGGAATCAGGGCCTCGATATAGAAGAACGGTGTCCAGACGGCGGCCGCGAACAAAGCCGCCACCTTGACGCCGATCTCTGGCTCCCTGCTCTTTCGCCACAACAGCCAGAGGGCGACCAGGGTCATGGCATCAAGAATCATCAAGAAGAGGGCATCATGAAAGCGCGCATGCGGATGCCAGGCGGGATTGAACAGGTGCGTGGTATTCCAGTCGACGGCGGTTGACACCACCGCTCCGACCACCAGCACGAAGCTGAGGATCGATTTGCCCAGCATGTGCCGATTCATGGTGTGCCAGCACCGGATTGGGCGGGATACCGGGCGGCGACGGTCGCCCACGGCGTCCCGCCGAGCAGGTCGGCGAAGGCCGCCTCGAGCTCGGTGATCGGCACACGGATCTGGCCCATCGAGTCGCGGTCGCGGATCGTGACGCGGCCGTCGCCGGCTTCGCCCTTCTCGGGGTCGCCGACCGTCTGCACGTCCACCGTGACGCAGTACGGGGTCCCCACCTCGTCCTGGCGCCGGTACAGCCGTCCGATCGCCGCCGTGTCGTCGTAGACCGTCACCCAGCCCCGCGCGGCGAGCCGGTCGCGGAGCTCGCCGCAGCGGGCCACGATCTCCTCACGCTTCTTGAGGAGCGGCAGGACGGCGATCTTCACGGGCGCGACGTCCGGGTGGAACCGCAAGACCACGCGCTTCTCGCCGCGAACCTCCTCCACGTGGTAGGCGTCGGTGAGGATCGCGAGGACGGTCCGGTCGACGCCCGCCGCCGGCTCGATCACGTACGGGACCACGTGCTGTTTGCGCTCGTCATCGAAGTAGCTGAGCGTCCGACCGCTGACCTCGGCGTGGCGCTTGAGGTCGAAGTCAGTGCGGTTGGCGATGCCCTCGAGCTCGCTCCAGCCGATGGCGAAGCGGTACTCGATGTCGACGGTGCGCTTGGCGTAGTGCGCCAGCTCCTCCTTGGCGTGCTCGCGCACCCGGAGGTTCTCCTCGCGGATCCCGTAGCGGCGGTACCAGCCGAGCCGCTCCTCGATCCAGAAGTCGTGCCACCACTCGTCGGCCGGCCGGCCGTCGACGGTGTCGAGCGGGTTCACGAAGTACTCGAGCTCCATCTGCTCGAACTCGCGCGTCCGGAAGATGAAGTTGCCCGGCGTGATCTCGTTTCGGAAGCTCCGCCCGATCTGGGCGATGCCGAAGGGCAGCTTCCGCCGCATCGCCTGGAGCACGTTCTCGAAGTTGACGAACATCCCCTGGGCGGTCTCCGGACGGAGATACGTCACCGCCGCGTCCTCCTCGACGGGTCCGAGGAAGGTCTTCAGCATCATGTTAAACTGGCGCGGCTCGGTGAGCTCTCCTTTGCCGCAGACCGGGCAGAGCGTCCGATGCCTTCCGCAGTGCTTGCACGCCTCGCCGGCCGGGATCTCGAACTTGTTGTCCTTCTTCGCCGGGCAGTAGTGGATCCACGGCTGCGCGTCGACGTGGTCGGCACGAAACCGCCGCTTGCACTCGCGGCAGTCGACCATCGGGTCCGTGAATCGCTCGAGGTGACCGCTCGCCTCCCACACCTTCGGGTGCATCAGGACCGCCGCCTCGAGACCCAGCACGTCGCGGCGCAGGTGCACGGTGTCGCGCCACCAGAGGTTGCGAATGTTGCGCTTGAGCTCCACCCCGAGCGGGCCGTAGTCCCACGCCGAGCCGAGGCCGCCGTAGATCTCGCTCGACTGAAAGACGAAACCCCTGCGCTTGCAGAGGCTGACCAGCGTGTCCATGTCGACCATGGGAACGAGCCTACCACAGCGATCGCGGGTGGCCGGCGCGCGCCCCGCGCTGGTCACGCCGGGGTCAGTCGAGGCGAACATCCGAGCGCCAGGCGGCGCTCCAGAACGCCTCCGGGGCGCGAGTCATCACCGTGAAGTCGCCGACACGCGGCGGCGACAGCGGCCCGTCCCCGACCCGCCGGTCGAGCTCCCGACGCGCGTCCGCAACGATCCCGGGCTCGACCAGCAGCTCGACGGCAGTCAGCGCCAGGGCCTCGGACGCCATGAGCGGGCCGGCCAAGCTCGCGTGGTGCCCGCTGAGCGCCGTGGTGCCCCAGTGGTGGAGCGGCACCGCGCGTGGGATCGCCCAGTTCACCCGTCCGAGCGGGATCCGCCAGCTCGCCTCTCCATCGTCTTGGCCGTACGGGTCGCAGCCCTCGGTGTAGAGCCCGAGTCCCCGGTCGAGGTCGAGCTCCGCACCGGGCCGGCAGGCCCGGGACAGGGCCTCCATCCACGCCAGGTCGTCCGCGCTCCAGGCGGGCGGCCCGACCAGCCGGAGGTTCCGGTCGAGCACCCGGGCCAGAACGTCGTTGGGGAGATAGCCCCGGGAAGCGGCGATGAGCTGCTCCCGGACGTCGACGCCGGCCATCCGGGCTGCGTCGCGCGCGATCGCCGCGATCTCCCGGTATGCGGCCACCGCCTCGTCGAACGATTCGTGACGTACGGTCAGCCACAGCCGGGCTTCCGCGGGCGTGATGCTCGGCATGAGTCCACCGGTCCGCACCACGTGGCCGATGACACAGCCGTGGAAGCGTGAGCCTCGGAGCCGGTCCACGGCCTGCGTGGCCAGCTCCAGCGCTTCGAGCGCGTTCCGGTGGCGGGCGCTGCCCCCGTGGCTGGGCACGCCGGTGAACACGAGCTCGCTCGACACACAGGCAAGGCAGGGGCGCGAGAGCGCCCCGTTCTGGTAGTCGGCGTGGGACGTCAGGAGGACGTCCAGACCCGCGAACGCGCCACGCTCGAGCAATGCGAGCTTCCCCCAGAGCAGCTCCTCGGCCGGACAGCCCAGGACCACGATCTGCCCGCCAAGCCGGCCGGCCTCCATGACGGCGCGGGCGGCGATGGCGGCGCCGACCTGCGCCGGCCCGAGTTGGTTGTGACCACAGGCATGGCCCGCGTCACGTCCGTCCGGGGAACGCTCCGGGACGGCGCGGTTCCCCTGACCCGGCAGCGCGTCGTACTCCGCAAGGAGCCCGAGCGCCGGGCCGTCGCCGCGCCCGAACCGCGCCACGAACGCAGTGGGCAGCCCGCACGCCCCACGCTCGACCTCGAAGCCGTGGGCGCCGAGCCAGCCCGCGAGCAGAGTGGCGGCGCGCGCCTCCATGAGCGGGAGCTCGGGTTCCTCCCACAGGCGGTGGACGTGCGTCTCGATCTCGGGTCGCACGCGGCGCCAGGCGTCGCGCGTGCTCGCGAAGAGCCTCTCGTGAAGACTCATACCGGCGGCCTACCGTACGGGCGGCGCCGGCGACGCGTCAAGCTGGACGACCGTGGGGGCGCCGCGACCTCTCGACCGCTCGGTGGGTGCTCGCACGGCTTGACCCTCCGAGAGCCCCTCCCCATACTGGGCGCCGTGAAGCGCGGTGTCCGGCGTGTGCTCCCGCTCACGTTCGGTTGGGAGCACCTCCCGCGGCGGACCTCGATGCCTCTCGTGCCGGAGGCGGAGGGGCGGGTGTTCCTGCGCGAGCCGGTGCCCGGCCTGCTTCTCGAGGTCGAGGACGGCTTCGTGCTGGTGGACACGGGCTTCAACGGCGCGCTGGTACGTGACCGCCCCTTCTACCACCGCTTCTGGGGTCGTCGGACGACAAAGCTCGAGCTGTCCGGGCCCGGGGATCCTCTCGAGGACGCGTTCGCGCTGGTGGGCGTCGACCCTCGCGACGTCGTGACCGTCGCGCTGAGCCATCTCCACAACGATCACGTCGGCGGCCTGAGACACTTCGCGGGCCGGGTGCCAGTTCACATCCAGCGGAAGGAGCTCGACGCCGCCCGGGCCGATCCCGCCGAGGCCGAGAAGAACGCGATGTTCAGGATCGACTTCGACGACCCCCTGATCGACTGGCGGCTCGCCGACGGCGACGTCGAGATCGCGCCGGGGGTGACGGCCCTCCTGACGGCCGGCCACACGCCTGGCCATCAGAGCTTCCTGGTCGAGCTCGATCCGACCGCGGGCGGTGGCGGCTACGTCTTCGCGTTCGACGCGGCGGACCTCCAGGAGAACCTGGACCGCGAGGAGCCCGTCAGCGCCGCATTCGGGGGCCATCCACAGACGACCCTGCCGGCGATCCGGCGTCTCAAGGCGATCGCCGCCGAGCGAGGGTTCCGGCTCGTCCCGGGCCACGATCCCGAGGTGTGGCCGCGGTTCACCCGCGAGCTCGGAGTGGCCGCGCGTCCATGAGCGCCTCGTCGCCCGCCGATCAGGTCTCCGCCGGCGGCTCCAGCTTCGCGGCCGGCGGTCGCCGGGCGGGGTGCGTGTGGGGCGGCGTGCCAGCCGGATGCCAGTGGCCGAAGTGGCGGAACCGGGTCGGCTTCGACGAGCCCGCCGGGAGAACGTGGCGAGGTGTCACGGCCGAACGTGCGCCGGCCCCGGTCGGCACGTCCTTGGGGAAGAAGGGCGACGACCAGCTGCGCGTGGCGCCCCCGGTGCTCGGCACGACCGTCGGCGGGCCGGCGCCTTGGCGGATCGTCCTCATCGGCGCGGTGAAGATGCGGTCGGTCGGGCCGCCGTCCACCGGACACACAGCGTCCCGCCCGGCCTCGCTCATGGCGCGCGACACTTCGAACTCGATCCCGCAGACCCGGCAGCAGAAGGCGTAGCGCGGCATGGCTGACTCCCTGTCGTCCCCGGACGCGCCCTCAGCGCCGCGGTTCGTGCTCGCGGTCGACGCGGCCCTTCCGGCCGCGGTGCGCGAGGTCTGCCTCGACCTGGCGCGGGCGCTCGCCGCCCAGGCCGGTGAGCCGGTCACGGTCGTGGTCGGCCTCCGGGCGAGCCTCGACGAGGCGGTTGACGGCCTGCGCCGCGGGGGGAGCTGGGAAGAGAGCATTCCGCCCCCGCCGCCTCCCGCGCCG
>Ga0114129_10009415_pt1 | contig 13923 bp, 13 predicted proteins | sample RhiMetdeltSRZDD1_FD_80071 | JGI IMG/M metagenome (GOLD analysis project Ga0114129, IMG submission 80071) | Populus rhizosphere microbial communities from Tennessee, USA - Rhizosphere MetaG P. deltoides SRZDD1 (version 2) (version 2) | ecosystem: Host-associated > Plants > Roots > Rhizosphere >...
AGGAAGTCGCGGCGCCGGCCGACGCGGCGGCTGCGGCCACGGCGACGCCGGCCGAGCCGGAAGTCATCAAGAAGGGCAAGAAGGAAGAGGGCGAGGAAGCCACCGTCGAGAAGAAGGACGAGAAGAAGCCGAAAGAGGACAAGAAGAAGTAAGCGGTTCAGTGAAGCTGATAGTCGGGCTCGGCAATCCGGGCGCGCAGTACAAGGGGACGCGGCACAACATCGGGTTCGCGGTCCTCGACGAAATCGCGCGGCGGGCATCCGTCGGATTCGAATCGGCGCCCGCCGAAGCGCTGATTGCGAAATGGCGACGGCCCGATGACGCGGCGCTGCTGGCCAAGCCGCTGACGTTCATGAACCTCAGCGGCCAGGCCGTCGGCGAGATCGCGCGGTATTTCAAGGTCGAGGTCTCCGACCTGCTGATCGTCGTCGACGAGGTCCAGCTCCCGCTCGGCAAGCTTCGGGCCCGAGCACGCGGGTCGGCCGGCGGACACAACGGCCTGAAGTCGGTTATCGCGCATTTGGGCGACGACTTCTCGCGATTGCGGATCGGCGTTGGGCGCGGCGAGCAGCAGCGCGATCTCGCGGATCACGTGCTGTCACGGTTCGAGAGAGACGAAGCGGCGGAGGTCGAGCGCATGACGACGCGCGCGGCCGATGCCGCCGAGATGTTCATCACGTCTGGGATCGAGGCGGTGATGAACGCGTTCAACGGCGGCGATCCCGCAACAACCGAATAGCCCCGAACGAGGGGCCCCTTGCCACCTGTATGGTGGCCCTCTCGAAATGAGAGGTCCTGAAGGAGTAGTCATGTCAGATCGTCAGTACGAGCTCGTCTACATTCTTCCCCCTGACACCACTGAACAGCAGGTGACCGACCTGCACGGCCAGCTCGAGGCCGTGGTGTCGCGCATGCACGGGCAGATCGAGAAAACCGAGAACTGGGGCCGCAAGCGCCTGGCCTACGAGATTGGCCACAACAAGGAGGGCGTCTACGTCCTCGAGGTGATCAACGGATCTGGCGAGCTGATGAAAGAGCTGGATCGGCGGCTCAGGGTGATGGATCAGGTCATCCGCCACATGGTCGTCCGCGTCGATGAAGAGAAGAAGGTGGTCGAGCGCACGCAGACCAAGCGCCGGACGAATTCCGAGCGCCGCCGCGTGAAGCGTGGATTGCCGCCGCAGCGGCAGCCGGGCGAAGGGCGTCCGTCGGGCGAGCCGGACGACACGGAAGACGATCGTTTTGACGGAGTGGAGGTTTAAATGGCGTTCGGACAGGGGCGGTCCGGCGGTGGTGGCGGACGCGGCCGCGGCGGCGACAAGAAACCCGGCGACAAAGAGAAGGGTCAGCGACGTACGCTCTTCCGGCGCCGGAAGGTCTGCAAGTTCTGCGCGGACAAGATCGACGACATCAACTACAAGGACGTCAAGCTGATTGGGCCGTTCGTGCCGGAGCGCGGCAAGATTCTGCCGCGGCGCATCTCGGGCACCTGCGCGATGCACCAGCGGAAACTGCAGACCGCGATCAAGCGCGCGCGACAGATCGCGCTCGTGCCATACGTGACGGACTGAATGGCAAAATGGCAGGATTGCAGGATGGCAGGATTGAATTCTGAAATTGCCATCCTGCCATTTTGCCATTCTGCCATCCTGCCATTCTGAGAGGCATCCTATGGAAGTGATACTGCGAGAACATGTCGACAACCTCGGACGGCGCGGCGAGGTCGTGAAAGTCGCCGACGGCTACGCGCGCAACTACCTGCTGCCGCGGAAGTTGGCGCTGCTGGCCACCGAGGGCAACAAGAAACAGATCGAGCGCGAGAAGGTCAAGTTCGACGTCAAGGAAGCCGAGGAACAGAAGGTGGCGCAGGCGATCGCCGAGCGGATCGCGAACACCGACGTCGAAATCGCCCGCAAAGTGGGCGAGACCGACGCGCTGTACGGTTCGGTGACCACGTCGGACATCGCTGAAGCGCTCGAAAAGAAGGGCTTCGAGGTCGATCGGCGCAAGCTCGTGCTGCAAGAGCCGATCAAGAAGCTCGGAGAGTTCAGCATTCCCATCAAGCTGCACCGCGAGGTGACCGCACAGATCAAGCTGCGCGTCGTGGCCGAAGGCGGGGATTCGAAAGTGAAAAGTTAGAAGGTAGAAGTTAAAAGTTAGAACCAGGAAGACCAGACTCGGGGTTGGGGCGTTTGCCCGGCTCCGAGTCTTTGTTTTTTGGTGTTGTGGTTTTAGGTTTTAAGTTCTAACTTCTACCTTCTAACTTCTCAGATCTACGTTCTCATGTCCCTGCATGCCTGATACAGCTGTCGCCGAGCGGACCCTTCCGCATAACCTCGAAGCCGAGCGGTCGGTGCTCGGCGCCGTCCTCTTGCACAACGACGCGTTCAATCTCGCCGCGGAAGTGATCGACTCGTCAGACTTCTTCCGCGACGCGCATCGACGCATCTTCGACAAGATGGTGAAGTTGTCCGAGCGCGGCGATGCGATCGATCTGGTGACGCTGAAAGAGGAGCTCGGACGCTCGGGCGAGCTCGACGAAGTCGGCGGGCCGGCGTACATCACGGCACTGGTCGACGGCGTGCCGCGCTCGACCAACGTCGAGCACTATGCCCGCATCATCAAAGAGAAAGCCACGCTTCGGAACCTGATCTTCTCGGCGAACAAGATTCTCGCTACCGCGTACGACGCCGAGGAGGAAGCCGACGTCATCCTCGACCAGGCGGAGCACGCGATTTTCGCCATCGCGGACGACAACGTCCGCGACGGGTTCGTCTCGCTCCGCGAGCTCGCACAGAGCAGCCTTGACACCATCGAGAAGCTGCACACGCGCAAGGAACTCATCACCGGCGTGCCGACCGGCTTCACGGACCTCGACGAGATGACGTCGGGCCTCCAGGCCTCGGATCTCGTCATCATCGCGGCGCGGCCGTCGATGGGGAAGACGAGCCTCGTGCTCAACATGGCGCAGCACGTCGGCACGAAGACGGACATGACCGTCGGCATCTTCAGCCTCGAGATGTCGAAAGAGCAGCTGTTCCTCCGCATGCTGACCGCCGAGGCGCGCATCGATGCGCACCGCCTGCGCGGTGGCTTCCTGGGCGAGCGAGACTGGGGCCGGCTGTCGCAGGCGATCGGCACGCTGAGCGAGGCGAAGATCTTCATCGACGACTCGCCCTCCATCGGCGTGCTCGAGATGCGGGCGAAGTGCCGGCGGCTGGCCGCGGAGCACGGGCTCCATATGGTGATTGTCGATTACGTGCAGTTGATGCAGGGGCGCGGCCGATTCGAGAACCGCACGCTCGAGCTCGCATCGATTTCACGCTCGCTGAAGGGGCTGGCGAAGGAGTTGCGCGTGCCCGTCGTGCTCCTGTCGCAGTTGAGCCGCGCGCCGGAGTCGCGCTCGGATCATCGCCCGCAGCTGTCGGATCTCCGCGAATCGGGCGCGCTCGAACAGGACGCCGACGTCGTCGTCTTTATCTATCGCGAGGACATGTACGGCGACAAGAACCAGCCGCCGACCGGAGCAGAGGGCGTTGCCGAGCTGATCATCGCCAAGCAGCGCAACGGTCCGACCGGCGTGGTCAAGCTCGCGTTCATCCGCGAGTTCACCAGGTTTGAAAACCTGGCCATAGGGAATGCCTGAAATTGGTGAATTGATGAATGCGTGAATTGGTGAATGGAATTCGCCGATTCGCTCCTTCGCGAATTCGCCGATTGTATGATTCCCATCTGTGATTAGGCCGACCGTCGCGCGCGTCGATCTCAACGCGCTCAAATCGAACTACCGCCGCATCGTCGAATACCTCGCCGTTGAAGCCGGCGATAGCCCCCCGGGCGTGATTGCCGTGGTGAAGGCGAACGCGTACGGCCACGGCGCGGGACAGGTGGCGCTGGCCCTCGAAGAGGCGGGGTCGGATGTCCTCGCCTGCGCCGATATCGAGGAAGGCCACGCGCTGCGCGAGGCGGGCGTGCGCGCGGAGATCCTGGTGTTCGGCGCGCTGAGCGTGAGCGATCTCGACGGCCTCTTCGATTGCCGCCTGACGCCGACTATTTCGACGCCCGGCGCCGCCCGCGCCGTTCAGGCGGCGGCGAAGAAGTACAACCATCGTCTGCGGTATCACCTGAAGATCGACACGGGCATGAACCGGCTCGGCTTCCGGTTCGACAACCTGCGTCGATCGCTGCCGGAGCTGCTGGCGAGTCCTAATCTCGAGCTCGCGGCGGTCTACACGCACTTCGCCACGGCCGACGATCCTGAGTCGCCGCTGTTCGACCAGCAGCGCCGCAGGTTCGAGAGCGCGCTTGCGACCTTGCCCCCTCCGTCGCCGCTAGCCACTTCCGTCCCAGCCGGCGCGGACGAAGGTGCGCCGGCGCCTGGCGGGTCCACCCGCCCGCAGCGCTCCCCGTACCTGCACGCTGCGAACAGCGCCGCCATGCTGCGCGACTCTCGTGTGTGGTACGACCGCGTGCGTCCGGGGATTCTGTTGTACGGCATCGTGCCGCCGCCGCTGGCGTCGAGGCTGTCCCTGACGCCCATCATGACACTCAGCAGCCGCATCGTCGCCGTGAAGGGCGTCCGGGCAGGCGAGGGCGTCGGCTACGGCGTGAAGTTCAGCGCTCCCGCGCCGACGACGATCGCGATCGTACCCGCCGGGTACGCGGATGGCCTCGACCTTCGGCTCGCCGGCCGGGGGAGCGTGTTGATCCGCGGACGCCGCGCGCCAGTCGTCGGCTCGGTCTGCATGGACATGCTGATGGCGGACGTGACAGGTCTTGATGTGTCGCCGGGCGACGAGGTGGTCATCCTCGGATCCCAGGACACCGACCGGATCGACGTGCGTGAAATGGCTGCACAAATTGGTACGATTCCATACGAAATCCTCTGCCGAATCGGCAGCCGGATTGAGAGACTGTACCAATGAGCAAAACGCCCAAGACCGTGTTCGTGTGTCAGGAATGCGGGTCGCAGTCACCGAAGTGGCTGGGCCGATGCGCGGACTGCGGCGCCTGGAATTCGTTCGTCGAAGAACGGCCGCCGGAAGGCGGTGGCGCTCCGACGGCAGGACATCGTTATGCCCTGGCCGGCGCCGCAGGCGCCGCGCAGTTGTACGCCGACATCAAGATTGAACAACATGCGCGGCTGACGACGGGCATCGACGAGTTCGACCGCGTGCTCGGCGGCGGAGTCGTGCCTGGTTCGCTGGTGCTGCTCGGCGGCGAGCCCGGCATCGGAAAGTCGACGCTGCTGCTGCAGGCCGCTGCCAACATGGCCCGCACCGTCGGCCCGGTGCTCTACAGCTCCGGCGAGGAGTCCGAACATCAGATCAAGTCGCGCGGTGAACGCCTGGCCGTCGGACACGCGCCGCTCTATCTGCTCGCGGAAACCTGCCTCGAGCGGATCCTCGACGAGATCGTGCGCATCAAGCCGTCGCTGGTCATCGTCGACTCCGTGCAGACCGTGTTCTCGCTGAAGTTCCAGTCCGCGCCGGGGAGCATCGGTCAGGTGCGTGAAGCGGCGACGCAGCTGCTGTTCGCGGCGAAAGGGCAGAACGTGCCGACGTTCCTCGTCGGCCACGTCACGAAGGACGGCAGCCTCGCTGGACCGAAGGCGTTGGAGCATGTGGTCGACACGGTCTTGTACTTCGAAGGCGAGCGCCACCACTCCCACCGCGTCGTGCGCGCCGTGAAGAACCGTTTCGGTGCCGTCAGCGAGCTTGGTGTCTTCGAGATGACTGCAGCAGGTCTGCGGCCCGTGCCGAATCCGTCGAAGCTGTTCCTGTCCGAACGGCCTCAGAACGCGCCCGGTTCGGCGGTACTCTGCTCCGTGGAAGGTTCGCGGCCGATTCTCGTCGAAGTGCAGGCGCTCGTCAGCTCCAGCACGTATGGCACGGCGCGCCGCATGGCGAGCGGGATCGATCAGCAGCGTCTGTCGCTGTTGCTCGCCGTGCTCGAGAAGCGCGCCGGCCTGAATCTGATCGGCGACGACGTGTTCGTGAATATTGCCGGAGGGATGACCGTCGACGAGCCGGCATCGGACCTTGGGGTCTTGGCCGCGATCGCGTCGAGCGTTCGCAATCGCGTGATCCCGACGACCACCGCGATGTTCGGCGAGGTGGGTCTCGCCGGGGAAGTTCGTGGGATCGCGCAAGCCTCTCTTCGCGTCCGTGAAGCTGCGCAGATGGGTTTCCGGCGTTGCATCATGCCCGAAGCGAACGTCAGCGACAGCGAGCGTTCGCGCGCGATCGACGGCGAGTGCGAGCTGATCGGCGTCCGCACGGTGGGTGAAGCCCTCGACTCGATGCTCGGGTAGTTCCCCAGCCCCGGACCGGCCCCCCAGCCACCCCGCCCCTTCCGATCGCCGTACCACCTCACCCGACGCCTCACGACATCTACAGACATTTCGTGACAATTGGTGATATCTTTCCACAGCTCGTCGCTGCCGATTGCTCTCATGGCTTTTCTAACGAGCGGCGTGCGTTTCATACACGGAGCCTTCGATGGCCTGGTTCGCCCTTGCGCGCGTGTTGTTCGTTGTCGCTGTTGCCTATGCCGGCGCCCTGCTGGAACCTCTTCCGGTCGGCCTCCCGGCGAACGTCGCCTTCGCGCTGGCGCTCGCCGCCCTGGTGGTGCTCTTCGAGAGCCGGCTGCGCGAGACGTCCGTCACCCGCATCCTCGGCGCCCTCATCGGCTGCACCATCGGCCTGGCGATCGCGCGGGCCATCGGATCCGGGCTGTTCTGGGCCGACAACGGTGACCCGCGGGTCGAGTTCCTGCAGAGCTTCATTCTGATCGTGCTGCCGTATCTGGGGCTCGTCCTCGGCGGCAAGCACGGAGAGTGGCTCGAGCCGGCACGGCTCGTCAGCCTGTTCCGCTCGGCCGCGCCTCAGCGGCGCTACAAGATCCTCGACACGAGCGTCATCATCGACGGCCGCATCGCCGACGTCTGCGAGACCGGCTTCATCGACGGAACGCTCGTCATTCCTCAGTTCGTGCTCAAAGAGCTGCAGCTGGTGGCCGATTCGGCCGACTCGATGAAACGCAACCGCGGGAGGCGCGGCCTCGACATCCTCCAGAAGATCCAGAAGATGTCGGGCATCGAAGTCTCGATCTCGGATCTTGACTACCCCGACGTCCGCGAAGTCGACCTCAAGTTGATCGAGCTGGCGCGCGCGCTGCAGGGGAAGATCGTGACGAACGACTTCAACCTGAACAAGGTGGCGCAGCTGCGCGGCGTCGACGTCCTGAACGTCAACGAGCTTGCGAACTCGCTGAAGCCGGTCGTCCTCCCCGGCGAGCTGATGAGGGTGTTCATCCTGAAGGAAGGCAAGGAATACAACCAGGGCGTCGCTTATCTCGACGACGGCACGATGGTGGTGGTGGACAACGCGCGGAAGATGATCAGCAAGACAATCGAAATCGTCGTCACCAGCGTGCTGCAGACGACGGCGGGAAAGATGATCTTCGGCCGCTTCATCGAGAGCGCCGCCGTGCCGCAGCCGATGCCGGCGCCGCAGCCTGTTCGCGCACAGGCCGCGGCGGCGCCTCAAGCGGCTTCCGGTCCCTAGCTTGGGTCGCTGAAGCTAGCCTCTAGCCCCGACAGTGCTCTTTACCCCCGGACGTTCTTGTTGAAGAACTCGAGCGTCCGCGACCACGCGAGCTTTGCGGCGGCTTCGTCGTAGCGCGGCGTCGTGTCGTTGTGGAACCCGTGCTGCGCGCCCTCGTAAATGAACAGCTGATACTGTTTGTTGTTCGCTTTGAGCGCGGCCTCGTAGGCGGGGATTCGCGCGCCGATGCCGGTATCCTTCGTCGGGTCGGCGTAGTGGAGCATCATCGGAGTTTTGATTTTGGCCGCGTTCTCATCGCTCAGGGGCGCGCCGTAGAATGGCGCTCCCGCGGCGAGGTCCGCGCCAAGGCGCACGGCGAGGTTGTTGACGACGCCGCCGCCGAAGCAGAACCCGATCGCGGCGATCTTGCCCGTGCAGTCAGGGCGGGCTTTGAGCCAGCCCGCCGAGGCCACGAAGTCCTCGAACATCTTGGGCCCGTTGACCTCCCTGAACTTGACCGCACCCTGTTCGTCGTTGCCCGGAAAGCCGCCGACCGACGTCAGGCCGTCCGGGGCATAGGCGACGAAGTTGGCGACAGCGAAGCGCCGCGCGACATCCTCGACGTACGGGTTCAATCCGCGGTTCTCGTGAATCACGAGCACGCCGGGCAGCTTGGCGCTGGCGTTCGCCGGCTTCGCGAAGTACCCCTTGATGCTGCCGTTGCCCTGCGGCGACTGGACCGTTTCGTAGCCCGTCTTGATCCGCGCATCGTCTTTGGGAACCTGCTGCGCCCACGCGTAATTCGGCTTCAGGCTCTCGTAGAGCGCTAAAGCGCTCACGCCGCCGACCGCGAACTTCTTGGCGCGGTCGAGAAAGTCGCGCCGGGTGATGTCGCCATGCTGGTATTCGTGGAAGAGATCGAGCAGTTCCTGGGGGTAGTCGGACGCTTGCTTTCGTTCCATAAGGGCGGCTCCTTGAATGTGGAGCATGCTACACAAAAAGCGGTACATTGTCCTTTCCAACTTGCGCATTCCTCCTTTCCATTGGTGGCGAACGGTTTTCTACCTCATTCCCGCGATCACTATCTACACGATCGTCCTCGGCGCTGCGTCTCTTGTCTCCAGCCTGATCGATCACCGCGGCTACTTCGCCCACGCGTGTGCCCGCGCGTGGTCGTGGCTGATCCTGAAAACCACCGGCGTGCGCGTGGCGGTCCAGGGCCTCCACCGCATCACGCCGGGTAAGACCTACGTCTTCGTCTCGAATCACCAGAGCATCTACGACACACCAGTTGTCTTCGCTTCGCTGCCGTATCAGCTGCGAATCATCGCGAAGGAATCGCTCGCGCGATTCCCGGTGCTCGGTTGGCACCTGCGGCGCGGCGGGCATCTCTTCGTCGATCGCCGTCACCCCGATCGCGGCGGCATTCTGCACCGATGGCGCGCGCTGGTGTCCGAAGGCCTGTCGCTCCTCATCTACGCAGAGGGCACGCGCAGTCCGGACGGCCGCGTCGCGCACTTCAAGGCCGGGAGCTTCCTGCTCGCGATCGAGGCGGGCCTGCCGATCGTCCCGCTGGCCGTGATCGGCACGCGCCAGGTCATGCCCAAGGGACGGCTGCGGACCGAACCGGCTGACGTCATGCTGGTCGTCCACGATCCCATTCAGCCGCCGGCGATTGAGGTGCCGACCGTTCGCGACGCCAGGGCGCTTGCGGCCCGTGTCCATGCGATCGTTGCGAACGCGGTGGAGACATTGCAGAATTCCTCGAGCCAGCCATGTTTGTGACCGCCATCATCGCCGCCGGAGGCCGCGGGCACCGCCTTGGCGGCGAGCGGCCGAAGCAGCTGTTGGAAGTCGGCGGCCGCGCGATCCTCGAGCGCAGCGTCGCGATGTTCCTTGCCCACCCAGCCGTGAATGAAGTCGTCGTCGCTCTGCCGCAGGCCCTGGTGGACGATCCGCCTATGTATCTTCGCGGCGCCAGGAAACCGCTGCGCATCGTCGCCGGCGGAGCCCGACGTCAGGACTCCGTCGCGAATGCGTTTGCCGTCACCGATGCGGCGAGCGACGTCATCGTGATACATGACGCCGCGAGACCGTTTGCGAGCGCGGAGCTCGTCGCCCGCACGATCGCGGCGGCCGCAGAGAGCGGCGCGGCCGTGGCGGCGGTTCAGGCGCGCGACACCGTGAAGAGGGTGTCTGAGGGCCCGGCCCTTCGAGAGCCTCAGGGCCGCCCTGAGCATCGTCGAAGGGCGGCTGAAGCCGGACACTACGTACGAGAGACCATCGCGCGCGAGACGATCTATCTGGCGCAGACGCCGCAGGCGTTCAGACGCAACGTGCTCCGCGACGCCCTGGCGCTGACGGTTGATGCCACGGACGAAGGGGCGCTCGCCGAGCGGGCGGGACACGCCGTCCGCATCGTCGAAGGCGAGGCGTCTAATCTGAAGATCACCACTCGCGAGGATCTCGTGCTCGCGGAAGCCATCGCGTCATCCGGGATCGCGGATCTCGGATCTCGGGCCGCCGGTGAATCGTCCGGCGAATCCGCAATCCGAGATCCGAAATCCGCATTGCCCGCGCGGACCGGACGTGCCGGCATCGGGTACGATCTGCATCGTCTCGTCGAAGGCCGTCCCTTGATCCTCGGCGGCGTGACGATCCCGTTCGACCGCGGCCTCGCGGGTCACTCCGACGCCGACGCGGTGTGTCATGCCATCACGGACGCGGTGCTCGGCGCCGCCGGTGCCGGCGACATCGGGCGTCACTTTCCGGATACGGACCCGACCTGGAAGGGCGCATCGAGCATCGATCTGCTGCGGCGCGCGGCCCAGCTCGTCCGTGACGGCGGATTCGAAGTCGGCAACGTGGACGCGTCGGTCATCGCCGAACGTCCCAAGCTGGCGCCGTACATCGACGCGATGCGCGCGAACGTCGCCGCCGCGATCGACATCGCCCCGGATCGGGTGAGCATCAAAGGCAAGACCAACGAAGGCGTCGGTGCGCTCGGTCGAGGCGAGGCCATCGCCGTCCACGCGATCGCATTGGTGAGACAGAAGAATTCCTGATTTCCACATGCGTGTCCGCTTCGCACCAAGCCCCACCGGGCAGCTCCATGTTGGCAACGCGCGCACTGCGCTGTTCAACTGGTTGCTCGCCCGTGGCCAGCACGGCACGTTCATCCTCCGGATCGAGGACACGGATGTCGAGCGATCCACGCGCGATTCCGAAGCGGCGATCGTCCGAGACCTGCGCTGGCTCGGTCTCGACTGGGACGAGGGACCCGATATCGGCGGATCGCGTGGACCGTACCGCCAGTCCGAGCGGCTGCACTTGTATCAGTCTTACGCAAAGGAGCTGCTCACCGGCGGGCAGGCGTACCACTGTTTCTGCTCGGCGGCGCAGCTCGATGCAGAGCGCCAGGAGGCGCTGGCAGCCGGTCGGCCGGCGCAGTACGCCGGCACGTGCCGTCGCCTTTCGCGCGATCAGGCAGCGGCGCGCGTCGCAGCCGGCGAGCGACCGGCGATCCGGTTCCGCGTGCCGGAGGGCCGCGACGTCGTGTTCGCCGACGGCGTGCGCGGCGACGTCCGGTTCCACACCGACGTCATCGGCGACCCGGTCATCGTCCGCGCGGACGGCCATCCCGCCTACAACTTTGCGGTCGTCGTCGACGATGCCCTGATGGAAGTGACGGACGTGATCAGGGGAGAGGATCACATCTCGAACACACCGCGGCAGCTGCTGCTGTACGAGGCGCTGGGGTTTACGCCTCCCCGTTTCGCTCACCTGGCGCTCGTGATGGGCCCCGATCATAGCCCGCTGTCCAAGCGACACGGCGCGACGTCGGTCGCGGAGTTTCGATCCAAGGGCTATCTGCCTGAAGCGCTCGTAAACTACCTCGCGTTGATCGGGTGGTCGCCCGGAGGCGGTGATGAGTTGCTGCCGATCGACGAGCTCGCGCGTCGTTTCTCGATCGACGGTGTCGGCCATAGCGCCGGTGTCTTCGACGAGGAAAAGCTCGCGTGGGCGAATCGTCACTACCTGAAGATCGCCGACCCCGCCCGGCTAGCGCAGTTGTCGCTGCCGTACTTCAACGGCGCCGGTATTCGGATGTCGCCCGACGATCGGGGCGTGCAATTCCTCGCCGCGGCAATGGCCATGGCGAGCGCATCGGTCGATCGGCTGAACCAAATTCCGGCACGGCTCGGGTTTCTTTTTGACTACTCGCCGGCACGGACGCTCGACGATAGCAGCGTCCGCGGCGAGATCACCACCGAAGGAGCCCGCGCCGTCGTGACGGCCCTGGCGGAAGAGCTGGCGTCGGCGCCCAGGCTCGATCGCGAGCGATTCCGCGCGATCGCGAATCAAGTGCGGGTCAAGACGGGGCAGAAGGCGAAGGCGCTCTTTCACCCGATCCGGATCGTGCTGACCGGCCGTGCCGAGGGGCCGGAGTTGGACCTCGCCGTGCCGGCGATCGATCTCGGCGCCGATCTGCCGGAATCGGCCGGCGTGCCGACAGTGCTGGGCAATCGGGAGCGGGCCGCCGCGTTCGCGGAGGTGCTCCAGAAAACCGAAGGCGGGTCTGCGGTTAAATCGTGATCCGTGCGTATCTACGGCATCCACGCGGTCGTCGAAGCCTTGCGCGCGAAACGCGTGACCGCGCTGCGCGTGTCGCTGCGCGCGGACGACCGGCTCAACGACGTGGTGCGCCTCGCGGAGCAGCAGGGCATTCCCGTGCGCCGGGCGAGAGTCGACGAGCTGGACCGCTTTGCGAGGGGCGGCGCCCACCAGGGGGTCGTCGCGGATGTGCACGACGCGATTCACTTGAGCGTGGAGGACCTGGTGACCGGCGCGAAAGGCGCGCCGCTCATCGTCGTGCTCGATCAGATCGAGGATCCGCACAACGTCGGGGCCATTCTGCGCACGGTGGACGCGGCGGGCGGCGACGGCGTCGTCCGGCAGTCGCGGCATGCAGCGCCGCTCGAGGGTGCGGCGGGAAAAGCGTCGGCGGGCGCCGTCGCGCACGTGAGGATCGCGGAAGTGGTGAACATCGCGCGGGCGATCGACGATCTGAAGCAGGCAGGCGTCTGGAGCGTAGGGCTTGCGGCCGATGCTCCGAAGCGCTACGACGAAGTCGACTTCACGCTGCCGACCGCGCTCGTCGTGGGCGCGGAAGGCAAAGGCTTGAGACGGCTGGTTCGGGAGCGCTGCGACTGGCTGGTGTCGATCCCGATGCAGGGGCACGTTCAAAGTCTGAACGTCTCGGTGGCTGCCGGAATTGCTCTGTTTGAAGCAGTTCGGCAGCGGCGACTCAAATGAGTACAATGGGAGGTTGCCGTCCAGCCGTCCGGCTCGTCCATGGTGAGGCCGCCCAGCGACTTGCGCGGGTGGCACAGGACGTGCTAAAGTGCACCTTTTGTGCTGGCTGGCGTAGCTCAGCCCGGTAGAGCAGCTGATTTGTAATCAGCCGGTCGGGGGTTCAAATCCCTTCGCCAGCTCCATCGGCTAACGTAGGTAAGCGCCCAGAAACATCACGCTTCCAACAACACACAGATAGTTGGCGAGGTAGCGAAGCGGTCAAACGCAGCAGACTGTAAATCTGTCGCCCTAGTGGCTTCGAAGGTTCGAGTCCTTCCCTCGCCACCAGCCTTCGCCCGCTCCGCGGGCTTCGGCTTGGCAAGCCGCGCAACGGGCGAAGGCTGTCACGCCGTAGCGCGCAGCGCGGAGGCGGACCGCATGGATCGGGCAGTGTTTCGAGGGCCGAACCGGTCGAAGGGCACGGCCGCAACGTGAGGGAATTGAGAACGCGCGTGGCGGGCTTGCCCGCTCAGGCGTCGAGTCAAGGAGCGTCGCGAGACGCGGAGGCGGGAGTAACTCAGTGGTAGAGTCACAGCCTTCCAAGCTGTTGGTCGCGGGTTCGATCCCCGTCTCCCGCTCCATCCTTCGCTCGCGTGGATCTCGAGCGAGCTTCGGATGGCAAGCCAACGTGCGGACAAGGCTGTCCGAGGCCCGCGAGGGTGAATCTGCTGCGAGGTTTAACAGAAAGGCCGACCTGTCGGCCGTGGCGCGACTCGCCGCGCGAAGCGTTCAGGGAGCGCGAAGGCCGATGTAGCTCAGTTGGCAGAGCGCGTCCTTGGTAAGGACGAGGTCACCAGTTCAATCCTGGTCATCGGCTCCATCCTTCGCTCGCGGGATGATCGAGCGGCGAGCTTCGGATGGCAGGCCAAACGGCTTGTCCACCGAAGCGCGGAGCGCGAAGGTGGATTGGCAAGCCACGCGAAGGTTGTTCATCGAAGCTCGCGCAGGATCGCATGCGAGCGAAGGTGGACCGAAGCGACGGCGGGCGGGCAGTGTTGACGACGAGCAACGGATGGCAAGC
>Ga0114129_10009416_pt1 | contig 13923 bp, 9 predicted proteins | sample RhiMetdeltSRZDD1_FD_80071 | JGI IMG/M metagenome (GOLD analysis project Ga0114129, IMG submission 80071) | Populus rhizosphere microbial communities from Tennessee, USA - Rhizosphere MetaG P. deltoides SRZDD1 (version 2) (version 2) | ecosystem: Host-associated > Plants > Roots > Rhizosphere >...
AGCTTAAGCCATTAATATGTAGAGGATTCCACGCGGGCCCCGACCCTATAAAATCGGTGGACCAGTACAGTGGACCAGTACACGCAATCAAGGAGAAAAATATGAACCAACGGAATGAAGCCAAAACCACCATGAAGGCCGTACGCATCCATGCCTTCGGCGGTCCGGAAGTGTTGCAGTATGAAGACGCCCCGCGGCCGGTTGCCGAGGCGGGCGAGGTCCTGATCCGGATCTATGCCACCGCGGTCAATCCCGCGGATTGGAAGTTCCGCAACGGATTTTTCGGGAAGGATGCACCTTTGCCGCTCACCTTGGGTTTCGATTTCTCAGGAGTCATCGAGGCTCTCGGCGAGGGCGTCACGCGCTGGAAAACCGGCGACGAAGTTTATGGGTATGGACTGGGCGCCTATGCCGAATACATCGCCGTGAAGGATACGTTGGTGGTCGCCAAGCCGAAAACGATAGACCATATCCATGCGGCCGCCATCGCCTCGGCGAGCCTGGCGGCCTGGAAGGCCTTGTTCGAAGTGGGCGGATTGCATCCCGGCCAGAAGCTTCTGATCCACGGAGCGACCGGCGGCGTGGGTGGATTCGCCGTGCAGCTTGCGCATGCCAAGGGCGTCCATGTCATCGGCACGGCATCGAAGCGTAATCAAAGCTATCTAAAGGAATTGGGCGCCGATGAAGCTATTGATTATGAATCGGTCCGTTTTGAGGACGTGGTTCGGGATGTGGACATGGTCTTTGATACCCAGGGCGGTGAAACGCAAGCGCGCTCCTGGAAGACCCTTAAGCGAGGCGGCATCCTGGTTTCCATCGCGCAGCCTCCGGCCCAGGCGGAAGCGGAGAAATATGGCGTGCGGGCTACTTTCATGGTCAATGAAATGAAGGCCGAATCCTTGAACGCAATCACCAAGCTGGTTGACTCCGGAAAATTGAAAGCCATGGTGGATACCGTTCTGCCCTTGTCCGAAGCGCGCCGCGCCCAGGAGCTCATCCAGACAGGCCACACGCGCGGGAAAATCGCGCTCAAAGTGGTTTAACAAAATGCGCCTGAGGTGAGGGTTCGTGCTGATCGAGGCCCAGCCAGGTCAGGGAGGCTCGGGTGAGAGAATGACCTGGACGACCGCCGAGGGACACAACGGGGCTAGCCTCGGGGCAGTGGAAGGGGACCGAACGGTGCGGAAGGCGAGCCTCCCGAAGGAATCCAGAGATAAGGGGTTGGCAGCTTAATCTATTAATATGTCGAGGATTCGAGGCGGGCGCCCGACCCTATAAAATCGGTGGACCACTCCAGATACGCAGGAATCGGCGAACCACTACAGGCGGACGGCAGCCTAATCTACTAATATGATGGAGCCTTCCGGGGGAGACCGACCTGAGAAACCGGTGGAACCAGTAGAGAAGGTATACTAAGAGGATGAAGGAGATAGTGTCGCTGCTCAACGAGATGACCGGGGAAGGGATCATCACGAACTATGCCCTATTCGGAGCCACCGCTCAAATGAGGTACACGGAGCCCGTCGCCACGTTGGACGCGGACGTGCTGGTGATGCTGCCCTCGTCTGAAGGGTTGGATCTTCTGGCTCCGCTCTATGCGTTCTGCGCGAAAAAAGGCTACACAGCGGAAGGCGAGTCGATTCGGGTAGGTGAGTGGCCGTTGCAATTCATTCCAGCCTTCAGTCCGCTCACGAAAGAGGCTCTGGAGCAAGCGGAGTCAGTTGATTTCGAGGGGGAGCCCCTGCGGGTCGTTCGTGCCGACTACCTGGCAGTTATTGCCCTGAGTGTCGGCAGGGCGAAGGACTTCGCTCGGATTCTGGCGTTACTGGAATCCAAGTGGGTCACTCGTGAGGGAATCGAGAATCTCGCCCGCAGACATGGTCTGTCCGAGGCGTGGGATCGGTTCCAGGCGAGGTTTCTCGATGTCTGATCTATCGACTCTACTCAAGCGCCAGGCGGAATGGCAGCGGACATTGCGCGATATCTCGTGGCCCGAGAAACTCCGCATGGCCGCGCGAGTTCGTGACTCCGTGATCAAGCTGCGGCGAGCGGAACTCTCCGAGTCTGCCGATGGGAGCGGACGGTTAGCACGGCAGGACGCGAGTGCTGACAAGCAGCGAACCGGGTAGTCGCGAGGTTTGAATCCCCAAGTACCTGGTCCCCCAGGTGATCCAAGTCCCGAGTCGAAATCGAGTTCGAAGTATCGAGCTACCTGGGGAGCCAAACCGATCCTTCCTCGAACCGGCAGCCTATTGTTCCATAGTCGCCCGCCGGCGGATTTCCGAGACATCTCCTAGAAACGTCGCGTCTTGCGGTTAGGTGCCCCCAACGCGGCGTTCGTCGATTTGCGGGCGCGACCACTCTTCTTAGCCCAAATCCTTCCAGGGAGAACAAGTCACGCTCTCACACTCTCTCCCCGAAATGGAGAGTCAGAAACATGCCTTCCGCCGATGAGTTTTGTCCGACTTTCGTGAAAGTATGGCGCAGGGCGGTTGATTCCTAGATGGCGCTTCAACAAGTATCTCAGGTGAGTGTAGAATTTGGGTAAGCTCGAAAGGTAGGGTCCTGTCTGCTGGCCAAGAGGGCATGTAAAAGAGAGAAGTTTCTCTGGGGAGTGGAAAGCGTGTAGTGCACTCGCCTCAGATAGCTCGCCGGGTCCGCCCTAAGCTCGACACGGAAGGTTAGGCATCGTCAGGCTGATCCGGTGGATTCGGGCGGAAGTCCAGCTGAATAGCTCATGACTGCGCTTTGAAACTACGTGGAGTAGACGACTCATGAAAAGCTACTGGCCAGTAATCCTAGGTGCACTTCTAGTGATCGCCATACCCGTCGTGGTCTTCGGCATGTTCTATCAGTTTGGTCGGCCCATCCCATTTTACTTTTCCGCTCAACAGGAGACAGCCAATGGGTCGACCGTTGTTTCACCCTACTGGGCCGGGGTTGCCATGCTTGTCGGGACCATATTCGGGGCGATCTATGAACGACTGCGAAATATTCAGGGGGAAATAAGCATTCTGAGTGTCCTGAGTACAACATTTCGGGACGTTGGAGTATTCAGGGCACTAATTGCCTCGCCGCTACTATTTAGCAGCATTTACGTAGCCACCCAGACAGCGACCAATTCGGTAATGACGCTAGCGTTCGCCTTTCAAAGCGGATTCTTCTGCGAATCGTTGTTGCGGAAAAGAGCAGAGGAGCAAACGATTGCGATGAAGCCTGAGTGATGCGGATGACAGAGCGAGTATTGTGGGGTGTCGTTGGTTTACTATGCGTACCGCTGCTGTGGTTGATTCTTGGACATCGCAATGACCCTTTCAGACTGACCCTTCTTAGGGCTCACCGCGGCAATATTCAATCCGTCGAACGTGCGGCAAAAGAAAGTCTTCCCGAAATCACGAAGGAAACGAGGTTCCAAAACCGATGGGCCATCAATCCGGTCACAAGTTCGGCGCACAATCTTCACGTGGAACTGTTTCGTTCGGATCTAGAGACTGGGGTTGATAGGACCACAATGCGATATACGAACAACTGCAGCTATGTTGGACACGAGAACCTAATTATCTGCGACGTCCGTGTGTTTGAAACCCTAATGCACCGCTGGGGACTGGACCGAAAGGGAGACACGGGAGGCCGCGATTGGCCGGATGATGTCGAGGTGCCAGTGGTCGCGAAATCGCCAGCAGAGCAAGCGGATGACCTCAGAGCGCTTGTAACCTGGGTATTGGGACACGAGCTAGGACACGTGCTGAACGGAGACAGCGGCCAATTTGCTGATACTATAGGTCTTCTATCAATAGCTCCGAGCACGAGGATGACTCAACGACGAGAACTGGCTGCTGATGAGGTTCTTCTCCATCGCACCTACCTTCAATCTCCAGAGCGAAAACACCTCATCGGATTCGTCACGGATGCACTAAATACAGAGCTGCAGCTGAAGTATTGCCCTGACCGCGATGTCATGCAGCGGTGTCCAGGATTGCCGTTGGGAGTCGGAATAATATATGACTACACTTCTGACAAGCCACTGGCCGTGGATTCGTCCATGTCTCATCCGGAGTTCATCGTCCGTCTTGTACGATTGTCTCAGCTTCACCATATAGAGGTGGGTTGTGACAAGGACCCTTTCTGTGAAATGCTAGAGAGAGTTGTTGAACGCCTAAAGGCCAGATAACGTGGCTCTAAATCCGGGGTCAAATTCGTTCTCGTGTTTCGAATCCTCCTCCGCGTTCTCGATCCTGCCAAGCCCCCTCCACGCCAGCGCGCGATTGTGCAGCGCCCAGACGTCGGTGGGGGTAGAGCTTCAGCGGTCTCGTGTAGTCCCGAATCGCCTTGTGGCCTGCGGACTGGCTGCACTCTGAATTGCTCCTTAAGTGATCCCCTTCCCACCACAACCGCAGTTGTGATATAGCTTTCACCAGCAATCTCCTAAGACGCGACCGCGAAACAAGCCCATCCGGGCTACGGATAGTGAAACCGTCTGGATCCCGCTGACAGCCAGGGCTAGCGAGGGCGTGGCATGTGAGTGGGGGAAAGGGGCTTCATGCCCCTCACCCTGCTGTCGCTCCTCGATTCTGGCTGCGGAAAGTCATTCGAGCCCAAAGTCCCTCGAGAGCCTTGCCTTCCAAAGCCAAAGCCGACTCATATTCAGCCGCCATCCGTAGCTTGTTTCGGGTTGGATAGGGAACGACCTTCCGGTCCGAGAAACGATCTTCATCCGACGACATTGGCTTACCTTCGGCTCGGACGTTGTGACAACCGATTGCGAACAGGAGGCTTGTGCCGATGACCCTCAACCAACTGAAAGAGGTGATGAAGTATCACCTGCGCCATCTGAACACTCAACCGGACATCCGGATTACCGACAACACTATCCACAAGGATGTCCTGGCCGACGATGACGGTCCTCCGACATCGAAGGATCTCTACCGGTCTCTCGTGCAATGGTCGCTCTCCGTTACCGGTGACAAGGACCCCTCCTGGCCCAAGGGTTGGATGGACCAATCCGTGAAGGACCTCGCCCCGAAATTGCTCAAGTAGAAGGAGACGCTTCCATGAACGCCGGGATCCGCCGCCTTGCGATGGGATGCTGCATCGTTTTGCTGGCCTGCAGCTTTTGCGATCGAGCGACTGCCGAGGACAAGGATCAGCCCGAGGTCTCGTTGGGCGCAGTGCGGACCGATTTGGAGGCTACCGGTGTCCGTCTCGCGATGGAGTATTTCGAGAACCTGCAAGTCATTTGGGAAGCCGATCGGAACAAAGCTGACCCGAGGAAAGGGTCGCTTACCGATGCGAAACCGGAAGTGGACATCCAGACCGGCTCGAAGGATTCGTTCGGCGGAGTCGTGGCCAAACTCACCGGCTATCACATTCGTTTCAAGGTCCGAGACCTGAACGGCGTGCCGGTCGTTGACGTCGAGCGTCTCTGGCACGTCATTCCCTTTTCGGCGGGGATCGAGGCCAACAGGAATTTCGACAGGGTCAATGGAATAGTCGAAGTCGGGTACATTCCCTTCAAGTTGAAGGAAAAGGGAATCTACAAGCTCGGGCTGAACCCCCGGGTGGGCGCCTATCTGCAGGGCGGATACAAGTTCAGTGGGGATTCCGGAACGATCGTCCCTTCCTCCGGAGGCGCGAGGGACGAAAGCGAGGAGGAAGTCGATCACTGGATAGCCCGCTTGAAGGTTGACGCGCGGTTGACCATGCCGATCCTGGGAAAGAACAGCAAGGGCGGCAAAGGGCTCAGCGTCATCTGGTATGCGGCGGGCTGGCGCGACTTCGCCAACGACGAATGGTATTACCGGGCCACCGTGACCGCCAGGGTCGCCTACCTGGAAGGCAAGATGGTGGATCTGAAATATGAGAAGGGATCAGGCGCCCCCAATTTCAACCAGGGGGATCAGGTCAGCGCGAATCTCACGGTGGCCTTCTGAGCGGTTCTCCCTGAACGATGATCGTATTCACCCGATTCTCCATCAGGAGACGCATTTCGTGGCCAAGCGCGGTGGAGAAGACAAAGTTGTCGGGGACAAGTGCTTGGGCCCAAAATGGGGAGTTCGTACTTCTGATCGATCTCGATTCTCGACCATGCAGGTCTTCCTCGCGGGAAACCGACCCGCAAAAATCGGTGGACCAATACAGCAAGAAAGCGAAAACGACGGGCGGCTCGCTTTTCGCGCCATGCCGTGGCGGAAGAGATGTCGTTTTGAATTGGTTCGGCCCTCCGGATGAAAAGCTGGGCGGGATCCCGATCTTCGATCCTTGACACGTCTTCCGGCCGGGTGTAGAGTCCGACCCCGACCCCATCCAGCCGGATCCCAATCTCCTCCACGGGGAGACCGCATGAGCCGCCATCACGGCCGAGGCGTCTTCGCAGGGATCCGACCCTCCCCGCAACTCCGCCGGCCGTCCCTTCGAAGGAGAGACCCATGCGCGGATCCCGAAGGAAGTTCCTGGCGATCTCCTGCTGCCTCGCCATTCTCGCGATCGTCGCTCCCGGCAATCCCCAAGGCTCCGACCACATCGCCTGGAGGACGCGGGGAGCGGGGGGCGGAGGGAATTTCTTCACCGTCTCGGTGCATCCCTCGAACGCCGGCATCGTGCTCATGGGATCCGACACGGGGGGGATCTATCGGTCCGCGGACGGCGGCGCGACCTGGAGTCTGAGGAACGACGGTCTCCTCGATCCAGCGCGATTCGGCGGGTACAGCATCCAGGCGGCCCGCTTCGCCTGGGACTCGAACAATCCGCAGAACGTCTACTACGGGACGCTGAAGAGCAGCGACGCGGGTCTCCACTGGCACGAGACCGTCGATCCGCACCTCAACGCCACGGTGGGAGTCGTCGGGCCCGGCGACGTCGTCTACGCCGCCGGCTACGACAAGGTGTACCGGACCGACTGCGCCTGGGACAAGACTCCCGGCTGCGGAGCGAGCTACTGCACCTCGACCCTGCCAAACGGTCCTATCGTCCGCTCGTTGATCCTGAACCCGAACTCCTCCGGAAACCATCTGATCGCCTGCACCGACAAGGGACTCTTCGAAAGCACCTTCAGTCCCTTCCCGACCTGCGGCGGCGGCTCCTGGACGGAGATCACGAAGGCCTGCGTCGGAGGGACAAACGCCGGGAAGCCGTGCTCCGGCGATCCGGAGTGCACCGGCGGCGCCTGCCGCTCCGGTTCCTCCTGCGTCGACGGAGCCAACGACGGCCTGCCCTGCACCGTCAACGGGGATTGCACCGGCGGCACCTGCGTTCCGAACCTCGTCTGCAACGACCTGATCGTCGATCCCGTGACCCGGACCCTCTTCCTGACGATCGGAACCAAGTCGAAGCAGGACTGCACCGGCTGGCAGAACCTCGAGAGCTGGCAGGGAGGGTTGTATCGCGTCGTCGCTCCCGCAAGCGGCTCCTGGGCCGGCCTGGGCTGGCAGGGCATCAACGGCGCGCCCCCCGGCCCGAACCTCGTGGTGAATCACGATTTCGCGGCCGGCCCGAACGGCAGCTTCCCGCTGGCCGATGCGTGGACGAACCGGGGCAATGCGACGCACGCGAGCTGGGATTCCGGCGTCGGCCACGGGAGCCTTGGCTCGATGAAACTGACGATGGACTCCGTCGAAGGCGGCTGGGTCTGGAGCGAGCCGATTCACGTGACACCGGACACCACCTACCGGATCTCCGCGTGGGCGCGGGCCTCGTATCCGGTCACGGGGCAAAGCTGTTCCTTCCAACTCTCCGGCTGCTCCCTGAACGCCTCGTTGACCTTGAACATCACCTGGTTCGACATCGCCGGCAACCCCCTTCCCTTTCCGAACTACGTCGTGAGCGAGAGCGGCGCCACCGCGGCGGCGCTCACCTCGAACGCGCCCGTGTTCGGAGCCGACGGGAACTCCTGGAGAGAGTTCGAGACCCTGATTCACGTGCGGCCCCAGGCAGACACCCTGCGCATCAGTCTGATCACGTCCGGCAACTGCTCGGGGACGACCTGGGTGGACGACGTCGGCGTGGAAGCGCTTCACGGGCTGCCGCGGGTGGGTGGGCCTATGGTTCTCGCGAGCTACGGCCGCGCCGTGTTCGATTCGGAGAATCTCAACACGATCTACGTGGGATCGAACGAGTTCGGAGGCCACAATGATCCGTACGCCGACACCGAGGGGGTCTGGAAGAGCCTCGATGGAGGGACGAACTGGTCCCTCGTGACGAATTCCGAATACAAGGACAACGTCTTCGAGGGCACCCTCACGAAACCGGTCTGCGGGGACGGAATCTGCGGAGGCCGGGGGGAGAACTGCAACACCTGCGCGGTGGACTGCACGCCCGCCTTGAATCCTCAGATCCCGGCGGTCGGATGCTGCGGCGACAACAGCTGTGCCTCCACGGAGCATGGCCTGCCGCTGGACACCGGGAACCGCTACTGTCAGGTCGACTGCCCCCTGCAGAAGCTCGATTCGCGCAATACGCTCATGATCCCGTCGTACTTCGACGCGACGCGCAGCATCTACGTCGTCTGGGGGCTCGGCATCGGCCAGGGAGCGGCCGGGCACAACACGCTCTATTTCGGATGGACCCAGGCTTTCAAGAGCGTGGACGCCGGTGGAACCTGGACCGAGCTGAGCGCCGACACGTACATCAATCCCACCTCCCCCCTGACTCCGCCTCCCGTCACCTCCAAGCCGCGGGGAGACACCTCCGCCGTGAACACCTACGCCGTCGCCACCTACGCCGGCCCCCCGCCCTCGACCGAAACTCGGATGTATTATTGCGACGGCGACAACTCCCTCCAGGTGAGCACCGACGGCGGGGACTCCTTCGCGATCGAGGGGGCGCCCGACTGGGGCAAGATGACTCCGCCCGTGTTCGCGGACGGCTGCACCTCGATCCTCCCTGATCCATCCGATCCGAACGTTCTCTACGTCGGCCTGAGCGCCATCGACCCGTGGTCGGGACCGGGGTTCGTGGGAGTCGCCAAGGGGGTGTACTCGCCGTCGGTGCAGGATCTCAATCGGTGGCTGTGGACCCCGCTCGGCACCGGCGGCTTCCCCCAGACCGGATCGGTGGATCTGATCCAGGACGCAGGAGTCTTCTACGCGACGGTGTTCGGCTCGGGCGTCTACATCCTGCTGAGCCCTTCCGCCCAGTGGGTCAACTCTTGCAGCCCGCCGAGCTGCGGAAACTGGGTCTCCCCTCCGGACGGATGGGAGACCCACAACATCGCGCTGGATCCCGTGTCCCATCGGATCTACGTCTCGGCGGGAGATCCGGGGCAGACCTATCCGCAACCGAGCGCCAAGACCGGCGTCTGGGCCAGCGAGGATGCGGGCGCGAACTGGACGAAGATCAGCGACGATCCCCCCTCCGGGGCGGTGCTCGACGGCGAACCGGTGCTTTCCCTACTCCCCGACGGGCCGAACACCCTGTTCGTCGGGACTCACTCCAACCGGCTGTTCGGCTCGAATGAAGGCGGGCTGTACCGGGGAGTGAAGAACGGGACCTGGTCTTGGACCCAGGTGCTCCCCCGGCCGAAAGTCAGCGGCATCGCCCTTTCGCCGTTCGACAGCTCGATTCTCTATGCGTTCGCCGGGCAGATTGGGGGATTCAGCCAGGTGGACACGCTCGGCCAGCAGGCGGGAATCTGGAGGAGCCTCGACGGTGGGGTGCACTGGTCCGGTCCGATGAATTACGACGGGCCCCTGGACCTGCTGTCGGGAAAGATCGCCTTCTGGGCGAACGACTCCCACCGGATCCTGGTGCCGACCCTCGGGGCCGGCGTGTTCGAGGGAACCATCACTTGTGACGAGCCGACGATCGACTTCGCCTGCTCGACCCGGCTCCTCGCCTCCTCCCTCCCGACGGGGACGATCGGCACGATGCAGGGGCTTCTCGCGGACGTCGGCCCCGCCTCGCTCGACGACACCTACCTGAGTCTTCCCGAGGGCGGCGTGAACAATGACCAGATGTCGGCGGTCTGGACGTTTCCGAACGGCCTTTCCAACGTGAAGTACGAGCTGCGGATGGAGGGCTACCGCACCGGCCTCGAGAACTTCACCGTCAGCAAGACCACCCGGAACTCACCTCCCTGCACCGGATCGGAGAGCTACTCGGCGGTTCTCACAATCAACCAATCGTCGGACGACGATCAGGTCCAGGTAGGAGACCTGGGGAAGCTCACCGGCGGCGCCCACGTCTTCTGCGTGAAGATCACCGATGCCGGCGGAGAACCCGGCCCGCACACCCTGTTCCTGGACCGGTTCTACGCCGTGCCGACCCCTCCATCGCAGGAAACGTTCGCCGCCGCCGACGTGGCGGGCTATCCGATTCCGGGAACGCTGGTCTCCGGGAGCTTTGTGGACACGACGGTCCCCAACGACACTTACCGGATCACCTCGGGATACGAGGCACTGAAGGAGAACCTAGTGAGCGGGAAATCCCGGCTTGTCCACACCTGGAGGTTCGACAGCGTCCCGGCGGGCAGCCACAAACTGCACATCGAGGGGTACCACCCCGCCAGCCCGGACGGGGACGATTTCCAGTTCTCCTTCTCCCCGACTCTGAACGGCTCTTATATGACGATCTCCGGGGCCGTCATCAGCGGAACCGACGATACGCTCTTCGGCGCCGACTACTCCATGACCGGCACGTTCAGCGGAACCGTGTACGTGCGCGTCGCCGACACGAAGTCGAACGGGGCGCCGCTCGACACAGTCTACATCGATCACCTTTCGATCCGGACGAACCCGTGAAAGGCGCCCCCCGGGCGGCGCACAGCTTCGCGGGGGCGGGGAAGCTCTCGAGGGTGTAGTGGCCCGAAATTGAGTGCGGCGTTTGGGCTGGTTCCGGTGTTCGAAATCCCAGGCTCGTACTTCTGATTTGTCTGGGGTCCAGATGCACCTGTAGTACGAACCCGCAAGAGAACTTTCTGAAGAATTCCCCAATAGGCCGATCCGACGCGAGGGACGGACTTGGCCTCACAAACGAACGTCTGCCCATTCTGCCTGGGCTGTGGCCGTTGCTATCGATGTGGCGGCACAGGCACCGTCCGCACCTTGCGATCCCGCAGCCGTCCCTGCGGGGAGTGCGCAGGAACTGGAAAGTGTTCCCTCTGTGGTGGCTCGGGTTCCCTTGCGGAAGAGCCCTTTCTTGGTGACCTTCCGGCCCAGCGCGTTTCCGAGAGGTATTCCTCTGACGCCAAGGTATACCGGGATCTCTGGGCGCCCCTCTTGCTCCTTCACGGGGAGGAGCTGCTCGCGTCGCTGCCCCTGTCCACTGCGACCCGCGTGCTCGACGTGGGGACAGGGTGTGGGACGCTTCTTGCCGGGATCCAGACCCGCGCCCCTTCGGCCCTGGTCGTGGGAATCGACAGGGCCCCTGGAATGCTCGCCCTCGCGCCGGTTGAGGTCCCGCGAGCGGTGATGGATGCCGCCCACCTCGGATTGGCATCCGCCTCGATCGACGTCGCAGTGCTGGCGTTCATCCTGTTCCACACGGCCGATCCTCAGAGGGTGCTCATCGAGGTGCGGCGAGTGCTTCGATCGGGAGGGGCCATCGGGACCACGACCTGGGACGGCGACCCGCGCTTCCCGGCGCAGCGGGCGTGGATCGAGGAGCTGGACTCCCATGGCGCAGTAGCGGCGGAGGACGTGGCGATGATGTCGAACCATGAGCCGGTGAACAGCCCGGTGCGCATGCGAAGCCTCCTGGACCACGCCGGCTTCGGGTCGGTACGAACATGGGCGCATCGTTTCGGACACGCCTACAGCCTGGACGAGTTCATCACGGTGCGGACGAGGCTCGGATGGAGCAAGCGCCGATTCGAATCCCTGGACCCCGAGGCGCGAGAGGTGCTCCTGCAAGACGCTCGCCGGCGACTGGAGAGGATGAGTCCGGGTGATTTCGTGGACGATGCGGACATCATTTTCGCCACGGCAGTCGCCGAATGAGCACTCCAAATACCCTGCCGCGACGGACCTTGGGGGATAAGTTTCCATGCCCAGTGCTACAGGTCCTGGAGATGGGGCACCTGACCCCCGCGGTCTGCAATGCGTACAGAGGTCCCTGCGCTCTGGGCGGTTTTCACTTTCCCCAGGGTAGGACAGAGAATTCTGAGGCGCTTGACGACGTAGCCGATGAAATCGGGGAATCTGTTCACCGGTTCGGGCAACCGGACGAGTGCATCAGCCGAAGAGGTGGGAGGCAGCCTATCCTTATAATAGGGGGAGCCCTCCGAGAGGGGAGTCCGACGCTACAGAATTGGTGGACCGCTACAACTCGGTCGCAAACCAGGAGACCCACACATATGGACCCGATTGCACAATTCAAGGAAAACGCCAAGCAAGGCTGGTCGACGTTCGCGCCGCTGGAGATGATCACCGGATCGGTCGCGCCCCGTCTCGTGAAATACGCTGGCGTGGAGCGAGGAAAGGAAGTGCTCGACGTTGGTTGCGGCACCGGGGTCGTGGCCCTTACGGCGGCGCGCTTCGGAGCCAAAGTCACCGGCGTCGATTTGACTCCAGAGCTACTTGCGCGTGCCAGGGAGAACGGGGCGATCATCGGTCTCGACGTCAGATGGCAGGAAGGGGATGCCGAGGCGCTACCCTTCGCCGAGGCGGAGTTCGACATCGTGATCAGCCAGTTTGGGCACATGTTCGCACCACGTCCGGGAATCGCGGTAAAGGAAATGCTCCGCGTGCTCAAGCCGGGTGGAACGATCGCGTTCTCGACGTGGCCCCCCGAGCTGATCGTAGGCAGAATGTTCGTGGTGACCGGCAAGTACGCTCCACCACCGCCCCCTGGCGTGTCGCCGCCCCAGCAGTGGGGCGATCCGAGCATCGTGCAGGAGCGCCTCGGCGGCGCAGTCAAAGATCTCTGCTTCGCGCGCGACGCAATGGCCTTCCAGATTCTCAGCGTGCCTCACTACCGGGCCTTCATGGAGAGCAATGTCGGGCCGATCGCCAAGCTCGTCCAATCGCTCCAGGCCGACCAGCAGAAGCTCGCCGCGTTCCGTCGCGAGATCGATGATCTGGTGTCCCTCTACTTCGCGGACAACCTTGTCAGGCAGGACTATCTCTTGACCCGCGCGGTAAAGGCCTAGCCTTCGACAATCGGGGACGTACCGGGTGTACTGGTCCACGTGCGCCGTGAGCAAAGGCGCGTTGTTCCCGCAGGCGAGCCCTGGCGACTCACGTCGCTGAGTCGGCTCGAGAATGCCGGTCGGGATTCCGATCCTGGATTGCAATAGAATATCCAATCCAACCTGGGGTTCTCGCGTGTCCCTGGCACCCGGTCAGTCCCTGCTTCACTACCGCCTCGTGGAGAAGATCGGCGAAGGTGGCATGGGAGTCGTGTGGAAGGCGCTGGATGCGCGCCTGGGTCGTGAGGTTGCGATCAAGTTTCTCCCGCCGGAGCTGTCGGGCGACGCGGGATTGCTGACCCGATTCCAGCGTGAAGCGCGGGCGCTCGCGTCGTTTCAACACCCCAACATCGCCTCCATCTTCGGTTTCGAAGCCGCCGGGGGTGAATACTTCCTGGTGATGGAGCTGGTCGACGGCGAAGACCTCGCCCAGCGCCTGCATCAGGGTCCCGTCCCGGTGGAGGAGGCTCTCGTCATCGCGCGTCAGCTCGCGGAAGGCCTCGAGACGGCTCACGAGAAAGGCATCGTTCACCGTGACCTGAAGCCGGCCAACGTGAAGCTGACCCCGGAGGGGAAGGTCAAGGTGCTGGACTTTGGCCTGGCGAAGGTGTTCGCGGATGAGAAGACGGAGACGTCGGGGGATGCCTCGCAATCGCCGACACTGACGGAAGCGGCGACGCGCGCGGGGGTCATTCTCGGCACGGCGGCCTACATGTCGCCCGAACAGGCGCGCGGTAAGTCGGTGGACAGACGGGCCGACATCTGGGGCTTCGGCTGCGTGATGTACGAGATGCTCACGGGCA
>Ga0114129_10009417_pt1 | contig 13923 bp, 10 predicted proteins | sample RhiMetdeltSRZDD1_FD_80071 | JGI IMG/M metagenome (GOLD analysis project Ga0114129, IMG submission 80071) | Populus rhizosphere microbial communities from Tennessee, USA - Rhizosphere MetaG P. deltoides SRZDD1 (version 2) (version 2) | ecosystem: Host-associated > Plants > Roots > Rhizosphere >...
GCGGAAGGTGTCGCCAAGCCGATCGACGAAGGAGAAGAACCCGCGGTCGTCCTGCCGCATCAGGTCGCCGGTCCGGAACCACACATCGCCCGGCCGGAAAACGTCGCGCACGATCTTTCGTTCCGACTCATCGCGGCTGGTATAGCCGTCGAAGCGGCTGGCGATGTTCGCGCGATCGTCGGGCACCGCGCCGAGAGCTTCACCGACCTCGTTCGGCGCACAGCGGATGCAGAAGCCGTCTGCGTCGCGCGCGAGCTCGCCGGTGTCGGCGTCGTGCTTCACGAGCGCGGCGGGAAACCGGTGGGCCAGGTACGGCGGAATACGGCCGACGGCGCCCGGCAGGCCTTCGACGTTGGCCAGCGAGACGTTGCCTTCGGTCGACGCGTAGAACTCCAGGATCTCGGGAATGCGGAACCGTTGACGGAATGCGTGCCACACGTCGGCCCGCAGCCCAGTGCCGGAGGACAACCGGATGTGATGGCGTCGATCGTGGACGTCGGGCGGCGTGTGCAGCAGGTAGCGGCACAGCTCCCCGATGTACTGGAAGAGCGTGCAGTCCCAGCGGACGACGTCGCGCCAGAAATGCCGCGCCGAGAAACCGTCGCGGATGACGACCGACGCGCCGGCCGCGAGCATCACGCCCGGCGCCAGCACGCCGCCGACGCTGTGATACATCGGCAGGCAGTCGTACAGGCGATCGTCGGGACGCGCGTCCATGAGCCCGGCGAACCAATGGCTCCACTGCATGATGCGCCCGTGCGTGACGATGGCCGCCTTCGGCAGGCCCGTCGTTCCCGACGTGTAGATGTAGAGCGCCGGGTCGTCGATCGTGACGCCGCAGCCGGCGGCATCGACCCGGTCGACGTTGTCGTAGCCGGCGATCTCGTCGTCGATGGACGGAAAGGCGCCGCGGCCGCCGTGCATCCAGATCTGCGGCGATCCCGCGAGATCGCGGCGGACGCCGCGCACGCGCTCGACGAGCTCCGCCGCGACGATGAGGTGCGCCGGCGCGACGGTGTTGATGCAGTGGGCGAGCGCCGGCCCGGCCAGATTCGTGTTGAGCAGCGCCACAACGCCGCCGACTCGAGTGATGCCGAGCCAGATCGGGAGGTATTCGGGCCGGTTCGGCATCATGAGCGCGACGACCGCCCCTTTCGCGAGGCCCTGATCGAGCGCCCAGCGTGCGTAGCGCCGCGATCGATCGACGAGCGCGCGATAGGTCAGACACTCCCGATCCGAGAGAATCGCCGGCGCGCTGCCGAGCAGCTGCGCGCGCTCGTCGACGACGTCCGACAACAGCCGCTGCGGCTGGCCGACGATCGGCGCGGTCAGCTCCAGCGCGCGCGCCCATCGTCTCGCCGGCGAGCGCGGCGCGCGACGCGCCGGCATCGCGGCGGGCGCCACGTCCACGGCTGCCGCTGACGGCCTGATCATGCGGTGCTCCCCGCATCGACGGTCAGGACGGTGCCGGTGATGCTCTTCGCCTTCGGGCCGAGCAGAAACTCCACCGCGCCGGCGACATCGTCCACGTCCGTCAGGCGGCGCAGCGCGCTGCGCCGGATCACCTGATCCCGATGGTCGTCGTCGAGCCCCTGGGTCATGTCGGTGTCGAGGAATCCTGGAGCGATGGCGTTCACGTTGACGCCGCAGCGGCCGACCTCCCGCGCGAGCGATCGCGTGAACCCAATCAGCGAGGCCTTCGTGGCGCTGTAGACGGAGAGGCCGCTGTACCCGGTGAAGCCGACGATCGAGGCGACGTTGACGATGCGGCCGCCGCCGTCCGCCATCATGTGGCGGACGACGTACTTCGTCAGCAGGATCGGCGACAGCGTGTTCAGCCGGATCAGGCGCTCGATCTGCGAGTTGTGCATCAGCGCTAGCGCGCCGTCGGATCCGAGCCCGGCGTTGTTGACCAGGCCGTAGATTGGACCGAGCTCCTGCCGCAGCCGCTTCACGAGGCTCGGGATCTGATCGGTCTCGCCGAGATCGAACGACTCGAACCGGATCGAGCCGGGCCGCGTGCGCTCGGCGTGATCGAGCGTTGCCGCCAGGTCGTCGTTCATCTGGCGCGCGATCGCGACGGCACAGTAGCCCTCGCAGACGAGGCGGCGGACGATCGCGAGGCCGAGTCCGCGGCTGCCCCCCGTCACAACTACCTTACGCATGGCGGGCCAGCTTGCCGGCTGCGGCGAGATCGAGGGATGGAACGAAGCGGATCGTGGCAGGAACCTTGTGGCCCGCGAGCTGCTCGCGGCACACCTGAAGAATCTCGCGCTTGAAGCTCGCGTCCTCGTCGGGTCCGGGGGGCGCGTGCAGGACGACGTCGGCGGCGACGAGCGACCCGGTGATCGGACTCGCGCGGCCGCGGACTCGGGACATCCGGACGGCGGGATGGCGGTTGATCGCGGCTTCGATCTCCTCGGGGTAGACCTTCAATCCGCCGACGTTGATCGTCCCGTTCCGGCGCCCGAGGAAGTAGTAGCGATCGCCGCGCCGTTCGACGACATCGCCCGTATCGACGAAGCCGTCGGCGTCGGCGAGCCCGGTCCGATCCTCTCCGAGATACGCAATCGCCGTTCGCGCGGACCGGAGCCGCAGCAGACCGTCGTTCACGTCGATGGCGACATCGCCTGATGCCGAGACGAGGCTCGCCGGGAATCCTTCGAGCCCGTCATCGACCTCGAAGCCAACGCCCGCTTCGGTGGACGCGAACGCGTGGGCGACACGGGCCTTTGGGTAGAACGATCGCAGCGCGTTGAGGATGGGCTGATCGGCGATTTCTCCCGACAGCCGGATGTAGCGCGGCTCGATCGTGCGCGCCTCGGGGCTCATCAGCGCGCGCCGCCAATGCGACGGTGTGCCCGACACGTGCGTGACACGCCGCTCGGCAAGACGCGCGAGATACCGTCCGGCGGCCTCGCGTGCGCCGGACACGACGAGGGAGTGCCGTCCGAGCACGGCTCTCAGGAAAATCTGCAGGCCGCCGTAGCGGCGGATGTCGTAGAACGTGCCCCACACGACGTCGGGCGCGCCGGCGGGCGCGCGGCGGATCGCCGCGGTGAGGCTGGACAGCGTGTGGACGACCAGCTTGGGACCGCTCGTGGTTCCCGAGGTGAGGAGCACCCATTCGGTGTCGCGGGATGCGCCGGGCGGATCGACGGCGTCCGTCACGTGGGCGCTGACGCGAATCCGCAGACCGACTCCGTCCTCGTCCTGGTCGTCATCCGAGACGACGGCGTCGACGGCCGCCTTCTCGATCACGCCGCGACGATGCGTGGAGCCGAGGTCGGGTGTGCAGAGGATCAGCCGGCGTGCAACGCCGTCCAGCTCGATGAGGGCGAGCGCCGCGGCAAACGGATCCGCCGCGGCGACGAGAACGGATCGGCCGGCGAGCGCGCGGGCCCGACCGCCGAGACACGTGCCGTGGGCCAGGCGCGGAAGACCGATGCTCCCCGACGGCCCCCACAGAAACGGCTCCTGCCGGTCAGACTCGCGAATCTGCGTGTTGCGAAGCCACGCCCTGAGCGTCTGCGGCGCGTTCATACAGCCTGATGAAGTCGCCGAGCGTCACGGGATAGGCCGCGTCGCTCGACTCGGTGAACGGATCGACGCCCAGCGTCTCTTCGAGCCGGGCGACGAGAACGGCAATCGCGAGCGAGTCGAGACCGGAGTCGAGCAGCACGAGATCGTCGATGAGCGGCGGCAGCGTCTTCTTCTGGTCGGCCGCGACCTGGCGGACTTCCGAGATGACGGCGGTCCTGACGGACATGACTTCCTCGGCGGCGTTAGTTGTTGACGACGATGTTCTGAATGAGCATGCGAAGGAGCTCGACGCCCTCGAACATCTCGCGCTCGTCCATCCGCGAGACGAGCGCCAGCTCGGCGTCCAGGGCGTTGAAGAGCTCCTGCGTGTGCGTCACGTCGCAGACGCCGTGCACGTCGGTGTATTCCATCTCGGCGGAGCCCTGGCGCGCGGCGAGATCGGCCAGGTACGGCATGAAGCGCTGGATGAACCCTTCGAAGAACGCCATCGTGATGACCGTCGGCACCGCCGACAGCCGCCCGATGAACAGCCGGACGTTCATCAGGTTGCGATAGACCGCCTGCGCATCCGCGTCGGACGGAGCCGCCTGCGCCGCCAGCGCGAAGCGGCGCATCATCCCCGGATGACAGTCGCGCACCTCTTCGCGGAGGTTGTCGATGATCTTGGCGCGCGCCGCGTCCGACCCGACCGCGAGGTACGCGCCCGTCATCCAGTAGATGAAGTTGCCCTCGAGGACGGCGGCGTAGCGGGCAATGACGCCGCGGCGTTCGGCAGGGGAGAGATCGGCGGGATGGGGTAAGGACGCCAGGAGATCTTCGATCTCGCGATCGATGCGGGCCTGGATGACGGCGCCGAGCGGTTCGGCCGAGACGGCGACGGCGGCGGCTGCTGCTGGGGTCATGTTGCGGCTCCTTTGTCGCGGCCCGTTCGCTCGGACGCTCGGCGAGCGGCGACGTCACGTACTGAACAAATTTAGGATTCTCGCCGCGGACGCGAAATCACCCGGACGTGACCACGGTGCGTAGCACCCGAGGAGGATAGTTGGGCTGGAAACGGATCTGCGGTGTGCGCCTTCAGTTCTGAATGCTCGCGCGACCACAACCCGGCGCAAGATAAGGGGTTTTTGGCTGGTATTCCGTTTGCTGAGCTTGGCCGTGCCACCTCATAACGGGTACAAGCCATGGGATCCTGGGTTCGGATCTGCGGCGCCGTAGTGTCCGCCGCACTCACGCTGACACTGACGCCGACCTCGATCGGACAAAGCACGACACAAGCGCAAGCGCGCGGCGATTACGACGGCGACGGCATCGCCGATCCTGTAATTTTCCGGCCGTCGACCGGCGAGTGGCAGGTGAAGATGTCCGCGCCGGGCATCGCAGGCGCGATGACGACGTCGTGGGGCAGCGAGACGGATGTGCCGGTGATCGGCGATTACGACGGAGACGGCAAGGCGGATATCGCCTTCTTCCGGCCGTCGACAGGCGGCTGGTCGATCCTGACGTCCGCCACCGCGTTCAGCGCGGCAAAAACAATCGTGTGGGGGATGGCAGGCGACGTGCCGGTCCCCGGCGACTACGACGGCGACGGTAGAACGGATGTCGCGGTCTTTCGGCCGTCGACAGGCATGTGGCTTGTCCTGCAGTCGTACAAGGATCAGAAGCTCTCGTTCAGTAAGAGCTGGGGCGCCGCGACCGATCTGCCAATTGCCGCCGATTTCGATGGGGACGGCAAGGCCGACCTCGCCGTGTTCCGGCCATCCACGGGTCAATGGCTGGTGCTGCAGTCGACGAGCGGCTTCACGACATCGCAGACGGTGCAATTCGGGATGACCGACGACGTGCCGGTCGTCGCCGACTACGACGGCGACGGCCGCGCCGACTTCGCGGTGTTCCGCGCGTCGGACCAGAAGTGGTACATCCTGCAGTCGGCGACAGGCAGCGTCGTCAGCTACGCGTGGGGCCTGGCCACCGACGACCTCGTCCCCGGCGACTACGACGGCGACGGCCGCGCCGACCTGGCGTGCTTCCGCCCGTCGACCGGCGCATGGTGGATCCTGCTGTCGCGCAGCGGCTACACGCAGTCGAACACGTTCGCGTGGGGCACGGCGGGCGACGTCTTGCCACTCGCGACACCGTCGACCCGGCGCGGGAAAATCGACAAGACCCCGCCGAAGATTTCCGCCGTCGGCGCCACGTCCACGTCGACGTCTGCGACGATCAGCTGGACGACGGACGAGGTGAGCGATTCGCTGGTCGAGTACGGAACGACGACGACGTACGGCAGCGCGACGCTGTTGAACAAGACCTTCGTCGTCGCGCACCAGGCGCAGGTAACCGGTCTGGCCGACGGACGGCAGTACCACTACCGCGTCTACTCGCGAGACGTCGCGAGCAACCTGGCCGTGTCGGGCGACTTCACCGTGACGACGCCCGACGTCACCGCGCCGACCGTCTCGATCGCGGCGCCGATCGCAAGCGCCACGGTGTCCGGCACGACGGCCGTGACGGCGCAGGCGCTGGACAACGTCGGCATCGCCAACGTGCAGTTCAAGGTGGACGGCGCGAATCTCGGCGCGCTGGTGACGACGGCGCCGTACACCATCAGTTGGGACACGACGACGGTCGCGGACGGCTCGCACACGCTCAGCGCGGTCGCTCGCGATGCCGCAGGCAATACGACGACCGCCGCCAACGTGGGCGTCACGGTCAACAATACGGCCGCGTGGATTGCGCCGCAGGATACGACGCTCAATCTCGACTCGACCAACTACAGCACATCGACGCAGCTGATGACCTACACGTGGCCGGACAACAAGCCGGCCAATGCGATCCTGATGAAGTTCGACTTGTCCGCCATTCCCGCGGGCGCAGTCGTGCAGCAGGCGACGCTCAATGCTGCGCTCGTCGCAAGCGACGCGACCACCGATGCGACGTACACCGTCACGGCGAACAAGGTCGTCGGGAAGAACCCGGTGATCGCATCCGCGACCGGTTATACCGCTGACGGCGCGACCGCGTGGACGGCCAACGCCTGCTGCTCGAACGGCGTGCCGCTGGCTCAAGCCGATATCTCTGCGCCGTACGATACGAAGGCGATCGACAAGACCGCCGGCTTCAAGAGCTGGACGCTCACGACGATGGTCCAGGAATGGCTCGCGAATCCGGCGACGAACTTCGGCGTCGCGCTCAACTCCGATGCATCGAAGCTGCGCGACCGCTACCGTTATTTCGCGAGCACGGAGAACGCCGACCCGACGCTGCGGCCGTACCTGTACGTGACGTTCGCCACCGACGGGACGGCGCCGACCGTGTCGGTCACCGCGCCGGCAGCCGGCGCGACGGTATCCGGGACGATTTCGCTGATGGCCAACGCGAGCGACAACGTGGGCGTCGCCGGCGTGCAGTTCAAGGTGGACGGCGCGAACGCCGGCAGCGAGGACACCGCGGCTCCGTACTCGGTGTCCTGGAACAGCGGGACGGTCGCCAACGGCAGCCACACGATCACCGCCGTGGCGCGCGACGCGGCGGGAAACTCGACGACGTCGCTGCCGGTCGCGGTCACCGTGTCGAACGACCTCACGCCGCCGATCATCTCGGCCGTCGCCGCGTCGGCGATCACGGCGTCGGCTGCGACCATCTCCTGGAACACGGACGAGCCGAGCGACTCACAGGTCGACTACGGTCCGACGACGGCGTACGGCAGCTCGACGACAGTGAACGCGAGCGTCGTCGTCGTGCATTCGGCGGCGCTGACGGGGTTGGCAGCCAGCACGACGTACCACTACCGCGTGCGCTCGCGCGACGCGGCGGGCAACCTCGCCGTCTCGGGCGACTTCACGTTCGTGACGCTCGCGGGTGCCGGGACCAGTCTCGCGGCACGATATCCCGGCGACGTCGGCATCGAGGCCGACCCCGCCGTGGTTTTCGTGGAGCGGTTCGACGAGAACAGCCTCACCACGCTGTTCGCGCGCTGGAACGACATCAATAACGGCACGCAGATGTCGTTCAGCAGCGACGTGCCGGCCGGCAGCCCGCTCGCCTCGTCGCTGGCGATTCCGTGGATCGGCGGCGGCGTCAGCACCGGCGGACATCTCTACAAGATGCTCAGCTCCGGCGTCACCGACACCATGTACGTACGCTACTACATCAAATACCCGACGAACCCGAACTGGACGCACTCGGGGATCTGGATCGGCGGCTACAACCCGCCGCTCGCCTGGCCGAACCCGCAGGCTGGCCTGCTGCCGGCCGGGAACGACCGGTTCAGCGGCTCGGCCGAGACCTTCGGGACGAACTGGCAGTTCGATCATTACGACTACTGGATGGGGATGCACCGGTCGCTCGACAACAACTTCTGGGGCAACGTGCTGCTGAACGATCCCAACGTCAAGGTGACCGCGGGCCAGTGGGCGTGCGTCGAGCACATGATCAAGTTGAACAATCCGGTCACGGCCGCCAACGGCGAGCATGCGATCTGGCTGAACGGCGTCAAGATCAGCCACCTCGGTGCCGGCTTCCCGAACGGCACGTGGAACGGCGGCATCTTCACGCAGAGCGCGAGCGGCACGCCGTTCGCAGGGTTCCAGTGGCGCAACGACGCGAACCTGAACCTGAACTACATCTGGCTCCAGAACTACACGCCGGACACTTCCGCCGGCGTGCGTCAGGACATGAAATTCGCGCACGTCGTCGCCGCGACCACGTATGTCGGATGCCTCGTGGCGGGTTCGGCGGACACCACGCCGCCGACGGTCTCGATCACAGCGCCCGCGGCGGGCGTGACGGTGTCGGGGAAGACGGTGTCGATTACCGCGCTGGCCTCCGACAACGTCGGCGTCGCGGGCGTCCAGTTCAAGCTGGATGGCGCCAATCTGGGCGTCGAGGACACAACGGCGCCCTGGTCGATCACCTGGGACACGACGACCGCTGCCAACAGCGCGCACACGCTGACGGCAGTCGCGCGCGACGCGGCGGGCAACACGACGACGTCGGCGGGCGTCGGCGTGACGGTGTCCAATGCCGCCGGTCCGGCCTGGCCGAACGAGCCGGCCGGCATGGTGCGCTTGAACGATCAGCCCTGGAACGCGATGGTGGGGAACGGGTGGAATTATCTGCGACGAACCAGCACGGTCGATGACAGCATCGTGACGGACGCGAGCGCGCCGTTCTCGCCGCTGAATATCCTGCGGATCTATTACTCAGCCGGCTGCTGCAACGACGCAGAACCGAGCGTGCACTGGTTGAGCCTCTCGAGCGTGAAGGAAATCTTCACCGGGTGGTTCGGCAAGCTCTCGTCGAACTGGATTCCGAATCCGGCAGGAGGAGGGAAGATCACGTTCCTGTTCAGCGGGGCGGGACAGGTCTATACGAACTACTACCATCCGTCGAACGACGGCAGCGTTCAGGGGCCTCCGTACAGGGCAGGCGCAAACACCGAGTGGGCGCCGTACGGGCAGCAGATCTGGTATCCGAACGTGAACACCACGTGGATCAACAATGGGGAGTGGCACCGCTTCGAGTACTACTACAAGTGGGAAACGACCCCCGGCGTTTCGGGTGACGGCATCATCCGGTGGTGGGTGGACGGGCAGCTCAACGGCAACTACACGAACGTGCACTTTCCGGCGAGCGCCTTCCAGGAGTTCCAGATTGCGCCGACGGTCCAGTTCGCCGGTTCAGCCGACCGGTTCATGTACATCGATCACACGTACGTCAGCGTGAAGTAGCGCCTAGCGCGAGCCCGCGTCCCGGGCTCGCACCAGGACGCCATCGAGCTCGACGATGCGCAGCTGCTCGTCGCGGACGACGGGAAACACTCCCGTCAACTCGAACCCCATCTGGTTCAACCGGGACATCGCGCACAGATATCCGGTCATGCCCTCGTAAATGGGCTTCACGGAAAACTCCGACTGCAGCGCGCGAATCTGATCGAGGTAGACGCCGGCAGATTCGACGATCTTCAAGTCGTACCCCTGGGTGTCGAGCTTGAGGAACACGCGCGCGTCGCCGACGCCGCGCACGCAGTCTTCGAACACGCTCTCCAGTCGTCTGACCTCCACCATCTCGATCCGATTCACGTCGCTGAGCTCACCGAATTGATCGTGGCTGTACCGATTCGGAGACAGGAGCGAGCTGAACTGAGTCACGTGCGCGACGTTGATGGGAACGAAACCGTCCTGGTCTCCCAGCGCGAGACGCCGCGCGGTCCATTTGTCGTCCCGCGCGCAGCGTTGTTCGAGCTGAGTGAAATTGGCGAGAATCGGCTCGAAGGACACGATGCGGCCCGTGTAGCCGATGTTGCGCAGGAAGCGGCCGTACTGCCCGACGTGCGCGCCAACGTCGAGCACGCAGTTGATCCCCAGCTCGTCGAACAACGTGACGAGATGCGCGCCGAGCAGCTCCACGCTCGGCAGCGTTCCGATCCGGCACGCGACACGCGTGGCGCCGGTTCTCACGAACTCCTTGAGCCACGCGGGAGTCCAGTGGCTCGCCCTCTCGTACAGTTCCGCCGTCATGGCGTCGGCCCTCCAGCAGGTCGGTCGGTGCGAACTTCGATGTTGTCCATGTCGAGCTCCTGGGTCTGGCTCGCGCCGCCAGAGACGCTGAAGCTCAGTTGGACGGCATTCAAACGCAGGATCGGGCTGTCGCGGAAACTGAAGCCGCTCCACGCGCCGCGCTGCACGCCGTCGATCCAGAAACGCTGGCTGGCGTTCCTCTGACCGGGTGTGTTCAGCGTTACCATGAGCTCGACGCGATGCCACACGTCGGGACTGAGCGTCAACGGCGGCACGTACGTTTCGGATGCATCGCCAAAGCGGCCCCAGCATGTGGTCCCGTCGGGCTCACGCGCCATCGCCGGATAGTACGTGTAGAAGCGCACCGGGCCGCGCGGTTCGGTGACGAGCATCGCGTTGAAGAAGTCGGCGCCCGTTGGACAGACCCCCGCCCGGCCGAATGCCGACCATCGATCGTCCGCTCGCGAGCCGGCCAGCGCGATGAGCTTCGTGCCTCCGATCCACCGTGCCGGGAACCGCACGTAGGCGCTCACGTACAGCGCGTCGAATCCAGACGGCAGGAAGCGCGTCAGCCAGCCGCCATCCTTCCCGGCCGGATAGATCACCGAGAGATACCGGCTTCCCGACTGGGCCGACTTCGGATCGGTGACGATTCGATGACGGGTGGGGTCGATCCCGTCCGACCACGCCGCGAGCGTCCCGGTCTCGAAGTCTTCCGCGAACAGCGCTTCCCCGCGTCCATTCGGCATCGCCAACAGTCCGGCACGAACGAACCCGGTCGGTTCGCCCTTACAGGCAAGTGTAAGCGCGGCCAGCGCCGCCGCCCCGACTGCCACTCGAACTCGGTGGTCGACTATGTGACGCACGATTCAGGACGTCGACGAAGGCAGATCGGGGTATAGCTGGCGCTGCCCGGAGCATGCACGGACGGCTTGAGCGAGGCCGGACAACCGCAGTGCAAGCCGCCCGGTCGTATCTCGCGTGGTGACGCAGAACCGCGGGAGCGCATCTCGAACGGCGCCGTGGTTCAATGTATCGGCGGCCAGCGTGAGCGAGGTGGCCATGCCGGCCCCGCGAGCGGCTCGCAGAGTGCGCTCGTCGTACAGACCGAACGGAACGGCGAGGACCGGAACAACCGCGGCGAATCGCTCGCGCAGCACCCGATGACTCCCGGCGATCTCGCCCTCGAGCTCCGCATCCGGAAGCAACGGGAGGACCGGGTGCGATGCCGTGTGCACGCCAAGCTCCACGTGCGGCAACGCTGTCAGCGTCGCGAGCTCGTCAAGGGTCATCGCTCGATGAACGGTCTGATGGCCCGTGCCCGCCTCGAGCGCTCGGAGCGCCGGTTCGAGATGCGCCGGCCAGCGCCCGGCGTACGCCGCGAGCAGCCACTGGCGCAGCGGTCGCAGCGGGCCGAAGACCCTGGGCTGACCGCGTCGGAACTCCTCGGGTACGCCGCACGCCACCTCGAACGCGCGCCACTGATCGGGCGTGGCCCGCGAGTAGAGGTCATCGACCCGATCCCACCAGAAGCGCTCTCCGCGTAGAGCACCGCTGATCACGAAGATCGTGATCGGGATCGCTTCCCGGGCGATGAACTCCTTGAACTCTCCCGCCAGCGCCGCGTACGCATCGTCCAGAGTGATCGCGATCAGGCCCGACGTGCTTCGACCTGCAAGACGGCGTTTGACGAATTCGCTCAGCGGCACGAAGCTGCCCACCCGGCGCAGGCAGGCGATGAGCGACTTGAACGTGTCGAGCGACACGTGCGCCGATCCGGCCGCAGGCAGATCCGGCGTGGTGATGCTGTGAAACGAGAGGATCGCCCCGGCAGGGATCAACCGGCGGGACCACGGGCGCGATCGTTTGTTCAACACGCGACCGAACATCGCTGTGGCTGCTCGGATCCCACGTCACGCGCCATCACCGCGAGCATCCGGTCGACCACGCGCGGCCAGGTGAACAGATCGCGGGCGCGAAGGCGGCCGGCCTCTCCCATGGCGCGCGCCAGCGCACGATCGCGCAGCAGCCGGATGAGCCTGTCGGCCAGCCCCTCCACATCGTCGACGGGAATGGTGAAGCCGGTCTCGCCGTCGGCAATGATCTCGGGAACTGCCCACGCGCGTGGGCCGACGCACGGCAGTCCGAAGTGCATCGCCTCCAGGAACGCAACCCCGAAGGGCTCGAATCGAGTCGGCAGCGCGAAGACATCCGCCGACGCGTACGCGGATGCAAGCGCCGCCCACCCGTCTGCCGTGTTCTTGTCCAGATCGCCCACGCACACGACGCCAGCCCCATCGACCGAGCCAATCGGCAGGCCAGCCACAATCAGTCTGGCGGCAGGGATCTGCGCGCGGACGCGGCGGAAGCTCTCGAGGAGCACGTCGCCGCCTTTGCGGTGAAACTGACGGCCGACGAACAGCACTGTGGGCGGTGCCTCATCGCGACGGTTCGCGGGAGGCGCCGGAATTCGAGCGGTGTCGAAGTTGGGTCCGGCGTAGATCGTGTGGACGCGCCGTTCGGGAATGTGGAAGTCATCGATGAACGACCGGCGCAGCTGCTCGCTGAGTGGAAAGATTGCGGCTGCGCCCTCATAGACGCGCCTCTCGCGGTCCGCGACCGCCTCGAGCTCCGCACCGGCAAGCGGCGTGGCGTCGCTGTAGCCCGACGCCGCGCCACGCTGCGCGACTCGGATGTTCGAGTCGCAGCACAGGAAGTACGGAATCGTGCCGCGTCCGAGCGGCTCGAACGTCGAGCCGACCTGGACAATCGCATCGATCCGATGCCGGTACCGCGCGATATGGCGACGCGCCCGTCTCGATCGGAGGCGGAACGGGACGCCAGCCAGGTGGTACCGCGTGGCCCAGTGGTGTCGGTCGAGCGCGAACGTCGCCGCTGCCGCGAGCCAGCGATCCGCTCCGTCGATGTCAACGTCGCCGACGTGAACGGTATGCCCCGCCGCGCGCAGCGCGTCGACGATGCTCTTGGAAATCCCGGACCACGAATGCCAGGACTCGGCGTCGCCCTCGCAAACGAACAGGATTCTCATGCGATGTCCCGGATCAATGGATTCGAACGTAGGTGTGATCGATGTACATGAACTGTTCCGCCGGCGGGGGAATCTGAATCGTGGGCGCGAACTCGAACTGCTGGAAGCCGACCCCCGCGGGCGGAAACGAGACGTCCACGTAATTGCCGTTCAGGGCGCCGTTCACCCACCAGCGAATCGCCCCGTCGGCGGCGCCCGGCGCGGTCGCCCATCTGACATACCAGTCGATGCGGTACCAGGTGTCGTAATAGATCGGCGTCGACGCCTCGTTGGGATGCCACACCTTCTGTCCGTACGGCGCCCATTCCGTGTTGACGCCGATGTGATGCGGCTCGCTCGATCCGAGGACGGCGGTGTACACCTGACCGTTGCTGTCCGGCGCGACCCACAGGAACGTCATCTTGCAGGCTCCCGCAGGACTTGGCGACCAGTTGCGGGAGAGCTTGATCCACCATCCGGTGTAGACCTCCGTCGGCCGCGGAAGGCTGATCCAATGGACGCCGGGTTCCGTATCGCGCGGCATGTCCGGCGTGAACACGATCCGCAGGACATGCTCGGGCGAGAACGGAGCCGTGGGATCCGAGACGATGTCGTCGGTTTTCGAGCTGGTCCTTCGCAGATACTGCCAGCCGTTGGTCGTCACGGCATCCCATGGCTGCTCGTTCAGCGACTGCAGCCCGGTCGGTTCGAGCAGCAGCGGATCGAGCTTCGACGGCGCTTGTTCAGTGGCGAGGCGGCACGCACCCAGCGCCATTACGAGCGACGCGACGATCAGGCGGAGCGTGGACATCGGCAGCGCGCCTCTAGAAGACCGGA
>Ga0114129_10009418_pt1 | contig 13922 bp, 17 predicted proteins | sample RhiMetdeltSRZDD1_FD_80071 | JGI IMG/M metagenome (GOLD analysis project Ga0114129, IMG submission 80071) | Populus rhizosphere microbial communities from Tennessee, USA - Rhizosphere MetaG P. deltoides SRZDD1 (version 2) (version 2) | ecosystem: Host-associated > Plants > Roots > Rhizosphere >...
ACCCGCTCGCCGTGTCACCCGCGGCGCGATGCTTCCTTAGCGCTTCATGATCACGATTCCGCTCGACCCGAACGTGCATCTCGGCCCGCTGGCCGTCGCTTGGCACGGCATCTTCACCGCGGTCGGCATCCTGTTCGGCGTATGGCTTCCGCTTCGGCTGATCCAGCCGCGTATCTCTGAGGAGGACGCCACCGCTGTCGCCACGTGGGGTGTCGTCGGCGGCATCATCGGCGCGCGCATCGTTCACGTGATCGATCAGTGGCAGTACTACCTGGCGAACCCGCTCCAGGTCTTCCTCATCTGGACTGGTGGCATCGCGATCTGGGGTGGTGCGATCGGTGGCGTGCTTTCCGGACTCTTCGTTGGCATCCGGCGAGGTCTGCCTATCGGCTACGGCGCCGACGCCGCCGCGCCGGGTATCGCGCTCGGATTCGCGATCGGGCGCATCGGCGACATCATCAACGGCGAGCACCACGCGGTAGCGTGCGATCCCCCACTGGGGTTATGCGTGGGGTATACGCATCCGGACACGCTGGGCCAGCCCGGGCCGGTGCACCTCGTCGTGGGCTACGACATGGTCTGGAATCTCGTGAGCGTCGTGGGTTCGCTCGCGCTGCGCGGCCGCGGACTTCCTGATGGACTCATCTTCTGGCTTTCGGCCGCGTGGTACGCGGTCGGCCGCCTGCTGCTCGGGTTCCTGCGCATCGCGGATCCCACGTATGTCTTCGGCCTTCGCGAGGATCAGGTGATCTCGCTGTTCGTGCTCGCGGCCGCCGTCCCGATGATCATTCGGCTCACCATGTTCCGGCGCGCACCGGAGCCAGTAGCCACCTGATCGAGCTCCCCTTCGACCCGGACGTGGCGATCGGGTCATTCCGAATAGCGTGGCACTCGGTCTTCGCGTTCGTCGGCATGATCGTCGGCGCGTTCGTCTCGATCCGCTGCGCGCGCTATCTCGTGCGTGACGAGCGGGTCTACCCATTCGCGATCGCGGTCATCATCGGCGGTCTCATCGGCGCGCGCATCGCGCACGTCACAGACAACTGGGCCTTGTACGCGAACGATCCTCTTCGCGCGCTCCAGTTTTGGAGCGGTGGCATCGGCACGATGGGAGCGCCGATCGGTTCGACGATCACCGGCTACCTGGCCGCGCGGTGGCTCCGCTTGCCGGTGGGCTTCATGTTCGACATCACGGTCATCGGGATCGCGCTCGGCGAGGCCATCGGCCGCATCGGCGACATCATCAATGGCGAGCACCACTCCGTCCGATGCCTGGACCTTCCGTGGTGCGTCAGCTACACGCATCCGAACACGCTGGGTCAAAGCACGTCCGTCCATCCGATCGGTCTGTACGACGGCCTGCTCATGCTGGGGATCTTCCTCGTCCTGTTTTTCTACTGGCGCCGCGTCCGGGGGCAACCGCCCGAGGGTCGGGTCTGGCTTGCTTACCTGCTCCTCCTGGGCGCTGGCAGGTTCCTCTTGTCGTTCCTGCGGACGGATCCCCTATTTCTTGACGGGCTCCAGCAGGCCCAGGTGCTCGGCCTCCTCTATTTGGGCGCTGGAGCGGTCACTTTGCCCATTTTCAAGAGAAAGGCTGCCCGGCTGGCGCGAGGCTTACGAGCACAAAATGGGGAAAAACCCCTTCTCAAGCAGGTGTCAGACCGGTAAACTCGCGTACGGAAAGCGGCACAGGAGCCGCCTGTGGGGAGCCTCATGAAAGAGTGGATCGTCTGCGAGGACAACTGCCTCAAGTGTTCCTACGGCGCGACCCTGGACTGCGATGGCGACTGCCCTCGCTGCCCGCGTAACACCTACTGCCCCTGCGTGACCTTTGTCAGTTTCGCCGCCGGCAAACTGGCGCCCGTTGCCCAGCCCGTCACGACGACCTTCGAACGACCCCGCAAGCGCTGAAGCGTCGTGACCCTGGACCCGGCGGCGCTCGCCGCTCTGCGCGAGCGCATCGACCGCATGGCGGTGTTCCTTTGACCTCCCTGCTCTCCGCGGCGAGGTCGCTCGTCTAGAGGTCGAGTCCTCCGCGCCTGACCTCTGGAACGATCGCCAGCGTGCGCAGCAAGTCATGAAGCGCCTCGGCCTCATACGCGCGCGCGCCGACCGCTGGGAGGCATTTCGCCAGCGCGCGTCGGACCTCGCGGAGCTCGCGTCGATGGCCGAGGATCCCGCGCTTAGCGCCGATCTCGAGCGCGAGCTTCAAGGGCTCATGTCCGAAGTCGACAAGGCAAGCCTCGAGGCACAGCTCAGCGGCCCGTACGACGAGCGCGACGCGGTCGTTGCCATCTCCGCCGGCGTCGGCGGAACGGACGCCGCCGACTGGGCGCAGATGCTGGTGCGGATGTACATACGGTGGGCAGAGCGGCACGGCTTCAAGGCCGAGATCGTCGAGACCACCCCGGGCGAGGAGGCCGGGATCCGCAGCGCAACGCTCACCGTCGAAGGACCGTACGCCTACGGCTATCTCAAGACCGAGCGCGGCACGCACCGCCTGGTGCGCATCTCACCGTTCGATTTCCAGAAACGGCGGCAGACCTCGTTCGCTCTCGTCGATCCGACGCCTCAGGTCCAGGACGATGCCGAGATCGACATCCGGCCCGAGGAGCTGAAGATCGACACCTACCGCGCGACCGGCGCCGGCGGACAGAACGTCAACAAGACGGAGACCGCGGTCCGGATCACGCATCTACCGAGCGGCATCGTCGTGTCGTGCCAGAACGAACGCTCACAGCTTCAGAACCGTGAGACCGCGATGCGCATCCTGAAGGCGCGGCTCCTGGAGAAGCGCGTGCTCGAACAGGAGGCCGAGCAGGCACGCGAGCGCGGCGAGATGCGCTCGGCCGATTGGGGAAGCCAGATCCGCTCGTACGTCCTGCACCCCTACACGCTGGTGAAAGACCATCGGACCGGCGTCGAAGTTGGTGACCCGACACGAGTGCTCGACGGTGATATCGACGTATTCGTTGAGGCAGCGCTCTCGCAGAAGAAGCCGACGGGTGGTGGCACGCCTAGTGCTCAGTGACATGGCGTATCGCCTTGGGCGCCGGAGGGCGTACCCGCGTGGAGGTGTTTTCATGATCAGCGCAAAGGATCTGAGAGATCTATTCGAGGACATCCGCAATGAAGCGGGCAAGCGGGCGTCCGACTTCGTGAGTGACGCCAAGATGCCTGACATGAGCAAGATGCGTGACTTCAGCAAGGACCTCAGCAAGATCGAGATCGGGCGTCGCGATGACACGCCCGGGATCGTGTGGCTGGGTCTGGGTCTCGTGCTCGGCGCGGTCGTCGGCATTGCGATCGCCCTCGTCGCGGCACCGTATCCCGGACAGGAGACACGACGTCGCCTTGGGCAGCAGGTCGACAAGATGAAGCGCCAGGGTGAGGACCAGATCGAGCAGATCAAGACCGCGAAGAGCGCGAGCAGCGTCAACGGTGGCGTGTCCGGATACACGACGCCGACGACCGCCTACGAGCGGACCAGCAGCTAGAGCGAGCGGCGCGCGCCGTCCAGGTATTCAGCGATCGGCTCGAGGCCGACGGCTTGGCGGCGCGCGTCCAGGTCCTCTGGATCCAGCGTCGGCAGCGGCTCCCAGCCGTCATCACTCTTCTGTAGCTGTGTCCCATAGCGCTGCGGAAGTCCTTCTCTCACGCGGATGCGATCTTCGAGGTAGGCCAGATGCCACGCGCAGACCTCATCCGCCGGCTCGCGCGCCATCAGCGCGAAACACTCTTTCTGGAAGTCGAGCTCAGCGTGTTGCACGAGCAGCCACGCCATGTGCTCGGCCGGCGCACCGACCTTCGAGGTCGTGGGCCAGCCGATCTCGTTAACGATCGCGCGCATTCGACGAGTGTTCCGCTCATCGACCGATGCATCCCATGACCGCGCCTTGGCCGCGACCTCATTCCGCATGCGCTGATCCTCATCGGCCATCGCCAGGATCTCCGCCGCGATCGCCTCGTTGGCCATCGCGCTAGGCGCGCATCGCCTTGGCGAGCTCGATGAGCTTCTCGCGCGTATTCAGCGCGGGCTCGTCGAGCACGCGCTCGAACAGGGCGTTGAGGATGCGGCCGACGTCCGGGCTTGGTGGGATGCCGAGCTCGCGCATGACGTCGTTGCCGTCGATCGCGAGATCGCGGAGCGAGAACGCGTTCGCGGCGGCGATCTGCTCCTGCACGCGCTGCCACAGCGACTCAAGGGCGTACATGCGCGGCGAGCGCGCGCCGCTGCCGATGTTGTCCGCGCGCCGCAGCGCGAACAGCGCCGGGATGTAGTCGAGCCCGATCTTGCGGATGAAGCGGCGCACGGCGGAGTCCGTCCAGTGGGTCTCGTACCAGAACATGTGGTTGCGGATGAGGTGCGTGACCTCGGTGACCGTCTCCTTGTCGAACTTCCAGCGCCGCAGGATCTGACGCGCCTTGAACTCGCCGACGAACTCGTGCTGGTGGAAGTGCCCATCGGCGAAGGTCTCCGGCTTGCCGATGTCGTGGAAGAGACCCGCCAGGCGCAGCACGAGGTCGTTCGCCGGCGTCGCGTCGACCGTCGCGAGCGAGTGCTCGAACACGTCCTGCGCGGCGACCTTGTCCTGCGGCGTCTTCTTGCACTCCTCGAGCTCTGGGCAGATGACCTCGAGCAGGCCGACATCCGACAGCATGCGGAAGGCGACCGATGGCTGCGGCGCGCCCATGATCTTGGTGATCTCCTGATTCAGGCGCTCCCCTGAGAGCGTCTCCGCCAGGGGTGCGCACGCGCGGATCGCTGCCGCGGTGCGGTCATCGATGCGCATGTTCAGCAACGTGGCGAAGCGCACGGCGCGCAGCATCCGCAGCGCATCCTCGCGGAAGCGCTCCTCTGGCTCGCCGACCGCGCGCAGGATCCGCGCGTCGAGATCCCGCTGCCCGCCGAATGGATCGACCAGCTCGCCGGGCGTGCCGTTCTTGCCCGGCCGCCAGGCCATCGCGTTCATCGTGAAGTCGCGGCGTGACAGGTCCTCCTGGAGGGAGTCGGTGAAGGCGACATGATCGGGACGGCGGTGGTCCGTGTAGCCGGTCTCGGTGCGATAGGTCGTGACCTCGACCTCGTGCTCGCCGGACCGTACGACCACCGTTCCGAACCGGTTCGTGTAGAGCGACTTCGCGAACAGCTGCTGGATCTCGTCCGGCGTCGCGTCGGTCGCGATGTCCCAATCCTGCGGGTCGACGCCGCGGATCGCGTCGCGGACGCAGCCGCCGACGACATAGGCGTCGTGCCCGGCTTCGATGAGCCTGGTGACGACGCGCTGAACGTCTTTGGGGACCTGCAGCTCGGTGATGTTCACGGCCTGAGTATCGCGGGGAGGGTTATTCGTCGCTCGACTTACTCTTCGCCGAGATACGCCTTCCGCACCATCTCGTTCGCCGCGAGGTTCTTCGCGCTGTCGGACAGGACGATCTTGCCCGTCTGCAGCACGTAGCCACGGTGCGCGATCGAAAGCGCCATGTGCGCGTTCTGTTCGACCAGCAGCACCGTCATGCCCTGATTGTTGATGTCCTGGATGGTCTTGAAGACGAGCTCGACGAGAACCGGTGCGAGACCCATGGAAGGCTCGTCGAGCAGCAGCACGATCGGTCGCGCCATCAGCGCCCGTCCGATCGCGAGCATCTGCTGCTCGCCTCCGGACAGCGTTCCGGCGCGCTGCGTGAGGCGTTCCTTCAGACGCGGGAACAGGTCGTACACCCGCTCGAAGTCCTTCGCGAGCTCGGAGGGTGGATCGTTCCGCGCGTAGGCGCCCATCTCGAGGTTCTCTTTCACCGACATCCGCGAGAAGATCCGCCGGCCCTCGGGCGAATGCGCGAGGCCCAGTCGGACGATCTCGTTCGCCGGCACCTTGGTGAGGTCTCGGTCGCCCATCCGGACGGTGCCCTTCCGCGGGCGCAGCACGCCGGCGATCGTGCGCAGCGTGGTCGTCTTCCCGGCGCCGTTGCTGCCGATGAGCGTGACGATCTCGCCCTTCTCCACCGTGAGCGAGATCCCCTTGAGCGCCTGGATGTTGCCGTAATAGGTGTGGACCCCCTGGACCTCGAGGATGGGCATCAAGCGACCTTCGCTTTGCCCAGATACGCCTCGATGACGCGCGGATCGCGCTGCACCTCTTCCGGTGCGCCCTCGGCGATCTTGGTCCCGTGGTCTAGCACGGTGACCCGCTGCGAGATACCCATGACGACCTTCATGTCGTGCTCGATGAGCAAGATCGTGATCTTCCGCTCGTCGCGCAGGCGCCGGATGAAGTGCGTCATCCGACCGGTCTCGTTCGGGTCCATGCCCGCGGTGGGCTCGTCGAGCAGCAATAGCTTCGGCTCCGTCGCGAGCGCGCGCGCCATCTCGAGCCTGCGCTGATCGCCGTACGGCAGGTTCTTGGCGGTCACGTCGTCGCGTCCCTCGAGGCCGACGTACTTCAGCAGCTCTCGACAGAGCTCGCGCGTCTCGCGTTCCTCGCGCCGCTCGCGCGGCAGCCGCAGGATCGCCTCGAACGGCGTCGCTTTCATGCGCGAGTGGTGACCGACCATGACGTTCTCGATCGCACTCATGTTGTGGAAGAGTCGGATGTTCTGGAAGGTGCGTGCGATGCCCAGCCGCGTGATCTGGTGCGGCGGCCGGCCGGAGATGTTCTGATCGCCGAACATGATCGAGCCGCTTGTCGGGCGGTACAGGCCGGCGATGACGTTGAAGAACGTGGTCTTTCCGGCTCCGTTCGGGCCGATGAGGCTGACGATCGAGCCCTCGGGGATCACGAAGTCGACGCCCGCGACGGCGACCAGTCCGCCGAACTGTTTGGTGACCGCGCGGGCCTCGAGGACGTTCATCTCTCCACATCCACGAGCTGCGCGCGTTCCTGCTCGACCGCTCCCTCGTCCTCTTCGGCGGCGTGCAGCTCGGCGCGCACGCGGGCGCTCGGAAAGAGGCCCTCGGGCCGGACGAGCATCATCGCGACCAGCGCGACGCCGAAGATGAGCTGGCGCGAGCGGCTGACATCCATGATGGCCAGATCCTGATTGCCGATGGCGCTGCCGAGGCCGTGGACGAAACCGTTGATCCAGTCGAAGAGGATGCGATCGACGAACCCGAGCATCAGTCCACCGGCGATGACACCGCCGATGTTGCCGAGGCCACCCAGGATGATCATGCAGAGCACGAAGATCGACACCGAGAAGTCGAATTGCTCCGGCGCGATGACCTGTAGGTAACTGGCCCAGATCGACCCGGCGAATCCCGAGAAGCTCGCGCCAAGAGCGAAGGCGAACAGCTTCGTGGTGACCAGGTTGACGCCCATCGATGCCGCGGCGACCTCGTCCTCCCGCATCGCGGCCCACGCGCGGCCGACCCGCGAGGTCCGCAGCCGGCCCGTGATGAGCACCGACAGCACGAGGACGACGACGATCAGGTAGTACCAGGGGATCGGGTCGACGGCGAACTGCAGGCCCGGGATCTCGGGGTAGCCGATCGGGTTCATCCCCTGGGTGCCCTTGGTGACCTCCGGTACGTTCTTGATCACCAGCGGCACGATCTCGCCGAACCCGAGCGTCACGATCGCGAGGTAGTCGCCGCGCAGACGCAGCGTGGGCGCGCCGAGCAGCACGCCGAAGATCGCGGCGACCGCGGCGCTGATGAACATCGCGAGGAAGAAGTTCACATGGTTCCCCTCGCGGACGAAGCCGATCGGACTCACCGTCGAGGTGAGGAAGGCCATCGTGTACGCCCCGATCGCGAAGAACGCGGCGTACCCCAGGTCGAGCAGCCCGGCGAATCCGACCACGACGTTCAGGCCGAGGGCGAGAACGATGAACAGGGTGATGGGGATGGCCTTCGCTTCCCATCCAAGCCCGAGCAGGCTGTTGATGATCGGGAACAGCAGCGCCGCGCCGATGCCGAGGATCGTCCCCAGCATTTTTTGCTGGCGCGCTCTGCCGGTCGCGGTGTACCACCAGCCGAGCGTCGAGCGCGCTCGCGTCGGGGGTCTGGCCGCAGGGGGCTTGGAGCTCATGCCTTTTCGCCAGTCTCCTGACCGAGAAGGCCGGTCGGCTTGAACACCAGAATGATCACCAGGAGGGAGAAGACGCCGACGTTCTCCCACTGGCCGCCGGCATACGTGACGGTGAGCGCTGACAGCAGGCCGAGGACGAATCCGCCGAGCGCCGCGCCGTTCACGTTCCCGATGCCACCGAGGACCGCTGCGGTGAAGGCTTTCAGGCCCGCGGTGAAGCCGAGCGTGAACACCGTGTTGTTGTTGTAGAGGCCGTACATCAGGGACGCCGCGCCGGCGAGGATCCCGCCGAGCAGGAACGTGAACGCGATGACGCGGTTCACGTCGATGCCCATCTGCTGCGCCATCTCGCTGTCCTGGGCCACGGCGCGCATCGCCTTACCCATCCGCGTGCTGCGGATGACCCACGCCAGTCCCAGCATCAGCGGTATCGCCAGCGCCAGGACGAAGAAGTCCTTGAACGTGAAGCGGACCAACGACGTGAAGCCAAAGAGTTGGCTGATGACGTCGTACTGGGGGAGCAGATCGGGGAAGCGGCGGGGAGTCGGGCCCTGCCAGAAGAGTCCGATGTTCACGAAGACGAACGACACACCGATCGCGGAGATGAGCGGTGCGAGGCGCGGCGCTCGACGGAGCGGGCGATATGCGATCCGCTCCGCGAGGACGTTGAGGATCCCGCAGAAGGCCATCGCTGCGAGCATCGCGAGCAGGAGCGCGAGCCACGGCGTCCCGCTGATGCCGACCTCGGTGCTGAAGCCGAGAAGCGTCAGCGTGCTGAGACAGACGAACGTGCCGAGCATGAAGAGATCGCCGTGTGCGAAGTTGATCAGCTCGATGATCCCGTAGACCAGCGTGTAGCCAAGGGCGATGAGCGCGATGAACGCGCCATTCGTGATGCCGATCATCACCGCGGCCAGAAAGAGGTCTATCCCGATCCCTCCCTCACACGAAAACGGGGCGGGAGACCGGATCCCTCCGGCTTCCCGCCCCGATTCTGCACTACGGCTGTTGCTGGGCTACTTGGCTGCGAGCTCCTTGACGAACGCCCAGGCGCCGCTCTTGGCGGAGGAGCCTGAGAACTGCGTCAGGGTGGTGTCGCCGCCCGCGTCAAATGACCACTTCCCGAGCACGCCGTCGTAGTCCTTCGTCCCCATGACGTTGGTCTGGATCGTGGCTCGGTCGTCGGCCTTGTCGCCCGCCTTCGCGATCGCCGCGAGAACGACCTTCGCCGCCTCGTAGCCGTAGATCGCGTACGGGTTCGGGTTCTTGTTGTTGAACTTCGCGTCGTAGTTCTTCAGCCACTCGGCCGCCTTGCCGGTGTACTTCTCCGGGGGAACGCCACCGAAGGTGGAGTACGTCTCGGTCGCCGCCGGGCCGGCCTGCTTCAGGAACTCTGAGCAGTTGATGCCGTCCGGGCCCATGAACTTGACGGTCGGTGCGACGGCCCGCAGGTCCTTCAGGAGGACTGCCGGGTTGTTGTCGACGATGCCGCCGTAGTAGACGAGCTCGGCACCGCTGTCCTTGATCTTGTTGGCGAGCGCGCGGTAGTTGTCTGCCTTCTGCGCGCCCTCGTAGCCCGACTCGGTCAGGCCGAGCGCCTTCGCCTTCGCGCGGAAGACATCGGCGATGCCCTTTCCGTAGAGCTCGGTGTCGTGAACGATGTAGACCTTCTTCGCGCCGAGCTCCTGTGCCCAGGTCGCGCCCACGGCGCCCTGGATGTCGTCGGCGGGAACGACGCGCGCGTAGTTGCGCTTGCCGTTCGGGTAGTACTTGCCCGGCTCGTCCTTCTCGGCGCCCTTCTCAGGGCCCTTCGTCAGACCCGGGTAGGTGTTGGCCGGCGAGACCATGACCATACCGGCCTGGTTGAGCAGCGGGATCGAGACCTTCGCCGCGCCAGAGTTGTAGGTCCCGATGTAGGCCACGACCTGCTTGTCGTTGATGGCCTTGCGGGCGTTCTCCGCCTCCTGCGCCGCGTCCCATGAACCCTTGGCCGCCGTGGCGTCGTCAAGTGCGTCGTACAGGACCGTCACGTTCGGGATCTTGGTCTCGTCGATCGCCATCTTGATCGAGTTCACGATCTCGACCGTCTGCGTGCGCGACGCCCCCGTCATGGGCAAGCTCGAGATGATCTTGACCGTCTTGGCCGTCGACGCACCTGTGGTGCCGCCCGTACCGGCACCGCCACACGCGCCCATGACGAGCGCGAGAGCGGTGATGGCCGCGGCGGCGGATGTCCAACGTCTCTGCATGCGAACCCTCCCTAGCGGTCTAATCGGATATGGCCTCGACCCTGGCGGGCCGCCTCCCTGCGCCGACAGCCGCGTGATCGGGCAAGTCTGCGGGCGGGGGCCTTGGGCGTCAACGAAGACAAAAGACCGCCCTTGCTAGGCTCGGTAGGTGCCGCGCCGCCGTGCTACTGCGCTCATCGCGCTCCTGTTCATCGGAGTGGCATGCGCCGCGCCGACCCCGCAGACCTCGCGACCGACTCCCACCTCGACGACGCCACCGGACCGGGCTCCCGCGGGCCTTCCCGCGGGGAAAGTCCTCTTCAGTAAGGGCGGGATCGACCTCTGGACCGCCGCTCCCGACGGGACCGGCCGGATCGCCGTCACTGCCGACGGTGGAGCAAGTGGTGGATACCTCGGTGCTCGATGGTCGCCCGACGGCACGCTCATCGCCGCCGAGCGCGCCGTGCCAGGAGAGGGCGGGTCGTCGCTGTTCCTTATCCGCACCGGCGGCATACCGCTGCGGCTCACGAAGCCCGACACCTTCCTCGACGGTTACGCGTGGTCGCCCGATGGGCGGTACCTCACATATGGAGAGGTGATCTCGGGCGGCACGGCCGCTGCCGGCGGATCGCTGGCGGGTGCCGTCGGTGACGTGCACCTCTATGACGTGGCGACGGCGACCGACATGATCGTGGGACCGGGGACGCATCCGGCCTTCACACCGGACGGCACGCACCTTGGATATGCACACGTCACCGGCGCGATCGCGCTCGCCGATCTCCGCGTGCTCGGGTCGGGCAGACCAAAGGAGTTCCCGACGCAGATGCTCGTGACGCTCACCGAGCTCACGCGCTACTCGACGAACATCGCGCCGAAGGGGATGGGGCTCATCGGTGGCCCGCAGTTCTCCGCGGACGGGAAGCTCATGGCCTACGCCGCGATCGAGAAGGGTCCGATCCTCGATGCGGAGCAGATCGTGTACACGCAGGAGCCGGTCGCGGGCGCGCCGCCAAAGCTGTGGGTCATCGGGAAGACCGGTGCGATCCATCACGTGGCTGACCTTCGGTGGTCCCCGACGGCACCGGTGCTCGCGTACTCGATCATCAACGCGCAGCCCCATCACCACTGGCTCAGCGTGATCGATCCCGGTAGCGGGCAGCGACGCGAGCTGTATGACTCGTCGAAGCACTTCCTCGACTACACATGGTCGCCGGACGGGGCGGTCATCCTCGTCCAGGTCGATGACGGTGATGAATGGCTGTACTTCCGCGCCGACCGCGCCGGTCCGATCGGCCGGGTGACGCCCGGCGGTTGGCGACCCGACTGGTGCCGCTGTGCCCCGCGCGCGTAAGGCCGTGCCTCGCGCGCGCAAGGAAGATCCCCTCGAGCGACGCGGCCGCGCGCGGAAGGTCCTGACGCGTCTCGCCAAGGCCAATCCGGACTGGGGACCGACGCTCCTCTTTACCAGCCCGTTCGAGCTCCTCGTGGCGACGATCCTCGCCGCGCAGGCGCAGGACGCCCACATCAACCAGGTGACGCGCTCCCTGTTCGCGAAGTACCGCGTCCCCGCCGACTACCTGAGGGTCCCCGTCGAGGAGCTCGAGCGCGACCTCCACGCCACCGGCTTCTTCCGGATGAAGACGAAGGCGGTCCGCGGCGTCTCCGAGCAACTGCTCGCTGAGTTCGGCGGCGAGGTCCCGGGCGACATGGATTCGCTCGTACGCCTCCGCGGCGTCGGTCGCAAGACCGCATCGATCGTGCTCGGGAACGCTTTTGGGGTGCCGGCGGTCGCCGTCGACCGCCACGTCGAGCGTGTCGCCACCCGTCTCGGCTTCACCCGGAAGGGACCCGACGGTATCGAGCAGGAGCTGCGGTCGCTCTACCCGAAGAAGGACTGGGTCAAGGCGACGTGGAACTTCGTGCTGCACGGTCGCCGCATCTGCACTCCGACGCCGAAGTGTCCGATCTGTCCGATCATCGAGCTCTGCCCCTACCCGAAGAAGACCAAAGCCGCGAGCACCACGCGCCGAACGTCGCCGCCGCGATGAGTAGCGCGTCAGAAGCGATGACCGTGACCGTGTCGGAGAGCGCGTCGCCCGAGTAGCCACTCCCCGGCACGATGCCCAGCGCCTCGCAGAGCACGAAGCCCGCGCCGACCAGCGCCCCGTGGTACGCGCGTGCCTCTGGGGCCACTATTCCGGCCAAAAAGCCCGAAATGAAGAGACCGAAAAAGGAAGCGAGTGCAGCCGGGATCGGGGGCAGCACGGCGGCGGTGAGGAGGGTGATCGCGAGCGCGAGCGCGACACCCGCGAGGATCGCGGGCCAACGGAGGCGGGGCATCGCGCGCTTCGAGTCGATCACGCGAATGTAGTGCGCGTCCGTCCTAAAAAGAAACCGATCCGCGAGGCCTACGCGGATCGGTGGGTTCGCGAAAGGTGCCAGATCGGAATTAACAAGTGCGACGATCGCTCGTCGCTCTCAAAACTTACTTCTTCTTCGCTTTCTTGGACTTCTTTGCAGCCTTCTTCTTTGCCGGCATTAGTGAATCACCTCCTCTTGGCCACGCATTGTTCGTTATATAGACACATTCACGTCGCAAATGTCAACACATGAGGGGTCTCAGGTCGCGCGCCGTCCTCGCTAGGTCGTCGGAGGATCGACGCCTCGGAGCTTCAGGATGACGCGCTCGCGGAGCAGCGTCGGGGCCTTCTCGGAGGTGCAGCAGTCGCGAAGACGGTCGAGGAAGCGCGCCTCGAGGCCCAACTCGTCGCCGCAGTCGTCGCATCCGGAGACGTGCGAGCGGACCGCGGCGAGCTCCTTTTCATCGAGCTCCAGGTCGAGGAAGGCGTAGAGGCGCTCCACGCAGTCGTTGCAGTCCACCGTCCCCTCCTAACTCTTCTGTGGCGTTCGCACGGCGGCGATGCCGCGCTCACGCGCCAGGTCATAGAGCCGCTTCTGGAGGAACTTGCGCCCTCGGTGGAGGCGCGACATCACGGTCCCGATCGGGATCCCGAGCATCTCGGCGATCTCTTTATAGGAGAAGCCCTCGACGTCGAGGAGCACGGTCGTCCGGAATTTCTCAGGCAGCTCCTCGAGAGCGTCGGTCACTTCGGTATCGACAACGCTGTTGAGGAGTTCCGCCTCCGGATCGGGCGAGGTGGAGGCCGCACGGTCGTCGGCCATGCGGCGATAGAGGGAGAACTCGTCGATGCCTTCGAGGTCGGTGACCTCCGGCTGCGCCGTCTTGCGACGGTAGGTGTTGATGAAGGTGTTCGTAAGGATCCTGAACAGCCAGGCCTTCATGTTCGTGCCGAGCGTGAACTGGTCCCGGAACCTGAACGCTCGGATGTAGGTCTCCTGCACGAGGTCCTCCGCATCGGCCTCTGACCGCGTCATACGCAGCGCGGTCCGGTATAACGCGTCCAGGTGACGGAGCGCCTCGGCTTCGAACTCGTCGCTGGCCACCTGCCCACTCTATCGAACGCCGGCGCCGGTCCGAAGCATTCCCGGTCCGGTCAACTCGGGCGCACTGCTACCCCTTGACGGAGCCGGCGAGGATCCCGCGAACGAAATACCGCTGCAGGGAGAGGAAGACGACCAGCGGCAGCGCGGTGGAGATGAACGCCGCCGCGGTCAGGCGCTGCCAGTCCTGTCCGAGCGAGTTCAC
>Ga0114129_10009421_pt1 | contig 13921 bp, 11 predicted proteins | sample RhiMetdeltSRZDD1_FD_80071 | JGI IMG/M metagenome (GOLD analysis project Ga0114129, IMG submission 80071) | Populus rhizosphere microbial communities from Tennessee, USA - Rhizosphere MetaG P. deltoides SRZDD1 (version 2) (version 2) | ecosystem: Host-associated > Plants > Roots > Rhizosphere >...
GGCCTCAAACCGACTCGGCTCGTCGCGCAGTCAGAGGACGTGATCGTCGACCGCCGCGGCTACATCTACGTGAGCGACAAGAATCATGGCATTCACGTTTTGCAGCTGAAAAAAATCTGGCCCTATCAGATCCGCTAGCGAGCTCAATCACGTGTCATTCTGAGCCCAAGGCGAAGAATCTCGGCGGAGATCCTTCGCCGTCGCTCAGGATGACAACCGCGGAATCCCCCATTCTCTTAGGATGACTAGTGCGGGGCGTGAGACTGCGCAGCTACGTTCCGAAGCAAAAACCGCAGCGGCTCCGTGAACGGCGCGCACGACAATTCGAATTGTTCTAATAGGAGAACAGTTCGCTTTTATGGCTTCATCGATTCGGGAAAATATTTCGATGGCGACCAGACGTTGGCGGTGAAGTTGCGGCAGCCGAGGATGCGCAGCTCACGCATGATGCGGATATAGTCCTGCGAATCAATGAAGTCGCGCCAGTTGTCCAGAGTTTCGAAGTCGATGGTGATTGCGACTTGAGGGGTCACCTCGAGAGGATTTCGGTAGTTGCGGATTTCGATGACGCCGGTGTGCGCCAGGGTGGCCGGTAGCCAGTCATTTTTTGCTTTGTTGGCGTATACGGTTAGATTCGCTTTTTGATCCGGCAGGTCCCACTGAATCACGAAGTGGACCATTATTGTATCCCCCTTACCAAGCCTCCGTCGATTTGAATGGTAGTGCCCGTGATGTAACTCGCCCGCTCGGAGCCGAGAAAAACGATGACATCGGCGGTCTCTTCCGCCGTGCCGTAACGGCCGAGCGGCACTTCCGCGGCCATTTCTTTGTTGATTTCTTCGACCGGCCGTCCGACTCGATCGGCGCGCGCTTTGTTTAACTTCTGCGCCCGTTCGGTATCGATACGGCCCGGACAAATGTTGTTAATGAGAATGTTGTCCCGCGCCAGTTCACGCGACAGCGTTTTGGCCAGGCCGATTACGGCGCTGCGCACTGCATTCGACAGAACGAGTCCCGTGATCGGCTCCTTGACCGAATAGGAAGTAATATTGATGACCCGCCCGCCGCCGACCTTGCGCATATGCGGCACCGCTTCGCGCGTCATGCGCATCGTGCTCATGAAGCTCAAATTATAGGCGTTACTCCAATCTTCGTCTGTAAACTTCATAAAGTCACCCGGCGGTGGGCCGCCGGCATTGTTGACGATGATATCGACGCGGCCGAAATGTTCGGCGCTCTTGTTGACAAATTTTTGGATATCGTCGGGCTTGGCCATGTCAGCGACCACCGCCAACACTTCTCCGCCGGTTTGTTGGCGTATCATTTCAGCAGCTTCGTTGAGCGCCGGCTCGCCGCGCGCGCAAATTGCGACCTTCGCGCCTTCGCGCGCGAAACCTAACGCCGTCGCTCGCCCCATGCCCTGGCTGGCGCCGGCCACCAGCGCGACTTTTCCTTTCAATCCTAAATCCATCTTTAGCTTCCCTCGTCGAAGATCGAGGATTGAGGATGAACGACAGCGATCTTCAATCCTCTATTCTCAATTTTCGGTTTTACTTCTGCATCCAGTAAATATTTTCGCGAAATTGGGGTTGAAGGCGTTTGATGTAAAGACAGAGCATGCCGTGCACGCCGAGCTGGCGCAGCTTGCGCGGATCGCCGGCGCGCAGCGCGTTTTTCTCATCGGCCGTGAGATCGTATTCGCTCATTACAGTTTCAAAGTCTTTCAGCGATCGCTGATAAATCGACTCGTTCATTTTCAAATCGAAGAGTAATCGGCTCAGATGATAGCAGCTCACAGTGGCCTCCAATTTTAAGTCTCAGATCCTAGGAATTAACTCCTAGCCGCGTTAATTCACGTGTGAGGAGAAAGCATCATGCACCGCAGATCGAAGAGTAAGCCTCACCACATCATTCAAGGTTCCGGGTTAAAGTGCGCACCTCGCGCATCTTTTGCTCAGGACAAGCTTTGAAATTGAACTTTGAAACCTCGATCGGTACAGACCGAGAGAGGCTTGCTCCTCGGTCGTGTACGGCCTGAATAGTGCGGGCTAACCCCACGGTAACTCGGGATTGTCATTGACATCGATTGAACGCGAGAGTCAAAACTAATCCAATTTCCAGCTGACAAACCCCCAACCCGTAGCGACGAAATCCGGCATGTAAGCCGTATAGGTGGCCCTGGCGTCGCCGATCGCCCCGATTACGACCATCCAATTGAGAAACTCCGTGTCCCCCGCCTGCAAGAGATCTTGCACGGAATAATCAACCAGACTTCTTCCTTTCCCATCGCGCATCATTTCGAGAAGCTTGTGATCAAAAGTCTCGTCGATTTCACCAATGCGCGGCGAACCCGGAAAGTGCGACAATCCGCCGGTGGCGAGGATCGCAACACGCTCTATTGAATCGGCTGCGACGGCGCGAATCAGCTCGCCGACTTGATAGCAGCGCCGCGGTGACGGTGCCGGATCGACCCATGTATTCACGTAAATTGGCAGAATGGGAATCCTTGGCTCGGGCAAGAGAAAATAGAGCGGCACGTTTTGTGTGTGCTGCAGCTCGACATGCTCGCCGTAGGAAAAATCAATTCCGCGCTCCATACCTGCGCGGACGATTTGTTTGCCGAGCTCCTTGTGATTCCGATAGTGAAAGTTGTGCCGGGTAAATTGACCCTTCACCTCATCTGCGACGGTGACAAAGAAGGTGGGAATATTGTTCCAGAAAAAATTAACGAATTGGTCATTGGCGACGACAATTAAAACATCCGGTTTGGCTCGCTCCAGATCATCGCGTAGCACAGCGAATGCTGTTTCGGCATCCCGACGAAGTTTTTTTTGTTGCTCAAGCGTGGGACGGGTTGTAGAGCCCTGCGGCGCCATACTGTAGTGAAGATCCATGAAATCTTCCCACTCGCGGCCGGGCTCAAGGAGAATATTCGGCGCGTGACTCGCTGCCAGAGCGGAAACCAAGGGCATGACTCAGACTCCTCCCTGAATTGTCAGGAATCCTATTACCCGCCTATGAAAAATGCAAATAAAGGGTTTTCCCGAGGAGTTATATCTGCCTGTGGGGGAGTCGGCGTGAATTTTCGGGTCAAATCTGAGATGAAATAGAACAACTAGGAGGGACGTCAGCCCAGTTACTAAAGCATGCGGTACCCGCGGACTGCCCAATATATCAGCACCCCGATGATGACAACCGAAATCACCGGATGGTTCAACGTCCACTGGAGCCCCGGCTCGAAAAGATTGCGCATTATGTACTCTATCGCCCTATCCATCCTCGACCCTTTCCCATGCTTTATACCAGAAGGGAGCTCCACGGAAAAGAGTTTTTCATTTTACCTGCGTGAGTAGGCGAGTTGCTCGGCGCCAAGCACCCGGCGGCAATCAAAGTAGCGATTTGGCATTTTTCCGTACAAACTTGCTCGTCGCTGGACAAACCTGGCCTAAATTCCAGGCTTTGAGGAATTTTTCCCCCGCCGGAACTACCTGAAAAATTAGGTTTCTTTGTTCCTTGGGAACACTAGGGCGCGTGGCACCACGGTTGCTCTCTTCTTGGTGCATCCATCCATTCAAGGAGCAAAAAGATGAAGCTGTTACTCGCCACCATGTTCAGGAAAATGCCCGTGAGAAAAACCCAGCAGCGAGCCACGATTTGCAAGCGCTGCGGCGCACGAATCTATTCGCTGAGTTTTTTGAAAGCTCACCTCGAGGCGCACGACAAAAAAACTCATTAGGGGGGAGCTGAACAATGAATATTTCAGTGATTCCCTGGCACATATTCCTCGACGCGCTGAAAAAACAGCAACCTGGCACGCTCGAACTTTGGCTGCGGCGATGGCTGTTTACTAACGAAGGCGTCATTGTCGCCGAGAAGATGCTCAACGCCAATTAATTGATCGAGTTGCCAGGCAAATTCAGACGCGCATGAAACTGCTTCAGCGCAATTCTCCAAAGCAAAACTCATTGCTTCCCGAGCGATGCAACCATCCGCTCGCCGGTGCTGTCGATCCAACGGACCGTGAGCTCCGCGAGCTTGAAGCGATGCTCGCCAAATGCCCGAACTGTAGCCAGTGGATGCCGGGCGATGGACCGATCATGGCGGTGCTGTCGAACGACGAGAACACCACTCCAAAGAGCTCGCTTGATGTGTATGCCAATCTCACCCCATCGGTCCAAAGCACAGCGGCCGCATCCGTTGTCCTGTTTCCGAAATCCTCTAAATGATTCGGGCGTCATTCCGAGCAACGCCAGCGAAGGCCGGGGCGACCTCGGAATTCCGGTCTAAGGCAGTTTGAAATCTGCGCCGACCGGATGCCGCTTCCAATTTCCTGACCGGGTCGAAGGGCTGGCACGACGATAAAAAAGCGGATGATTTTCTTATTCTGACTTAAAACAAACGTGCAGGTTTTAGTTGGATTCTTGGGCAAGTTACGTTCGGTCAGTCGGTGGGAGCGCCTTTAGTGACTGAACTCCTGTTCTCCGCTTGCAGGATTTCGTAGAAGCGCTCTTGGAATCGCAAAGTGGGCATGTCCTTGTTTCGACGTCGTCCGTAATTTCCATTCGGCTCCATCCACCACCCCTTTACCGTGTCAGCGAGTTGAAGCTCCAGAATATTCTTCAACTTTTTCTGTATTTGGGGCTTCAAGACGGGGAAAGCAATTTCTATGCGACGATTGAAATTTCGCGGCATCCAGTCTGCCGATGCGAGCCAAAAAGTGGGATCTCCGCTGTTGTGAAAATAGAAGATTCGCGCGTGTTCAAGGTATCGATCGACGATCGAAACGACACGAATCCGCTCGGACACTCCGTTGAGACCGGGCCGCAAGCTGCACATTCCGCGAATGATAAGATCGATCTGTACACCAGCCTGGCTGGCGAGGTAGAGCTGTTCGATAACTGCAGCATCGATGAGACTATTTACCTTTGCAATAATGCGGGCGGCGTGTCCGGCACGCGCGTGGTCGGCCTCTTTGCGAATTAGACCGATAAAATGCTCCCGCAGGCTCATCGGTGCCAAGACCAAGTGATGAAATGTTTGTGGCCGAGTGTAGCCGGTCAGAAGGTTAAACAGCTCGGTCAGATCCTCACCGAAACTTTCTCGCGACGTAAATAGCCCAATGTCGCTATATATTGTACTAGTGCGAACATTGTAGTTGCCGGTCGACAGATGACAGTAACGCCGAATCCCGTCGGCTTCCTGTCGCACTACCAGGCATACCTTGCAGTGGGTCTTGTAACCGACCAATCCGTAAACCACGTGAGCGCCCACCTCCTCCAGCGCCCGAGCCCATGTAATATTCGCCTCCTCGTCGAACCGGGCCTGAAGCTCTACCAGGACTGATACTTCTTTGCCGGCTTCAGCTGCCCGCGCAAGCGCCTGGGCGATGGGTGAATTCGGACTCGTCCGATAGAGAGTCATTTTGATCGCCAGGACTTTAGGATCTTTGGCCGCTTCTTCGACGAAACGCGTGACCGGATCGAATGCCTGGTAGGGATGAAATACCATGGTGTCCCCGTTCCGGATGGCATTCCAAATATCAGGTGCTCGATCGAACGATGGAACCGACAGTGGCACCTGAGTGCGGTCCTTGAGCCGGGGAATGTTGACCGCGCCATAAAGCTGAAATAGATCAGTGAAGGCGGTGAAGCCCTTGCCCGGATACAGATCCTCTCCGCTCAACTCGAGCTCCTCCACCAGCTGCGTCAACAATTCCTTGGGAAGGTCTGGATCATATTGAAGACGAACGGCGTCACCCATCCGGCGTTCCCGGATTCCTTGCTCAATGGTCATCAACAGATCCTCATCGCGTCGTCGCACCAGACCGAATTCGGCGTCTCTGGTAACGCGAACGGCTTGCGTAGACAAGATCTCGAAGCCATGATAGAGGCGCGGCAAATAGTGATCGAGCACATCTTCCAGCAACATGAACGCGTATTGCCCTTCCTTGGTTGGAAGCTGAATAAACCTCGGGACGACTTGAGCAGGAATATGAACGATGGAGAGCTCGGTGTGCGGCAAGGGTGAAGCGATCTTAGCCCGAAGCGATACGATCAAACAAAGTGAACGATTCGCCAGATACGGAAATGGATGGCCCGGGTCGATGGCCAAGGGAGTCACGATCGGATAAAGTGTCTTGCGAAAAAACTCTTCCAAAAATCGCTCTTGCTCCCCGCCCATTTCCTCCGGCTGAAGCAGATGAATGCCTTCGGCTGTAAGTAGCGGCAAAACCGTCTCGAGAAAACAGAGATGCTGCTCCTCTGCCAGTTCATGAACTCTTCGGGAGATCGCCGTTAACACCGCCGTCACTGAGTCCACGTTAGAATCGACGGTTTGCTCACGGTTATTGACCTGGCGCTTCAGACCAGCCACCCGGACCATGAAAAATTCATCGAGGTTGGAACTGAAGATCGCGAGAAATTTTACCCGCTCGAGAAGCGGGACCGTGAGGTCTTTGGCCTCTTCCAGGACGCGGCGATTGAAGTCGAGCCATGAAAGATCGCGGTTGATCAGCAAGCTCTGGTCGTTGCTCGTCACTAAGAACTAGTCTAACTCATTCTCGCGGTCGAGCAATCGACTCGATCAAATTTGGCGTGGGTATTACCGGCTTAGGGCATCAGGTCCAGGGCATTCGAAAGGTCTGAGTAGATACAGGGTGAGTCCTAAGAGAAGGGATAAACACGGTGATTGATAACCAGCCGCTCCAAATACGATAGCGAACTTCAGAGCGAAACATCTAACAATCCGCTTTAGCACAGTTACGTTCACCACGCTCTAAAATAGCCCCCACCCTTCGCCCGCCGGATAGAGCATATCGTGTGGGCCACACTCATAACGAACCAGCGGCAGTTGCAAGAGCGATCTGTCTTCTGGTCGTTCTCTCAATTTTCGCGCCAGCTCTTTTTCCCAATTACCCTGCTTCCGAAAACGCCAAAATTCACACTCGAAGCCGTGCCGATAGAACTCTATGAACTCCCACCCAGGTTCCTTGTTTGAAGATGACGGGTTTTTCACACTCGAGTGAGGAGTTAGAACCTTATCATGAAGGGCAAACCCATTAACCCGCGTTCCCTCTTTGTTATGATTAGCGCGAAAGATTGTCACTGCCTGATCGAGAATCGCCAATGATAGGCCACCGACAAACAAGAACGTAAGGATCCATCTGAGAATAACGAGGATACGGTGTCGAGTCAGGGCCATGTTAGAATTCACCGAATGTCAAAGTGGCGCGGGCAAACAACGGACGCCATGCTAATGTTTGTCAAAAATAGGTCCGTTCGTAGCCCCTATGCTTGGCCGCTATTCTAACATGTCGACTCACTCGCAGGCGAGGCTCTCGTCTATAACAAGGGGGAACTGGGTGATTTGACAGCTCCAATGTCTCAGCTTTACGTCGTCAAGTTGCCTTAGAGTTCGTGTAACCCCCACTTTTCACTCTGGAATAAACCCCAATGCATGAAATGGTCTCGATGGATTAGACGCGGATTGATGGTCCTAACATTGCCCGGGATTGGTCTTCTGGAGAGATATTATTTGCCGCCCTACGGTATAGAATGGATGCTTGCTGCAATGGGGGTAACAGCTTTTCTAGGAGGCTACTGGATGCGCACAAATTGGGAGTGATTCAGAGGTAGCGGACCATCAACTAACCCCTTTGGCATCCTGCCGCAACCTACAGCCTTTTGGTTTGAGAAAGTTATCGGAGTCGAGACTCTGCAGGAGATCATCAACGGGATGGGCGGAGGTGCTGGGCCAGCCGACAAATTCCCAGCCAGGATGAAAACGGGTTTCAGTTGTGCCATCCTGATCGTATGCCAACCAAAGTAAAGAGGAAAACGAGAAGGCCGAGACAAATGAGCACCGACTGGAGTATAGGCCAGCCGCTAGCCTTCCCGCCAAAAAGACCTACGGTCATCAGTCGCCTAGCGCGAGTAGCCGCAAAGGAAGCCATAAGGGGGCCTTTCAAACTCAAACAACAAAAGCGCAAGAAAAAATAGCCGCCTACTTGCGATCACCCCACAATTCCACAGCGCGAAGATAATCCTAAGTCGATGTTCATTGCGCCGTAGGATTGATCATCCGTTTGATAAGCCACCCTCTCTTCCGCGGTCTTCTGAAAAAACTCTGTGTGATGCTGCCTTCTTGATGTCGTTTGCTTTCCTGCGGTACCTTCCCCCTCCGAGACCGAAATTCGGGGTAAGTTCGACGGAAGACGCAACTCCCGCCATAAGATGTTGATCAAAGTTTCTTTAAACCAACTGCAATCCTCACGTGGGATAAAATCTCCAATTTGCCAAAGTGCAGCGACCTGTCAAATTCTGACAACCGGAAGGGGATTCAAAAGCCGAACCTGCAGTAACTATTGCGCCAATAGGAGAATATTAGACACGGCACGCCTTTAGCTACCTAGGTACTAAGGAGACGAAAAATTTTCCTAAGGACGGAGCAGGTAAAATGGAGCCGATCCAAGACACGGACATTCGACCCCTGTGGTCGGTGAGTTACCCTAAGCGCAAGGAGCGCGCGACCTTTCACGCGCTCTGCCTAATTGTTTCCGATATTATAAAGAGCCGGGCAGAGTCAATTAGTCCGGACGGTAATTTCCGCGAGAAGCTCCACCGGGCGTTGAATGTGTTGGGCGTTCAGGAAGAAGAGTTTTACCAATTTCTAAAAGAATCAGATGAGATCTGCCGCTGAGACGTTATGCCGCTGCACGCGCTGGCGAGAGCGGCTGATTCGATACGGCCTAAGCCGGCGCGAAAGCGCCCTCAGAAGTTGCAGGGACCATGATCATAAAGGAATCTTTTCCTCAAAACGCGGTTTACAAAGAATCGTACCCAATTTTTTGGCTGGCTGGTGGCGCGCCCTTTTTCCCATCATCCACCTATTCGGATTCAAAATACAATACAGGCTAGAATAGGAGACATCTATGAATCGTCCATTCTGTCCCGAATGTTCCACAGAGTATGTCAAACGTGTTCGCCGACAAACGATTGCGGAACGGCTTTTGAGCCTTCTTTACATTTATCCGTTCCACTGCCAACTCTGCGGGTGTCGGTTCAAAACTCAGCGTTGGGGAGTGAGATACGTTCGTATTGATGAAGACGCTCGAGATTATGAACGGCTGCCGACAGACTTTCCTTTCACGTTGGTCCAGAACGAAGTCACCGTCAAAGGACGTGTTTCCGAGATTTCCATGAGGGGCTGCACTCTACAAACGGAGACGCCCATGCAACTGAGACAAGTTATCGATCTCAAGCTGCACATTTCGAACGACCCGATCATGATTGACTCGCTTGTTATTAGAAACACAAGTGCAAATCGCGCTGGTGTAGAGTTTTTGCGCTTAAGCCAGCCGGAAAGAACGCGACTCCAGTTTTTCATTGCCCAGGAACGAGGTCGTTTCGAGTTGGGCGGTGGCGAAATCAGGGAAAGGTCAACTGTAGGTGCATCAGCCAAAGAAGTTCGAGCTGTCATCAATCTAAAGACGGCCGAGCAGATTGGCCTCACAATTCCACCAAGTGTGCTGGCGGGGGCGGGCAAGGTGATCAAGTAAGCCCGCGACGCAATCGAAGAGAGGAAGTCAGTTTACCATATGAACGATGGACAACGATTTCCCCTGAAGTAGAATCCGGCCAAACAATAGCCGCATGTGAACGACAGTGAGAAGGAAGCCTACAATCGACACGCTTGGAGACACCGACGCCCGGGCCGCAGTTCTATTTCCTCTCCAACCGAACTTGTCCTTTTGCTTCTACCTATAAAGTTGGACCGTCGTGCTTGTGGATGTTTTCTAACCCGAAGACCTTTTCGGCAACGACCTATTTAGCCATAGCTCGTTGTGCCTCATGTAGGCACTTACTCAGACACGCCGCGACCTGCCGCACATGCGGTTCCCGGAGCATAGTTTCGTGATCGCCAGGAATGTCGTGAATTTCCAAACCGCCGCCAAACATTCCAGTCCACCCGCGGTCAGCATCGTCGTGCATACCTGCCGAACCTTCGTTTGAGCGTAATAAAACCGCCCTGCCCTGGTAACTCTGAGCCGCATAGTTTAGGAGAGCGAAATCATAAGCAATGGATATGTTTTTTGTTGTCAGTGAGACTGGTTGACCCGATAAAAACGAATGACGGAAAATTGGCCCAAAAATTTGTTCAAGTCGGTGCTTGGCAAAGCGCGATATTTGACATACGTAGGCTAACCGCTCTTCGGGTTTGTGTCGTTTTAGCGCCCTCCAATATGCCGGAAATTTTTGAAAGAGGGACAGACTTCGAGACCCGGGACCATATGTGTCAAGCAGCGCCAGTAGGCCGACTTTCTCACCTTGCGCGTCGAGCATCTGAGCCATTTCGAGTGCGACAGTACCTCCCGAAGAATGTCCTGCCATATAGTACGGGCCTTTCGGCTGAACACTGCGAATAGACTCAATGTAACTAGCTGCTATTTCTTTCAAGGTGGTCAGCCTTACTTGTTTTTCAAACATCGCCAGGAAAGAAAGTCCATAGACCGGCTGATCGAGGTCGAGAAAGGGGGATAAGGCCTGCCCCGCGCCCATAACAAAGAGAGGAGGCTTCGATCCCGCAGGTCTAATTTCAATCAGGCAGTTTCTCGGTGGACTCCATCCTCCTGCACGAATTACGTTCGCAAGTTTTTCGATGCTTGGAGCAGCAAGGATCGCAGTGATTGAAAGATCCACTCCTAAATGTTTTTTTATTTCAGCCGTTAGTCTAACCGTATTGAGTGAGTGACCGCCAAGTTCAAAGAAATTGTCCGTTACGGATACAGGGTTGACATTCATAACCGACTGCCAAATCTGCGCGAGTTGAAATTCGAGTCGATCCCGGGGCGCCAGAAAAGTCTTTCCCGACGAAGCGTCTGTCGGATCGGGCGGCGGGAGTGCCTGCCGGTTCACCTTGCCGCCCGGGCCGATAGGTAAGGCTTCAAGGAAAACAAACGTCGCAGGTACCATGTAATCCGGTAGCCTTCGCTCAAGAAAACTTCGCAGTTGGTTCCGATCGCAGGCCATATCCCGGAGCATAACCAAATATGCAACGAGCCTCGTATCTCCCGGCGCATACTCTTGTCCTACGACGACAGCCTGCCTCACCGCGGGATGTTCCATCAGAGTTGCTTCGATTTCTCCAGGTTCGATTCGATGGCCCCGGATCTTTAGCTGCTGGTCAATTCTCCCGAGGTATTCTATGTTGCCATCGGCAAGATAACGGGCTAGATCTCCGGTCTTAAATAATCTCTCTTGAGAATCCCCGCTGTATGGATCACGAACGAATATATCGCCAGTCAGCTCCGGGCGTTTTAAGTAGCCCCGTGCAACACCTTGCCCGCCTACATAAAGCTCGCCCGGTATCCCCACCGAAACAGGTTCCATTTTGCTGTCGAGAATATAGACCCGCGTATTGTTGACCGGTCGGCCGATCGAAATACGGCTGCAGTTCGATTCTACCTGGGCTATCGTGGACCACACCGTCGTTTCCGTGGGCCCGTAGAGATTCCAAACCGTATTTCCTCCTTTAAGCAAATCTTTCGCGAGATCTAGGGGCAACGATTCTCCACCAGATAGCACCTTAAATCGTTCAGACCCATTCCAACCCGCCTCCACCAGCATCCGCCATGTTGTGGGTGTCGCCTGCATCATTGTCGCGCATGAGGATTCCATCTGCTGCATGAGCCTCTTCCCATCCGCCACCACTTCTCGACTGGTGAGCACGACGCGTGCGCCGACGGTAAGAGGCAGAAAAATCTCAAGCGCCGCTATGTCGAAAGATACCGTGGTCACTGACAGCAAAACGTCCTTCTCAGTCATCCCGGGCGTTTTCCCCATGGAATAGAGGAAATTGACGAGAGATCGATGTTCGACCTCGACTCCCTTTGGTTTACCTGTCGATCCGGACGTATAGATGACGTAAGCTAGATTGCCTGGTTGTGCAAAGGGGTAATTTCCCGTGGATTCGGAACTCGCTGCGTTTGCCATGGTCTCTAAGCAGAGCGTGGACTGCCCGTTCCGCGGCAGATGTTTGAGGAGCTTCTCCTGAGTGAGCATAATCCCCAGCCCGCTATCCTCTATCATGAATGTAATCCGCTCTTGCGGATAAGCCGGGTCGATCGGCACGTAAGCTCCACCCGCTTTAAGTATTCCCAAGAGAGCGACGATGAGATCAATAGACCGCTCCATACATACGCCAACTGGAACTTCCGGTTTGACCCCCCTCGTTCGCAAACCGCAAGCAATTTGATTTGCGCGCTGATCTAACTCGTCGTAAGTGATCTTTTGATCGTCAAACACGACCGCAATGGAATCCGGCGTTTTCCGCGCTTGGTCCTCGAATAATTCATGGATACACTTCTGCGGAAAATCGTCATGGTTGTTGTTCCATTGGTAAAGTAGCTGAGTTTTCTCGTGATCAGACAATATAGAAATCGTGGCGACTGATTCGTCTGGATTCGCGGCCACAGCTTCGAGCAACCGGTGATAGTGCTGCAGCATACGCTTGATGGTCTCAGGCTCGTAGAGATCGATATTATAAGTCATGACGATCTTACGCGTTATTTCCGGATCTACCGTGACGCTGAGATCGAACTGAGAAGAGGATTGATCGATCTCGAAAGGCATCCAAGACAAACCGTCCAAATTGATATTCCCAAGAGACACGCTTTGAAAATTAAAGAGTACCTGGATGAGCGGCGAGCGGCTGGGGTCACGCTCGCAGTGAAGTTCCTTTACTACTGTCTCGAAAGGCAGATCTCCGTTATCAAATGCATCGAGCACGGCCCTTCGCACTCGCCTTAAAAGCTGCCGGAAAGAGGGATCGCCCGACAAGTCGGTGCGGACCACGAGGATGTTTATGAGCGTTCCAACCACACCTTCCCATTCAAGACGGTTTCGGTTCGCGATCGGAGTCCCAAGTGCAATATCGTGTTGACTCGAGTATCTGCAGAGCAGCGTCTGAAACGCGGCTAGAAAGAGCATGTACAAGCTCGCATTCTCCTGCGCGGCATGCCTGTTCAAACTCTCCAGCAACTCGGGCGAGAGATTGAGGGACTCTTGGCTACCTCGGAACATTTGGATTGACGGTCGTGGGTGATCAGTGGGCAGAGCCAACGGTTTCATGTCGGCGAGCTGCTTCTTCCAGTACGCGAGTTGAGCGTCCAAGCGCTCTCCGAGAAACCACTGATCCTGCCATATCGCAACATCCGCACATTGCGCCGGCAACCCAGCCATGGATAGCGGCGAGGATTTAGAAAAGCCGTTGTAGAGGGCGGTCAGCTCGCGCGCGATGATACCCAGCGACCATTGATCACAAATCATATGGTGCATATTAAGGAGTAACACGTGGTCTTCGTCGCTTAGCCGAATCAATAGCACGCGAATTAAAGGTCCGTTCTCAAGATCAAACGGGCGTCGCGCCTCTTCGCTCGAGATTCGTTTCGCTTCCTTTACACGAGCGTCTTCAGGAACGTTTCCAATGTTGATTTCGGTCATGTCTACTGTCGAGCTTGGGGAGATGATCTGAACAGGCTCGCCTCGCGAACTTCTGAAAGTCGTGCGGAGCGAGTCGTGCCGCTGGACCATTTCTTCCATGCTGCGAATCAATGCTTCTTTTTGGATCACGCCGCTAAAACGAATGGGCACCGTGATATTGTACGCCGCGCTCTGCGGCGCAAGCTGATGCATGTACCAGATGCGCGCCTGCGATTGCGACACGGGCGCCTCGCGCCTAGGGGTAGAAACTAAAACAGGGGCCAGATCAGCGTCGCGCTCCTTACCGTGTAACGCTTCGTCGACCTTCCGAGCGAACTCCGTTAGGGTCGGAGCTTCAAAGATCAACCGTAATGGAATTTCGACGCGCAAATCCTTACGTATGCGAGAGACGAGCTGGGCCGCGAGCAGAGAATGTCCGCCAA
>Ga0114129_10009422_pt1 | contig 13921 bp, 13 predicted proteins | sample RhiMetdeltSRZDD1_FD_80071 | JGI IMG/M metagenome (GOLD analysis project Ga0114129, IMG submission 80071) | Populus rhizosphere microbial communities from Tennessee, USA - Rhizosphere MetaG P. deltoides SRZDD1 (version 2) (version 2) | ecosystem: Host-associated > Plants > Roots > Rhizosphere >...
AAAAAGCTGTGCGCACAGCGGCGATTGAGCAGGCAACCAAATATGCGGCCGAAGTTCCATTGAAGGTAATGGAAACCGCGTCGAAATCTTATGAATTGCTGGCTGAAATGGCCGAAAAAGGAAATCCGGCCTCCGTCTCCGATGTCGGTGTCGGCGCGTTGGCGACTCGCGCGTGCATCGAAGGCGCGGGGCTGAACGTGAGAATTAATCTCGCGCAGTTGAAGGACGAAAAATTCAAGGCGGCACTTGCCGAGAAAGTCCGAAACGTCTGTGCAGATTCCGAAGCAAAGTTCAAAAAAGTCAGCCAGGCAGTCGAAAACAAGCTAAGCAAATCGTGAAGTCACTGGCTGTTCTTCACGCATCGCAATTGGTCACGGTCTCTGGCCCGAAGCGGCCGCGCCTGGGTTCGGACATGTCTGACCTCGGGATTGTTTGCGATGGTGGGATGCTAATTCGGGACGGCCGGATCGAGGTCCTCGGCCCGAGCAATGAGATCGCAAATGAGGCAGGCGATGCGGAAGTCGTCGACGCTCGCGGGAAAGTCGTTATTCCCGGATTCGTCGACGCGCACACGCATTTGGTTTTTGCCGGAACTCGGCTGGACGATTTCGAGGGTCGCGCCCGTGGTGACACTTACGAGCAGATCGCAAAGGCCGGAGGCGGGATCTGGTCGACCGTTGAAAAAACACGCGCCGCGAGTGAAGCCGACCTTCTTGTTGAGGCAAAAAAGCATGCAGACTGGTTCCTCCGCTGCGGAACGACAACGGTCGAGTCAAAATCGGGCTATGGCCTGACGCTCGAAGACGAACTGAAAATTCTGCGGGTCATGAGGCACCTCTCCAGGGAAACGCCCTTGGAAATTGTGCCGACGTTTCTCGGTGCACACGCGGTTCCGCGAAAGATGAACGCTGATGAGTACGTCGATCTGGTAGTTAACGAGATGTTGCCACAGGTGACTTCAGGCAATCTTGCTGAGTTTTGCGACGTGTTTTGCGAGCGTAATTATTTCAACGTCGAACAATCGAGGCGGATTCTCAGCGCGGCGAAAAAGTGTGGACTAAAACTGCGAATTCACGCCGATCAACTGAGTAGTTCGGGCGCGGCAAAACTTGCGGCGGAGCTGAACGCAACAACGGCTGATCACCTGGAAAAAACAGATGAGCAGGGGATCGTGGCGTTGAAGTCTGGGTGTGTACAACCAGTGCTGTTGCCCGGTAGCGTCTATGCGCTTGGATCGACGTGTTATCCCCGTGCACGAGAAATGATCGACGCCGGTCTCGCGGTTGTGATTGCGACCGATTTCAATCCCGGGTCATCACCGACTCCGAGCATGCCGACGATCTTATCGCTCGCGTGCACCCAAATGAAAGTGTCACCGGCTGAAGCTATCTCAGCGTCGACGATCAATCCGGCTTACTCGTTAGGCCGGGGCGATCAGATCGGCTCACTTGAGCCGGGAAAGCTCGCCAACTTTGCCATATTCGATTGTGAAGATTACCGGGAGCTGGCGTACTGGTTTGGGCTTCCGCTGACGCATGGCGTTTACATCAAGGGAAAGAAAGCCTACTGAACACGAAACACATGGAAGAAGAACTCTTAGAAGTGGAGAAGGGGTTTACGGACGCAATCGCCAGGAATGATCTGAAAGCGATCGAACGATTTGTCACCGATGACTGGATCATCATCAATGCTGATGGAGGAACCATCGACAGAGAGCGCTTTCTTGAGGTGATCAAGTCGGGCGCCCTAACACATAACATGATGGAGTCCGACGACATGCGGGTCCGTGTTTATGGCGATAGCGCCGTGGTGACCGCAGTCACTCGATCAAAAGGAAAATTCATGGGGCAGGACTTTAGCACGCACGAGCGGTCCACAGATGTATTTGTGAAATTGGATGGACGATGGCAGTGCGTCCTGACGCAACTCACTGGATTTACTAAGAAGTAAGTCTCGGCGGACAAAGACCACTGTTCCTTGATAAATTGCGGCGGTCGGTGTGCGCCGTTACAGTGAGTTCATGAAGGTTGAAGTCGAAAAGCAGCCGGGATCCGTCTCGATGCTGCAAATTGAACTACCTCCTGAGGAAGTATCCAAAGAATGGGATGCGATCGCCAATAGCTTCGCGCGTTTCGCCAAAATTCCGGGTTACCGGCCAGGCAAGGCGCCGCGCGCGGTCATCGAGAAAAGATTTCGCAAGGAGATTCAGGACGAATTAACGAAGAAGCTCGTGTCCAAGAGCTACCACGAAGCGATCGAGCAAGAACAGTTACGCGTTGCTTCGCTGGCCAATATCGAAGACGTCCAGCTCGGCGAGGACAAGTCCATGCGATTCCGTGCCACGGTTGTTACAGCGCCTGAATTTGAATTGCCCGAATACAAAAACATTTCAGTTCAATTGCCGGAGACGAACGTTTCCGAGCAGGAGGTCGATGCTGCACTTGAGCGCCTACGGGATCAGTCCGCGGATTTCGTCGATGTTCCCGAACGGGGACTGGAGATGGACGACTTCGCAGTCATCGACTTTGAGGGAACCAGCGATGGCAAGCCAATCAGTGAAATTGCGCCTCAGGTGAGCAAGAATCTTCACGGCGGTAAAAAATTCTGGTTGCGCCTGGCACCTGATAATTTCCTGCCGAAATTTTGCGAACAGATCGTCGGTCAGAAGCCAGACGAGACGCGGGAAGTAACTGTCGATTTCGCGACGGATTTTCCCGTCAAGGAACTGGCCGGAAAACAGGCAAATTACAACGTCACAGTGCGTGAGATTAAACAGAAGGTATTGCCGACTGTGGATGATGCGTTTGCGGCTAAATTGATTCCCGGGAAGACGCTTGCCGATCTGCGCAAGATCATTGAACACGACCTCGCGCATGAAAAGGAGCATGGACGCGAACGGGCGAAAGAAGGGCAGGTCGTGAAATATTTGCACGAACGGGTTCAGTTCGAGTTGCCGCCCGCGCTATTAAAAAATGAGACGCGTCGCATCTTGGCAGATCTCGTGCAACGAAACCGGGAACGCGGTGTTACTGATGAGATGTTAAAGGACAAGGAAAAAGAGCTTATCGAAAGCGCGGCAGGGCTTGCTGCGCACCGGTTGAAAACAAACTTCATTCTCCATCGGATTGCTGAGCGAGAAAACGTCAAAGTTTCTCGGGACGACATCAATGCACGGCTTCGAGAGGAAGCGGCGCGGTACAACGTTCCGGTGGAAAAAATGCGCAAGGAACTGCAGGAACAGGATGGTTTGGACGCGTTCGCAGAACAGATTCTACTGGGTAAGACTCTTGATTTCCTGAAGGCGAATGTTAGCATCGAGACAGCGCAAGAACCCGCTGTTAAATAAGAAAAATCATGAGTATATCGAACGAAAATCTTTCCCAGGTGCTGATTCCGATGGTCGTGGAGCAGACTGGCCGGGGTGAGCGCAGCTACGACATTTATTCGCGTCTGCTTAAGGATCGAATCGTCTTCATCGGAACGCCGATGGACGATCATATCGCGAACCTGGTCATTGCGCAGTTGCTCTTCTTGCAGATGGAAGACTCGAAAAAAGACATCAACATCTACATCAATTCGCCCGGAGGCTCAGTGACTGCCGGTCTTGCAGTTTACGATACGATGCAGTTTCTCACGTGCGATGTGACGACCTATTGTCTGGGAATGGCCGCCAGCATGGCTGCGGTTTTGCTCTGCGCCGGCACGAAGGGCAAACGTTTCGCGCTCCCAAATTCCGACATCATGATCCATCAGGTCTCCGGAGGCGCGCAGGGTGCAGCGAGCGACGTAGAACGCCAGGTCGATTACATGTTCAAGCTGAAAAAGCGTCTGATCAAAATCATCGCGCAGCACACCGGCAAATCGGAAGAACAAGTGCGGATCGATTCGGACCGCGATTATTATATGTCTGCCCAGGAAGCAAAGGCGTACGGTTTGGTGGACGAAGTGATTAAATCTCGCAAGGAGGTGAAACTGCTCGATGGCGCGATTCCTCCTTCCGGCGATCGGTCGATAGAGGTGGCTGAGACTGCTTTGCCGCGTAAAGTCGGAGGATAAGAGCTCTAAACTATGGCCCGCGCTTCCAACCTCACCATGTGCTCGTTTTGTGGCAAGAGCCATGCAGAGGTTCGCAAATTAATCGCCGGACCTGGCGTTTATATCTGCGACAGCTGTATAAACGTTTGCAAAAGCATCCTCGATAAAGAACTCAACGAAGATGCTCGCCGCCAGTCCTCCAATATCCGTGTACCCAAGCCGGCCGAAATCCGGCGGGCGCTCGATCAGTATGTCATTGGTCAGGACACCGCGAAGAAGACGTTATCCGTCGCCGTCCACAATCACTACAAGCGGGTATTGCAAGCTTCGCAGCCGGCTGATGCTTCGGCCGCGTTTCAGCCGGACCCGTTCGCTGATGTCGAGATCGAGAAGAGCAATATTTTGCTAATTGGGCCGACCGGCTCTGGCAAAACGCTGCTGGCCAAGACGCTCGCGCGGATTCTCGACGTACCATTTTGCATCGCTGATGCGACAACGCTGACCGAAGCAGGCTATGTTGGCGAAGACGTCGAAAACATTATTCTCCGACTCCTGCAAAACGCGGATTACGATGTGAAGCGAGCGGAGATCGGCATCGTTTATATCGACGAGATCGATAAGATCGGCCGCAAAACTGACAACGTGAGCATCACGCGCGATGTCTCCGGTGAAGGCGTGCAGCAGGCTCTGTTGAAAATTTTGGAAGGCAGCACGTGCAATGTTCCGCCACAGGGTGGACGCAAACATCCGCATCAAGAGTACATCCAGGTTAATACGGAGAAGATTCTTTTCATTTGCGGCGGCGCGTTTATCGGTCTCGACAAAATTATTCAAAAACGCATCGGCCAAAAAGTGATGGGGTTCGGTAGTCCCACACTGGAAGTTGAAGAGTCCTTGCGAAAGCAAGCCGTCCGCCATGTGGAACCGGAAGACCTGCTCGCTTTCGGAATGATTCCCGAATTCATCGGGCGATTGCCAGTCGTCAGCTCGCTGGATGCGCTGACCGAGGAAGAAATGGTCGCGATTCTGACCGAGACGAAGAACGCGATGGTGAAGCAGTACACGAAGCTTTTCTCGATGGAAGGCGTGCGCTTGTCAGTGACTAAGGATGCTTTGCGCGCGCTGGCGGCGCAGGCCGTTACAAAGGGAACCGGCGCGCGCGCTTTGCGTTCCATGCTCGAGCGGATCATGCTCGACATCATGTACGAAGTGCCGAGTCGCGAGGATATCGCCGAGGTGACGATCAATCGCGCGGTTGTAGAAGGCAAAAAGCTCCCCCTCATTCGCAAGAAGCAGGACAAGACGGCGGCGTAGGTCCGAAGGGTTTCGGGCGAGGTCAAAAGCTCAAAAGCGTTACAACGTTAAAAGCGGTTACCGCTTCCCTTGTAACATTGTAACTTTCTAACGGTTCACTTCCTCTCATGCGCGCTGCTCTTCTCAATACTGGCACGGAGCTTTTACTTGGAGACGTTCAGGACGCACATCTTGCGTTTATTGCGCGCGAGATTTTGCCCCTGGGTTTGCAGCTCGCAGAACGACGTACGGTTGGCGACAACGAGGCGATTCGGCACGCATTGGCTGATCTATTTCCGGGTTGTGAAATTCTTTTTGTGACCGGCGGTCTCGGTCCAACCGGCGACGACATAACACGCGAGATGGTTGCCGATTTGCTTGGCCTGCAGCTGCGTCAATCTTCGGAGTTGCTGGCTTTGCTCCGCCAAAGACTGCGGATACGCGGAATCAAATGGACGTCGGGTATTGCGCGACAGGCCGATGTTCACGTCGGCGCGGACGTCCTGCCGAATCAAAGTGGCAGCGCTCCCGGGCTCTATTTGCGCGCAAACATCAATCCGCAGATTCCGTCTCCGCATCTATTTCTGCTGCCGGGACCGCCGCGCGAACTTCAGCCAATGTTTCGGGAATTTGTGATGCCCATACTACAATCAATCGTCCCGGCTTCAGCCTTGATCGAGCGACGCCTCTATAAGATTGCCGATAAGGGCGAATCGCTGGTGGAGGAGGCGATCGGCGAGCGTGTTCTTGCAATACCCGGAATCGAGCTTGGATACTGCGCGCGTCCGGCCGAAGTCGACGTGCGCATTGTGGGAAAAGCAAAGGCCGTCGAACAGGCAGACGCAATTATCAGATCGACGCTTGGATCATCGATCTTTTCCATCGCGGACGAAACGCTGGAAGAAGTGATCGTAAAACTTTTGGTCGAGCGGAATCAAACGCTGGCAGTCGCAGAATCCTGCACCGGAGGTTTGCTTGCCAATCGCATCACGAACGTGCCTGGCGCATCGGCAATGTTTCTCGCAGGCTATGTTTGTTACGCGAACCAGGCCAAGATCGACATGTTAAATGTCGATCCGCAGTTGATCGAGATGCACGGCGCCGTAAGCGAGCAAGTTGCGCGAGCGCTGTCGGAGACTGCGCGTGCGCGTGCAGGGTCCGATTATGCTCTTGCTACGACTGGCGTTGCTGGGCCAGGCGGCGGCGGTCCTGAGAAGCCAGTTGGAACCGTTTATATCGCTCTCGCTGCGCCAGACGAAACAATCGTGAAGAAATTGTTTTTTCCAACTGACCGCGAGACTTTTAAGCAAATTGCTGCGCAGGCTGCGTTGGAACTGCTGCGTCGAAAGATAATCGAACACCCGTAGACTGTTGCTGCGCGACGGACGGAATTTCAGTAATCACCTACGTCTACAGACGTGCCAACCCTTGCGTAGTCGTAAAACAATTTTGCCCCATCAACGGATTCGCGGATGCAACCATGCGACGCGGGATAGCCAGGCAAAATTCCGATGTGCATCCCGACACCTTCGCCGGTGAGGCGAAGGAACCATTTCATTGGCGCACCCGCAAAATGTGTTCCGCTCGGCGCTGAATCGCTACGCGCACTGACCCCGCCACGTACTACACGGCCGGAGCCGTCCACGAAGTCGCCGTAAAGACTGGAATGATGATTCGGGTCCTTTTCCATCACATTGAAATGTCCCCTCGGCGTTTCGTGTCCGCGTCTGCCAGACGAGACGGGGCCATCGGCCACGATCTGGTCTCCGATCATAAGATAAGCCCGCTGCTTCGGGATTGAGACGACGATACGTGTATTGTCCGGCGTTGCTTGTTTGAGCAATGATTGATTCACCTTTAACGGCTCTTGTCTCAGTATGTACGTAGACGCTTTGCGCATCGGCGGCTGAGTCGGACTCGGCTGTCGTGGCTTCGGTCCCAAGTGAAATTGACCGCTCGCAGAAGAGACAAGCGCGCCTAGCAAAATCAGTCGAATCAACGTCGAAAGTCGCATAAATTAGCCGCCATTGTAGCTGTTTACGCGCCGAATCCAACCAGATAACCATTGCGATTCGTGTCGCTCGGCCGGAGAGTTCTGCACCCGTCGAGTTAACACCGCCTTGGCCGCGCGTGCGAATTCGTTAACTGCGTCGGTTGTCGAAGTGCCGTGCATGGCTTCCAAGACTTGAAGCAAGCCCCACCCCTGGCCTTGGTACCGCTCCGTATGCAGAACGCCTTCTCCTTTGAAGTTCACGTAGTCGATGAGGGCGTAACAGCCCTGTGGAGTTTTGGTCAGGCGTTCGAATTGTTCCTTCACGTTCGCTCGATCAGAAGGCGCAGCCTCGGCCAGCATCTTCGGAAGCGCGTTGTCTAACCGTGCCAGGAGAAATTCTGCCTGCAGGTCGACCGTGTCCGCGAGAAATGCACGTAATTGATTCATTTCCGTTGAATGCTGAGCTTGAAGGAATTCTTTACGCGAGTTCCAAGGACACGGCTTTTCACGTGCTCCCAGAAGTAATGTTGGCAGTTTCGCGCCGCGCTTTGAAATAAAGCTTACGAGCTTTGGAAAACTTTCCTCGAATGGTCCCCGGCGGCCTTTGGGGTACCAGATGAAGTGGCCGATGCCCAGCGACGCGAAGTCTTCGCCTGCATTCCATGAAGTGAGGCCGGCAATAGTTCCGTTACATTCGTTTTGCCAGATTTTTTTTCCGATTTTAAGGACGTCGGCATGCGACAGAGTGATTGCATGAAGCGGCCTCGCCAGTAGAGCAATAAGCGCGACAAAGATCAATGTGGCCGGAGAAAAGCTGCCTTTGGAACGCAGGCGCCCCTCTGTTCTTGACGGGCGGCGTTTATCTATTAGCGTCCCAGTTTCCGCGGCGACCAATTTAACTGAATCCGCGAGCAGAACACCTTTTATGAAACAACTTATCGTCATTTTCAGCGCATCCTTACTTGCATTGCCTTTATTTGGGCAAGACAAATCGCCACAGCTCAAGGACCAGAAAGACAAAGTCAGTTATAGCGTTGGTCTGCAGATCGGGTTCAACTTGAGCCGGCAAAAGGTGGACATTAATCCCGATATCCTCGCTGCCGGCATAAAAGACGCCCTTGCCGGTAAGCCGCAACTGAACCCTGACCAAATCAAGGAAGTCATGTCGACGTTTGAAAAAGATATGGAACAAAAACAGAAGGAAACAGGCGAGAAAAACAAGGCAGAAGGCGCAAAATTCCTCGAGGAAAACAAAAAGAAAGAGGGCGTGAAAACAACTGCCAGCGGGTTGCAGTACAAGGTCCTCAAAGAGGGAAACGGAGCGCAGCCGAAGGCCAGCGACACGGTGACAGTCAATTATCGTGGAACCCTGATCAATGGAACCGAGTTCGACAGTTCGTACAAGCGCGGGCAACCAGCGACTTTTCCGGTTAACGGCGTTATCAAGGGATGGACGGAAGCGCTTCAGCTGATGAAAGTCGGATCAAAATATCAATTGTTTATCCCGTCGAGCCTGGCCTATGGCGAACGAGCCGTTAGTCCCGACCTTGCCGCCAATTCGACTCTGATTTTTGAAGTGGAACTGATGGACGCGAAGCCGGCTCCAACACCTGCAGCTGCGGCCTCCGCCCCGGCGAAAGCGCCCAGTCCCGCGGCCCCACCGTCACCAAAGAAATAAGTCGCAGCGCGGGATCAGCGCGTGGCAGCCGCTTCCCATTGGAGTCGCGGCGCGTCGCCCCACAGATCTTCCAGACTGTAAAAAGATCGTTTGTCCCGGTGAAAAACGTGAACAACCACCTGCAGATAATCGAGCACGACCCACTGGCTGGCTGGAAACCCATCAACCGCTACGGGTCGAATAGAATGATCCTCTCGCAAACGCGTTTCAATTTCGTTCGCGATTGCTTTTAACTGCGGCTCAGACGTTGCCGAGCAAAGCACGAAAAAATCGGTGAACGTCGAGATCGCCCGTAAATCGAGGACGACAATGTCTTCCGCCTTTTTATTTGAGGCGAGCTCGGCGCAAGTTCTGGCTAAATTTTCCGGGGTTATTTCCGTTGCTCCAGGTAAAGTTTTTCGCGGCGAATGATTTCTTCCACTGCCGGGGGTACGAAATATCGAATCGACCTGCCAGTGGCAACTCTCTTTCTGATTTCCGTTGCAGAAATGTCGATTTTTCGGCGGATAACCGGGTAGGCGTGGCGCGGTTGTTGGCCACTGCGATCGAGAACAACAAAGCGGGCCATCTTTTCCAAGTCAGCGAAGCGGCGCCACTTTGCGAGTCTATCCACGTTATCTTCGCCGACCAGACAATAGATCGTCGCATCCCTCATGCGCTGCCGAATCTGCTCGATCGTATCGATGGTGTAAGAAGGTGGCTGACGGCGCAATTCACAATCATCCACGGCAAATCCGGGTTCATTTTCAATCGCGGCCTTTATCATCAATAACCGTATTTCGTCTCTGGCAACGGGCGCGGTCCTTCGAAGAGGTGACATGCGAGCGGGAATAAAGATCACTTCCTCAGCACCGAGCCTTTCAAGGGCTTCGCGCGCAACGATGAGATGGCCGTGATGAATCGGATCAAACGTGCCGCCGTAGATTGCGATCTTTTTCAACGCGGAACGCTCAATGCTCAAAGCTCAACGTTCAACCGAAAGGATTTTTTTCTTCGTTGAGCCTTGGACGTTGAATGTTGAGCGTTGGGCGTTACTCTTTGCCGCCCATGAAAGCGGATTCAGTTGGCCAGCTGATCATGACCGGTGTGCCCGGGAAGGAATTAGATGGAAAAACCGCAAGGTTGTTCCGAAACGTGAAGCCAGGCGCCTTCATTCTGTTCGGTCGCAACATCGAAAGCGCGCCGCAGTTGCGGAAGCTGATAGATGATCTGCGCGATTTATGTGAGATCGAGCCGATTATTACCATTGATCAGGAAGGAGGCCGCGTTTCGCGGCTCCGATTGATCGGCAGCGAGCCGCCGAATGCGCAGCAGCTGCGCGACAAGAATGACCTGGAACTTATCAAACGTCATGGCGACATCACGGGACGACTGCTTCGCCTCTTCGGTTTCAATCTGGATTTGTGTCCGGTCCTGGACATTTCGTTCGATGACGATGCTGAGAATTCTCTGCGCGGTCGCTGCTACGGGAAAACAGTCGAGCAGGTCGCTCGCAATGCCGCCGCTTTCAATATGGCGTTGCGAGGGCAGGGGATCGCAAGCTGCGGCAAACATTTTCCAGGTTACTCAGCTGCGAGTTCGGATGCTCACTACGAGTTGCCGCGGATCGATCGCACCCGTGAACAAATGGATGAAAATGAGCTCGCCGTATTTCGCAAATTCGCCCGCGACGTCGACAGCATGATGATCTGTCACGGCTGGTATCCCTGTTTCGAGCCGGAAAAGACGCCGGCGACTTTATCGCACCGGATTGTAACCGATTTGCTGCACAACGAGCTCGGGTTCGATGGTCTGGTCATGACTGATGATTTGGACATGGGCGCGATCCTTACCGGTTATGCGCTTGAGGATACGATACGCCTGGCCATCGCGGCCGGGAACGATGTGACGATGATTTGCCATCGCATTCCCGAAGTCGGAAACGTGCAAGCAATCCTCAACACACTGCCGCCGGATCAAATCGATCGTGCTTTACAAAACGTCGCGCGATTCAAGGAGAAGCTCGCACCGCCTCAGGAATTTTCCGAAGCCGCGTTCCGCAAGGTCGACGGTGAGGTCTGGGACCTGCGAGTCGCCGTTCTGGGCGAAGAACGCGCCGCACAAGTGACTTCTCAAAGTATTCAACGCTCGCCGGTCGAAATGTTTTGATTCGCATACCGCGCTCCTGCTCACGATGCGGGTATGCATCTTGACCCGTTCTGCGACTTCGGACTATTCTCCGCTTTCTGTGCGCGCCGAACTTACCATCCGCGGGATAATTATAGGTGTCATCATCACGCTGGTGTTCACCGCGGCCAATGTGTACTTCGGTCTCAAGGCCGGCCTCACTTTTGCTACATCAATTCCGGCAGCAGTGATTTCGATGGCGATACTGCGCGGTTTCCGCGATGCGACCATCCAAGAGAACAACATTGTGCAAACGGTGGCTTCGGCGGCAGGCACGCTGTCGTCGATCATCTTCGTCCTACCAGGACTGATCATGATCGGCTGGTGGACTGGTTTCCCATTTTGGATCTCTTTCGCGATCTGCGCGTTGGGCGGCATTCTCGGTGTGATGTACTCAATCCCGCTGCGCCGGGCCCTGGTGACAACATCGGACCTGCCATACCCCGAAGGTGTCGCCTGCGCTGAGGTGTTGAAGGTTGGCGGCGGCGGCTCTGAACATGCCTCCGACATTGAGCACGGCCGCGCCGGTCTGCTCGCTGTGCTTTGGGGTTCGATTGTGTCGGCGGTGTTTGCGATCGCGGTTCAGACACAAATCTTTGCCGCTGATGTTGCCCAAACGTTCCGAATCGGGAAGCGCGGGGCGGTGAGCGGTTACGACTTTTTTTTGTCATTCGCGCTTCTCGGCATTGGCCACCTGGTCGGTTTATCGGTCGGGATCGCGATGCTTATCGGCGCAATAATAGGCTGGGCTTGGGGAGTGCCGCACTACTCAGCAATAGCGGGCGACGTTACCAGCACCGCGAGCGCCGTGGCATTCAGTACGTGGAGTCAAAAGGTGCGTTTCGTTGGTGCCGGTGCGATTGGTGTATCGGCGATCTGGACCTTGCTCAAACTGGTACGGCCCGTTGCGAAAGGTCTTGCTGGCGCGATGGCTGCCTCGCGCGCGCGCAAAGCCGGGAAGGCCGACACCTTGCCGATTACCGAACGTGATATCCCAATCGGCATCGTCGGTTTTGCCACGTTGATTTGCATGCTGCCGATTGCGTGGTTACTCGGTTATTTCGCGAATATCAGCGGCTTGGGCGCGCATTTGGCGGCACTCGCCATTGGCGGCGTTGTCTATGTTATCCTCATGAGCTTCTTCGTCTCAGCCGTCTGCGGTTACATGGCGGGATTGATCGGTTCATCGAACAGCCCGCTTTCCGGAATTGGAATTCTGGTGGTGATCGGCGCGGCGTTGTTGCTCGTCTTGGGTATCAAACCGTACGTCCCGCCAGAGGCGGGGAACGCGCTGATGGCTTTCGCGCTTTTTACTACCGCAGTGATCTTTAACGTAGCCGCGATCGCCAACAATAATCTTCAGGATCTCAAAACCGGCCAACTGGTGGATGCCACTCCATGGAAACAGCAGGTGGCGCTCGTAATAGGTGTCATCGCGGGTGCGATTGTGATTCCTCCGGTATTGAACCTGGTGAATCATGCATACGGTTTTGTGGGTGCGCCGGGCGCGGAATTGCGCTCGAATCCGCTCCCCGCGCCGCAAGCAGGCTTGATCTCTTCGTTAGCGAAAGGCGTAATCATTGGAGAGATCGACTGGAGCCTGATTCGGATCGGCGGATTGATCGGCGTTGGTATTATTTTGCTCGACGAAATCCTCGGGCGCACGACACGGCACATGCGTGTCCCTCCATTGGCAGTAGGTCTAGGAATCTATCTTCCTACGCAGAGCACGTTGATGGTCGTTGTCGGTTCGATTGCTGGCTGGTTTTACGATAACCGCGCGGAACGCAGTGCCCGGCCGGAAGCTCGAAAGCAGCTTGGAGTTCTGCTGGCATCTGGGCTGCTCGTAGGCGAGGGCGTTATCGGCGTGCTGATTTCGGCGATCATTGTGTTTTCTGGTAAGGACGCACCGTTGGCACTGGTGGGTCCGGGTTTTGCCCTGAGCGGGAAAATCTTAGGCGGTCTCGCTTTCGCCGCGATCGCGCTGGTGTTGTATCGCTGGATCTGGCGAATGTCGGCTTCAGATGGCTCGGATCGCTCCTGATTAAGAACATGAACGCGAGCGCGAAGAAGAGTTGGAATTGGTCGCTGTGGATCGGATTCGTTTTCGCGCTGGCCGGTTTTTTCAGTTACACGTTCTTCGCTCAATTCCCAAACACGCGCGATTTTCCATGGGCGAATCTATTGTTGTTTGCTGTAGGCGGGACTCTCCTTGTGCTGGGTCTCTTTCGAGCATTTGGCAAACCACAGGTTTATCGCGGCAAAATCTTGGGACCGATTTTAGCCATACTGGGGATATTTATGTTTGGGTTCTTTTCCTATGTGTTCTTCTATGTGCTGCGGCAGGTCCCGGCTTCCACTGGCGCGCCGCGAGTGGGACAAAAAGCTCCCGAGTTCACGCTGTCAGATCAGGATGGGAAGGACGTGTCTCTTCAGGATCTCGCGAGCAGGTCGAAGGCGGTCGCGCTGATTTTTTATCGCGGTTTCTGGTGACCATTATGTAACTCCGAGTTGCGGAGTTTTCAGCAGAAACTTCCAGAACTTGAATCGCGCGGGATTCACGTCGTCGCGATCAGTGTGGATTCGCCGGAGATCAATCGGCGCCAGCGCCAAAAACTTGGCTACACCTATACATTCCTGTCCGACCCGAAGGCGGAAGTGATTCGGCGATACGATGTGCTGCATCGCGGCGCAGGACCCAAAGGCGCTGACATCGCGCGCCCGGCAGAGTTTCTCATCGATTCAGGCGGGATAAT
>Ga0114129_10009423_pt1 | contig 13920 bp, 10 predicted proteins | sample RhiMetdeltSRZDD1_FD_80071 | JGI IMG/M metagenome (GOLD analysis project Ga0114129, IMG submission 80071) | Populus rhizosphere microbial communities from Tennessee, USA - Rhizosphere MetaG P. deltoides SRZDD1 (version 2) (version 2) | ecosystem: Host-associated > Plants > Roots > Rhizosphere >...
CAAGCCTTGTCCCGGCGGGCGTAGAACCACACGACTGGGAACCAACAGCAGAAGATGTTTCAAGCGGACGCACGGCAGATATTCTAATCATTAATGGTGCAGGTTTTGAAAGGTGGATAAATGACTTAGGAGCCAAATTTGTTGTTAATACTAGCGAAGGAATAGAATTTAATTATGAAGAAGAAAATGAAGTAGAGACTGCTGGAGAGCACTGGCACGAAGGTGATAATACTGGAGAAAGAGGTAACAGAGTTAATCCACACATATGGCTGGACCCTATGCTTGCAAAGCATCAGATAGACGAGATCCGCGATGCAATGGCTAGATCAGACCCAGCCAACGCAGATTATTACAATCAAAACGCAGATAGATTTATCGCAGAGCTTGATTCACTTGATGCCTTTATCAGATCAGAGCTTGCCAGCTGTGACAAATTAGATTTTATAGCATTTCACGATGCATTTATCCACTTTTCAGAAAGATACGGCCTGAGGCAACACAGCATTCAAGGGGTTTCACCAGAAGGTGAAATATTACCGCAAACAATTCAGAGAATAATTGAGCTTGCAAATGGCTTAGACATCAATGTAATTTATTCAGAAGATTTGATTGACAGCCGGCTTGCAGATACAATTGCCAACGAGATTCCAGACGGCAAGGTGCTAGTGCTGAGCCCAATTGAAGATGTTAGTGAAGAAGAACAAGCAGCAGGTATCGGATATCTTGACAAGATGAAGCAAAATATTGAAAATCTGAAGGAGGGTCTAGAATGCAGATAGTCGAGATCAATAGACTCTCATATGCATATTCTGGTACCTTGGTTTTGAGTAACATCTCATTTACAGTTGAAGAGGGAGATATACTTGGAATAATAGGTCCAAATGGCGCTGGTAAGACTACGCTTTTCAGCTGTATGTTAGGCCTGCGTGATGACTACACAGGTACAATAAGAATTCTTGGAGAGGAGATCAAAAAGAAGAAGAGCAAAGTCTTCAAAAGTATTGGGTACATACCGCAAAAGAATACAGTTGATCAGAACTTTCCCGCGACAGTTGAAGAAATTGTATCACTTGGAATCAATGTCACTGGTAAAACATCTAATGAGAAAATAGCTTTAGCACTTGAAACTGTAGGTTTACTTGCACAAAAGGATCGTAGAGTCGGCGAGCTGTCTGGTGGCCAGCAACAACGCGTATTGATAGCAAAGGCGATGGTGAACGACCCTAAGCTCTTGATACTGGACGAGCCAGCTACAGGTATCGATCTTGAAATGCAAAACAAGTTTTATTCTCTTTTGAAAAAGCTAAATCAGGAGAATAAGATCACTATAATATGGTCATCGCATGATCTTGATGCAGTTAACAGGCTTGCCACAAGCGTGGCATGTATCAATCGCTCAATGTTCTTCCACGGCAAGGCATACGAATTCTTTGAAAATCCCGATCTCCTCAAGGCCTATTCAGAATCGAGCATGCAGGCTCACATGCATCTACACAGCCACACTCACAGAGGATGATGATATAAGTGGTTCTTGAAGTTTTAGAATTCGGATTTCTGCAGCGCGCTCTCATTGCGGGTGTTTCAGTGGCTATAACCTCGTCAGTGATCGGGTTGTTTCTTGTACTAAGACGCAACTCTCTGTTTGGAGATGCACTTTCTCACGCCGCGTTTGGAGGGATAGCAATAGGGCTTGCCACTAACATTTATCCTCTTTGGACGGGTCTGACACTATCTATACTAGGAGCATTGGGCATTACGAAGTTACGACAGTCTGCCAAAATACCAGCAGATGCAACTGTCGCCATATTACTTTCGTCAGGCCTTGCGCTTGGCATATTACTTATTAGCTTATCAGGAGGATTCACGCTTGATCTGTTCAGCTTTTTGTTTGGAAGCATCATGCTTGTCAGCATAGAGGACACACTTACGATACTGGCAATGACTGGCATAATTCTGTCCATAATTATTCTGCTTTATCGCCAACTGATGTACATCACATTTGATGAAGAGCAGGCACGGGTCAGTGGCTTACCGATTTCAAAACTAAACTATCTTTTCATAATTCTTGCAAGTGTTGCAGTCATTGTGTCTATGAGGCTTGTGGGGATTCTACTCGTCTCGTCGCTTTTGGTGATTCCAAACGTTACGGCGCTTTTGTTTAACAAAGGATTCAAGAAAACGGCGCTTATATCTGTGTTAATATCAATATTTTCAGTAGTGGTAGGTATCTCAATTTCGTATGCTGCAAATCTGGCTCCTGCAGGAACAATAGTGCTTATCTCAACTGCAGCGTTTCTGATTGTTCTTGCAGTCAGGCATTATTCAAAGAACAAGCATATAATCAAAAAATTGGAGGAGGCTAAAAGCTGAAGTCGCCGCCACCAAAGTCGCCGCCACCAAAGTCGCCGCCACCAAAGTCGCCGCCACCGCTGTCTGCTGCTGCACCGCTGTCTGCTGCTGCACCGCTGTCTTCGGCTCCTGCAGATGATTCACCGGAATCAGCTGCTGTTTCAGATCCTTCGCCACCTGCAAGACCACTCTCGGCAGGTGTCATTGCCATCCCCAACATTGACATCATGGACATAAAGAACACAGCGTTCATGATGCCGGAGAACAGCATCATCGGGATCCACATGCGATTATTGTCCATGTAGCTTTGAAGCTGCTGCGTCTGGCCATTGCTTTGCCATTGTTGGACCTGTTGCATTTGCTTCTCTAGTTCCTGCTTTTTGGAATTGAGCAGTTGAAGCCCCGTATGGCTGATGGTCAACTCGACCTTAGTTCTAAAGAAACCTTTCTTTTCAGTGCGAATAACAAGTCTTTGTCCAATTAGATCATTTATGATTAGCTCAACTTCGGCCTTATCCAGACGAGTAACTTTGGCGATTTTGTCAAAAGATTTTACTCCTCTTCCAATGGCGTCCAACACCATAAAGTGGTTAGGACTCTCATTGATTCTGACGCTTGACATTTCACTAGTAATATGTGCAAAGCAGAATTTAAACTCTATTTTTTATGGACTGTTAACTTGATAGACGAGGAACCTAGCTGTTAGGACTCTGTGGAGAACGTCAGACAGCAATAACAACATCTGCAAGAGATTTTGGGAGGGAGATGGCAACTTCTGTCTTATACTGGGATAGAAAGACTCACTGTATCCCCAGGCAGTTCTGCTAGTAATTTGAACCTTCAGGGTTAGATCTGAAGTATCTCCAAGACTATATTTATTTAGATGTATAACTTGTGCTTATTGACATACAGAATCAAAAAAAGAAGAGAGGGAAAAGGTAGCAGGCAGTAGCAGCAGGAAATCTAGCCGGATCCACATCCGCTAAAGCCGCATTCGATGCACACGTTACATCCTTCAGTGATGATCAGTCTTGCGTTGCACGTCGGGCACTGGTCCTCTTGCGTGTCAGTATGTTGCATAATAGCAGATATTGAAGCAGAATTCTTTGCACCGGACTGAACTTCTTGAGGTCGAGGGGGCACAGCTTCTGCAGAGTTTTCGTCTTCTATGCAGGATTCTTGGAAGATCTTTTGCATTTGCGCTAGAACATAAGGTTCCTTCATATTATTGAGGACATACTCTACTACATACTTGCTAGGCTTTACAGCAAACGCTCTTTGGCCACTGTTTTGACCAGTGATGTGAAGTACTTGTTCGTGACGAGAACCATCTCTAAAGACAGTAACGCCCTTTAGACCAAGTTCATGGGATAGAAGATATGCACATTTGACGTCTTCTGCAGTCACGTCGCCAGGCATATTGATAGTTTTTGCAATAGCATTACTGATCCATTTTTGCCATATGGCCTGAGCCATCACATGATCTGTCCAGTGTATATCAATGGCAGTCACAAATATCCGCTGCATCCACTCAGGAATTTCGGGTAAGCCACGGACAGAACCATAGTTGTTTGCAATTTTAGTCAGTATTTCGTCAGAATATAGGCCGTTTTCTTTCAGCATACTTTCAAACACCTTGTCAGCATAGAAGAAGCGTCCTACAGTCACGCGTTTTTCATATACGAGTGCAAAGACGGGTTCGACGCCGTTTGCAGTATCTGCGATCATCGAGAGTGTGCCGGTAGGGGCAATAGTGGAGGTCCAGGAGTTACGTATCCCATGCTTTTTGATCTTTTCAATAAGTGTGTCCCAGTCGTACGTATGCGTCTCTTTTGGCAGCTCGTAGTATCCTGCCACAGGTATCCGGCCTTTGACATAATCGCTGTTTTTAAACAATGGGAATGATCCACGAGATTTCGCAATGGCTACGCTCTCATCCATGCTCAAATAGGACACGGTCTCTGCAAGTTTATTCATGAATTCATAACCATCTTGGGAATCATACGGGATCTTGAGCAGGAACAACAGATCAGCAATACCCATGATGCCGAGTCCAATTCTCCTTGTCTCCTTTGTGGCAACCTTGACTTCATCTACAGGATACTTGTTCATGTCAATGACATTGTCTAGGAATCTTGTAGCAAGTCTGATCGCCTGCTCATAGCGCTGCCAGTCAAATTCATATGCACCATCAGCTTTACGTTTGACAAAGTTTGCCAAGTTAATCGAGCCGAGATTGCAGGATTCATAAGGGTAGAGTGATTGCTCGCCACAGGGATTTGTAGCACGCAGCGGACCACCTCTTGCTCCAATTAGAGGATTGTATTTATTGATATTATCAAAAAATATCACTCCAGGTTCAGCACTCTTCCACGCGCTCAATGCGATCAGATCTACAAGCTGTTGTGCGTCGATGTACCTCATGGGTTCTTTCATTCGCGGGCTGCGTAGAGGATACTTATGATTGCCATCCTTGCTGACAAGGGCCTTCCAAAAATCCTCCCAGATACCGACACTTACATTGAAGTTCTCAAATACTCCAGGCTTTGTCTTAGCCGTCACAAACTTTTCAATGTCTGGATGCCATGCCTCAAGGATACCCATATTCGCTCCGCGGCGCTTGCCACCTTGCTTGACGACGTCGGTGATAGTATCAATGATGCGCATGAATGATGTTGGCCCTGATGCAACACCGGATGTCGATGCTACAATATCTCCCTCCGGCCTCAGGTCAGAGTAGTTGATACCCACCCCACCACCAGACTTGAAAATCATAGCTGCGTCGGTAGATGCTTTCATAATTCCTCCCATGTCATCAGGCATGTCAAGCACAAAGCAGGCAGACAGTTGCCCAAGCTTTGCACCAGAGTTCATCAGAGTAGGTGTATTTGGTAGATAATCTCTGGAAACCATCAGGTTGTAGTATTCCCTAACTCGCTCTTCATAGTGTGCAATCTTGCCCTCCGCTATCATCCTAAGTAGGTCCTTGAAGCTGACTTTCATCTGGCCGTGCTGTGCACAGTAGATATAGTGACGGATTATTGCTTCAAAATGATATCTGTTCAAATAGTAACTGCCAATGTGCAACTTGTTGTCAAAGTCTTCTAGCTTACTGTAGTAGCGATCTGCCTCTTCAATGTTCTGAGTATAACCGCCAGCAAGAGTGAATATAGAAGAGTCATGCATAACATCGGCAATTGCAACCAAGGTTGCAACTCTCTCGAACATTTGCTTGGGACCTTCAATGATCTCATTGTTGCCGTCGCGCAGCAAATACCGCGCAGCAAGCACTCTTAAGGAATTAATGTCAAAAGCCTTGTCTACTTCATCGAGATCCTTCTTGTTTAGAATTTTCATCTTTTCATCGCGCACTTTACGCCTTTCATGCCGGTATAGTATGTAGGCCTTGGCTGTCTCAGATAGTCCATCTTCAATAAGTATGGATTCTACTATGTCCTGTGCATCTTCTACGCTCGGAATTGTCTTTTCGCTCTGTTGAACCATCTTTTGTACTACCTTTGCACCTAACCGCTCAGCCAGAGGGTAGTCAGGCTTTCCCGTTGCAACGAGTGCCTTGTATATTGCATTTGAAATCTTGGATTGCTCGAAATGCACTATACGTCCGTCACGTTTCCGTATCTTTGCAATCAGCGTTTCCTTAGAATTATTATTAAATTCAGTTACTCCTGCCATTCCGCCATCCCAATCCGCAGAAGTTTATGCGTAATCCCATTTATAGAGTAGGTATTTTCATACTGTGACATTTAATGCTAAACACGATTAAGTTTTTAATAAATATGTACTTTATAGTATAACATAACCAATATGAAAATCCTTATACAATATAGTGTACAAAAGTTTTTCTGCGCGACAATATAAGAAATCGCTCCGGTATAATAAAGAATATTAGAGGAGCGAAGCCGATGTAGTAGTTGCAACTACAAATAGAGAGGCACTTTGTGAGGAGACCTACAGTACTCGCATATACCTGCATCTCCTTTCGAGCGCTGACCACACGTTGTGCAGACAGTAAACCCAATACTGAGCCGAAGAAAAGGCAGCTCTTGTATAGCAGAGTCTATGGCACTTTTCATTTCGCCTGGAGACAGGTTTGTCAGGTCAAGTGATGCTGCAAAACCTCCATTCAATATTCTATCAATTGCCAGACATTCTTGGATTGAAGCTCCGCCACCATTAAGGATATCTCTACCACGGAGTGTCATGCCTTGGGAATAGCTGGTTGTATTCTGCGATTGCAAAAGAGAGATTTTGCCATACTTCTCAGAGTCTAGAGTGGCAAACCTTGCGCCGCTATCATCTGAAACCATAGCAATACCTGCCCCCTCCTCTCCTAGAAGTTTACCTTGCCCAGCGGTCACATCGACAGCAGTCCTCAACACTTTCTGAAGCACCTCACCAGAGGATTCACCCAGTATGTTGTAGACGGACTCTCTAGTTCCCGTAAGGTTGACTGCTATACTAGCTGTGCTCATCTGCATCAACTGACTTGCACTTGCAAATGCAGGTAGCATCCCCCTTTTGACATGGTCAACAATTATTTTCTTTCTGAGCGACATTGCTGAAAGCGATGGTTTTATCATGAGAGCAAGTTTGGCACGGAAGTATGTTTCGTCCCTGTTCGATTCATATGCAAGCCTTGGCAAGTTTATCGAAAGCAAATGGAAAGATATTGCGGATGTAGCTTTGACATCTGCCTTTTTGATGCCACTGCTTGCCCGTACCTTATTGTTGTTGCAAATCGAAATCATGCCTCCGCTTCGTACTGCTGCTGTGATGTGGTCAAGACTGCCCTTCATTCTGCCGGTCAGCGCAAGGCCAAGTCGCGGTATTGGGGTATTATTGATATACCTCCTATAGCCGTCTAAGAGCGCATTAAGATGATAGTCATCGAGGCTATCAGTAGGAACTACAATAGTGGTAACAGGCAGGCCAGCAGAATACGAAGGTGCACCAGACGAAGCTAAAAGCGTCCTTGCAAATCTAGAGGCAATATCCTCTGGATCATTGAGGTTGTTAATTAGCGCCGACACGTAACCTTCTAGCACAACTTCGGTTGAGGCTTCCCTTGAAAAGAGAGAGACCAATGCGGGCAAGGTCGTAACGGCATCATCAGAACTCTTAATTGGAGGAATCCTAGCCATATTCAAGAATTTTCCTTTTAGATTCAAGCCTTCTTCTAACTCAGACAAGTCAATGAATACAGTATCAGGCAATAAGCCCCAGACAGAGGTATTAGAAATATTGATCTCTCCTGCAAGATGCATATCTGCAATGTCCTTTGGCAGCATGTTGAACAGCAAGTATTCGGAAAAGACCGACCCAGCAGCTCTGGTTATGACACTTTCTATTCCATTTCGAAATGGCTCCTCTTGAGAGAGTATCTGAGCAATGTCGGCGGAGGGGAGACCCAATCGTGCTAGCTTGTTTCTATATTCCTCGTGTCCATGCTCTATGAGAATAGAATTGACGGTCTCACGTATGAGCGAGGATGTGAGATAGGTTGTTTGGAACCGGTAGATCTTGTTCTCTACTTCTTCAGTGATCTTGTGGGCCTGCTCAAGTGGCAGATTAGCTTCCCTTACAAGAGATTGGATTATCTTGTGGGAATTGAATTCCTCAATAGTCTGCTTGTTTGTCCTCACATACATCTTTCCGCTCTCTATAATTGAGCGCTCCTCAATTTGACGGGCAAGGCTCAGCACCAATTTACCAAGGTTCGTGATCGTATACCGACGCTCCGACTTGTTGAGGGCAACCAATAACTGGCGAAGTAATTTCCGAAGGTGATAGGCAAACTTGCCCGATTCTTTCTTTGATTTAAAGCCCGCAAGAGCCTTTAGTTCCGAGTATGTTAAAGGGCCTTTTGCATTCAAGATTCGCAGAATGTCAATTCTGTTGGGGCTAGCCATAACAGAGAAAATCATCCTTACGCGCTTTGATGCGGATTCTAAAAGTCCACCTTTCTTAGAATCTTTTTGATAATCAAAACTCGCTTGTTCCATTACGCCTCATATCTAGATAAATGATTAAAACTACTTTGTAAAAAATATTTTACAAATTGCATGATCCACTCTATGTTGGTTACTCGGCTTTTAGGGGTTGCGCAGTCTATCTAGCTTTCGACAAGTACTTGAGTTGTTTCAGGAGGTGTTGCCTCTCGCTTTGGAGAAGGAATGTTAGTTGGGACCTCAGGGAGTCTCGCTTTTGCCTCATCCTCAAGTGCACCTTCGATCTCATGAAGTATTGAAATTGCCTCTGTGTCCATCGGAGTAGAGATCCTAGCGTCTGCTTTAATATTTGCATGGAGGAGCACATCTGAGGTGACCGTCGAGATTTCGGAGAGTACTTCATTAGCAGAAGGAATAGCTCTATTCAGATCTGTCTGAATACTCTTTATCATCTCAATTGTTGGTTCTATGGTGTCAAGTATTGCAGCAAATTCGTTGATTGTACTGAAGCGTATTACTACTGCCTCAAGTGCTAGGCCGGTGTGTTGTGTGTTTCTACGGAGGCGCCGCACATTGATCAATTCAGTTGCAAGAATCTTTGCTCGGGTATTATTGCCTGCCTTGATACTGGCAGCTATTTGCTCTAGAAATGATGTTTCCATTGATGCAAATTTTCCATCGAGCAATTTGAGACGCCCAAGCTGGTTATATACTACGCCTGTGGCGTGTGTGATCTGACTCATGAACTGCTGGCGCTTCTCTCCTCCAGTCATCTTACTGTTATAGGCTAGAGTAAACTAAGAAAAATCCGCACGTCGAAGACAGTAAACTAAAAACTATCATAAAGCTAAGCTACAAAAAAGATGGTATATTACAATAGCGAGGCACACAAGAGTCAAGATACATGCAGAGATGAGGTACGTAGCTGACCTTGATGCAAAGATATTAGATGGGATCTTGGAGCCTACATATGGGCTCAAATTAAACTATACTATAAATGCGTTGTATTGGCGATCGACTTTTCAAGTATGGAGTAATTCATTGTAAGGTTAGAAGGGTTAGTACGATATATGCTCATTAGTGCATATATATATATATATATATACCTATACGAAGCACATAGACAAAATGGTATAAGATATACGGTTAGAAGTGTAAGAAAAGATATAGGACCACAGATCCTAGGCAATAGAAATAACAACTATTTCTGAAGCAGGAGACCATGCTTGGGATCGTAGCCAACAACTCTTACTTTGGTGCCTATAGGCAGGTCTGTAGGCGTTTTGATGCCAGGGAGAAATCCTGATGCTCTCAGGGGCGCATTATCTAACTGGAATATCACCCATGCGTACGAGCCAGCATCCTCAAAACCTTCAGGCACAACTGCTTGGATGGTGTATGTCACAACAACACCGCTGCCTTCAAGATCAACTTGCTCAAATTTGTTCCCGGAGCATTTCTCACAAAAGAGCACCGTCCCTAACATCAAGTGGCTGCACTTTACACATTTTTGGGCCAGGATCTTTTTCCTGTTTGCAGCCTCGATGAACCTTTCTACGGTACTTTTAGAAGTTGATAATTTCTCCTCTATCATTTTCTATCCACTTTTTTGAATATATGAACTGCGGCACTAGCACCAGTAGCCCCAAAGTTGTGAGTGAGTGCAACCTCAGCATTTGGAACTGTACGCTCGCCGGCTTTGCCAGTGAACTGCTCAAATACTTCGACTACCTGTCCAACACCCGTCGCACCGATTGGGTGTCCTTTTGATTTCAAACCACCCGATGGATTTACGGGGATCTCGCCGTTAAGGCGTGTTGCTCCATCCCTTACTGCATGCGCAGCCTTGCCTTTTGGATAGAACCCAAGATCTTCAATGTCAATTATCTCTGCGATAGTAAAGCAATCATGCACTTCGGCAAAATCAATATCCTTTGGACTAACTCCGGCCATCTTGTAGGCCTGTCTTGCGGCAGCAACTGTACTTGGAATGGTCGTTATATCTTCCCGACCTTGAACAGCTGCTGGTGAAGCGCCTCTGCCGGATCCAATTATTTCGATGTATGGTCTGCCGCTCTTTTTCGCAAACTCTTCACTACACAGAACAGTCCCAGATGCACCATCAGAGAACGGGCAACAGTCAAGCAGCTTCAGCGGCGAAGCCACTACCGGTGACTTTAGCACGTCATCAACGGTTATTTTCTTGTGAACATGTGCCTTTGGGTTCATTAGCCCATTTTCGTGATTCTTGACAGCAACATGAGCAAGGTCTTCTTCAGTTGCCTTGTGGGTAGCCATGTAAGCGCGGGCCATTGATGCAAAAAGCCCAGGAAATGTTGCCCCACTGCCGCCTTCATAGAAAAAGTCAGAGCAATAAGAGAATAAAGTCGTGCTACGAGCCGTGCCGGTATGCGTCACCTTTTCAACACCAAGTGCAAGGACGCAATCATAGAATCCGGCTGCTATATTAGCATAAGCTTCTCTAAACATCACCGAGCCCGAGCCGCACGCCGATTCAATTGTAAGTCCAGGAACATGAGAAATTCCAAGGTTACTCATGATGACAGGCGCCATGTGAACCTGCTTGTCTGCAACTCCGAAAACATTTGAAATGTATCCCGCTTGGATCTCTTTGGGAGTAATTCCGGCTGACTCAATGGCGCCTTTGGCTGCATTTAGCGCAATCTCTATAATACTTTCGTTTAATTTTCCGTATTTCGTGCTGCCTGCACCGAGAAGGCAGACTTTGTTGGTTGTCATCTCATAAAAGTTGCCTTTTTGTATATAAATAGATTAAACACCCTTGATATGTAAGAATCATATTAGTTGTTTACTAAGGAATGGTCTAAACAGATGTGTCTATCTCTTTAAAGAGTTAGTAAAATACAATCTTAACTAGATGGTCTGCAATACTGAATACACATATATACATACACACACTTCAGACATGAATCTATTTCACCTACCACCTGTACACGCTTTTTCTTTTCATCATAGAAAATAGCCACATCCCTCAAGAATGAGAGAGAAGACGCAGAAGCCCACAGCAGATGGGAGTAAGATTCTCTATTAAAATGTAGAAGAAGGATCGAATTAATATGCACAGGTCTACCAAATTCTTGCAAGGTTATGTACACCCTTGTCGTATGTGAAAAGCCCGCTGCTGCAAGGAGAATAGCCCAGGCGCTTGGTGAGCCAACTGAGTTCAGGTCGGGTGGCATTTCTATCTTTGAAGTAAAAAATGATCAGCGCCATTATAAAATATGCACAGCGCTTGGACATCTGTATAGTCTGACCGACGTCACTAGGAACAGAAGCGTGTATCCTGTGCTGGACTTGGAGTGGGCGCCGGTTGCCAAGAACCCACAAGTGCTCAGGGCGATTAAGGTTATTTCGGAACTAGCTAAAGATGCGTCATCTTTTGTGCACGCATGTGACTATGACCAAGAAGGAGAAGTGATAGGTCATAGCATCCTACAGTATACTTGTGGTGACAAATATGCTAAAGCATCAAGAGCCAAATTTTCGACGCTAACGGATGAAGAGATAAGAGATTCGTTTGCCAATCTGGTCCCGCCAAACTCCGGGCTAGCAGAAGCAGGTAGATCGCGTCACATGCTCGATTTCATTTACGGAGTGAACCTGTCAAGAGCGCTTGTCAAGTCATTTAAGAGCATTGGCAAATACCGCAATCTCTCAATTGGGAGAGTGCAAGGACCAACGCTTGCCTTTGCAGCTAACAAAGAGATCGAGATCAGGTTGCATATACCAGACCCATATTGGATAATAACTGCACAGTTTGACAAAGATGGACAGATATTTTCTGCACACTATGAAAAACCAAAAGTGGAGAAGCCTACAGAAGCTAAGGCAATCATAGATGCCTGTGTAGGTAGAAACGGAACTGTAAACAACATTAGCGACAACAAGTCGATGATACAACCGCCTGTGCCATTCAACATTGGCGACCTCCAACGAGAAGCATACAGTGTGTTCAAGCTTGGCCCAAGCCATACACTTGCAATAGCGGAAAAATTGTATTTGCAAGCACTCATTTCATACCCGCGCACTTCAAGCCAAAAACTCCCATCTTCCATAGGGTATCATAAACTAATTTCTGGTCTTTCAAAGATCAGCAAATACAACCAATTGGTGTCGATGCTTCTTATGAAGGAGGAACTTGTGCCAAATGAAGGTCGAATGACAGACCCAGCACACCCTGCGATCTATCCAACAGGTGTTGTACCACGGCAGAAACTGAGTGGTCTTGAATTAAAGGTGTACGATCTTATAGTGAGGAGATTCCTTGCGGTATTTGGTGATCCAGCAATCAGCCGACGCATAAATATCACGGTCGATGTGAGTGGATATGTCTTTGAGGCCGAGGGCATGACACTTACTTATGAAGGCTGGATAGTAATCTACAAGCCTTATGCAAGGTTTAATCAGCGCATACTTCCAGAGCTTCACAAGGGTGATGTGTTGAAAAATGTAGGCGTGGAAATGGAAGAGAAATTCACTCAGCCATCCTTCCGCTACAATCAAGCAAGTATGCTTGCCAAGATGGAACAGGAAAAAATAGGAACCAAGGCGACAAGGGCGGACATAATATCAACACTATTCAAGAGGAATTACTTGGCAGCAGGCAGAGGAGGAGTAGTAGAGGTAACGGATTTGGGTTTTGCAGTTATTGATTCTATGAGGGAGTTTGCTCCAGGTATAATTTCTACAAATATGACAAGAGTGATGGAAGAGGAGCTTGCAAACGTGGAGCAGGGATCAGCGGATAGCGTTTCTGTGATTGAGCAGGCAGTAGACAGACTGTTAGAGTCACTGTTCTCATTCCTAGAAAAGGAGACTGATATTGGAGCGCAAATAAACGGTGCGGTATCGGCGGATGTCGCACAGGCGGCAACGCTTGGTCTGTGTCCGCTGTGTAAGAAGGGGCAGCTTTGTATAATTCGTTCGCGCACCACACAAAAGCGGTTTGTGGGATGCTCGAATTACCGTGGAGGCTGTAAGGCAACTGCACCACTGCCACAAAAGGGCTCAATTAGGACTACGGGCAAAGCATGTCTAGCGTGCAGTTGGCCGCTAGTGGGAGTTGTTTTTGCCAGAGGCACAAAGCAGTGGAGAATTTGCGTAAACACTCGTTGCACTTCAAAAAAGCAAAGTGCAGCATAACATAATGATCCACATTACCGCATTTTACTGATAATACGAGGTTAGGTCGTTAGTATTTGATATAAACTACTACTCGCTTCTACTTTTTATTTTGGAGACAGAGTGTAAATATCAGTCCTACGGTTTTTTAACAGGGGTAATGATCTGCGAACCTGCTGTATACGTGCCTTATCAACATCTACTATTTCCATACCTTCTCGCTTACCCATATCTAGAAGCACTACGCCGAAGGGATCTACTACCATACTCTTTCCACAATAAATATTGCCTACTTGGTCAGGGGCAACTATGTAGGAGCCATTTTCAATAGCCCTTGCCTTGATCATCGTCTGCCAGTGCTCCTCTTTCATGTCTCCTGCAACCCAAGCAGACGGTGTGATGAGGATATCTGCACCTTTAATTGTCAATAGCCTGGATA
>Ga0114129_10009424_pt1 | contig 13920 bp, 11 predicted proteins | sample RhiMetdeltSRZDD1_FD_80071 | JGI IMG/M metagenome (GOLD analysis project Ga0114129, IMG submission 80071) | Populus rhizosphere microbial communities from Tennessee, USA - Rhizosphere MetaG P. deltoides SRZDD1 (version 2) (version 2) | ecosystem: Host-associated > Plants > Roots > Rhizosphere >...
CAGGCAACCTATGAACCCGATACTGCAGTTCATTACTACCAGAAGGCTCTGGATTTTCTCATCCAAAGTACCGATACCCAGCAGGTCATGCAGCAACTGGAAATCTTTCCGCGGCTTGGTGAAGTACTAAATTGGCAGGCGCGCTATTCGGATGCTTCTGAAACCTATAACGCCATGTTAATGACCGCGCAAGCACGCCAGGATGAGGTTGCCCAATCGCGCGCGCAGCAGGGACTTGCAACCTCGCTCAGTTATCAGGGACAGCATCTTGCCGCTTTGGAGAGCGCAATCCAGGCTGAAACACTGGCTCGCAAGACAGAGGCCCACATGGAACTTGCCAAAGCTCTCTGGACACAAGGGTCGGCTCGCTATCGAATGGGCGAACCTCGAACGGCCTTATCTCTTGGAGAACAATCTCTGGCGATTGCCACAGAATTGGATGAGCCCAACGAGATGGCGCGCAGTCTGAACCTGATCGGCGCTGTGCACTATGTCCTGGGACAATATGCCCAGGCAGAAGGTGATTGGGAACATGCCCTGCAGATCTTTCAGGAACTGGGAAACAGACAGCAAGGCATGGACCTGTTGAACAACCTGGGGGCAATTGCCGACGCACGCGGGGATCATGAGGCGGCATTTCAACGATATCATAACGCGCTGGAGATCGCGCGTGAGATCGGATACCGGGATGGAGAAATTCTCTTCCTCACCAATCGCGGCCTGGAGCAGGTCGCGCTGGGAAATTTCGGAGCCGGGGAAGCTGATCTGCGGCAGGCGCTTCAACTGGCAGGTGTCACCGGCTCATGGTGCTTGCCGATTACCTTCAACTATCATGCTGAAGCCTTGTTGGGATTGGGCCGCTACAAGGAAGCTCTGTATTCTGCAAAACAGGCTTTAGTGCTTGGCGAGGAAGATCAAACCCCGGAGTATATTGGAATGGCATGGCGAACCCTAGGCATGGTCTCTGAAAAGCTGGGTAAGCCGTACCGTTCCAGAGACCGGGAAACGCGCAAGTTCATGAACTATGACGCGGATACCTGTTTTGCGAGAAGCGAAAAGATCTTTGCCGAAGCCGAGATCGAAATGGAGCGAGCGCGCACCCTGCGCGAGTGGGCAAGATATGCGTCACGGATAGGGGACCATGCACAGGCTGAAAAAAGGTGGCAGGCGGCACGCGAAATCTTTGCCAGGCTGGGCGCAGACCTGGAAGTCCAGCGGATGGCATCTGCACCTGCATAACGACCTCGGTTACTCCGGCAAGCCGTAGCTGATTCGATAGATGGCGTCATTGATGTAATCCCCCACATACATGGCATGATCCGGTCCGAATACCAACGGCAGTGGCATGACCCCGGCTGGGAAACGAACGAACCAGCTTGTTTCAGCACGATAGCTTTCTCCCTGGGGAATTAGCACCACTCTTTGAACTCCTGTCTGTACGCCTGCCTTCAGCCACGAGCCAAAGATCGAAACAAAAGCATTCCCGCGATACTCAGCAGGAAAGCTTTCGCCGCTGTAAAAATCCACACCGTCGGCGGACGAGTGCGATTCAAAAAACGCGATGGGCGGGATCGTGTTTTCACAACCAGGCTGATCCTGTTCATTCCAGCAATTGGGATAGCCATAATCACCCCCCGGTACGATGTGATTTAGTTCTTCGAAGGGTCCCTCCATCCCCAGGTCATCGCGTCCGTTGTCAGTGGCGAAGAGATCGCCCGTCTCCGGGTGGAAGGCTATATCGAACGGGTTGCGCATCCCGGTCGCAAAGATCTCACTTTCGCTAGTCTCCACATTGAAGCGCAGGATTGAGGCGCTGCGCGGGTCGGGATCCTCGCAGGCATCACAGGGCGAACCAACTCCGACATACAGCCAGCCATCCGGACCGAATTCGAGGTTGTCATTTTGATGCCGGTCAAAGGGAAGATGATCGACCAAGAGTCTTTTCTCATCGGACCTGCCGTCACCGTTTGTATCCCTCAGCACGGTGATCGCGCCCTGATACGAGACATAGACATCCCCACTTGGCGCATGGATCGCTACACCTAGCGGAAAATAATAACCTGATGCAAATGTCGACCACGAGTCGGCGCGACCATCCTGATCTTCATCCTGCAGGATATAGACATTGCCATCCTGAGAGGTGACATACATATTTGCCTGGCGATCGAAGGCGAATCCCGTCGGGCGGGGGAGATCGGCGAACTTGATCAGCGAAAAGCCCGGCGGAACTTCGGCGCCTTCCAATTCGACAGTGGAGGGCGGGACGGTGGCGGTAGGTGTAACTGTTTCGGTAGCCGGCGGTGTGGCAGTACGTTGTGGAAGAGCGGTTTCTGTAGGAGCTGATGAGGTAAATGTTGATGGCGGCGAAGCTGGATTGGCTGTGCTTGGCGCCGGTTGACAGGCAGCAAGCAGGATGGTGATGAAGACAAAGAATCGTTTCAATACCTTTTCCTCTTATCCAATCTATCCAGGATCATATCATCTCAACCCTTCGAATAAATCTGTTTCCACTTTCCTGCCCCCATTCACAAGGCTGAAGGCGCGGTAGAAATGACCGGTGCCAAAAATCCTTGCAAGCTCTGCTAGTGACCACTGGTCGATGGGATGGTACCCGGGGATCTGCGACTTGTGACAAAGCATCGCCTTCTGCACTCGATCCAGATAGTTGTTGTTGTCCAGCCATGTGGTGATCTGCCAGTCTGGCCAGCTGACGTGACTGCGCGTGACGCCATCGATCTCCATGCTGATGCCGCCGAACGCTTCATTTGCCACATTGACGATATCCTGTGGATCGACCATGTAGTACAACTTTAGTACCCGGTGCGGCGGCTGAAGATTTGCGTCTACAAAGTTACGGTCGGCGGCGCAGACCAGCGCGGCATTGGTGAATTGGGATAATGCGATGTGATCGGGGTGTCCGTACGCGCCGTCCGGGCCAAAGGTGACAACCACCTGCGGTTTGATGCGACGGATATGTGAAACGATCTTCCCAATGATTTCCTCAGGGCGGGCTTGATCCACGTCTCCATCGATGTAATCGAGAAAGCTTACTTCATGGAGACCGAGATTCTCCGCGGCGCAGCGCAGTTCCGCTTCACGGATGCGCGCAACCCCCTCAAGGCCCGGGTTCGGTCCCGCGGAGTCGAACCAGCCGCGTTCCCCGCGCGTGGCACAGAGCAGAAATGTCTCGACGCCTTCGGAAGAATAACGCGCCAGTGTAGAACCAAGCCCCAGCGATTCATCATCGGGATGGGGAAAAACTGCCAATAATCTTAATGCTTCGTTCATCTCGCCTCCTGAACCAATGAAATCCTTGCGTACGACCACGCGATTTAGCGAATGCCCTCGAACAAGTCGCGCTCCAATTTTCTTCCACCATTGACCAGACTGAACGCCCGGTAGAAAGTCCCTTGCATGGCAAGGACAGCCACCCCGGCGTCTTCATGCATTTCTGCCAGCAGACCCAAGCTTGGCAACTGGCTCTGGTGACATTGGATGGCGCGCCAAGCCGCGTGGCAGTGTTCTGCCATCTCGATGCGCGTGGTGATCATCCAGTCCTTCCAGGCGACTTCGCCGCGAAGTTGGTGACCCACAGGAAAGGTTAGATCGCCTACGAATGGAGCAACCAACTTGATGAAGTCCTCGGAATCGACCATGTAATATAGCTTCGAAACGCGATGTGGGGCGAAGTTTTCCGTATCCTGATAACTGGCATCTGCGGCGCAGACGATCGCCGCGCTGGTAAATTGTCCCACCGCGATATGATCGGGATGCCCGTAATTCCCATCGGGCGGAAAGGTCACCACTACCTGTGGCATGATACGGCGGATGTGAGTAGCGATTTTTTGAATCGCCTCGGCGGGAGCCGCCTGATCTACCTCCCCATCGAGGTAGTCGAGGAAATAGAGTCCCTTCATCTCCAGCTTGCTGACCGCGCGCTCCAGTTCCCTCTCGCGGAGCCTACCGAGCGCATCCGGGCCGGGATTCTGCTCGGTGGGACCGAACCAGCCTCGCTCTCCGCGTGAGGCGCAGACCAGATAGGTTTCCACTCCTGCCGCGGCATATTTTGCAAGGGGACCACCCATCCCCATCGACTCATCGTCCGGGTGTGCAAAGACGACGAGCAACCGCCGGGAGTCAGTCATTCCTTTGCGCCTGTGCCTGGACGCGCTTGAATTCGAGTAAAAACTGCCCGGCAATGACGGGGTCATAGATGATCAGCAAATTTTCATCGTTGCGTTCTTCGGCGTTCTGTGAAAAATTATAGGAACCCATTACAACGATCTTTTCATCTACGATAAAAACCTTGTGATGCAGCAAGCCATCGATGCCGTCCAGGCGCACATCCAGGTCTGCCTGCCGGAATGGATCGAACTCGGTTCCCTGGTTGGAGCGCACCTGTTCGTCGTCCATCACGCCAGCCACAGTTACATCTGCCTCGGCCTTCTGACGGACGATCTCGCCCAGTTGGTTGGATGTAAAGGAGTAGGCAAGGAAATAAATGCTTTCGCGTGCGCTCTCCAATACAGGCACAAGCGCTGCCAGGGCGCCATCGTCGGGTGAGAAAAAAACATCGATACGCGTGCCATCGAGTGTGATCGTGGGGTTCGGTGTTTCGGGGACAACATCCGGACCGAACATATCGTCCGTGAACATCTCTTCGAATTCCTTGAGGTAATTCTCTGCCATCTTCGTCGAGTGGATGCGCATCAGATTATTGTTGTCATCATAGGCGCCTCCATCCGTGAAGTTCATCGAACCCGTCCAGACTTCCGATTTATCGATGATGATGAATTTGTCGTGCATCAAGCCATCGCGGTTATCGCCGACCACAGGGATGCCGGCTGCGATCAAGCGCTGCGGGTCAGAACGATCCATGTTGCTCGATTCCATCACCACGCGGACTGTGGCACCGCGGTCGTGGGCACGGATCAAGGCATTACGGACACTGTTCAAGCTCAGGCTATAGGCAGCCACATCCACGCTCAGACGCGCCGCGTCGATCGCGTCCACAATGGGTCCATCCACGCCGCCGGTGCCTTGCGGAGAAAGCGGGCTGGCCGGATTTGTAAAATACAACTCGAACCAGGCGCCGCGCACACCATAACCAGATTGTAGTTCAATCGGCGTGATACTTGTCCCGGAGGTGGGAGTGAGCGGAACGTTCGTTTCCGTCGCGGGAATGGGCGGAACATTCCCGCAGGAGGCGATCAAAAAGCATGCAACAAGCAGAATGGAAAGAGCTCGATCTAGCCGCATAGTCATCCTTATCAAATCGGAGGATTGATTTCAAGACAGGTCGAAGATCCTACGTCGACGTGGCGCAGCAATCCGGTGGATTATAATCCTCGCCGTGACCACCCCTAACACAAATGCAAATCGCCAGATCGCACGAGCCGCAGGAGCCGTCATGCTGGCGATTCTCTTTAGCCAGCTCATGGGACTTGTGCGCAGCATCCTTGTCGCAAGCGCATTCCCCGCCGCCGAACTGGATGCATTTGCTGCAGCAAATCGCGTCTCAGAAACACTCTTCACGTTGATCGCGGCCGGAGCGCTTGGCTCGGCGTTCCTGCCGACCTTCACGGCTTTTCTAGTGAATAACGATCGGGCTTCCGCCTGGAGGCTTGCCTCGTCCCTGATCAACTTGGTCACGCTGATCCTCAGCCTGGCTGCCATCCTGGCTGCATGGTTCGCGCCGCAAATTGTTTATCTGATCGCGCCCGGGCTTGCGCGCGATCCTACCCTGTTTGCATTGGCTATCCGTCTGCTCCGTATCCAATCTGTCTCGGCCGTCCTGTTTGGGCTGGGTGGACTGGTGATCAGCATTCTCAATGCCCATCAGGTCTTCTTCGTCCCGCAAATTACGGCGGCTATGTACCAGATCGGGCAGATTTTCGGAGTCCTGGTCCTCAGTCGCTGGATGGGCATCTACGGCCTCGCCTGGGGTGTGGTGATCGGTGCGCTTTTGTTTTTGGTCATTCAACTCCCGTCCCTGTTTAGATTAAAAGGTGATTTTACCTTCTCGCTGGGTGGAAGAAATCCCGACGTGCGCAAAGTGTTCCAGTTGATGGGACCGCGCGTATTCGGTGCAGCCGTGGTGCAATTGAACTTCTGGGTGAATAACAATCTGGGCTCACGCATGGCGGAAGGAAGCATCATCAGCTTATCGTATGGCTTTATGCTGATGCTCATGGCGCAGGCCGCGATCGCCCAATCCGTCGCGATTGCCGCACTGCCAACATTTTCCGCGCAATACGCCCTCGGCAAAATCGATGAGATGCGGACCTCACTGGCTTCTACGCTGCGCTCGATGTTTTTGCTGGCGCTGCCCGCGAGCGTGGGCTTGATCCTGTTGGCGCGACCGATCGTCTCGATGCTTTATCAACGCGGAGAATTCACCGAGGTCACTACGGAAATGACTGCCTGGGCGCTGACCTGGTATGCCGCGGGGTTAATAGGCCACTCTGTGATGGAAGTGTTGACGCGCGCCTTCTACGCCCAGCACGACACCAAGACTCCGGTGGTGATCGGCACGATTGCGATGGGTTTGAATGTGGTTTTTAGCCTTACGTTTGCGCGGCTGTTCAGCCAGATAGGTTGGATGCCTCACGGCGGGCTGGCGCTGGCAAATTCCCTCGCCACAGCGCTCGAAGCCACTGCATTATTTTTGGTCATGCGGAGGCGATTGAATGGGATCGAAGGGAATTACATTGCCCGCGGGTTTGCCGCGTGCGCTCTCGCATCGCTGGGAATGGGACTCGGCTTATGGCTGTGGCTTCAGGCTGCAGAGGGGATGGTGAGTTGGGTTGTCGCCCTGGGGGGGGTGGCGCTCGGTGGGATTCTCTATGGGATCGGGGTGTTATTCCTGCGAGTCCCGGAAATTCAAATACTGATCCACGCGATCACGAGCAGAGTCGTGCGTCGAGCATCGCACTCGTCTCAATAACATTCGTATTCTGTTTTGACTATTTCCAGAGCAACCAGTGGCCGGTCGCGACCGCCAGGCCCAGCAAGATTCCCCCTACGACCTCGAGTGGAGTGTGCCCAAGCACTTCGCGCAGATCCCTTTCGTTAATGGGATGCCCCTTCAGAAGCTCCGCCACGATCACGTTGATGCGCTGGGCATGGATGCCTGCCTGCTGGCGCACTCCCGCTGCATCGTAGGTAACAATCATTGTAATGACCACACCCAATGCGAACACAGGGTTATCCAACCCGTAATACAGACCAATGGCAAGGGTGGTGGCAGTCATCAGGGCAGAATGAGAACTGGGCATGCCGCCGGTCGTGAGAAGCAACGACCAGTTCCATCGTCGAGTGCGCAGGTAATCCAGTGGGATCTTGATCACCTGGGCAAGCGCCCAGGCAGTCAAACCGGCGAGGAGAGCTTTGTTCTGGAACAGCGCCCAAAAATTCATTCCGAGATTTCCTCAAAGGGAATGACCTCGTCCCCGGCCACCTGCTTCACCTTGAGCTCTGCCGCTTCGAGCAACACACCGCAGTGTGCAGCCAGGGCTTGGCCGCGCTCGAATAATTTGATCGACTCCTCGAGCTGGTTCTGTTCCCCCTCCAGCGCAGCGACGATCTCTTCCAGTTCCGCGAGGGCTTCTTCGTAAGTTAATTCTTCCACAGATTTTTCTGTCTTTTTGGCTGATGGTTTTGGCACAATGACTCCTTTACCGCGTAGAGTAGCGCAGTCGAAACGCCGCGCTTGATAAAACTATGTCCCATATCGACGCGCTTCGATTCCGGGACTTCAGCCTGCACCCAGTCCTTCTGCTCAGGGCAAGCGTTTTACTTCAAACTCTCCATCGCTGACTCTGACCTTCATTTCATCACCTGCCTGTGCAACCCGTGAAATAACACTGCCATCGTCTTTTCGTGTGAGGACGGCATAGCCCCGCCGCAGCACTTCCATCGGATTGAGCGCCTGGAGCCGGCGCTGCATTCCTGTGACCTGTGCAGATTGAAGCTGGAGATGATGAAACAGCGAGGAACGCCCTCGGCGAGTCAACTCGTCCACCCGCTGGCGCCCGGATTGAATGCGGCGCTCCGGCGAAACATACCGAAGCTCCGATGCGAGGGAGGACAGCGCAGTCTTTTGTTCGGCAAGCAGGTTGAGGGTTGCAGAAAGCATGCGAGTTTTGTAACTCTGTAAGCCCGCGCCCAGATCGATCATGGTGATCGGCGTGGCAAGCTCCGCCGCAGCCGTAGGAGTCGGCGCGCGCAGGTCCGCGGCGAAATCGCAGAGGGTGAAATCCGTTTCGTGCCCGACTCCGCAGATGACCGGCACCGCCGACATCGCCACCGCGCGTACCACGCGTTCGTCGTTGAACGCCCAGAGGTCTTCGATGGAACCGCCGCCTCTTGCGAGGAGGATGACGTCTGGAGACTGGAAAACGAGAGACTGCAGGGCTTTGACGAGTGCCGGAGGAGCTTCGGCTCCCTGGACAGGCGAGGGAGCGAGAATGACTTCCACCAGGGGCAGGCGCCGCCGCAGCGTGTTGAGCATATCGCGTAACGCCGCGCCGGTTGCCGAGGTAACAATCCCTATTTTTTTGGGAAACATGGGGATGAGACGTTTGCGTTCCTGCGCGAAAAGTCCTTCCGCCTCGAGCATGGCCTTCAGGCGCATGAACTCCTGGTAGAGCGCGCCCTCCCCCACAGGCCGGATCTGATCGGCGTAAAGCTGATATTGCCCGCTCACTTCGTATACACCGATCTTGCCGTGCACTTCCACGGCTTTGCCATCCTGCAGCGGGATCCCCAGACGGACGGCGCTGGTCTTCCACATCACGCAGCGGAGGGCGGCCGAAGAATCTTTCAGCGTGAAATAGATATGCCCTGAGGCGGGGCGTGACAGGTTCGAGATCTCGCCCTGCACCCAGACGTCCTGAAGGACTTCATTCTCTTCCAGTAACTTACGGATGTAGAATGTCAGCTTAGAGACGGTCCATTGCGGGCTTTGCGAGAAAAGTGTCGGCTGCATTCGTGGGAGGATAATCGAAAAATGATGAATTAGGAAGGATGGAGGGGAAAGATGAAAGAGGAAAGGGTGATTCTCTGCTACAATTCACCCATCCTATGAATCACATCTGGTCCCCGTGGCGTATGGAATATATTCAAAACAGCAAAGAAGAAGGGTGTGTGTTCTGCTCTGCGCAGGAAATGGAAGATGGCCCGGAGAATTTGATCGCGTTCCGCGGCGAGCACGCCTACGTGATCCTGAACCGTTATCCCTACACCAGCGGACACCTAATGGTGGTCCCATTTGACCACAAAGCTCATCTGGAAGATCTTGAGGCGGCAACCCGCGCCGAGATGATGGAACTCACCACCCGCTGTATGACCGTCCTTCGCAGGATATATCATCCCGAGGCATTCAACATGGGCGCGAACATCGGAGAAGCGGCAGGGGCGGGCGTGAAGCAGCACGTCCATATTCACATCGTCCCGCGCTGGGGCGGCGACACAAATTTTATGTCCACGGTCGGAGGGACGCGCGTACTGCCTGAGGCGCTCGAAAGCACCCTGGAACGTGTGAAACACGGATTTTCGGAGGGTTAGCAATACCCAGCCTTATGGATGGCTGGAACATCCTTGAGAATGGCCCGTTTCGTAAAGCCCCTTCCTGTCATCTTTATCAGCCTCATCGCACTGGTTCTGGGCAGTTGCCGTTCGGCTGTTCCCACCACTCGCCCCCCCGACCATGCAACGAGTGTGGCTGAAACAGCTACACCTAACCCATCGGCACAGGTCACAGCTACCGAGGCTGCCGTCCCAACGCCAGTCAATAACCCGCTGACGGGGTTGCCTGTCGCCGATCCATCCCTCCTCCAAATTCCCGCAGCGCTGGTTTCGATTTCACATTTCCCGGTCGAGGCGCGCCCGCAGGCGGGGTTGTCGTTTGCGCCCTATGTCTTCGAGATCTACATCACTGAAGGCGCCACTCGTTTTCTAACAACATTCTATGGGGAATTCCCTGCGCCAGAAATTCCGATCAGGGGCAATTGTGAGGTGAGAAGAGAAATCTTCACGCAGACTGCCACGATCCTTGGCAACCAGGTCTGGCAGGATGAAAATCAGAACGGGATTCAAGAGCCATCGGAACACGGAATCGGCGGGGTGTGCGTTAATCTCTATGATGCAAATCAGAACTTGCTGCAGCAGACCACAACCGATAGCAACGGCTATTACGGGTTCAATGTCCATCCCGGGAACTACATCCTTGAATTTCTGAAACCACCAGGAATGGAGTTTGCCCAGAGAAACGCCGGGGGAGAAGACCAGGACAGTGACGTGGACCAGGCAACGGGTCGCACGGATGCGCTCGAGGTGACAACCTCGCTGCTTAATGTGGATGCAGGTCTGATTCCATCAACCATTCCTCCACCTGCCGCCGAGCTTCCCCCTGCCAAAGTAGGACCGGTCCGCTCGGGGCGCCTAATCTACGCAGACATTGCTGCCTTCTTTCCCGACTCGTGTTTGATCTATGCCTTTGCTTCTGCCGAGGTTCTGGTGCAGCTTCCGCAGTGCGCTTTCGTCCAACATGACATCCAGGGCGGCGGTTACATGCTCGGAATTCCCGAGATGATCCAGTACGCCAGGGACAGCAAACAGCCGGGTCAGGAGATCGACTACGCCAGTAATGTGTATTCAGCGCATCCCCCTGAAGGAGGTGTGGCTGCCTCGAAGCTGCACGTGTTCATCGCCTGGCTCAACCAATCTGCCTGGAAGTATGATCCGCTCTATGAAAGCTGGTGGCGCTACGTGGACAACGCAGACGAGGAGACAGCCGGCGTGGTCCACCCCGAAATTGACCGCCTTACGGGGCGGCAACTGGACTTTGAAAATGTGATCGTTTTGTTTACCAGACACGACGTGGTCTCACCGACGAATCTGGATATCCACCTCGAGCAGGACTGGCTCGGCGATGCGCTGTTGTTCCGGGATGGAAAAATGTACAATATCCGCTGGAGCACGGTGGCAACCGATGAAGAATTCCAAACGGGACGCCGGCATCCCATTCGATTTTTGAACCTGGACGACAAGACACCTTTCCCCCTCAAGCCCGGTCATACGTGGATCCTGGTCGTTACGCCGGAAACAACTGTTACGGAACAAACAGCAGGCGAGTGGTTATTGCAGTTTTTCCAGCCGCCGGGGGCAAAATAGTGATTGGTAATTATCCCAAGGCCTACAAAATTAAAGTGTGTTCAGAGACTGGAGAATTAGGAAATCTGAATTATGAAACGAAAACTGATATTATTTCTGTTATTACTTTTTACCGCATGCAGCAGCAATAGTACCTCGCAACCCCTGGAAACAGAAACAAAACTTCCTGAAACAAAGAAAGCAACCGCGACGATTGTTGCTACCTCGACAGCAACAGAGAGCGTTCCTCTTAACACAGCTACCTCTCCACCTCTCCTTAAACCCGTTTCCTATGGACCGGCTGAATTCCCGGAAGGCTACAATCCTCTGACGGGACAGCCCGTCTCGGATCCGACATGGCTGGAATACCCTGCCGTTCTCCTTTCTGTTTCGCACTTTCCACCTGAGGCGCGACCACAGGCCGGCTTTTCATTCACGCCATTCGTCTATGAGTACTACATTACCGAAGGGTCTACGCGACATCTTGCGATCGTCTATGGTGAATTTCCGGAGCCTGAAATCCCGCTGCATGGAGATTGTGTAGTACGTGCGGAGCCCGTGACCCAGACCGGCATGATTCTGGGTAATCGTGTCTGGCATGATAAAAATCAAAATGGTATTCAAGAGCCGCGTGAAGATGGGATTGGTGGGATATGCGTTAACCTGCTCGATGCAGGCGGGAAGCCGCTCCAGCAAACCACAACGGACAGCAATGGCTATTTTGGGTTCAATGTTGAAATGGGCAGGTACCTGATCGAGTTTGAAAAACCCTATTGGCTGGAGTTTACAAAGAAAAACGTTGGAGCCGATGCAGAAGATAGTGACCTGGATCAAGCCTCGGGCCGTACAGACCCCATTGATGTTTCAGCCTCTTCACTTCTTTCTTGGGATGCAGGCTTGGTTACGTCTTCAGCGATTCCTCCCACTCCTGATCCCTCCCTGAAACTTCCTGCCGCAGAGGTTGGACCCATTCGCTCAGGACGCATTTTTTATAAGTATATGGGTGCGATGTATCAAGATAGTTGCCTGATATATGCCTCCGCCGACCCGGCTGTGCTCGCTCAAATCCCGAGATGCGCGATGGTAGGGCATGCGGTCAACGCTGGGGGCGTGATGTTGCCACTGGAACGCATGGCCAGGATCTCGGCGCAAAATAAGAAAGCCAGTTCTAACTTTGATTATGCGAGTAATCTATTCTCAGAGGAACTTCCTCCCGGTGGGGAACCCGCTACGGGGCTGTGGGAGTATTGGGCGTTACTCAATCAATCGAAATGGAGCTATGACGCAGCATCTGAATCTTGGTGGCGCTATATCGATGACTCCAAACCTGAAACGGTGGGGGTGTTTCATCCCAGTGTGGATCGACTCAATGGCAGGCAGTTGCAATTTGAGAATGTTATCCTAATGTTTGCAGAGCATATTGTCATCAGGCCCACCATTGTAGACATTAATCTTGCGCCAGGCAATCAGGGCGACGCCTATCTTTTCCGTAATGGGAGGATATACAACATCAAATGGAGCACTGTACCCACTGAATACCAAGAAAAGACCGGACGAGGCCAACCGCTACAGTTTCTGAATCTGGACGGCACCCCTGCCGCACTTAAACCCGGTCATACATGGGTGATCATTTTTGATTTGCAATCCTATTTGGAGGAGGCATCTCCAGGTTTCTGGAAAGCAAGGTTCGTGGCGCCCGCGGGGGCAAAAAACGAGTGATTCAACAGCCTTGCGAAGGTTCGTAATCGGAGTTATCCTGACGTCGTCACAGTGCCATCTTCGCAAGGCTTTTATGTACAGCAAAACAATCCTGCTTACGGTACTTGTCATTACTGCATGCAACAGCCCACAGATGGTTCAACCCATCCCAACAGAAACCTTCACCTCTGTCCCTCTTCGCACGAGCACGCCAACAAAGACGGAAACCCCATTCGCAACAGCTACCTCTCAGCCCCACCTCTCACCGATTACCTACGGACCGGAAGCAGACGATTTTCCCTCCAATATCAATCCGCTGACGGGGCGCGCCGTGGCAGATCCCTCTCTGCTCGAATTTCCTGCCGTACTCGTCTCGGTCAGCAACATGCCGGTGACTGCCCGCCCGCAGGCGGGACCCGGCTTCGCGCCCTGGGTCTATGAGCTTTTCATCGGCGAAGGCACGACGCGTTTCCTGAATGTCTTTTACGGGGATTTCCCGCGGGCGATTCCAAATGTCGGCGGAGGGTGTGAGGTACGAGATGAGATCCTGCGTCCAGGCGGTCGATGGATCGGTAACCGCGTCTGGCTGGATGAAAATGGGAACGGTCAGCAGGATGCGTGGGAGGCAGGGGTCGGTGGAGTATGCGTCCGCCTCTTAAGCCCGAATGATCGCGAGAGCCTGGCTGAAACGACCACGGACTCCAATGGCTATTATGCGTTCGATTCGCCGGATGTCGATGCGATGATTCAATTCGTCAGACCGGATTCTTATCAGTTCACGAATCCGGATATCGGCGACGATGACCGGGACAGCGACGCGGGCTCGAACGGAGAAACAAAAATCTTCGAGGCCAATTCCAGCGCTTCCTTCTGGGATGCGGGCTTAATTCTATTGGAGGAACCTCCCGCCACCCCCAGTCCTGTCGTCACCGGAACACCACCGAACTGGTTCATCCCGTCCGAGGCATATGTCGGACCGATCCGTTCGGGGCGGTTAACGTACAATCAGATCGGGGGCATGTTCCCGAACAGTTGTCTCGTGTACGCCAGCGCTGCCTGGGATATTGG
>Ga0114129_10009425_pt1 | contig 13919 bp, 13 predicted proteins | sample RhiMetdeltSRZDD1_FD_80071 | JGI IMG/M metagenome (GOLD analysis project Ga0114129, IMG submission 80071) | Populus rhizosphere microbial communities from Tennessee, USA - Rhizosphere MetaG P. deltoides SRZDD1 (version 2) (version 2) | ecosystem: Host-associated > Plants > Roots > Rhizosphere >...
GGCCCAGAACCGGGGCGGCCGCGGGGTCCGCGGGGCCAACCTCAAAGAGGACGACATCGTCCAGTTCCTGGCCATCACCAACACCCACCACTGGGTGCTGTTCTTCACCAACAAGGGCCGGGTGTACCGGGTGAAGGTTCACGAGCTGCCCGAGGCGGCCAAGAACGCCCGCGGGACCTACGTGGCCAACGTGCCCGGGGCGACCTTCCAACCGGACGAGAAGATCGCAGCAGTACTCGACCTGGACGACTACGACGATGGTAAGTTCCTCGTCCTGGGCACCAAGGACGGTATGGTCAAGAAGACCACTCTCAGTGAGTACGACTCGCCGAGGGTGGGACTGATCGCGATCAACCTACGAGGCGACGATGAGCTCATCGGGGTCAAGCTCACCTCGGGCGACGACGACCTCCTGTTCGTGTCGCGCAAGGGCATGGCCGTACGCTTCAGCGAGTCCCACGTACGCTCGATGGGAAGGCAGACGAGCGGCGTGACCGCCATGCGGCTCCGCCGCAACGACCAGGTGCTGGCCATGGAGGTGGTCCGCTCGAACGCCGACCTGCTGGTGGTCACCGACGCCGGCTACGGCAAGCGCACCCCGCTCGAGCAGTACACGCGCAAGGGCCGGGGGATCCAGGGCGTCAAGACCGCCGAGTTGACCGAGGCCCGCGGCTTCCTCGCCGGGGCCCTGGTCGTGCAGGACGAGGACGACATCTTCCTCATCACCGACGCCGGGCAGATCATCCGGACGCGCGTCAACGAGGTCCGTCGGGCTGGCAGGGCCACCCAGGGTGTGCGCATCATGCGACTCCAGAGGACAAGCGGTCGGGTCGCCGCCGTGGCACCGGTCGTCAAGGACGAGGAGTAGCCAATGTCCAGCCAGTACCCGCAGGTGACGACGCGGCCGCTGCCCCGCCCGGCGTCCTCCGCCATGGCGCCTGCGGTCGATCGCCGGGCACGGCTGGTGCTGCGCCGGCTCGATCCCTGGTCGGTGCTGAAGTTCTCGGTGGTCTTCTACCTCTGCCTGATGCTGATCAGCCTGCTGGTGTTCGCGGTCATCTGGTTCGTGCTGGTCAACATGGGCGTGTTCACGTCGCTGACCGACTTCGCGGGCATCTTCAACTTCGAGGTGGCCTTCCCCGCGGGCACCGTGTTCCGCTGGTACACCTTCATCGGGCTGACCGGCGTGGTCGTCTGGAGCATCGTCACCGTGCTCCTGACCCTGCTGTTCAACCTGGTGAACGACGTGACCGGTGGGATCGAGGTCGTTCTCGCCGAGCGGGAGCAGCGGCGCCCCGGTTCCTGACCTCACCCGACCGCCGCTCCTCACCCGAGCGCGACGGCGGCTTGCGGGGCTGGGACTGCCTGGACGGTGGCTGGCCGGCCTGCGGTTGTCGGGACTGGTTGGGGCGGCGACCCTCCCGCGGCTGGCGGCGGTCGAGCTCGGCGCTGAGCTGGTCGCGGCGGCCCTCCCAGCGTTCGGCCACCTCGTCGACGGCGTTGCGGACGGCCTCGAACCGGTCCAGCTCCCCCGGCCCGGCGCCTCGGGCCTGGGCGGTTCGGGTGGAGCGCTGCTTCGACCGCAGGCCCTCGATCTCCTGATCGAGGTCCCGGCCGAGGCGGCGCAGCTCGAACAGGGACTGGGTGAGCACGCGCCGGGCCGCGGCCAGCTCGCGGGGCCGGGGCGTGCCGTCGGCGGGCAGGGCCTGGACCAGTCCTCGGCCGGCGGCCAGTTCCTGGCGTCGCAGCGCCTGCTCGTAGTCCCGCGCACTCCGCTTGCGCTCTGGCGGCACCGCTCCACTCCTCGCTCGGTCTCCGACACGCGACAGCGTAGCCAGCCGGCGGCGCTTCGAGTACCCCGTTTTCCGGAGCGCCCGCGTGTCGGGACTGTCGCCAACAGGACGGTTCCACCGCTCGATCGTCCATATACTCCTGGGCATGGCAACCTGCCCGAACTGCGGCAACGGCCTGGTCGAGCGGGCCAAGTTCTGCCCCGAGTGCGGCAGGGCGGTCGGCTCCCGGACCTCGGCCCAGGAGTTTCGAATCGTCACCGTCGTCTTCTGCGACGTGGTCAGGTCGACCGACCTGGAACGCGAGCTCGACCCCATGCCCATGCAGCGGCTCCTGGACCGCTACGGCCAGACCGTCCGCCGGTCCCTGGCCGACCGCGGGGCCAGCGTCGGCAAGCGGCACGGCGACGGCTTCATGGCCGCCTTGGGCGTCCCCGAGCTGCACGAGGACGACGCCCTGCGGGCGGTCAGGGCAGCCGCCGAGCTCCGGGTCGCCCTCGACGAGCTGGCCAGGGAGGTGCGTCAGCAGCGCGGCCTGGACTTCCACGTCCCGCCTGGGCATCAACACCGGCAACGTGCTCGTCCGCGACGCCGGGACCCTGGAGGAGGAGCTCACCGGCACCCCGGTCAACCTGGCCAAGCGGTTCGAGGAGGCGGCCGGGGCGGGCGAGATCCTGATCGGCGAGGCGACCTACCGGCTGGTCGCCGATGCCGTCGAGGCCGAGCCGGCCGGGCCCATGACGGTCAAGGGCGCGGCCGAGCCGCAGAACGTGTGGCGCCTGCTCGAGGTCCTGCCCGACCGCCCCGGCCGGGCCCGCCGGCCGGTCGCGCCCATGGTCGGCCGGGGCCGTGAGCAGGAGCTGCTGCTGCGGCTGTTCGAGCGGGCGGCGGCCGAACGGACCTGCCACCTGGTGAGCGTGCTCGGCTCGGCCGGGGTCGGGAAGTCGCGCCTGGTCGACGAGTTCGTGACCGGCCTCGGCAGCCGGGCCGCCGTCCTTCGCGGGCACTGCCCGGCCTTCGGCGACAGCGTGACCCTCTGGCCGATGGTCGAGGTCGTCCGCCAGGCGGCCGGGATCGCCCCGGACGACTCCCCCGGGCAGGCGAGGAGCCGCCTGGCCGAGCTGCTGGGCGGCGAGGAGCGGGGCACGCTGGTCACCCAGCGGATCGCCCAGCTGCTCGGCTTCGGCCAGGACACCGGCCTGCCCGAGGACACCTTCTGGGCGCTCCAGCGGCTGCTGGAGACCCTGGCCCGCCGCCGGCCGCTGGTGCTGGTCATCGACGACCTCCAGTGGGCCGACCCGATCCTGCTCGACGCCGTCGAGCACGTCGCCGAGTACGCCGAGGCGCCGCTGGTCCTGCTCTGCATGGCCCGGCCGGACGAGCTGTTCGCCCGGCGCGGGCACTGGCCGGGCGGCAAGGCCAACGCGCTGTCGTTCCAGCTCTCCCCCCTGCCCGAGCGCGAGGGCGAGCAGCTGGTCATCCACCTGCTCGGCGGCCGGGTCGACCAGGCCGTCCAGGCGCACGTCAACGAGTGGGCCCAGGGCTTCCCGCTGCTGGTCGAGGAGCTGGTCAGCAACCTGAGGGAGGAGGGGCGGCTGCAGGCCGCCAACGGCCGCTGGACGCTCGCGGTGGAGTCCGAGGAGGAGGCGGGGCGCCGGGCCAGCACCGTGCCGACCTCCATCCAGGCTCTGCTGCTGGCCCGCCTCGACCGGCTCGGCCCCCGCGGCCGGGCCGTGATCGAGCCCGCGGCCGTGGTGGGCCAGCAGTTCCACACGGGCGACATCGAGGCCCTCCACCCCGGGTCGGCCCCTGCCGACCTGGCGGCCGGCCTCCAGGAGCTGGTCCGCCTCGACCTGATCCGTGCCGACCGCGGCCCCACGTCGGCGCCGCTGCCGGCCAACAGCGGCCCCGGGTACCGGTTGCGGCACGCCACCATCAAGACCGTCGCCTACGAGCGGATGCCCGACGACCGCCGGGCCGAGCTGCACGAGCGGTACGCCGACTGGCTGGAACGGGGGACCGGCGACCGGCGCAGCCAGTTCGACGAGATCGTCGCCCACCACTTCTACGAGGCCTACCGGTACACGAGCCGCCTCGACCCCGGCGGCGCCCAGGCCGAGGAGCTGGCCCGGCGGGCGGGCGAGCGCTACGCCGCCGCCGGGCAGCGGGCCGCCGTCCGTGGCGACACCCGGCTCGTCCAGGCCTGGCTGGGCCGGGCGGCCCGGCTGCTACCGGCCGACCACCCGCAGCGGCTGGCCGCGCTGCCGCCGCTGGCCGACGCCCAGCAGGCCGCCGGCAAGCTCACCGAGGCCGCCATGGCCTACCACGAGCTGGCCCGGTCGGCGACCGCCGTCGGCAACGAAGGCCTGGCCCTGCACGCCACCATCGGCCGGCTCGGCATCACCGCCGTCCACGACCCCCGGCAGTTCCTGCGCGAGGGCCGCGACGAGGTCGAGCTGGCCATCGCCGCCTTCGACCGCCTCGGCGACCGCCTCGGGCTGGCCAAGGCCTGGCACCTGCTGGCCTACCTTGACTGGACCAGGGGGCGTCTGACCCAGGCCGAGGCCGCCGCCGGGCGGCCCAGGGTCCTGGCCAGGGAGGCGGGAGACGCGGGCTGGGAGGCCAACGCCATCGGCATGCACTGCCTGACCCTGTACCGGGGACCGTTGCCGCTGGAGACGGTGGAGCGGCGCAGCCGCGAGGCGCTCGCCGAGGCCGAGCGCAGCGGCGTCTCCAGCCTGGCCGCGACCGCCTACCGGGTCCTGGCCCGGATCGCGGCCCACCGGGGCGACCTGGAGGAGGCCAGGCGGTTCGTGGACGCCGCCACCGAGATCACCAGGGAGGAGGGCTCGCTGCTGCCCAGGGCGGTCGACTGCATCTCGCGGGCCATGGTGGAGATGCTGGCCGGCCACCTGGCCGCCGCCGAGGAGATCCTGCGCAACGGCCACCGGCAGCTCGAGGAGATGGGCGGCACCGGGCCGCGGGTGAATGTGGCCACGCTGCTGGCCAGGGTCCGGCTGCTGCGGGGCCGCAACGACGACGCCGAGGAGATCACCCGCACCTGCGAGCGGCTGGCCGCCCCCGACCAGGCCGACGCCCAGGTCAAGTGGCGGTCGATCCGGGCCATCGCCGTCGCCCGCCGGGGCGACCCGGGTGAGGCCGAGCGGCTCGCCAGGGAGGCCGTGTACCTGGCCGGCAAGACCGACCAGCTCGACTCCCGGGCCGAGGCCCACCTCGACCTGGCCGAGGTGCGGCTGCTCGGCGGCCGCGGCCGCGAGGCCGAGCAGGAGCTGAAGCGGGCCATCCCGCTGTACCAGGAGAAGGGCAACGAGGTGGGGGAGCGCAACGCCAGGCGGCTGCTGACCCGCACCCGCGGATAACGAAGTGGAGTCGGCCTCTGGCCGACGGTCGATAGACTCCGACCGGCAGATTCGCCGGTCGGGCCGGTCGCTAGCGGGTCTCCCAGGACGGGTCGGCCAGGGTGAGCAGGGCCCAGACCCGGACCGGGACCAGCAGGGTCATGTGCAGCGGCCCGTACAGCAGCAGGAACGGCACGCTGGCCCCGTGGGCCAGCAGGAACGCCGCCGTCACCAGCACCATGGCCAGGGCCAGGGTGAGGTCGGCGGCCAGCAACGCCCAGCCGACCAGCAGCCCCTCGGACGCCAACAGCACCAGGGCCACCGCCAGCAGCAGGGGCAGCAGGGCCCTGGCCAGGACGTCCAGGGTCAGGTAGGGATGCCGGGACCGGATGCCGGCGAAGGTCCAGCGCAGCTCGCGGTAGAAGCTGCGGTTCCAGCGCAGCTGCTGGCGCAGGTACAGCCGCAGCGACCGGGGCACCCAGGTGCTGGCGATCGCCCGGGGCTCGAACAGCACCTGGCGGCCGGTGGCCAGGACCAGGTTGGTCAGGTGCGGGTCGTCGCCGTTGGTGCAGCGGACGCCGGCGAACGTCTGGGTCAGGTAGCCCGGCCACAGCTCGGCCAGGAGGCTGCGCCGGTAGGGGGCGAACGGCCCGAGCAGCACAGCAGCGAGGTGAAGAAGCCCTGGGCGGCCCGCTCCACCCGGAATCGGAGCCGGTAGCGGTGGTGGATCAGGCGGGTGAGGAGGTTGGTGGGCGCGTTCAGGACGCCGACGCTGCCCGACACCGCCCCCACCCGGTCGTCGGCGAAGCAGGCCGCGGCCTGGCGGACGGCGTCGGGGGCGAGGACCGTGTCGGAGTCCATCAGCACGACCAGTTCGCCCTTCCCCGCCGGACGGCCTCGTCCTGGGCGGCGCGCTTGCCGGTGTTGTGGTCCAGCAGCCGCACGCTCCAACCGCGGTCGCTCCACCGTTCGTAGACGCCCAGCAGCGAGCTCGGGTTGTCGGACCCGTCGTCGACCAGCCAGGCAGCCAGCGGCCCGGGATAGTCCTGGCCGGCGACCGACCGGCAGCACGCCTCCAGCAGCGCCGGGTCCTCGTTGAGGCAGGGGATGACCACGTCGACGGACGGCCACTCGGCCGGCCCGGCCGCCAGGGCCGGCCGGCGTCGGCGGCTGCGCAGGGCGTAGACGCGCTCCAGGCTGGAATGCAGCAGCACCAGGGTGGCGTAGAGCAGGAACACCACGCGCAGGGCGGCGACGACCAGCTGGTCCGCCATCACCCTCTACCCTGGCCGGCCGGCCATGGGGTCGATTGCCCCGCTCTACCGTGATGCACCACTCCGGAAGGATAGTCGCCGCTCCCGGCCTGGTGGGGCCGCTGCCCCGCGGGCCGCTACTCGTCCAGGAAGTTGTGCAGCGACAGCCCGCCGTCCGCGGCGATGTTCTGGCCGGTGACATAGGCCGACCAGGCGTCGCTGAGCAGGAACAGGGCGACCCGGGCGACATCGGCGGGAACGCCGCCCTGGCCGGCGGGGATCCGCGGCCGGAGCCGGGCCTCCTTGGCCACCTGCTCCGGGGTGTTGAGGTCCTCCGCGGTCCGGATCCAGCCGGGTGAGATCGCGTTCACCCTGATCCGGTGCCGGCCGAGCTCCTTGGCCATGGCCTGCACCAGCATGGCCACCCCGGCCTTGCTGACGTTGTAGTGCGCCTCCCGGGCGACGTAGCGGTCGTGCAGCGAGGAGATGAACAGGATCGACCCGCGCCGCCGCCGTAACGACCGGTCCGGCGTGGCCGCCTGGTCCTCGATCAGCGCCTTGACCAGCCGGTCGGTGAACAGCCACGGCCCCTTGAGGTTGGTCCCCAGCACCAGGTCGAGCTCCGGGGCCCCGACCTCGAGGAGCTGGTGGGGGGTGGTGATGCCGACGTTGTTGACCAGCAGCTCGACCGGCCGGTTCCTGGTCAGCTCGTCGGCCAGGCCGCCCGCGTCCTCCTTGTGGAGGTCGGCCTCGATGACCTGGCAGTCCTCGGTGCGGAAGGCGTCCTTGAGGGACTTGGCGTCCTTGTCGATCACGGTCACGTCGGCCCCGGCTACGATCAGCCACCTGGCGATCGCCTCGCCGATCCCGCGGGCGGCACCGGTGACGACGGCGGGCCGGTCGCGTAGATCGTCGAGCAGCTCCAGCACCGGTGGCCCGGCGTTCGCGTCGACCGGGTCGACGTGACCGTTCGCCTGCACGCGCAGCTGACCTCCCACCTGGACGGTGCGTGCCGCCATCCAAGAGCCTTCCCGGCGGCGGCGCTGTCAGCTAGCTGACAGCCGCGGGATCTTCTGCCGCTCGGCGAGGCGCTCCAACCGCTCCCGGTCGAGGATCTCGAAGCTGCGCCCGCTGGCCCGGATGTAGCCGCGGGACTCGAGCGAGCGCAGCGCCTGGTTGACCGTCTGCCTGGCCCCGCTGACCATGGTGGCCAGCTCGGCCTGGGTCACCGAGGGGCGGGCGGTCCCGTTCCCGTCGCCGGCCAGGACCAGCAGCTGCCGCGCCACCCGGCCCTGCAGGTCGAGGAAGGCCAGGTCGGTGACCTGGCGGGTGGTGCGGCGCACGATCGTCCCCAGGGTGCGCAGCAGGGCCTCGGCCACCTGGTCCTCCGACTGGAGCAGGCGCAGCAGCTCCGGGCGCGTCACGACCAGCAGCGTGGAGCGCTCGACGGCCTCGGCCGAGGCCGACCGGGGCCCGCTGTCCAGCAGCGCGACCTCGCCGAAGGTGGCGGGCGGCCGGTGCCGGACCAGCTCGACGATGCCGCCGCTGCGGGAGGAGACGAACAGCTTCACCGCGCCCTCGGCGAGGACGTACATGCGGTCGCCCGGCTCGTCCTGCAGGAACACGCACTGGCCGGGCTCGACGACCCGTTCCGCGACGTGCTCGGCGATGCGCCGCCGCGTCGGCTCATCGATGCCACCGAACAGCTCGGTCCGGGCCAGGACGGCGGCCCTGTGCTGGAGGTCCACCTCGGCCGGAGATCTTACGACGGTCCGGCCGGCAGGGCGGCCCGGTCGCACACCGGCCGGTGGGCCCGGGTCTCCGACCTGCCGGGAGGCCCTGGGAACGTCAGAAACCCGACACCCAGGCTGTCGGGGCGTGGACTGCCGGCCGCGCCGCCGCGTCCGAGGATGCTTGCAAGCGCCGGGAGGCCGTGTCTGAGGAGGGAGTGAGCGAAATGACCATCCGCATCGTGTCTCGTCTGGCCCTGCTCCTGGTCGTCCTCGCCGCGGCCACCGCCCTGATGGTCGGGGGGCTGGCCGCGCTGGCCTCGACCACCACCGCCGACGCGGCCCCGCTCCTGCAGCGCGACCAGGTCGCCGCGGTGGAGCGGGCCGTCGAGGACCCGGCCGAGAAGGCCTCCGGCACCTCGCCGACCCCGGCCGTCGTGCTGGTGTTCGCCGGGATCGTGCTCATGGCGGCTCTTCCGCCGATCCACCGGGTCCACGTCTACCACGGGTCCTACCACCGGTCTGACTGGCTCTAGGAGAGGGGGGGTCCGCCGGGGGTCACATCCCGCCCCCGGCGGACGTTGTCGCCCGCCGGCTCCTACCCGCCGGCCAGGCGGCGCAGCTGCTCGCGGTCGAGGATCTCGAACGCCCGCCCGGCCGAGCGGATGTAGCCGCGGGACTCGAGCGACCGCAGCGCCTGGTTGACCGTCTGCCTGGCCCCCCCGACCATGGTGGCCAGCTCGACCTGCGTGATGCGGCGGGTCCGGTCCCCGTCCGGCCCGGTCAGGTCGAGCAGCTTGGCCGCCACCCGGCCCTGGAGGCTCAGGAAGGCCAGGTCGCTGATCTGGCGGGTGGTCCGGCGGACCATCGCCCCCAGCGTCCGCAGCAGGGCCTCGGCCACCTGCTCGTCGCTGCGCAGCAGGCGCAGCAGCTCCGGGCGGGTCACGACCAGGAGCGTGGAGCGCTCGACGGCCTCGGCCGAGGCCGACCGGGGGCCCGCGTCCAGCAGGGCCAGCTCGCCGAAGATCGCCGGGGCGTCGTGGCGGTGGAGCTCGATCAGCTCCCCGTCCCGCGAGCACACCACCAGCTTCACCGAGCCCTCCAGGAGCACGAACATGGCCTCGCCGGGGTCGTCCTGCCAGAACACCATCTGGCCCTTGTCGACCACCCGGCGCCCGGCGTGGTCGACCACGGTCAGGCGTGCCCGCTCGTCCAGCCCCCGGAAGGGCTCGACTCTGCCCAGCAGCAGGGCGGCAGTGTTGGCGTCCAAGTCCTCACCGCCTGACCGGAAGGGTGCGCTCGTCGCAATCCTGGGGGATCGCTGGGCCAAATGCCAGAGTCGGGCGCGTTGACACCGCGGAGGTGCTGCGCTCAACTTTCCCCGCCTGTATCCGCTCTCGGGCAAGGGATCAGCGATGACCACCGAGTCGAACGTTCGGTCCGACCCTCGAGGCACACCACCCCGTTCCGGGCTGGACGCCTACTTCCACATCAGCGAGCGCGGTTCCACGGTGGAGCGGGAGATCCGCGGCGGCTTCGCCACCTTCTTCACCATGGCCTACATCGTCGTCCTCAACCCGCTGATTCTCGGCGGCGCCGCGGACGCCACCGGCCAGCACCTGGACCTGGGCCAGCTCACCACGGCGACTGCCCTGGTGGCGGCGGCCATGACGCTGTTCATGGGCGTCTACGGTCGCTACCCGTTCGCGCTCGCGGCCGGGCTCGGGCTCAACGCCGTGGTCGCCTTCCAGCTGGCCTCGCAGATGTCCTGGCCGGCGGCCATGGGCATCGTCGTGCTCGAAGGGGTGGTCATCACCCTGCTGGTCGTGACCGGCCTGCGGGAGTGGATCATGGAGGCCATCCCGCTCGCCCTCAAGCAGTCGATCAGCGTGGGCATCGGCCTGTTCATCGCCTTCATCGGCTTCGTGGACGCCGGGTTCGTGCGCCGCATCCCCGACGCCGCCAACACCACCGTGCCGGTGCAGCTCGGCGTCGACAACCGCCTGATCGGCTGGCCGACCGTGGTGTTCGTGTTCGGCCTGCTGCTGACCATCGCCCTGGTCGTGCGCCGGGTGCGAGGCGCCATCCTGCTCGGCATCGTGATCACGGCCATCTTCGCCATCATCCTCAACGCCATCGTGGATGTGGGCCCGCGGGTCGACGCCGCCGGCAACGTCAATCCCGCCGGCTGGGCCCTGACCGTCCCGTCGGTACCTCACGGCATCGTCGGCTCGCCCGACTTCGGCCTGCTGGGCGCCTTCAGCATCGGTGGGAGCTTCGCCCAGGTCGGGGTCGTGGTGACCGTGCTGTTCGTCTTCACCCTCATGCTGAGCGACTTCTTCGACACCATGGGCACGGTCATCGGCGTCGCCAACGAGGGCGGGCTGCTGGACCGCGACGGCCGGCTGCCCGGGATCAGCCGGGTACTGTTCGTCGACAGCATCGCGGCGGCCGCCGGAGGGGTCGCCTCCACCTCCTCCAACACCACCTACGTGGAGTCGGCCGCCGGGGTCGGGGAGGGCGCCCGCACGGGCCTGGCCAGCGTGGTCACGGGCCTGCTGTTCCTGGTGGCGCTGTTCCTCACGCCCCTGGTCGAGGTGGTCCCCCAGGAGGCGGCCGCACCGGCCCTGGTCGTGGTCGGGTTCCTCCTCATGCGGCAGGTCGCCGACATCGACTGGGCCGACCCGGCCATCGCCATCCCGGCGTTCCTCACCATCGTCCTGATGCCGTTCAGCTTCTCCATCACCAACGGCATCGGGGCCGGCTTCATCGCCTTCGTGGCCATCAAGGTGTTCCAGGGCCGCTGGCGCGAGCCAGGCTTGCTGCTGTGGATCGTCGCCCTCCTGTTCGTGATCTACTTCGCCATCGAGCCGGTGGAGCGCCTGCTGGGCGTGTAGCCGCGCGAGCCCCCGATCGCGGAAGCTGGGCAGTGGAGCTCCTGCAGAACCGCGCAGCGGGGAGGAGGCGCCGGCCGCCAAGGCCGAGCGGCCCGAGGCGGTCCGAGCGCCGGTGGGACCGACGTGATGGCGGAGCTGAACCTCGACACCCACCAACCCGAGGCCGACCTCGACCTGTCCGGGGTCCGGAGCTGGCCGCCAACCGGTCGGGGCCGTGACCACGCTCCCCGAGGGCCATCGCTGAGCTCGTCGGCGCCGTCGAGGGCGGCATCGCCGCCCGAGGCCTCGGCCTGGCCGTCACCGAGGAGATCCGGGTCGTCGGCGGCAAGGGTCCGCGACCCTCGTGCACCGACTACCTGACCCGACGGTGCTGGACGTGGCCCCCCGGTCCGCCAGGCTGGAGGTCGCACGAGACGCCGGTGAGAACGTCCAGCGACGGGGACCGCGCCGCCATCGCGTTCCACGTGAAACATCGCGGTCCGGTCGCCCGGCCCGACGCGTCAGCTCCCGTCCAGCCCAGCGGCCAACTCGGCCGCCTCCCGCTCAACCCGCGCCCGCAGCTCGCGCTTGTCGGTGTTGTCGAGCCACGTCGCCTCGACCCCGTCCAACGCGATCGCCACCATGTCCTCCCAGCGGTAGTCGAACGCCTCCATGCACGATTGATACTCGCGGCCCAGGTCGAGGTCGGTGAGGGCCGGGTCGTCGGTGTTGAGCGTCGCCAGCAGCCCCGCCTCCCGCATGCGCCGGTACGGATGCAGCTCCAGGCGCGGCACGGCGTTGGCGATCACGACGTTCGAGTTGGGGCAGACGGTGAGTGGGATCCGTTCCCCCGCCAGGCGCCGGGTCAGCTCCGGGTCCTCGAGGCTCGACAGCCCGTGGTCGATGCGCTCAGACCCGAGCACCTCCAGCCCGGCCCAGATGTGGCTTGGCGGCGTCTCCTCGCCCTGGGGCGAGGTCCGCCGCAGCCCGGCCTTGCCGGCCAGCTCGAAGGCGTCGGCGAAGTCGGTCGGGTCGACCCCCAGCTCGGTCGAGTCCAGCCCGACCCCGATGACCCGCTCGACCCCGGGGCTGGCGGCCTCGCGTAGCTCGACCAGCCGCCGGACCATGGCCAGGCCCGCCGCCCCACCATAGGCCCGGTCGATGTCGGCGATCAGCATCGCCCGGGTCCCGGTCTCGGCCTCGGCGTCCTCCAGGCCCTCGGCCAGCCCGGCCACGATATCGGCCAGGTCCTGCCCGGCGTCCAGATGCCGGGCCGGGGTGAAGAACGTCTCCCGGTAGACGAGCCCGTGGGCGGCACCGTCGACGACGCTCTCACGGGCCAGCCGGGCCCAGTCCTCGCGGCTGCCGAGGGTGGACTGCACCAGCCAGAAGATCTCCAGGAACGTGTCGAGGTTCGAGTACCGGTACAGCTCGGTCGGGTCCAAGGTCGGCAACTCGATGCCGTTCTTGCGGGCAAGGTCCACGACCGTGCCCGGTCGCATGGTCCCCTCGACATGGCAGTGCAGCTCGACCTTTGGCAGCCGGTCGAGCGCGGTGACGACGTCCACCGTCCCTCCTTCGTCGGAGTGGGGTTCCGCCCACCCTAACCGGCACCGCTGCGGTCGTATACCTCGCGCCGCAGGGTGCCGACGAACCGCAGGTTGCGGTAGCGCTCGGCGTAGTCCAGCCCGTACCCGACCACGAACACGCTCGGGATGTCGAAGGCCTTGTACTTCACCGGCACCTCGACCCGCAGCTCGTCCGGTTTGCACAGCAACACGCATACCTCGAGCGAGGCCGGTCGCCTGGGCCGCAGGGTCGCCAGCAGGTAGTCGAGGGTCAACCCAGAGTCGACGATGTCCTCGACCAGCACCACGTGCCGGCCCTCGATCTCGTGGTCGAGGTCCTTGAGCAACCGGACCACCCCAGAGGTCTCGGTCGCCGACCCATACGACGAGGTCGCGATGAAGTCGACCTCGTGCGGGATCGTCAGGGCACGCGACAGGTCGGCCATGAGCACCACGGCCCCCTTGAGCACCCCAACCAGCAGCAGGTCGCGGCCCTGGTAGTCCTCCGAGATCTGCGCCGCCAGCCCCTCAACCCCCGCCCGGACCCGCTCCTCATCCAGCAGCACGGACTCGATATCCCGTTGCGCCATCCCGCACCCCTCGCCCAATGACCGCACCGCCGCTGGGCGCGTCCACCGACCCCACGCAAAGCCTAGCCCGCCTGCTCCAACGACCGAAACCGGAACGTCAAGGTCGACCCCAACGGTTGCTCGGCGTCCATCCACTCGCGATCCTGCATAGGCACCGGTCAAGCCCCGAGGAGGTCATGTGCCGCAGGATCCCCAGGCCCTCGCCCAGCGCTCCGCCGCGGCCATGTACGAGGCCGACCTGGCCTCCCGCCACCTCGGCATCCAGATCGAACAGGTCACCCCCGGCCACGCCACCGCCCGCATGCTGGTCCGCGATACCATGCTTAATGGCCACGACATCTGCCACGGCGGCTACGTGTTCCTCCTCGCCGACACCGCCTTCGCCTTCGCCTGCAACACCTACGGCCCGGTCACCGTCGCCGCCGCCTGCGACGTCGTCTTCCTGGCCCCAGCCCACCTCGGCGACGTGCTGATCGCCGAAGCCGCCGAGCGCTACCGCCATGGCCGCAGCGGCATCTACGACGTCACCGTCCGCCTCCCCGACAACACCGTCATCGCCGAGTTCCGAGGCCACAGCCGCACAATACGGAAGTGATGCCCCCAAAACCCTGTGCTACATTGCCCCACGCGGCAGAGGACCCAATCAGCCTCCAAGCAGGTGCACCAGCACCCGGGCCTGTAGCTCAGGCGGTTAGAGCGCATCCCTGATAAGGATGAGGTCCCAGGTTCAAGTCCTGGCAGGCCCACCACCCA
>Ga0114129_10009426_pt1 | contig 13918 bp, 6 predicted proteins | sample RhiMetdeltSRZDD1_FD_80071 | JGI IMG/M metagenome (GOLD analysis project Ga0114129, IMG submission 80071) | Populus rhizosphere microbial communities from Tennessee, USA - Rhizosphere MetaG P. deltoides SRZDD1 (version 2) (version 2) | ecosystem: Host-associated > Plants > Roots > Rhizosphere >...
CAATCGTCCTCACCAGCTCGGCGAATGCGGTCGTGCCGAAGCATGGCAGCGAGCCCTATGACGTGAGCAAAGCGGCGCTCAGCCACCTGGTGCGCGAGCTCGCCGTCGGCCTCGGTCCGCTGGTTCGCGTGAACGCGATCGCGCCGGCGACGGTCCTCGCCGGCTCGGGCATGTTTCCGCGCGACCGCGTGATCGGCTCGCTGAAGAAGTACGGGCTGGCGTTCGACGAGCAGGAGTCGACCGAATCTTTGCGCGCGAAGCTCGCCGACTTCTACGCCCAGCGGACGATCACGCGCCGGCCGATCCTGCCGTCGGACTGCGCCAACGCGATCTGCTGGCTCGCGAGCGAGCAGAGCGCGAAGACGACGGGACACGTGATCCCGGTCGACGGCGGCCTGGCGGAGGCGTTCCTGCGGTGAGAGGTGCCTGCACCCGGCACCTCAGGCGAGCGCCCCCATCAGCAGCCCGTCGTTCGGATAGATGTGGTTCACGTTGTCCGGCGTGACGAGCTGATGCTTGACGAAGACCGCCGGCGGCACCGGTTTGCGATGGAGGATGTCGAGCGCGACGGCGAGGATCTCCGGACCGTACTTCTCGGGAAAATACGCCACGGATCCGACCAGGCGCGTGCCCGGCTGCCGCAATTCCGCCCGTCCTTCGGGCGAGGCGTTCTGCCCCATGATCGCGCAGCAGTCGGTGCGGCCGGCCTCCTGAAACGCGCGCAGCGCGCCGAGGGCGCTCGGATCGTTCACGGCGCCGACGAGCAGCCGCTTGGACCGGCTGGTTCGCAGGTGCCGTCGCATCGCCTCGAAGCTGTTTCCCAGCTGGCCGTCGCCGTCGATCGAGGTCACACGGCACGCTTCGAGCTGGGGCGCCGCTTCCTTCATCCCGACGAGCATGCCGGTCATCCGCATCTGCGGGAGGCTGCCGGCGCGCTCGAGCGTGATGAGCACGATCTCGTCGACGACGCCGTGCCAGGCCTGCTTCGCCCAGCGGCCCAGATAACGGCCGCCGATCAGGCCCGCCTCGTAGTTGTTCGCGCCGAAGTACGTGGCGCCCGGATGCGGAATCTCGATCGCGATGAGCGGGATGTTCGCGTCGCGGTACTTCGCCGCCACGATCGGCGCGACGTGATCGTCGGTCTGGAACTCGATGACGAGGTCGACGCGCTCGCGCACGAGCACGTCGGCGTTGCGCTGCGCGATCTTCGCGTTGTAGCGGTTGTCGACCGAGATGAGCTCGATGCCCTCGGCGGCGGCCGCGCGCTGCACGCTCAGCGAGACTTCCTTCGAGAAGGTGTAGTCGGTGCCCTGCGCGGCGTAGCCGAGGCGATACGCCTTCTGCTTGAACGGCCGCAGGTACGACCGGTACAGGTTCTCGCCGACCTTCTCCACCATCCCGCAGCGTTCGAGCGTGTAGAGCTGCCGGAACGCCATGCTCTTCGGCAGCCCGCTGCGCGAGGCGACTTCCCGCAGCGGCAGCGCTTCACCCGAGGATCGAAACGCCGACAGCACGCGCGACGCGTGAACGACCGATTTCACGAGATACGGATCGCGGCTCTGGACCGAGCTCATCGTACGCCCCTCCCTCGCGTTCCGCCGGGGAGGGAGATATTGCAGTGCGAGACGCCGGACGTCAAGGGGGAGACCCAGACCGCCGCTGAGCCAGCACGACAACCTGCGATCCCGGTCCCCGTCACGAACGCAAGGTTTGGTGATGCAAAACGGAAGCACTCTTGACTGTCGACTTTTGACTTTAGACTTCTGACTTCTGACTTCTGACTTTTCACTTTTGACTTCTGACTTTCCGTGCTCCTCCAGACATCCGCCATCAGAAAGTCCTTCGCCGGCGTCGACGCGCTGAAAGGCGTCTCGTTCGACCTGGCCGCCAGCGAGGTCCACGCGCTCGTGGGCGAGAACGGCGCCGGCAAGTCGACGCTCGTCAAGATCATCACCGGCGCCGAGACGCCCGATTCCGGCACGCTCATGGTTGCCGGCGAGGTCGTCGGGCGGATGGACCCGAACCGGTCGCGGACGCTGGGGATCGCGTCGATCTACCAGCAGCCGGCGCTCTTTCCAGACCTCACCGTCGCCGAGAACATCGCGATCGCGCTCGAGCGCGGCGGCGCCTGGCGGCGCGTCGACTGGCGCGCGCGACGACGGCAGGCCGCGGCGCTCGTCGAGCGGACGGGCGCGCGGATCGATCCCGAGCGGCTCGTGGCGTCGCTCAGCATGCCCGAGCAGCAGATCGTCGAGATCGCGAAAGCGATCGGCGCGAACGCGCGGATCGTGATCATGGACGAGCCGACCGCGTCGCTCACCGACCGTGAGGTCGACCGTCTGTTCGCCACGATCGCCGCCCTCAAGCCGCAGGGCGTCGGCATCATCTACATCTCGCATCGGCTCGAGGAGGTGTTTGCGGTCGCCGACCGCATCACGGTGCTGCGCGACGGCGAGAGCGTGGGCACGCGCGCCGCCGGCGACGTGACGCGCGGCGAGCTGATCCGGCTCATGGTCGGCCGCGACCTCGGCGCGGTGTTTCCCAAGCGGCCGATCGCCATCGGCGACGTGCGGCTCGAGGTGCGGCACCTCTCGAATCGCGCGCGCGGACTCCACGATATTTCCCTGGACGTGCGCCGCGGCGAGATCCTCGGCGTCGCCGGCCTCGTGGGCTCGGGGCGGACCGAGCTGGCCGAGACGCTGTTCGGCCTGACGCCGCTGGATGCGGGCGAGATTCTGCTCGACGGCGCGGCGGTCCGGATCCAGTCGCCGGCGGACGCCGTGCGGCTGGGGATCGGCTACGTGCCGGAAGATCGGCGGCGGCATGGCGTGGTCGCCGGGATGTCGGTCGCCGCCAACGCGACGCTCGCGAGCCTCCGCGCGGTGTCGCGCGGCGGGCTGATCGACGCCGCGGCCGAGCGCCGCGCCGCGGAGTCGCACGTCGCGCGCCTGCGGATCAGGACCGCGTCCATCGGCGCCGACGTCGGCTCGCTCTCCGGCGGCAACCAGCAGAAGGTGGCGCTGGCACGGTGGCTCGCGACGCAGCCGAAGGTGCTGATCCTCGACGAGCCGACGCAGGGCGTCGACGTCGGCTCGAAGGCAGAGATTCACGGCCTGATGGAAGATCTCGCCGAGCGCGGCCTGGCGATCGTGATGATCTCGTCCGAGCTGCCGGAGATCCTCGGGATGAGCGATCGAGTTGCGGTGATGCACGCCGGGCACGTCAGCGGCGTGCTCTCGCGCGCCGAGGCGACACAGGACAAGATCCTCGGTCTGGCGCTCGAGCGTGCGACCGCGTAGCGTGAGCAGCCGCCGATGAACCGATTTCGCCGTGAGCTCTCCGTCGCGGCTGCCATCGTCGCGCTCGCCGCGGTGCTGATCCTCGTCGCGCCGACCTACTTCGCCGTCGAGAACCTGCGCGACCTCTTCCTCGCGAACCTGCCGGTCCTCGTCATCGCGCTCGGCGCGACGCTCGTCGTCCTCGCCGGCGAGATCGACATCTCGGTCGGATCGGTGTTCGCCATCTGCGGCGTCGTGGCCGGCGTGGCGGCGAAGGCCGGACTGCCGATGCCGCTCGCGGCGCTGGCCGCGTGCCTGTCGGGCGCGCTCCTCGGCGCCGCCAATGGCGCGCTCGTCGCGTACGCGCGCATCCCGTCGATCGTCGTCACACTGGCGACCATGGTCGCGCTGCGCGACGGATTGCGATGGGCGACCGAGGGCGCGTGGGTCCAGGATCTGCCGGCCGGCTTTCAGTGGCTCGGCCTGACGCAGTCCAGCTATCCGATCGTGATCGCGGCCGCCGCCCTCGTCCTGCAGATCGGCTTCGCGTGGGGCCTGCGCCACGTCGCCGCCGGCCGCGCGATCTACGCGACCGGCTCGAACCGCGACGCCGCCCGGCTGGCCGGCTTCGACACGTCGCGCGTGACCTTCAGCGCGTTCGCGATCGCGGGCGGCCTCACCGGGCTCGCGGCCGTGCTCAATGCCGTGCGGTTCAATCAGATTCCGACCAACGCCGGCGTGGGGCTCGAGATGAAGGTGATTGCCGCAGTCGTCGTCGGCGGCGCCGCCATCGGCGGCGGACGCGGAACGGTCGCGGGGACGCTGCTCGGGGTGGTGCTGCTCGGCATGACCGGACCGGCGCTGACCTTTCTCGGGGTGAGCGCCTACTGGGAGCTCGCGATCCAGGGCGCGATCATCCTCGCCGCGGTCGCACTGGATCGATGAGCGGGAATCGCATCCTCATCGCGGCGCTCGCGTGTGAGATCGCGCTCTTCGCGCTGATTGCGCCGAACTTCGCGACGCTCGCGAACCTGTTCGAGGTCACGCGCTTCAGCGTCGAGCTCGGCCTCCTCGCGGTCGCGCTGACGCCGATCATCATCACCGGCGGCATCGATCTCTCCGTCGGCTCGATGATGGGGCTGTCGGCGGTCGTGTTGGGCGCTCTCTATAAGGATGCGGGGCTGCCGCTCGCGGCGGCCGCGCTCCTCACGCTCCTCGTCGGCAGCCTCGGCGGCGGCCTCAACGCGCTGCTCGTCGCCCGCCTTGGAATCCCGCCGCTGATCGTCACGCTCGGCACGCTGTCGCTCTTTCGCGGCATCGCCGAGGGGCTGACGCATGCGGCGGTGAACTACACCGGATTTCCAGGCGGCTTCCTGTTTCTGGGGCAGGGCTACATCGCCGGCGGCGTGCCGGCGCAGCTCCCGCTGTTCGTGCTCGTCGTGCTCTTCTACGCCGTGCTGCTCCACCGTTCGGTGTACGGCCGCGCGTTGTACGCAATCGGCTTCACCGCCGCCGGCGCGCGCTACGCGGCGATTCCGGTTGCGAAGCGGATTGGGCTGGTCTACCTTCTGTCGGGATTCGTCTCGAGCGCGGCGGCGCTGATCTACGTCGCCCACCTCGGCCAGGCGCGGTCGAACGCGGGCGTCGGCTACGAGCTCGACGCGATCACCGCCGTGGTGCTCGGCGGGACGTCGGTGTTCGGCGGGCGCGGCACCGTGTGGGGCACGCTCCTCGGCCTGTTCGCGATCGCGATCCTGCAGAACGGGCTGCATCTCGCGGCGCTGCCTTCGGAGCTGACGGGCGTGCTCACCGGGACGCTCCTCGTCGCGACGATCGCGATCGATCGCGTCCGCCGGGCGATCCCGGGCACGCGGCTCGAGCGTCCTCGAGGGGCCCAGGTCGAGCGCCTCCAGTCGAGTGCGGCGTTCACGATGAAGAACAGTCAGGTCGCGATCCTCTGCATCACCATCCTGGCGGCGGCGCTCATCGTCGCCGGCACGAACGCATGGCTCGTGCGCTCGATGGGCGGTCCGCGGGCGTCGGCGGCATCGCCCGCGCCGGCGACCGAGCATCACGTCGTCGTCGCCATGATGCCGAAAGCGAAGGGCGATCCGTACTTCGTCAGCTGCCGGGTGGGAGCCGAGGAAGCCGCGCGCGCGCTCGGCGTCGATCTCATCTGGGACGGTCCCACGAGCCTGGAGGCGGCCAAGCAGAACGAGCTCGTCGAGAACTGGATCACGAGGAAAGTCGACGTGATTGCCGTCGCCGTCGAGAATCGCGGCGGCATCTCGACGGTGCTGCGCAAGGCGCGCGAGCGGGGCATCCACGTCCTGACGTGGGACGCCGACGCGGAACCGGATGCGCGCGAGTTCTTCGTCAACCAGGCGACGCCCGAAGGCATCGCGAACGCGCTGACCGACGAGGCCAACCGGCTGCTCGCCGGACGGGGCGACTTCGCGATCGTGACCGGCGCGCTGAGCGCCGCCAACCAGAACGAGTGGATCGCGTTCATCAGGAAGCGGCTGGAGCGCTATCCGGGCCTGAAGCTGGCGACCATCCGCCCGAGCGACGACGACCGCGACAAGGCGTTCGCCGAGACGCAGACGATCATGAAAGTGTACCCGTCGGTGAAGCTGATCATGGCGATCTCGGCGCCCGCGGTGCCCGGCGCCGGCGAGGCGGTCCGCCAGTCCGGACGCACGGACGTCAACGTCATCGGCCTGTCGCTGCCGAACATCAACAAGCCGTACGTGCACGGCGGCAGCGTCCAGACGGTCGTGCTGTGGAACACGAAGGATCTCGGCTACCTGACGGTGTATGCGAGCGTCCTCGCCGCGAAGGGCACGATCGACGCGTCGACGCGACAATTCAGCGCCGGACGGCTCGGCACGATCGAGGTGCGCGATCGCCAGATCATCCTCGGCGCCCCGATGCTCTTCAACAAGAGCAACATCGATCGCTTCGATTTCTAGTGCGCCTATGAACCGTACCGCTGCCGTCCCACGGCTCGTCCTCGGCGCAATCGTCGCGCTCCTCGCGCAGTGGCCCGTCGCGGCCGAGGATCCGCCGACAGAATGGATTGAATCCACGGGACATCGCGTCGTCCGGTTGTCGCGCGAGGGCGGGAGCGCGAGCTTGTATTTCCATCAGAACCAGTACACGGCCGGCGGCGACAAGATGATCATCGCCACGCGCGAGGGGCTGTCGACGATCGATCTCGAGACGCACGCGATCGAGCCGCTCGTCGCCGGCCGCGCGTCGCACGTCGTCGTCGGGCGCAAGACGCGGCAGGTCTTCTATGTTCGAGGCGACACGGTGTTCGTGACGCACCTGGACACGCGTGCGACGCGCGCGATTGTCGCGAATCCGCAGCTTCGGTCAGGCTCCGGACTGACCGTGAACGCCGACGAAACGCTGCTCGCAGGCAGCTACGTCGAAGGTGGCGGCGAGTCCGCGACGCTGCCGGCGAACACGACCGCAGCCGTCGCCGGGCAGCCGCCGACCGGCTCGTCGCTCGAAGCACGCTGGGCGGCGCGGCGTCCGATGGCGCTCTACACGATCGACATCAGGACGGGATCCGTGAACGTGTTCTACAAGAGCACCGACTGGCTCAACCACGTGCAGTTCTCGCCGACGGACCCGACGCTCGTCATGTACTGTCATGAAGGCCCGTGGCACAAGGTCGATCGGATCTGGACGATTCGCACCGACGGCAGCAAGCGCCGTCTCATGCACGAGCGCAAGATGGAGATGGAGATTGCAGGCCACGAGTTCTTCAGCCAGGACGGCAGGACGATCTGGTACGACCTGCAGACGCCGAAGTCGACCGAATTCTGGCTGGCCGGCGTCGAGATCGCGAGCGGCGTCCGCGTTCGCTACAGGGTGGCGCGCGAGCACTGGTCGGTGCATTTCAACGCGTCGCCCGACGGAAAGCTCTTTGCTGGCGACGGCGGCGGGCCGCGCAGCGTCGCCGCGCCGGGCAACGGTCAATGGATCTACCTCTTCACGCCGAACAACGGCGCGCTCGATGCGGAACGACTCGTCGATTTGACGAAGCACGACTACCAGCTCGAGCCGAACGTCTCGTTCACGCCCGACGGCCGCTGGATCGTGTTCCGGTCGAACATGCACGGAGCCTCGCACGTGTATGCCGTCGAGGTCGCCAAAGCCCGCTGACGTGCGCGCGCTGATCCTCGCGCTGGCGGTCACGGCGTCGGCTGCGATGACGGTGCAGCCGCGCGACGAGCTGTCGGAGCTGCGGCGCGCGTTCGACGCGCCGCCCGCCGACAGCCGGATCATGATGCGGTGGTGGTGGTTCGGGCCCGCCGTCACGAAAGCCGGGCTCGCGCGCGAGCTGGAGACGATGAAGGCCGGCGGCATCGGCGGCGTCGAGATCCAGCCGGTCTACCCGCTCGAGCCCGACGACCCGTCGCGCGGCCTCGTCAACGCTTCCTTCCTCTCGGGCGAGTTTCTCGAGGCGCTGCGATTCGCGAACGAGAAGGCGCGCGAGCTCGGACTGCGTGTCGACCTGACGCTCGGCAGCGGCTGGCCGTACGGTGGACCGCAGGTGGGACTCGATCACGCCGCCGCGAAGCTGCGCGTCGAGAAGATCGCGGCCGGATCGCGCGCCGCGGCGCGGCTGGCGATCGGTCCCGGCGAGCAGCTGATTGCGGAGCTTCCGGCCGCAGACGGCTCAGGCGACACGCTGGCGTTCATCGTCAGCCGCACCGGCATGATGGTGAAGCGCGCGGCGTTCGGCGCGGAAGGCTACGTCCTCGATCACTACGATCGTGGCGCGATCGATTCGTATCTCGACAAGGTCGGCGGTCCGCTCCTTCGCGCGCTCGGATCGGCGCCGCCCCACGCGATCTTCTGCGACAGCCTCGAAGTGTACGAGTCGGACTGGACGCCCGACTTCCTGAAAGAGTTCGCCGCGCGGCGCGGCTACGACCTGACTCCGCATCTGCCGCAGCTCGTCGGCAACGCCCCGGCAACGGCCGCGCTCCGCCGCGATTGGGGCCGGACGCTGACCGAGCTCCTCGACGAACGCTTCGTCGCGCCTCTGCAGGAGTGGGCGCACCGGCATCAGACGACGCTGCGGATGCAGGCGTACGGGATTCCGCCGGCCGCGCTCGCGACGAGCGCCCGCGTCGATTTCGCGGAAGGCGAAGGCGCGCAGTGGAAAGCGCTCTCCGCCACGCGATGGGCCTCGTCTGCAAGCCATCTGCTCGGGCGCGCCGTGACCTCGTCTGAAACGTGGACCTGGCTGCACTCGCCGGTGTTTCGCGCGACGCCGCTCGACATGAAGGCCGAGGCCGACATTCATTTTCTGCAGGGCATCAACCAGCTGATCGGACACGGGTGGCCGTACACGGCCGAAGGCGTCGCGTATCCGGGCTGGCGCTTCTACGCCGCCGGCGTCTTCAACGAGAAGAACCCGTGGTGGATCGTCATGCCCGATGTCGCGCGCTACCTGCAGCGTGCCAGCTTCCTGCTGCGCCAGGGCGCGCCGGTGAACGACGTCGCGGTGCTCCTGCCGACCGACGATGCGTGGGCGCATTTCGCGCCGGGGCGCGTGAGTCTGTTCGAGACTCTCCGCGAGCGCGTCGGACCGGCGCCGGTGCCGCAGATCGTCGGCGCCGGCTTTGGCTTCGATTTCGTCGACGAGGGACTGCTGGCCAGGGCGCGCGGCCATCGCGCCATCGTCCTGCCCGGCGTCGAGCGGATCGCGCCCGCAACGCTGCAGTGGCTGGAAGAGTTCGCGCGCGCCGGCGGCGCGGTGATCGCGACGCGGAGGCTGCCCGATCTCGCGCCCGGATTCAAGGCGACGGAGGCGGATCACGCCCAGGTTCGCGAGCGCGTCCGACAGCTGTTCCGGGGTCCAGGGGCGCCCGGCGTGTTCGTCCGGCCGGACGATGGCGATCTCGCGGCCGCGTTGCGGCGCGCCGCTCGGCCCGACGTCGTCTTCGCGCCGGCCGCGCCGGATGTCGGATTCGTCCATCGGCGGACCAACGAGGCGGACATCTACTTCATCGCGAACACGTCGAATGTGCGGCAGAAAATCGTCGGCACGTTCCGCGTCGATGCGTCGGCGTCGGAAACGTGGAACTTGTTCGATGGAAGGGTCGCCGAGCAGCCAGCGCGGTTCTCGCGCGAGGGCGCGGCGGTCGATCTGGATCTGGAGCCGTACGGATCCAGAGTGATTGCATTTCCGCGCGCTGACGCTCGGCTGAGAGCGTCGCGCCACATCTCCCCAGCCGCACCAGTCCGGCTGAAGCCGGACACTGCGTACGAATCGCTCGAGCTCACCGGCCCCTGGCGCGTTGCCTTTCGCAGCGGTCCGACGGTGACGATGGATCGGTTGCGATCGTGGACGGACGATGAGGCGACGCGGTACTTCTCGGGAGTGGCGACGTACGAGAAGGAGATCGTGGTGTCGGATGCGATCGCGCGCGCAGGGCGGGTCGCGCTCGACTTCGGCGAAGCGACGCCGGTCTCGCCGCAGCCGCTGCGGTCCGGCATGCAGGCGTGGCTCGATGCGCCCGTCCGTGAAGCGGCGGTCGTCTACGTGAACGATCGCCGCGCGGGTTCGGTGTGGTGCCCTCCGTACGCGCTCGACATCACGGGACTGCTCGCGCGCGGGTCGAATCGCATCCGGATCGACGTCGCCAACCTCGCGATCAACCACATGGCCGGACATCCGCTGCCGAACTACTGGCTGCTCAATCTTCGGTACGGCGTCCGCTTCGAGGCGCAGGACATGGACAAGGTCCGCGAGCAGCCCGCCGGACTGCTTGGATCGATCCGGCTCCTCGCGCGAGACATGAAATGATGCGAGCGATGCGCCTGCCGATCTCGACGGTGCTCGCGATCGCCTGCGCGGCGGCGGCGTCCGCTCAGACCAACCGAGGCGCCATCTCGGGGACCGTCTTTGACCAGACCGGCGGCGTGCTGCCGGGTGCGACCGTCACCGTCGTGGACGTCGGCACCAACGGCGAGCGGTTCACGACAACGTCGGCGACGGGCGTCTATGCGGTCGCGAACCTCGAGCCGGTCGTCTACCGCGTCGTCGTCGAGCTCTCCGGGTTCAAGACCGCGGTCGTCGACCGCGTCAAGGTCGACACCGCCGCGACGGCCACCGTGAACGTGACGCTCGAGACCGGCGCCCTCGAGTCGCAGGTGACGGTCACCGCGGAGACGCCCGTTCTCAGAGCCGAGTCGGGCGTCGCCGGCCAGACGATCACCGAGCGGCAGCTGGTCGACGTCCCGCTGAACAACCGGAGCGTGCTCGATCTCGCCGTGACGATTCCCAACATCTCCGGCGACGCCGGCAGCGAGGATCCGACGGTCACGTCCGGCGCGACCGTGCCGGGCTTCAATCTCAGCGTGAACGGCGGCCGGCCGGGCAGCACCGCGATTCTGGCGGACGGCGTCAACAACACCGGCGTCGGCCTGGCGCGCGCGATCGTCAGCTTCTCGCCGGAGACCGTGCAGGAGTTCACGGCGTTGACGTCGGCCTACTCCGCGGAGTTCGGTCAGACGGGCGGCGGCGTCATCAACGCGACCACCAAGTCGGGCACGAACCGGCTGACCGGCACCGGGCTGTGGTATCACCGCAATCCGGCGACCAACGCGCGTCCGTTCTCGCTCGCCGCGACGAACCGGCCGCCCAACAACCTGCGCACGAACCAGGTGTCGTTCGCCGTCGGCGGTCCGGTCGTCCTCCCGAAGTACGACGGCCACAACCGGACCTTCTTCTTCTCGGCCGTCGAGCCGCGCTGGCGCGAGGACCACGTTCAGGCGACGACGCTGCTGCCGACCGACGCGATGCGGAGCGGCGACTTCAGCAACACGGCGCGCGTCGCGTCCACCGGCTGGGCGCCCGCCGACGTCGTCGCACGGTTCGGACTCCCCGTCGTCGGCGACAGCACGATCTACCAGCAGTTCAATCCCGTCGGCAATCAGCTGCAGCGCATCCCGCTCGCCGCCGGCCAGAGCTACGCGGCCTTTCCCGGCAACCGCATCCCGCAGACCATGATCGATCCGACGGCGCTGAAGGCGCTCGCCTACATGCCGCACGCCGGCGACTATTTCCTCAACAGCGACGGACAGCTGGTGAACTACGCGCTCAGCCGGTTCGTCGAGCAGAACGAAATGCGCTACACGGTCCGCGTCGATCACAACCTGTCGCCCGCGAACCGGCTGACCGGCCGCGTCACGAGCGTCCCGGCGGTCGGCAGGAAAGGATTCGGCAGCGACGTGAACGGCAACGGCGCCGACTACAGCCAGTCGACGCAAGTCATGCTGTCGGATACGCATGGCTTCTCGGCGCGCTGGTTCAACGATTTTCGCGTCAACTACACGCGCGGCCTGTTCAGCAACGACTACACGCCGGAATTCGCCATCAAGAGCGGGCGCAATCTGAACACCGAGCTCGGCCTGCCGAGCCTGACCACGGGCGGCATGCCGCTGTTTCAGTTTCCGAACGAGCTGAACGCGTTCGCGTCGATCGGATCGGCCGGATCGACGAACAATTACAACCGCGAGCAGCGCTACAACCTGTCGGACATCCTCTATTTCAACCGCGGGGCGATGTCGTGGAAGGCCGGCTTCGATCTGTCGCACGAGTCGCTCGATGTGATTCCCTTCTTCGGCGCCGCGGGCGGCCGGTACGACTTCCGGTTCCTGCAGACGAACGCGACCGCGACGGCCGGCGGGGCGGGCGGCAACGGATTCGCGAGCTACCTGCTCGGCGTCCCCAACGCCGTCCTGATCCGGACGACGCTCATTCCGTACGCGTATCGCTGGAGCAACGGCGCCGCCTTCGTGCAGGACGACTGGAAAGTGCGGCCGAACCTCACGGTCAATCTCGGCGTGCGCTACTCGGTCCAGATCCCGCGCACCGAGGACGAGAACGACCTGCAGGGCGCGTTCCGTCCGGATCTCGCGAAGACGTTCGCGCTGCCGCAGCCGTTGACGCTCGCCGACGGCGCCGTGATCACGTCGGCGCTCGTGCCGCCGTTCGCCTATTCGGGGCGCGGCGGCCGATCGCAGCGCCTCTTCCCGATCGAATGGTCCAACGTCGAGCCGCGGCTCGGGTTCGCCTGGACGGCGAATCGTGCGCGCACGCTCGTCGTCCGCGGCGGCTACGGCGTTTCGCATCTGCCGCTCACCGGCAACAACCGGCTGCCGAACCCCGATTTCGGCGCGACGCAGTCGCTGTCGTTCAACTCGGGCCAGACCGATCCCGACTACGTGATGCGGCTGTCGAGCAATCCGCCCTTCATCACGCCGCTCTCGCCCGAGCGGGCGCTGGCGATTCCGGCCGACGGTCTCGTCTACCTGGGCAGCGTCAACGTGCCCGGCTTCGTTCTTCCGGAGCGGACGAAGATCCCATCAGTGCAGAACTGGAACGTCTCGGTGTCGCGTCAGGTCATGCACGCGACCGTGGTGGAAGCGGCGTACGTCGGCAGCAGGGGGACGCACCTGTTCATGCCGCTCGTCAACGTCAACGCGCGGCCGTTCACCTACATCGACGCGCTCGACGCCGCGAACCTGAATCCCGACTCCAACGTCACGGATCCGCTCGGACGCACCGACCTCCTGGGCCGCGTCATCTCGGTGCCGCTCGGCACGCTCGAAAGCCGGTACCTGGGATTCAACCGGCTCAACATCTTTTACGACACCGCGGCCGACAGCATCCGGCACGGGGCGTACGTCAGCGTGATTCGCCGCGTGTCGAACGGCCTGTCGTTCACCGCGAACTACACGTACGGGCACTCGGTCGACGACGCGTCGGATGCCAGCCCGGACAAAAACGTCCTCACCTCGTCCAGCACGCAGGGCCACGTCACGTTCGGCGCGCCGCGCAGCGCCGATCGCGCCGTCTCGAGCTTCGACGTCAAGCACCACGCCTCGACGACGTTCGTCTGGGACCTGCCGTTCGGGACGGGACGGCGCTTTCTCGCCGATCGCGGCGCCGCGGTCCGGCAGCTCGCCGGCGGCTGGACGATCTCGGGTCTGTACAGGATGCAGGGCGGATTCCCGTTCCTGCCGAAGATCGCCGACACGAACCGTCTGAGCGCCGACCAGACGCACACCGTGCGTCCCGATCTCGTGCCGGGCGTGCCGCTCGTGAACCCGCTCTGGCGCCGCGACTGCCCGCTCAGCAACCTGTGCGAGCCGTACGTGAATCCAGCGGCGTTCGTGCGCCCCGCCAAGGGGACGCTTGGCAACGCGCCGCGCGCGCTCGACATCCGCGGCCCCATGCAGCACTACTTCGATCTGTCGGTGCAGAAGACGATGTCGGTCGGGCGAACGCGGCGGATGCAGCTGCGCGTCGATCTCATCAACGCGTTCAACCGGCCGAACTTCCGAATCAACCCGAACGACTCGGGAACCGATCTGTTCGGGAGCCTGCCGAGCGAAGCGGTCATCACGGCCGCTGAATACGACACGTGGGCGCGCGTCAACGGCAAGCCGCTGTCGACGACGGCCGAAGGCGCGGCGTTCTTCGCCGCCGCGCAGCAGATGATTCGCGGCAACCAGCTGGCGAGCGGCGCGCTGCCGATCGATTTCTACCGCGTCAGGCTGCCCGAAGGGTTTGCGACGAGTCAGCCGAACGCGTTCGACATCACCAC
>Ga0114129_10009428_pt1 | contig 13917 bp, 13 predicted proteins | sample RhiMetdeltSRZDD1_FD_80071 | JGI IMG/M metagenome (GOLD analysis project Ga0114129, IMG submission 80071) | Populus rhizosphere microbial communities from Tennessee, USA - Rhizosphere MetaG P. deltoides SRZDD1 (version 2) (version 2) | ecosystem: Host-associated > Plants > Roots > Rhizosphere >...
CCGGGGCCTTGACGAGGTGAGTCAAATCCCATCTGTCCGGCGTTCCGCTGGGGGTAGTCTTGCGTCGAGTCATCGTACCGGCCATGCGCCTCTCCTTGTGCATTTCTTTAGCCATTGGAGCTCATCTTACCATCACACCCTGTCTCATCAGGAGAAAAAGTAGCGCGCGCCAGTGTTGCGTTGACAGTGATCGGACAGGATGTAAGAATCTCGTTGCGAGGCTCCAGTGACTGATCAGGAAATCAATCGGGCTGTCCAATATGTCACCGCCAGCACGTCCTATGGGCGTGATACCGTTGCTGCGATTCTCAGGACCGGTTTGGGTGAACTCGCCGATCTCGCCATGCAGTCCACTCAGCAATTTGACCGCGACTCGCTGCTCGAGTATGTCTCCCAATGGACAATCAAACGAACCGGTCAGTCTGAGCCGCTCGTGCGCGAAGTGTTGGGTTGCGCGGGCCGCTGGCTGGACGAAGTCTATGCAGAAGTGGTCAGGCGTCAGCCCGAGGCTCCGGGTCTGACTTCGAACAGCGACGAGGGTACAGAACCAGCGTAATCGGCCACTCTTTATGCCGCGCTTTCGTCCGAGGAAAACATTCAGACTGGTCTCCCATCTTCGTGAAGGCCATCGTGAGCCGATCCCGAGCTGGAAGCGGGAAGAGCTTGGCCTCTCGCGTGCCCTCGAAGATCGATGGACGACGCTGCATCGGCACTGCGCAGATCAATCGAGCCATCTCCGGCTGAACGGCCTCGTCCGTCGGCTCACCCATGCCGACTACGGGGTGCGAGAGTCGGCGCTGGCCGAATTGGAGCTGGCCACGCAGTTGATCCGGGTCGGCGCAAAGGTGACGTTTCTTCCGGAGTCGCAAGCGCGGACGGCGGATCTCGAATGTCGGCTGGGCCGCGAGCGCTTTTTTGTTGAGGTCACGGCTATGGTGGGATCGGCCGAGCGCCAACGACTTCCCCTGCGTGGATTATTGCTCGATGAAGCGGGAATCGATGAAACCGATCGTGGGGTCATTCTGATCCATCGAATTTTGGCCCGAATCCAGCAAAAGGCCAGACAGTTGGTCGATTGCTGCGATCCGGTTGTGCTGAGTATCTCCATTCCGCGAGCCGATCTGCAGGGTGAGAAAGCCAGTCGCCCACAAGACATTTGGCTGGATCTCAAAATGCTTGCCGGCTCGGTGACCGTCCTGCTCACCAGGCTTCGTGCCCTCAGCGCGGTGATGATAACTCTTTGGGATGTCGAGCCCATGCCGTCGAAGGCGGGAACGAGATTGGCAAACGTTGAGGTGATTGAACGATCCAAACGAAAGCGAGGCTATCCGCGTGTCCGCTTACTCATCACGAATCCTGCCGCCACCGCGTCGCTCAGCGAGCGCCAGCAGGAGAGTTTCGCCGAACTCCTCTAGATCGTGCTCTTCAGCATCTCCAGATTCTTGGTCACCATCGCGTCGCCATTCTTCGTCGACACGTCGATGCCTGTGGCACAGATGGTGCGACATTCGTCGAGGCGGTTCAACTTGTGGAGCGATTGGGCCAGCGCCAAGTACGCGGCTGAGTAGGAAGGTTTCACCTTGATGCATTGCTGTAAGGCCTTGGCGGCTTCTTCGAAATTTCCATCCTCCATATAAGCCTTTCCCAGACCGAACCAGGCCACCTCATCGTTCGGGTCTATCGCCAACACTTTTTTCAGCGGCTCGATCCTCGGATTGGGCATGCGTCCTCCTCAATAGAATAGACGATAACAGCGCCTGTCGCGCATTGTCTATGGCAATTCCTGCATGCTACTCTCACTGAATCGTTCACGTTCACGCTTCACGAGTTGTGCATATGGGAAGAACCGGCCTTGTCTATCACCCAGCCTATCTTGAGCATGACATGGGAGCCTGGCATCCGGAGTCTCCGAATCGCCTGCGGGCGATCATACAACAACTCGAACAGAGTGGAACGGCCGCGCAATTGACGAACATCGCACCAAGGAAGGCAGCAGACGAGTGGATCACGCAGGTCCATAGCCCCAGCTATGTCGCATCGCTTAGTCAACACTCGCCCACGAACGGCCGGGTCTCTCTTGATCCTGATACGTCGATGTCACCCGGTTCATTGAACGCCGCGTATCTCGCCGCGGGTGGAGCGCTGGCCGGCGTGGATGCCATTCTAAACCGTCAGGTGGAGCATGTGTTTTGCGCAGTACGGCCGCCCGGACACCATGCTGGGACAAGCCGGGCGATGGGGTTCTGCCTTTTTAATAACGTTGCGATCGCAGCCCGTTATATCCAGAATAGATATGGATTGGAACGGGTGCTTATCGTCGATTGGGATGTGCATCACGGCAACGGAACACAGCACAGCTTCGAGGACGATCCGTCCATCCTTTTTTTCAGCACCCATCAATATCCGCACTACCCCGGGACCGGTCGTGCCACTGAGCGGGGAAAGGGAGCCGGTGAGGGGTTTACAATCAACGTACCGATGGAGGCCGGCGAAGCTGACGACGAGTACCACGCAATCTTTCTCAAAGCACTGGTGCCGGCGGCAAACGATTTCAAGCCCGAGTTCGTCCTCATTTCTGCCGGGTTCGATGCGCACAAGGACGATCCCTTGGCAAGTATGGGCTTGACAGAAGCAGGCTACGCAGATCTGACCAATATCGTTGCCGGCATCGCAAAGCGCCACGCGCAGGGCCGCATCCTCTCAACTCTCGAAGGCGGCTACAACCTCACGGCCCTTGCCGCCTCGGTCAACGCTCACATCAAGGCGCTGCTCGCTGCATGACACGATTGAAGACGATTGCGATCGTGGTGCTTGTCCTGTGTGGGGCGACCTATCTCTACTACACCGAGATCAAGCCAGTGGTGATCTTCGGTCTGCGCTCGGATTATGCCCATGCGATTCCCTTTCAGAAGATTCCGGAAGGCCTGAAGAGTCTCAAGGCCGAATCCTGTGGCCAATGCCATCGTGAAATCTATGAGGAGTGGAAGACCAGCATTCATGCGCATGCATATGAAGATCCTTTCTTTCAAGCCTATTGGAACAAGGACAAGCATGTCTGGATCTGTTTGAACTGCCATACGCCGCTGGAAAATCAGCAGCCAACGATCATCAAGGAAATCCCTCGCGGGCGGGTCGAGAAGGCAGTGCAGGAACCGAATCCGCATTACGATCCGGAGTATCAGAAGGAGTCGGTGACCTGTGCCGTCTGCCATGTGCGGGACGGAGTCATTTACGGGCCCTTCGAGGATTCAGCGGCCCCGCATCCGACCAAATTCGATCCGAACTTTCGCACAGCACAGGTCTGCTATCGTTGCCATAACGTGGTGTCCGGCCCGGCGCAGTTCTACCGCGTAGGACCCTGTGGGACCTATGCAGAGTATGAAGGGAAGTTCTTTATGCAGGAGCGTGGCTTCATCTGCCAAAGCTGCCATATGCCTGAGATCGACCGGCCGGTGGCGACCAGCAGTCCCATCAGGCGGGGGCGACAACACCTCTGGCGCGGAGGTCATGATCCGGACATGGTCAAACGGGCGGTGGCTGTACAGATCAAGGCCGATACCCCGTCGCCGCATCCCGGCGATCGCGTGGAGTTCACTTTGACCTTGGTCAACGCAGGAGCCGGTCATAAAATTCCGACCGGCGATCCCGATCGATTTTTCACAGTCGAATTCTTCGTAGAGGATCAGCAGGGGCGCGTGTTGCAGGAACAGACGTCAACCATGGGGCGCTGGATCATGTGGCAGCCGGCCATTGTGGAGTTGTATGATAACCGCCTGTTGCCCTTGGCGAGCCGGGAATACCAGTTTGCCTATCGGCTCCCTGACAAGTCCGAGGGCTTGAAACTCAGGACACGTGTGCAGTACCACCTTCTGACAGATAAGCAACACGAGGTGCTGCAAACCAAGTACGGTCTGACGGGTACCGATGCCTACCGGTACGTAGTATACGAGCGGGAGTTTCCGTTGACTGGAGATTTGAAGGCCGCCTTGGCTCGAACCGATTCCCAACCGCGTATGATGAGTCTTCGACAAGATGAGAACAGTTGTCGAGTGGCCACTGATGGTTGAACATTGAATACTGAACCGACGTCATTCCTAAAGGAAGAACATGACACATCCGTTACTCATCGAGACTGATACCCTGCAGAAAAGTCTGGGGAAGCCCGGACTCGTGGTCATCGACGTGCGCGGCAAGGCTGCCTATGAATTTGGCGGACACATTCCCGGCGCGGTCCATACGACCTGGCACGACTACAGCGATCCAAACGCCGTGGCAAAGGGACTGCTCGACCCCGATATGAGCCGGATGGAACAGAGGATGCGCGCCCTGGGTATCAATAACGACAGCGAGGTCGTGATTTACTCAAATCCGTTCGATAATTGGGGCGATGAGGGACGGATGTTCTGGATGTTGGAATATTTCGGACACAAGAACCTCCGCATTCTAGACGGTGGCTGGGTCAAGTGGGTGAACGAGCGGCGGCCGTTTGAACATGGACGCGTCACGCCGAAGCCGGGAAACTTTACGATCAAGGCGGCAAGCCACACGATCATCGCCAAGGATGAACTCAGAGCCTTGCTCAAGCAGGGTCATCCGAACACGATGATTCTTGATGCCAGGAGCCTGGAGGAGTATTTAGGGAAAGAAGTTTCGGGGATCCCGCGACCCGGACATATTCCCTCCGCGATTCATCTGGCCTGGAATGGCTTCTTGAACAACAATGCGACAGTGAAAGATCTCGCCACGATCAAAGCAGGGCTTGATGAGAAGGGCGTGGAACCGAATAAGGAGATCGTGTGCTATTGCACCGGTGGCGTGCGGTCTTCCTGGCTCTATTTCGTGCTGAAACTGGCCGGTTACCAGAAGATCCGAAACTACCCTGGCTCCTGGTGGGAGTGGAGCCGAGATTTTGCCTGTCCGGTTGAAAAAGACTTTCAGGGTCTTCAAAAGGTCCTGGGCGTCGAAGCGCCGGCTCGACCTTCTTGACAGTCAAAAAACGGCTGTGTAAGGTGAATCATCTACTTGTCATTATTCTACTGGTGCACTGCACGTCTTAACCACAGAGGAGGAGCCCATGACGAAGACTATCCAACGTGCCGCGTTGGTATTGGCCGCTGCTTCACTATTGGTGATGCCAATGGTCGCTCAGGCCGATAAACACGTGGATGAAGCCATCACGCATGCGAAGGAAGCAGTGGAGCATGGCAAGCAAGGGCATGCGGATGCTGTCGCACAGCATGCGGCAGGTGCTCTCAAGCATGCAGAAGCCGCTGGAGTGAAGAGTCCTCATTTGGATGAAGGGATCAAGGAGTTGAAGGCGGCGGTCGAGCACGGCAAGGCTGGCCATGCCGATGTTGCGACCAAGCATGCGGAAGGCGCGGTGATGCATCTGTCGGAAGTGAAGTAACCTCTTTTCAATACAGTCTTCTCAACGGGCGGGGAGCAAATCCCCGCCCGTTTTGTCTGCACAGAATGCTGACGCAGCCTGCTGGCTGCGTTCTCGCATCATGACATGAAGCCGATATAACCGATGCGTGTCGGGTATTACCAAAGCAATCCGGAGTTCGGAAAGGTCAGTGAGAATTTGGATCGGGTCTCAGCAAAACTGGATGAAGCTGAGGCCGATCTTATCGTGCTGCCTGAACTGTGTGCGTCCGGCTATCAGTTCGTGTCGCAAGAGGAAGTGAGAACGCTCGCCGAGCCGGTTCCTGATGGGCCGACGACCAAACGATTGATCGAAGTGGCCAAGCGGAGACAGTTGGTCATTGTGGCCGGATTGCCTGAACGGGCTGGCTCGATCTGCTACAACTCCGCCGTGGCGGTCGGCCCACAGGGATTCATCGGCTGTTATCGGAAAACGCATCTATTCTTTGAGGAGACACTTTTCTTTGCGCTGGGAGACACAGGCTTCCATGTCTGGGATATCGGTCCCGCCAGGATTGGCGTCATGGTCTGTTTCGACTGGTACTATCCGGAGTCCGCGCGGACCTTGGCATTGAAGGGCGCGGAGATCATCTGCCACCCTTCAAATTTAGTGTTACCCAACTGCCCCGATTCCATGCCGGTTCGTTGTCTGGAAAACCGGGTCTTCGCGGTGACCTGTAATAGAATCGGCCATGAGGCGCGTGGTGGCAAAGACCAGTTGACCTATATCGGCAATAGCGAAATTGTCACGCCAAAAGGCATCATCCTTCATCGTGCGCCGCGTGATCAGGAAGCACTCTGCGTTGTCGAGATCGATCCGGCCGAAGCCCGAAATAAGGCGGTCACTCCCTACAACGATCTGCTCCGAGATCGCCGCGAAACGTACTACCGCTAAATGTTACCTATGTCAGGCCCGTCGTCCTCTTGCGAACAGAGGCTCACCAGGATAGGATATTTTCCATGAAGATTCCTTTGAAGGCGCAGCTTGGCAAAGGCATTTTTCTCGTGGCCTCGCCCAACCTGCGCGATCCCAATTTCAGACAAACCGTCGTGCTGCTCTGTGAGCATGGAGCTGAAGGAGCCTTGGGAGTGGTCGTCAATCGCCCAACCGCCATGTCGGTCTCAGAGGCCTTGCCGCAAATGCCAGTGCTGGAAGGTCAGCGTCACGTGCTCTTTTCAGGAGGGCCTGTCCAGCCGAACCAAGTCATGTTGCTGTATCGACTGGATCAGTTGCCCGACAATTCTCACCATGTATTCGACGGAGTCTGTTTGGGCGGCGACATGGACCTCGTGGATAAAATCCTCACCACTACTCAGGGACGCGAAGCCTTTCGCGCCTACGTCGGCTATTCCGGTTGGGGACCTGGGCAACTCGAATCCGAAATGAAGATCGGATCCTGGATCACGGTTCCTGCCGATCCCATCATGGTGTTCGAAAAAGATCCTTCCCGCATATGGCCCGAGATACTCTGCACGTTGGGCGAGGAGTACCAGTTGTATGCGGATATGCCGTTCGATCCGTCCCTGAACTAGCAAGTTGTTAAAAAGGGCTAGCATCTCGCATCACTGAGAAAGATTTGCGGCACTTGCGTTGGGAGTGTTACCCTCTCACGCGATGTTGCAGAGACCGACCGGCTTCCCTACTCGATCGATCGTCCTATTCACCATCTTCACAGCGTCGATTGCCGCGGCTTTTTACGGCTGCGGCGTAGGCTATACGATCGTCAAATCAGAAGCGAAGCTCGACAAGCTCTCAGTCCCGATGACGAAGGGGCAGGTGGTCGATGAGATCGGCCAACCGGATCGAGTGCTCCGCGATGACGGCCGGCTGTTAGTCTGGGAATATTCCCTCACGGCCCGCCGACAATGGCTCTATGAATTGGGTCTCTGCCCGATTTCCATCTGGATCGGCGGTTGCATCATCTATCCGTTCACGAACGTGGCCATGGAACATCAGCGTGAGTATCCCCATCACGTCGTCCTGGTGAACGAAGAGCTCTGTGCCTGGGGCACACCTGCTGCAATTTTGCAGCGGCGCCGATCCTGCGAAGCAGTCGGCATTCCACAGGCCCGCCTGTCAGGAATGGCCGGACGTCCCGAACCGATCGTGACGGGTCTGGGGCCAATCAACCGTGAGACGATCGATCATTACAAGACCATGGCCGTCATGTTGTTGGAGGATGCTCCCGGGGCGCCCGGGTCTGGCTCGCGCGTTGCCGGTATCGTCACGACGCTGCTGCTCGATCTGGATATCAATATGGTGGAGCGGGCCAAACTCGATGAAGTCTTGAAAGAGCAGGTCATCCAGTTGACGCACGCAGACGATGCGAACGTACTAAAGGTCGGAAAGCTGGTCGGAGCACAGGCCATCATCGTGGGTGGCGTGCAACAGTGGGAACGGCACGAACAGGGACGAACCAACAACGTCTCGCTCTCAATGCGGATGATCGACGTCGAGACAGGACTGCTCCTCTTCAACGGGGAAGGCCATTTGACAGACTACACCACGGACGATCCGGAGAGTTCTGCACGCCTCATCGTACATCGAATTCTCGCGCGTTTTGGCTCGCAGACGGGTTTGCTGGGATCGGGACGCATTGGTGTGAACTGGGAATTGCTGACGGAAAAGGGTTCGCGCTTCTATGTCGTTCGTGAACTGCGCAGCGGACTCCCGGCTGAAAAAGCCGGACTCAAAGTGGGCGATCGCATCGTGGCTTGTAACGGGTCATCGCTCGCGGCCATAAGAACCGATCGCGATGCCAAACATCTGTGCCAAGTCGAAGCAGGTGAAACGTTGCAGCTCGACGTCCGGCGGGCAGGAAGTCCCATGAATCTGATAATCACAGCTGAGAAGCGCCCGGGATTGTAAGAAGATCCCGAAGCAGAGTCGAAGGGAATCGTGATGGACGACACACAAGCTCCGCAGTTAGGGACCGAGGCGTTGATCAGAAAGCTGCATGAGCGGCCGCAAATGCCGCTGGCCGAGTGGCTTCGGGCGCCCGCACATGTTCACTACAAGGCGTTTCGCATGTCGGATCCCCCGGCACAGCGGAAAACCAGCCGTGAAGAATTTCAGGCTTGTTTGGCGGCATTCGCGATCACGAACGAGAATACGGTCTTGCGCGAAACGTTCGGCTATGGGGTTAAGGAAGCCAGCAATGAGGAACGGCTCATCGTGATCTGGCAGGCTCATACCGAATACTACAATTATCAAATCTGGCATTTGCCAGCATCCACCAGACCGGACGTCGCATTCGGACCATTGACGTTTCCGAATTATAAGTTTCCTCTCGCACCGCTGGGAATGGAGGTCTGTCGTCTGGATGTTCTGCTGTCGTCCGCCTCTCTGCCTTCACGAGAAGAGATGCGATCGATGTTGCCGGGGCCGGTGTTATACGGTAGCAAGATTCTCGATGAACACACGAGCCTTGTGACCAGCTTCACCCATGACGAATTCGAACGGGAGCGCTACTGGGTGACGCTCGGCCCTACGCGCTCGCAGGCCTCGCGGCTGAAAGAAATTGTCGATGCCGTGGTGCGGATTGAAACCTACTACCATTTGCTGCTGATGCAGAAACCGCTCTTTTCGGCCGCGATCGATCAGGTGTATAAGTTCGAGCAGGTACATTTGAAACAGCGGGAAATCATCAGTGGCCACATTGCCCATGCCAATTCCCAGACGCTCCAACGTTGGCTCAACAGTCTGACGCAAGATTTGCTGAAGACGAATCGTATCGCAGGCAAGCTGCACTTCGAACTGTCGGCCTCTGTGCCTTACGACAAAATCGTCCACACGACACTGGCTTCCCTGAACGAGAAACCGCTGGATGCCTACAGGCCTGTGTCCGACTATGTCCTGAGCGGCATCACGGGTGTTGCAGAAGGCTATCAGCAATTATTAAAGAGAATCGAGACGTTACGAAGCGGATTTGAAGGAATCATTTCGATTATTCGGACTCGCGTCGACCTGATTTTGGAAGGCCAGAACCTAACACTCCTGCAGAGTGTAGACAAAACGACGAAGAGTCAGGTGATCCTGCAACACACGGTCGAAGGACTGTCGGTCATTGTGATCGCCTATTATGTCGCAGGGCTTGGAGGCTATATCTTCAAGGGGCTGCAGGAAATGGGATGGCTTCGGAATGCCAATATTGCCTCAGCACTGTTCGTGCCAATTGCCATCGGTCTGGCTTTCGGCATTACCACTCTCAGCAAGAAGTATCTGCACAAGAAGTTCAGCGGGGAGCACCCATCGAAAGGTACAGCTGAACCTCAAGGCTGAAGGACCGGTTCTCTGTGATGCGAGAGTTCGTTCAGCGCTTGGGCCAGGAACCGTCCTGTATGTGAAGCCTCGACTTTCGCCACTTGCTCCGGTCGACCTTCCGCCATGATCCGCCCGCCTGCTGCTCCGCCTTCTGGACCGAGATCGATCACCCAGTCTGCCGATTTGATCACATCGAGATTGTGTTCGACGACAACGAGGGTGTTGCCGGCATTGACCAGCTTATGCAGCACCGTAAGGAGTTTCTTGACGTCATCAAAATGCAGACCGGTGGTCGGTTCGTCCATGATATACAGCATGTCTCTTGCGCTGGAGTTCTTCAGTTCAGCTGCGACCTTCAACCGTTGGGCTTCGCCCCCTGACAGAGTTGTGGCCGATTGGCCTAGGCGCAAATAGCCCAGACCAATGGAGGAAAGCAAATGCAGTCGCTCCTGGAGTTTCGGCGTACCAGTGAAGAACGAGAGCGCTTCGTCCACAGTTAAGGACAACACCTCCGAGATGGTTTTCCCGCGATAACGGATCGCGAGTACTTCGGGCTTGAACCGTTTTCCTTCACAGATCTCACAGGGTGCGTAGATGTCCTCGAAAAAGTACATCTCCAGTTTTTCGACTCCGGCCCCTTCACAGCGCTCACACCGGCCTCCGGCTGCATTGAACGAAAAATGTCCCGGTGTGAATCCCTGGCGTAGTGCGTCGCGTTCACTGGCAAAAAGCTGCCGGATGTCATCGAACGCCTTTAGATAGGTGACCGGGTTGGACCGGGGAGTCCGGCCGATGGGCTGCTGGTCGATCAATCGCACACCCTTCACATGTTCGATTCCCTTGATGGCCTTGAAGCGACCCATCGGAAGGGACTCGATCCGGAACGCACGAGCCAGTGCCCGGTAGAGCGTGTCTTCGACGAGCGTGCTCTTGCCCGAGCCGGACACGCCGGTAATACAGATCAACATCCCGAGGGGAAACCGCACGACCAGGTCTTTCAAATTGTGTTCGCTCGCTCCAGCGATCACCAGGACTTTTCCGGATCCAGAGCGCCGGGACTTTGGCAAATCGATCTGTTCTTCGCCTCTCAAATAACGAGCGGTCAGCGCACGGCGATCCTGCAAAAATTCATGGGCCGGAGCCGCGCAGACGATTTCACCGCCGTTTTCTCCAGACTGCGGTCCTAACTCGACAATATGGTCGGCCGATTCGATCATGTGGCGATCGTGCTCTACCACGACAACTGTATTGCCGACCGCGGCCAGATCCTTGAGAATTCCGGCGAGCAGGTCTGTGTCGCGCGCATGCAGGCCGATCGTTGGTTCGTCGAGGACATACAGCGTGCCGACGAGGCGGGCGCCAAGTTGATTCGCGAGCGACACGCGTTGTGCTTCACCGCCCGAGAGCGTTTTGGTCTGCCGGGCGAGCGTGAGGTAGCCAAGTCCGACTCGTATCAGGAAGCCAAGCTTGGCCTTCAGCTGTCGCAGAATATCGGTGGCGATGTCCCGCTCGAACGGGCGTAATGTCAGGGAGTCAAGCCAGGCCCTTGCCCCTTCAATGGTGAACTGGGTGACTTCATGGATGTCGGTGCCGGCAATTTTGACGAAGCGGACCTCCGGCTTTAGGCGGCTACCATGGCAACTGGGACAATCGAACGGTGTACGATAGCGGCTGAGCAGGACCCGGACATGCAATTTATAACGCTTGCCTTCAAGATACTCGAAGAAATCGTTGATCCCATCAAACGACTTGTCGCCTTTCCAAATGAGTTCTTGTGTCTCTTTCGACAGGAATTTGAACGGGATGGTGATGTCCACACTGTGCCGTTTCATGGCGAGGAGCATCTGCTTCTGCCACCAATCGGTTCCAGGCTTGCTCCAGGGCTCGACGGCGCCGTTGACGAGTGATTTGCTGTGATCGGGAATCACGAGTTCCGGGTCATAGCGCAGCACATTTCCGAAGCCCTTGCATTCAGGACAAGCTCCGAGAGGATGATTGAACGAAAACGAGATAGGTCTGAGCGGTTCAAATGTCCGCCCGCATCGTTGGCAGAGAAAGTTTGTGCTATATGATTGCACGCCTTGACCCATCACTTCGATGAAGCATCGGCTCTCTCCCTCCTGGAAGGCGGTTTCGATCGCCTCAACCAGGCGTGACCGGTTGTCTTCCCTCAGGACCAGACGGTCGAGCACCACATAGCACGTGTCCCGCTTATGGATCGAGAACTGCTTGGTTGCATGGAGATCGACCACCTCATCGCCCACCTTCACCCTGGTAAAGCCGCGTGTCAGAAGCGATTGGATGAAGGCAGGCTCCTGCTTCGCTGATGGAGCTTCGATTGGAAAGAGCACCATGGCCCGTCCGTCTCGAAATCTCGTCAGGAGATCCTGTACGACCGTATCCGGATGGAACGAGCGGGCTTCCTGGTGACAGTCCGGACAGACGGGTTTGCCGATATTGGCAAAAAGCAGCCGAAGCAGGTCTGCGATTTCCGTCGTCGTGCCAACGGTTGAACGAGCCGTCCGCACTTGATTCTTCTGTTCGATGGCGATGGCCGGGCGAACATTGAGCACGCGATCGACATCGGGACGAGCAACCTTATCGAGGAACATACGCGCATAAGTGGAGAGGGATTCCACATAGCGCCATTGGCCTTCTGCAAAGATGGTGTCGAAGGCCAATGAGGATTTACCGGAGCCGGACAAGCCGGTAATCGCAATGACTTTGTTGTGGGGAATGTGGAGCGAGATGTTTTTCAGGTTGTTTTGGCGGGCACCCTCAACGATGAGCTCGTTTGAAGCCAATTCTGCTCCGCCAGGCATGCCACCGTTCCTCCCGCAGGATGACCGGGCATCCTAGCAGCCTTTTGCATAAGGTCGCCAGCGGCATTCTTGAGACAGGCCAGTTCGACCTACGACCTGGACCGACGATTTCATCGTTTCCTGACAACGGTTCCTATCCGCCGGGTTTCTTGCGGTCAGAATCACACTTTGTCTTGGGGTTTCTTTGAGTCGATGAGAGGATGCTGCGATGACCTTCACAGGGGGGTTTGACGAATCTTTGAACTCATCTCCGGAAACTACCTGAGTCGATGTCTCGGAAAAGGACAGAGCCTCCTATGACGCAGCCGACGATGCCGAACGATTATCTAGGAATTGGGCGACAACTCGCCGGACTGCTCGGCTCCAGTCTCGAAGGACCCTCCGGGGAGGCGCTGAAAGAACTTGCGCGAGCCTATGATCCATCTGCGAACGAATCCCGCATCAGCGCGGAAGTCTTTCTATTTCATAAATACCTCATCGTCCAAACCTGCGTTGGGATGTTTCCGGAAGCGGAAGTCGAGCGCGTCATTGGCGGTCTTTTTGCCGCTTTGAACGAGCGCGCCACAGGACTCGAGTTCAGTCAGGAACGACAGGATGCGATGGAGCAGATGTGGCAGATGCGAGCCAAACAATTCGATCAGCCCTTTAATCAGGATCGGGAACACTTTCTCGAGGAAGGCAGCGATGGAGTGTTTTGGAAACGGTCGATCACACAGTTCTGCAAGAATGTGCGGGAGATCGAACACCCCCCCGATATTTGGGCCGGCGGCAAGGGCCCATCCCACAAAGCCAGCACGTGCGTGACGGAAACTGTCGATTATCTTGTTTCAGCGATGTCCGAGCTGAGCCGCCTTCATTTCGGCTCTCATGCCTAAGTGCGCCGCAAGATTCCAGCTCCTCAGTTCCCCACATTGCTCTAATTGTAGGAAAAGGGTGAGAGTGCGTAGGGAGGGGCGGGTTCTGGTGTCGGAAAGTGGCTCGACAGGTAGTCGCTGAGCATCGCAGCGGATGCGGGACTGATACGGATCAGTTCAACTCCAAACTCCAATCCTTCCGTCCACCGAACAACCGCTTCCTCGATCGTGATGGGTTGAGAGGCATCGGGAAACCAAACCTGAACCGTCATTATGGTTCCCTTTGCAAGCGGCTGATCTCCGCTCGCATGCCACCCATGCCGGGACATGTCGAGTAACAGACCTTCATGCCGTTGACCGCCCACCCTATATTCGATTTGGCTGCTGATTAAGTGGCGTTTGCCGTAACGGGGTTCGTGCCAGGCTCCTGCCGAGGGTCGACCGGATCCTTCGTCCTTGCAAGATCTGGCGGGACTGCCGGAACGGGCGCCTCGGGGCTGCCGCAGAAGATTCCATCCATGCGACGCCCCGGCAGCGGTTAGCGTCGCCACGC
>Ga0114129_10009430_pt1 | contig 13914 bp, 11 predicted proteins | sample RhiMetdeltSRZDD1_FD_80071 | JGI IMG/M metagenome (GOLD analysis project Ga0114129, IMG submission 80071) | Populus rhizosphere microbial communities from Tennessee, USA - Rhizosphere MetaG P. deltoides SRZDD1 (version 2) (version 2) | ecosystem: Host-associated > Plants > Roots > Rhizosphere >...
ATCACTCCTTGTCGCACCAGACTGGCGATCCCGCCGGTAATCAGCTCCGTCTGAATGCCTAGATCGCGCTTTTCGCTAAGGTACAGCCCGAGGGCGCTTGATACTGTGCCGACACCCATCTGCACCGTATCTCGGTCGCGGATGAGTTCAGACGCTACAAGCGTGCAGGCAACTTCGACAACGAGCGTGTCTTCGTCTGTTCGGGGTGGTATCGGGAGGTTTCCTGTTGGCCGCGCCGCTTCGCAGAAGAGATCCACCTCAGAAACGTGAATGAAGTTGTCGCCTCCGGTGCGGATGAAGTTATCGTGTACCTCGGCGATCACCCTGTTCGCTTCTTGCGCCAGACGCTTCGACATCCAGACACCGGGACCAAAGCTGCAGTAGCCCTTCCTGTCGGGCGGAGAGAGCGGGACCATGAAAACGTCGAGAGGGCGATCGTACCCGGGCGCAATTTCGTCCGCGCGCCAGCGGCCTATCGGCAAGTAATCGACCTTCCCGGCGTGCACCATCTCGCGGTTCAGTGGAGTGGCGTAGTTGTCGCGGACGGCGAAACCGTTCTCTTCACCGGGGCGTAGCCATGCGAACAGCCCAGCCGCGTGGTCGATGTCAACGTTCTCGAGTTCAGCCCCGCGCTCATACAACGCCTCGCACAGCGTAAACGGCGTGCAAGTGAACGGCGCGATGCCCACACGATTCCCCGATTGGACTACTTTCGTCGCCTCGGCCGCCGATGTGAATTTTTCGCCGACTTGAGAATGCCAGTCCATCGCAGCCTCCTGGTACGAACAGCGCGCGAACGCGCCAATTGTAGCATCAGGGTTCGATGGTTAGGAGTGACTGGGTCTAGCGTGTGACCATGGTCTGCGCGCCCCTCGTCCGCACGGGCACTTCGGCAGCTGAGATACGCGGTCCGAAGATCGCGTCGTCCTCGTTCTCCTCGTAGAATCCGTCCGGACTGCGGCGAACGACAGCGAGGAAAGCCTGCACGACCTTGGGGTCAAACTGAGTGCCGGAGTGCCCCGCGATTTCAGCGAGAGCCTCGTCGCGCGGAATGGCGTCGCGGTACGGCCGGCGAGACGTCATGGCGTCGTACGCATCGACGACGGAGAATACCCGTGCACCCAAAGGTATCTCCTCACCGACGAGACCGCGTGGATACCCGGTCCCGTCGAAATGTTCGTGGTGCGCGTAGACGATCTCAGCCGCGTTCTGGAAGAAATCGATCCCTTTTAGAATCTGGTAGCCGAGTTCCGAATGGCGTCGCATTTCTTTCCACTCATCGGCGTCTAAGGATGCAGACTTGCGGAGGATGCTGTCGGCGACGCCGATCTTTCCGATGTCATGTAGCGCGGCCGCGTACTCGATTTCGGAAACGTTCTCGGTCGAAAGTTGCATGTAACGTGCCACTTCAGCTGCAGTTCGCGCGACGCGGCGAGCGTGGCGATGAGTCATCTTGTCGCGGACATCTAGCGCTGTGGAGAGCACCTCGACCACCGCCGCAGCCAGCCGGTCGTCCCGTCTATCCCCGCGTCCCTGCTTGAACCCCTTGCGCTCCAACTTGTTAGCGTAAAGTTTCGTGTCAGCCCAATGGGTGATCTCTTCAACAGTGCTTCCCCCCCAGGGATAACCGCTGCTGCCAATTGACACCCCGAGGTATATGCTCGCGTGCTCTGTTTCGCAGATCGGTGCGTCCGCCAACTTGTGCCAGAGTTGAAGCGAGAACATTTCAGCTTGGCGCCGGTCTGCCCCGGGTATAATTACGGCAAATTCATCTCCCCCCAGCCGCGCGGTGACGTGACCATCTTGTGACGAGCTGTTTAAGATGCGCGCGAAGCTGCGGAGGACCTTGTCTCCTACCAAATGTCCAAATTCGTCGTTGATCGCCTTGAGGTCGTCCACATCGATCATTAGGATCGATAACGCCTCATTCTTCATCTCGGCTCGCGTAAGTTCCGCCGAAAGGCGCTCGTAGTAGAACCGGCGGTTCTGCAACTGGGTCAGCTCATCGCGTGTCGCAACATCGAGCAACTCGGCCCGTTGGTTCAGCCATTGAGTGCGTACCTGTCTTCGCTCGTGGGTCAGACGCCGCTCCGTCCGATACAGGGCGATCTCAACAATAATCCCCGCGATACCTAGAAGCGCTACCTCGCCCGTAAGCACGGCGAAAATAATCTCGGACGGCAGCATAAATGCAGATACGGCGCTGGCGGCTGCAGCAACCGGTAGCGCGACAGCCCAGCGAAGCAGCCGAAAAGACCGCGTCTCCGATATCGACAGCGATTCCTCCGCCTTTTCCTGCGTACGCTCGTCTGGATTTTGCGCGCCTGCGATCATCGTGATTTCGTCTCTCTACGGGGCATTTACTCTTGTTACAGTGCTCCCAATAATGCGGACGCGCTCCAGAGAATTGACGTTACCGTCGCTCAAGGTGGGGAGGGGCTGTATTTACTCGATATTTACATAATGACTAAGCGTAGTTAGGCCCGGTCTAAAACTGTTGTTCTAATTGGCGTGGACGGATACAATACTCGTTGAGCCGCCCATCCAGCGAGCCCAGACTATGCCCCACGATTTCATCGTCGTTCGCGGCGCCCGCGAACATAACCTCAAGAACATCGACGTCCAGATTCCTCGCGAAAAACTGGTCGTCATAACCGGCGTTTCTGGCTCGGGGAAATCATCTCTCGCCTTCGACACAATTTATGCCGAGGGCCAGCGGCGCTACGTCGAAAGCCTCTCCGCATACGCTCGCCAGTTCCTTGGGTTGATGGAAAAACCAGATATCGACTACATCGAGGGCCTTTCACCCGCCATCTCCATCGACCAGAAGGGTGCCTCTCGCAATCCCCGCTCGACCGTCGCCACGCAGACCGAGATCTACGACTACCTGCGACTGCTTTACGCGCGCGCCGGCCGCCCCCACTGCCCGCAATGCGGTAAGCCTATCCAGCGGCAAACCGTTCAACAGATAGTGGACTCGGTCCTGGAGTTACCACCGGGCAGGCGTTTGATGGTGCTAGCCCCTATCGTCCACGACCGGAAGGGTGAGTATCACAAGGTATTTGAGGACGCGAGGAAGGCCGGGTTCGTACGGGTCCGCGTAGACGGACAGGTCCGAGACCTCGACGAGCAAATAACACTCGATCGCTACAAGATGCATTCGATCGACGTCGTTGTTGACCGCGTGATCATCGAGGAGCAGCCCGAGGATGACTCTGCCCGGTCGCGGCTTACGGACTCGGTCGAGACGGCTTTGCGGCTCGGCGGCGGCATCGTCGTCGTCCAGCTGCTGGCAGATGATGCGAGTGGGCAGGCCGATGAAGAGCGGACATACTCGGAGCATTTCGCCTGCGTCGACTGTGGTCTGTCGTTCGCTGAACTGGAACCCCGCAACTTCAGCTTTAACAGCCCGCATGGCGCCTGCCGCGAATGTACTGGTCTCGGCGTCAAGATGGAGCTGGACCCGGAGCTGGTCATGCCGAACAAGAACCTCTCGTTGGCGGAGGGCGCGGTGCAACCGTGGGCGCGGACGAGCACGGTGTCCACCTGGTACATGCGCATGCTCGAGGCGCTGGCACGGAAGCACCGCTTCTCGGTTCAGGCCCCGGTGAGAGAGTTGACTGCGGAACAACGCAACTACGTGCTCTACGGCGATCGCGGTGAGATCACGATCTCGTATACCGGCTCCGGCGGACACGATAACCGTTGGAACACCACTTTCGAGGGGGTGATCCCGAACCTCTCCCGCCGCTATAAAGAAACGGACTCCGACTACATCCGTACGGAGATCGAGAAATATATGGCGGAAAACCCTTGTCCGGCCTGCGGCGGGGCCCGTTTGAAGCCCGAATCGCTCGCCGTCACTGTCGACGAGCGCAACATCTCTGCGGTGACTGGGCTCTCGATTGACGATGCGCTTGCTTGGGTCGAAAGCTTGCAAGCCCCAACTTCACCGCTGAGCGAGAGAGAGCGGACGATCGCCTATCAGATCCTCAAAGAGATCCGCTCTCGGCTCACGTTCCTTCGCGACGTCGGCCTTGATTACCTCACGCTCGAGCGCCGCACTGGTACTCTCGCTGGCGGTGAGGCCCAACGTATTCGGCTGGCGACCCAGATCGGCTCTTCGCTAATGGGAGTCCTATATGTCTGCGACGAGCCGTCGGTTGGTCTCCATCCGGCAGACGATGAGCGGCTCATCAACACACTTAAGCGCCTGCGCGACTTGGGGAATACCGTACTGGTCGTCGAGCACGACGAGGCGATGATGCGCGCGGCCGACTACTTGATCGACCTCGGTCCGGGTGCCGGCGAGCAGGGCGGGCGCCTCGTTGCCGCCGGCTCGATCGAAGATGTTGCTGCGACGCCGGACTCGATTACCGGCCAGTACTTGACTGGCACCCGCGAGATTGCGCTCCCTCCAGCCCGGCGGCCCGGCAACGGTAATGCCGTGGTCGTCCAGGGCGCTCGCGAGAACAACCTCAAGAATATCGACGTGCGTATTCCGCTCGGACAGTTCGTTTGTGTCTCCGGCGTGTCGGGTTCCGGCAAGTCGACGCTCGTGACCGACATCCTCTCAAAGAAGGCGGCGCAGCTCCTTTACGGCGCGCGCGACAGGCCCGGCGAATGCGACGCGATAACCGGCCTGGAACAGCTGGACAAGGTGGTCGTGATCGACCAATCGCCGATTGGCCGCACGCCGCGCTCGAACCCAGCCACTTACACCGGCACGTTCACGGCGATACGCGAAATGTTCGCTTCTGTGCCGGAAGCGCGGCTGCGCGGCTACAAGCCCGGCCGCTTCTCTTTTAACGTCAAAGGCGGCCGCTGCGAGGCCTGTCAGGGCGAGGGCTATATCCAGATCGAAATGCAGTTCTTGCCGGACGTCGAAGTACCGTGCGAGGTGTGCCACGGCGCGCGCTATAACCGCGAGGCATTGGAGATCCATTTTCGGGGCAAGAACATCGCGGAAGTCCTGGACATGACGGTGGAGCAAGCTGTCCAATTTTTCGAGGCCTTCCCGCGCATCCGCACGAAACTTCAGACTCTCCACGATGTTGGCCTTGGCTACATCCGCATCGGCCAGCCGGCGACGACGCTTTCGGGCGGCGAGGCGCAGCGTGTGAAGCTCGCAACCGAACTGTCGCGGCGTGCGACGGGACGGACGTTGTACATTCTCGATGAGCCGACGACCGGCCTCTCCTTCGAGGACGTTAATGCGCTGATGGGTGTGCTGCACAGGCTGGTCGACGCGGGCAACACGGTGCTCATCATCGAGCACCACCTTGACGTCATCAAGCAAGCGGACCACGTCATCGATCTCGGTCCGCTGGGCGGCGACCGTGGCGGCGAGATCGTGGCTGAAGGGACACCGGAAGCGGTTGCGGAAATCGAGAAGAGCCTGACGGGACAATATCTGCGCGGCCTTCTCAAGAGGCGGTCGATCAGGAAGAAGGCTGCCGTCGCGGCCGCCGCATTAGGGTGACCCGCTTCGCGGTGCGTCTGCCACGACACCAGGCGCGCCTCGTCGCTCTCGCCATCTCCTACCACCTCTCGCGGCCCGGCTCGGAGATCGATCCCGAGACGCTATCTGAATACCGGCACGGGCTAGGCGAGCTCCGCTTTGAACTCGATTCGAAACTCGACGACGAGTCGGCGGTTGTCGAGCTAACTTCATTACAGACAACGCTGCTTGCGAGCGCTCTATCCTCGGTCGTCAGCGAGCTGAAGATGTACTCGGTGTTCGACACAATGGCGGGCGAAAGTAGGCGGCCCCGCTCAACTGCTCCGGGTTTCGACGAGCGGCTACGCACGCTCTTCCCTGAGGTGGCCGGAGATCCGGCATACGCTTCGCAGCTTGCGGAGGACATAATCATGCTCCGCCGCGAACTCCCGTTGGAGCGTGCTCGAGAGGTGATTAAGGAAGAGCGAGAGGCAGAAGCGGCCAGGCGCGCGCGTAAGAGGTGGTGGCAACTCTGGAGACGCTGATTTTGCCTTGACCCTACAGCCTATCCGCGATACATTGGCATCGGCGAAACGAATTGCACACTTTCTGCAGAAGAAGGCTCTCAATTGACCCCGCGCGCAGCCACTGAGAGGTGCTGACATGACCTACGTGATCACTGATCCTTGCATCGATGTTCTTGACAAGTCATGTGTTGAAGTATGCCCGGTCGATTGTATCCACTACGAGGAAGGGGTCGACCGCAAGCTCTACATTGATCCCGATGAGTGCATCGACTGCGGCGCATGCGAGCCCGTTTGTCCTGTGACGGCGATCTTTGCCGAGGACGACGTGCCGCCGGATCAAGTGGCCTATACGGAAATCGACGCACTCTGGTTCAAGGACCCGGAAGCGGCGCGCGCGAAGGTAAACGAACTCAAAGCGCCCGCGTAGCAACGCTCTGACACCGGAATTTGTGAGACGCCCAACGCTCGTCTCTATTTCTGCCGGCCGAGTTGCCAGCCGACCTCAATCGTCGGCTTGACCCACGTTGGATCGGGGCGCCAGTCTTCCCATCGCTCATTGAACGGCGGCACTCGTGCGAGAAGCTTTTTGAGCGCCCTTTCACCCTCGGCGCGGATCTCATCGGCCTGCTCGGCGCGGTAGATGCCTTTTTCGAGAGCCTCCTCGAACTCATCCTCATCCTTCCATTTCCACGCGGACATATCCGGCTCGACTACGATGTCCAGCGTTTGGTCCATGTAGTCGAACCCGATTGGCGTTCGGCGAAACGGCATCTCGAGGTTGATATACCAGCACATCAGGTCCCATCGCTCCCGCCAGATGAGGAGTACCGAGTGGCCTTGTCCTGGCAGAATCAGGCGAAGGGCATCTCTAGTGAGCGTATCATCCTGAAGCTGCCAGGGCTGGTCCGGCAGACGGATCGGCCGGCCGTCTAAGGCCCGCGGGCGTTTCCACGGCGCTCCGGCCGGCTGATATAGCGCGAGCAGCTCGGGCTCATCCCGCACAACGGTGACGGCACGGACGGTCCATATCCTGCCCCGCCATACCTCGCGCACAATCACCGGGTCGCCGGCGTGGAAACGCATCACTTAATCGCGGCGTCATGCCCCGCCCGTCCCACGAAAGCCTGAGGACGAGCGGGAAGGCATGTCATACTCATGGCTCTGGATCCAGTTTCTGGCGCAGGACCGCAACGAGGTTGGCGATGGGAACCCGCGCCTGCTCCATCGAATCTCGGTCGCGGATCGTGACCGCTTCATCTTCGAGGGTCTCGAAATCGATCGTGACTCCGTACGGCGTGCCGATCTCGTCCTGGCGGCGGTAGCGGCGGCCGATGCTCTGGGCGTCGTCGTATTGCGTCATGAAGTGCGGACGCAGCAGTTCCCACACCTGCCGCGCCGGCGGGACCAGCTGCTCGTTACGCGATAACGGGAGGATGGCCACTTTGATGGGAGCGAGGTCTGGATGAAGACGAAGGACCGTGCGGCTTTCGCCGCGGACTTCCTCCTCGGCGTAGGAATCGATTAGGAGCGTCAGGAAGCAGCGGTCGATGCCCATCGCCGGCTCGATGACATACGGCGCTACTTGCTGGCCCGTCGCCTCGTCGAAGTACTGCAGCGTCCGGCCGGAGAACTCGGCATGCTTCTTCAGGTCGAAGTCTGTGCGGTTGGCGATGCCTTCGATTTCGGCGAAGCCGGCGAACGGGAAGTCGTACTCGATGTCGACGGTCCGCTTTGAGTAGTGAGAGAGCTCCTCCTTCGTGTGCTCGCGTATCTGCAAGTTCTCTTTACGCACACCGAGCGAAAGCCACCAGTTGAAGCGGTCCTCGATCCATCGGTCATGACATTCCTCGTCGGTGCCCGGCATCACGAAGTACTCCATCTCCATCTGCTCGAACTCGCGGTCGCGGAAGATAAAGTTGCCGGGCGTAATCTCGTTGCGGAAGGAGCGACCGATCTGGGCGATGCCGAACGGCAGTTTACGGCGCGTCGTGGTAAGGACGTTGTCGAAGTTGACGAACATCCCCTGCGCGGTCTCCGGGCGCAGGTAGGCTACGGAGGCGTCGTCCTCGACAGGGCCTATGTTGGTCTTGAACATCAGGTTGAACATGCGGGCCTCGGTCAGCTCGCCGCCACACTCGGGGCAGCGGCGTTCGCCCTTCTCGTTGAGTGCGATGTCGTCGGTGCGCCAGCGGCGCTTGCAGTCCTTGCAGTCCGACATGGGGTCGGCGAAGGTGGCGAGGTGGCCGCTCGCCTCCCAGACCCGGGGGTTCATGATGATGGAGGACTCGATGCCGACGACGTCGTCACGGAGCTGGACCATGGAGCGCCACCAGTTGCGCTTGATGTTGTTCTTGAGTTCGACGCCGAGGGGGCCGTAGTCCCAGAAGCCGCTGAGGCCGCCGTAGATCTCGGAGGACTGGAAGATGAAGCCGCGGCGCTTGCAGAGGGAGACGAAGGTCTCCATGGAGGCTTTGCTCATGGGCAGCCGTCCTTGCTGGCTGCACATAGTAGCGCGCCGACGTTGTCCCCGCCCCTCGCCGCCAGATTCCTTCGCGGAGAGGGGTGAGTCCGCTTACCACTGTGGTCGTCGCTCAGAATGACATTGGACTGGAAGATGAAGCCGCGGCGCTTGCAGAGGGAGACGGAGGTCTCCATGGAGGGCTTGGTCATGGGGTTAGGGTACAGGAGGCGTGAGGTGAGAGGTAAGAGGCCGTAGTGGGAGGTCGGAGGTCAGAGGCCAGAAGTCGGAGGTCAGGCGTCCGACGCAGCAGTGTGGGTCAATCACTGCGAAAACTGGGGTCAATCAATGCGATTTGTGTGTGGGAACGGATTGTATTTGGGGTATGTGGCTGATGTTTGATTGACTTGAGGGTGAATTTTTTCGTTTTGCGTGATCCCCGCGTTTGGAACGGGGGATTTTGTCTGATTGATTGCGAGACGAGAACGTGAGGGTGTGATGTCAATCAGACAGCGGCCGCCGGGCGAGTGAGGGGGCGGCAATCGGCGATTGGAGAATGGCGATTCGGTTAAGCACGGGGACACCCTTCTGACGCGGGAAAGCCTCCGCTATCAGCGTAGCGCAAGTGGCCGCGAATTGTAAGGGGGAAGTGGCACCGGGCGAGTAGCGAGTGGCGACTACGAGCGAGGAGCGCGCTGAATCTCACGACGGATTACCTGCGGCGTAACGGACAGCTGGATTGGGCGCTTATGAATCGCACCGTTGCCTGGGCGATGTCAACGACGGCGGCGGGATGGATAGCCGCGACGTGCGTCTCGTAGCGAGATCCATGCACAGCAAGCCGGGGTCAGCCGCGCTGGAACCAGGCCGCAGATGTGAATTGGGACGGTGTGGTAGACGCATTTGAGCTGCGCTGTCGTGGGACAGCGTGGGGCCGGAACCTGCGATTGAGGGTGGGTTTACCGGAAGACGCTCGCCCGGATGGCAGCTCGCCGCAGCGGCGCGAACAGGCGGAAGTCGACGTCCGCTCGCTGCGCTGCGGGTGGGAGTTCGGCGTTAGGTCTTGAGAAAGCGCTCCACCGGCAACACAAACACCGTGGCCCCTCCGACACGCACCTCAATGGGCTCGCGTGGTAGGGCAGCGTCCGGGAATGGCGTCGCCTGCGCGGGAAGATACTCGGTGCGAGCCTGGCATTCCGTCCGGATGATGCTGAGGACGAGCTCGACGTCCTCGGCTTCAACGCCGGAGAGGATGGTGGCGCTGCCCTTGCGGAGGAAGCCGCCTGTGCTGCTCACCTTGGTAGCGGGGTAACCGCGGTCGACCAATTTGCCGATAAGCGAATCGGCTGAGTCGTCGTCCGTAATGACGATGACGAGCTTTTGGGGAAGGTCGTTCATCGGCGCTCCATCACGCCGCTCGGGGCGCAGCAGGTCAGACGGTGTCCTCCAGCTCGTCCATCCCTTCGCTGCCGCGTCGCACGCTCTCGCGTAGGGCACGTCGTGTCTCGCTCCCGGGCTGAGGGGCCACGAGCAGGCCGACGGCGGCGCCCATAGCGATACCAAGAAGCAGACCAATGAGAAACCGCATGACCGACCTCCATTCCCGCTCGAGAACAACTAAATCGATGAGGCCAGCCCGATGCTAGCACACCGGGCGGAACGGGTGTCAAGGAATCGGCGCTATCGTCTGACCGGCGACTAGACCTCAGTCAGCACCGGATGTTTCTATTGCATTGCGACCAAGGAAAGCGAGAGGAGTGATTCCAGATGGCAATTCGAATGGCGGTCAACAGACCGCTTCATCCAGCTCTCATTCGTCAGGCGGAGGAGCGCGCGCGAAATGTGCAGAACCGGATCGCTGACGGCATTACGCGGTTCGCCGGCTCGATGCCCTTTGTTTATATCCATGCCGTCTTCTTTGCGGTGTGGATCGCCAGCGGCGTCGAGGAGTTCCCCTATGGATTGCTGACGATGATCGTGTCGTTGGAGGCGATCTTCTTGAGCACGTTCGTCATGATTTCGCAGAACCGTGCGGACGAAAGGCGGGAGGCGCTGGCGGACCACCAATGGAAGCTGGTCCAACTGGAGCAAAAGCAGAACGAGGAACTGATAACAATGTCGCGCCAGCTGTTGGACCTGACCAAGGAAGTACACAAGATAACGAGCCGGGTCCAAGAGCTCGTGCAGTCCCCGGGCGGAAGATCTGCGGAGTGACCGCTAGGGGATAAATAGCGGGGCCATGACGAGCGTGATCGTGCTCAGTAGCTTGATGAGCACGTGCAGCGACGGGCCCGCCGTGTCTTTGAACGGGTCTCCAACCGTATCTCCAACGACGGCGGCTTTGTGCGCCTCCGTACCCTTGCCGAGCACCTCGACCGCTCCTGGGTTGTCGCTTTCGGTTTTCAGGTTGCCGGCCTCGATGTACTTCTTGGCGTTGTCCCAGGCGCCCCCAACGTTGTTGAAGAAGGTAGCGAGAATGATCCCCGTAATTGTGCCGATCATCAGCAGCCCCGAGACGGCAAGCCAGCCGGAAGCATCTTGAAGTCCGCCGTAATCGGCTGCGCGGACATAACGGAAAATCAGTCCGACGGCGATCGGCGTGCCGACAGCCAAAATGCCGGGAGCGATCATGTTTCGTAGGGCGGCGCGGGCTGTGATGTCGACTGCGCGGCCGTAGTCCGGACGAGAGGTGCCGGCCATGATTCCCGGATCCTCGCGGAACTGGCGCCGGACTTCCTGGATGATGTCCTGTGCGGCGGAACTCACGGCCCTAATCGCGAGCGATGAAAAGAGGAAGACGAGCATAGCGCCGATAAGTCCCCCCGCAAAGACGTCGACATTCGACAGGTCTATAGGCAGCTCTTGATTCAGTGGAAGGGAGAGACGCTCTTTTACTTTATCGAGGAAGGCGCTGAACAGAAGGAAGGCGGCAAGCCCGGCTGAGGCGACGGCGTAGCCCTTGGTCAGCGCTTTCGTGGTGTTGCCGACCGAATCCAGCGAGTCGGTGATGTGGCGGGCGCTTTCGGGGGCGCCGGCCATCTCGGTGATGCCGCCGGCGTTGTCCGTGATAGGCCCGAAGGTGTCCATCGAGAGGATGTAAGCGGCGGACATCAGCATGCCCATTGTCGCGACGGCAGTGCCGAATACGCCTGTCGTAAAGCCGCCGACTCCGGGGATATCGGCCCGTGACCCCAGCGCGAACGATGCTACGAGCGCGATGCCGATGGCGATGGCGGTGGCAGCCGTTGTCTCCATGCCGACGGCGGTGCCCGTAATGATGTTCGTCGCCGGGCCGGTGCGAGAGGCTTCGGCGATGTCCTGGACGGGCCGCCAGCCACCCGAGGTGTAGTACTGCGTGATGTAGACGAAGGCGATTCCGGTGGCGATTCCGATAAGGCCGCAGAAGAAGAACCAGTACCATTGATCGCCGAGCATGACAATCGTCGCTATGAACAGACCGACGACCGAGAGCGCTGAGACGATGTAGTAGCCGTAGTTGAGGGGTGTCATCGGGTCCTGGCGGCCGTCGTCCCGGGCGAAGAGGGGCACCGAGGTGAGGCCGGCGATCGTGGCGAAAATGCCGAAGGAGCGGAGGACGAGCGGAAACACGACCCACTGGAGGTCGCCAGTCACCTTGTAGATGGCGACGCCGAGAATCATCGCGCCGATGTTTTCGGCTGACATCGATTCAAAGAGGTCCGCGCCGCGGCCTGCGCAGTCGCCGACGTTATCGCCGACAAGGTCGGCAACGACGGCGGCATTGCGAGGGTCGTCCTCAGGGATACCGGCCTCGACTTTGCCGACGAGGTCGGCTCCTACGTCGGCGGCCTTGGTGTAAATGCCGCCGCCGAGCTGCGCGAACAAGGCAACGAAGCTCGCGCCGAAGCCGAAACCTACGATGAGGAACGGCGTGATGGCCTCGGAATTGCCCAGTACCTTGCTGTAGACGAAGTAAATGCTCGAGACGCCGAGCAGGCTAAGGGCGACCACCAGGAAACCCGATACAGCACCACCGCGGAGCGAGACGGTAATCGCCTCACGGAGGCTGCGCGTCGCCGCAGAGGCGGTGCGCGAGTTCGAGCGAACGGAGATGTACATCCCGATGTACCCAGCCAGGGCGGAGCAGGCAGCGCCAACGATGAAGGCGATGCCGGTGAGGAGACCCTCCTCCCACTGGCCGACCTCCTTCTTGCCATAGGTGATTGAGCCGGCGCTGGCGATGATCTCCTTAACGCCATCCGATACGGCGCCGACGACTATCGATATCACCACAGCAGTGACGACCGCCAGCAGCGCGATCGTGCCGTACTGCCTTCGCAGGAAGGCCATAGCGCCCTCGAAGATCATCGACGCGACATCCTGCATCTCGGGCGTTCCGGTGTCGCGCCGCAGGACGTCCCAGGTGAGGAAACCCGCATAGAAAACGGCGGCCAGGCCTGCCACCGGAATGAGCCAAATCAGTTCCATATGTATCTAATCCTCCGAGCGGGAAGGATAGCAGGGGGGGAGCGTAAGGAACAAGGAACCGGGAACAAGTACCACGGAGGCAGTGGGTGAGGAGTCGTTGATGCCGTCTGATTGACATCTCGGGCGGGAAGGCGTAGTTTCGGGGGCACTCTACTTATGGTTCGCTGAGCATTCAAACGGGGGTTTCATCATGGGTCTCCGCAAGTCGTATGTTTCTGGTGGCGCGCCCACCGCGCTTTCTGGAGAGACTATCGGAGAGTACCTGGCGTCTGTAATCGCGCGACAGCCGGACACGGAGGCGCTGGTGTCTCGTCACGAGGGACGCCGGCTTACCTATAGAGAACTCGGCCGCGAGGTCGAGAAAGTCACGCGTGGGTTGCTCGGGGTGGGGATCGAGAAAGGCGATCGGGTCGGGATTTGGTCGCCCACCCGCGTGGAATGGACACTACTGCAGTGCGCGACGGCGAAGGTGGGTGCGATTCTCGTGAACATCAACCCGGCTTACCGTGCCGGTGAAATGGCGTACGCCGTGAACCAGTCGGGCCTGCGCTTGCTGGTGACGGCCCCGGAATTCAAGACGTCGGACTACCTGGCACGCATCGCCGAAGTCCGGGCTCAACTCCCCCGACTGGAGCGAGTGGTAGTGCTCGGCGAGCGGGGCACGCGCGTTCCGGGCGACCTGGTCTGGAACGAGCTGCTGGCGGCAGGCGAGAACGTACGGGCGGGGGACGTGCTTAGGAGAGAGGCGCTACTGGACGCCAACGATCCAATCAACATCCAGTACACGAGCGGCACGACCGGCAGCCCCAAAGGGGCGACGCTGACGCACCACAACATCTTGAACAACGCCCGCTCGCTCGCGGAGCTGCTCCGCTACACCGCATCGGACCGTGTGTGCATTCCGGTGCCGCTCTATCACTGTTTCGGGATGGGCGTTGGCAATCTGGGCTGCGTCACGTCCGGAGCGACGATGGTGTACCCGGCGGAGTCGTTCGAGCCGCTGCCGACACTCGAGGCGATCG
>Ga0114129_10009431_pt1 | contig 13913 bp, 8 predicted proteins | sample RhiMetdeltSRZDD1_FD_80071 | JGI IMG/M metagenome (GOLD analysis project Ga0114129, IMG submission 80071) | Populus rhizosphere microbial communities from Tennessee, USA - Rhizosphere MetaG P. deltoides SRZDD1 (version 2) (version 2) | ecosystem: Host-associated > Plants > Roots > Rhizosphere >...
CGCCGATCAGTTCGCGCTGATGATCGAAAACGCGCGGCTGACCGATCGGGTCGTCGAGCAGGAAACGCTGCGCCGCGACATCGCCCTGGCGTCGGACGTCCAGCGGCGCCTCTTGCCCGACGCCCCGCCGCGCTCCGAATGTGCCGATTTCGCCGCCGTCAGCCTCCCGGCCCGCCGCATCGGTGGCGACTACTACGATTTCATCGAGCTGGGTGACGGCCGGATCGGCATCGCACTGGCCGACGTGTCGGGCAAGGGCGTCCCCGCCGCCTTGATCATGTCGGTGGTGCAGGCGTCGCTGCGGATCATCTCGTCCGGTGGCGACGTGCCGCCGCCACGCCTCGTTGCGCGCATCAATGAATTCGTCTACCGGTCAACGCCCGCGAGCAAGTACGCCACGTTCTTCTATGCGCAGCTCGACGAGCGGCGCCGGCAGCTGCGCTACGTCAACGCCGGGCACAACGCGCCGTATCTCCTGCGCGCCGGCGGGCGATCGACCGCCGGCTCAACCTCAATGCCGCCACCGATTGAGGAGCTGACGGTCGGCGGAACCGTCGTCGGTATGTTCCCGGAGACGGAGTACGAAGAGGCGACCGTGGAGCTCTTCCCCGGCGATGTCCTCCTCGCCTTCACCGACGGCGTTCCCGAGGCGCACAACCCCGAGAACGAAGAGTTCGGCGAGGAACGGCTGCAGGCGTTGCTCCGGCAGACCGCGCAGCTGCCAGCCGACGAGATCAGCGCGAGGATTGCCGCCGAGATGAACCACTGGATTCGTGACGCGGAGCAGTACGACGATCTCACCTTCATCGTGATGAAGGTGCGCTGAATTCGCTCACTCGCCGGCGCGCGGCGCTTGATTAGAGCCGCACGAGGCCCTGCCGCCGTCGCTTGAGGAACAAGCCCTTGCGGGAAATGCCGAGCAGCTGCGCGGCGTCGGCCACGCGGCCCCCGGACGATTCCATCGCGTGCTCGATGAATCGCTTTTCGAGCTCGCCGAGCGCCTGCGCGAGCGGCTGGTCGAGCCGGATGCGAACTCCTGGTTCTGGAATCCCGACAGCCGCGGTTGGCCTCGCGTTCCAGACTTCCGCAATCTCCGGCGTCAAATCGGCGGCCCCAAGACGCTGACCGTCGGCGGCGAGCGCGACGACGCGTCGAATCTCGTTTCCGAGCTGGCGGATGTTCCCGGGCCAGTCGAACAGCAGCAGGGCCGCGAGGAAGTCGTCGCCCAGCCGCACGCCGGTCCGCTCGCACTCGCGGCTGTACCGATCGAGGAACAGCGACGCGAGCGCCGGAATCTCGTCCTTGCGCTCGCGCAGCGGCGGCAGGACCAGGCGCGCCACTCCCACGCGATAGAACAGGTCGCGCCGGAATCGGCCCTGCTCGACCAGCTCGTCCAGGTCCGCGTTCGTCGCGGCGATCACCCGGACGGACACGCGCTGCGGACGGATGTCGCCGACCGGGTGGACTTCGCCGCTCTCGAGAAATCGCAACAGTTTGGGTTGGGTCGCCGGATCGAGATCGGCGAGCTCGTCGAGGAACAGCGTGCCGCGCTCGGCGGCGCGGATGACCCCGGGGAACGAGTCCATCGCGCCCGTAAACGCGCCGCGGCGATGGCCGAAGAGCTGGCTTTCGACGAGGTCGCGCGGCATCGCCGAGCAGTTGAACGGGACGAACGGTCCGCGCTTGAGCTGGCTGTGCTGGTGGATCAGGCGCGCGATGACCTCCTTGCCGGTGCCGGTCTCGCCGGTAATGAGGATCGGCAGGTTCGTCGTCGCCAGGCGCATCGCGATGCGCAGCAGCTCGACCATGCGCGGCGATCGGAAAATCGTGTCGTCGCCGTCCGGCACGAGCGACTGCGGCCACAGGTTCTGCTCGTCGTCTTCGGTGTCGGTATCGGCGATGCGATTGACGGCGGCCTGCGTCAGGTCGGCCAGCCCCTTCAGCAGTGTGATTTCCTCGATCGAGTGCGCGTCGCGGACGTGGATCGACACGCGGCGATCGGATCCGCGCAGCTTGATGTGGAACCCGCCGTTCGGTTCGAGACTCCAGGCGCTCGATGGCACGGGCCGGTACTCGCAGCCGGACTCGCTGCGGACGTCGACGCGCGGGCTCATCGACGTGCCCTGCAGGATGGCGGCGATGCGGTGCGCGAGGAGGTCGATCGAATGGCCGGCGCCGAGGATCGTCGCGACGTCGTTCACGAGCAGCGCGGTCTCCGTGAGATCGCGATCGCGGCGCTCGACGGCGACGGTCTCGCGCGTCGCACGCGTGACGTCCTTCCGGTCTCGCTCGATCCAGGACTCGTGGTAGCGATGGCCGATCGCGCGGCACGCGGCGAGCGCGCGGTCGTAGTGCACGGTCCCCTTGCTCGCGTCGCCCCGGAGGCTGAAGCACAGCGCCTTCGACGCTTCGAGGACGATGAGCGGATCGACGGCGCCGCGGGGACAGGTCCGCACCGCGGTCGCGAGGGTCGTGTCGGCCAGGGGATGTTTGCCGAGGCGCGCCAGCGCGCGGGCCTTGGCACAGAGCAGCGTGGTCCGGACGGCTTTGAACTGCCGGCGCGCGAGCTCCGGATCCGCGGCGTCGGCGATCGCGACGACCTGCGGCCAGTCACGAAGGGCTTCGAAGTAGGCGCAGCGGGTGGTGTCGTTTGCGAGATCGTTCCATGATCGAGCTGGCAATTTGTGATTTAGCGCTGTTTGATCACACTGGAGGAGCAGCGATCGGCACTTGTCAAGATGTCCATCACACAATTCGACCAGTGCCAAGTTGTCCAATGCCGCGAGCCTCACATACGAGATTTCCCCGGCCGCATCCAAAACCAAACTCGAAAACTCTCGAGCTCTCCTCAATTCGCCAGCGTGCGCGGCATTAAGGGCCAGGTTGGCAGCTGCCCCCAACCGGTGAGCTGACAGTCCGGCGGACTTAGCGCGTTCAAGACAGCTCTCACCAACTCGTCTTGAATGAATCAGATTCCCGGCAACTGACGCGAGCGAAGCTTCTGCCAAATCAACCGAACAAATCAGTGCCGCATCCAGCACGTGCCGCGAAAGCCTTCGCGCGATTTCAAGATGACGATGGGCATCAAGGCAGTGTCCCCTACACCCTTCCAAACGCGCCACGGCGAGATGAAGACCTGCCAACGACCGCGCATCGCCACTGCGACAGGCTAACTGCCTCAAACGCACCAGCCAAGGCACGACCTCCTCGGGAGACTGGAAGTCAGATTCCCGGACAAACAACGTGAACGCGACGTTGAACTGTATGGCCGCTGATGCGCGACGAGATTCTTCCAAAGCCGATTTCAAAACAGCGATGGATTCGAGAACGTTGCCGGAATCAAAGAGAGCCTTTCCACGGACAACCAAAAAGCGGATAGATGAATCTGAGTCCAGTTGCCAATTCGCAGATTCTGAGGAGTCGATAACGTCCGACAGTTTTCCAGCGCGGTACAGGGACTCGGCGTCCAATACGCGGCTGTCAATCATGCCAACAGAACTCGCATCTGATCCGGTTGTCATGCTTGAAGGACGGTGTCCCCTGGCATCCGTTCTGTCGCGCATTTTCTGTGATCCCGAAGCTGGTCAATCGGGCAGGGCACAATATCAGAAGAGAGCTGCCACCGGACAGAATTTGTCCGGATCCGGGGTTTTCCGGCAGATTTCCGACCTAATTAGTGGATCCGAGAGTCAGAGCGGCCGCCTAAACGCTGGTTTTCTTGCCTCGTGTCCTTTTGAGTGGGAGGTGAAACTGCGGCCGCAAAGAGAGTCGCTGCGCTTTCGAGCATTCGTTTGTGGTCGTTGTTAAATGGTTCGCTTCCGTACGCCGTGATGACTCCGAGCGGAGTCGAGACAGGACCATTCAAGATTGGCACGGCAAGAGCGTACCGGAGCGGGACAGACAAAGTTCGCGCGACCGGTCCTAATTCGAGTGCCGCATTGGAATTAAGGACGGCTTGCTTGTGCGCGTAACACCAACCCGAAATTCGTTCACCTATCGGTATTTGAAATTCATCTGTGGCTGAAACACCCACTCCCGAACAAGCAACGGCGGAGAGTTCGTTCTTTTCGCTCGGCGCAAACAGAATCAGTGTGGCCGCGGGCATAACCCTTCGGACATGGCGAAAGAGGACCTCAGCCGCGCCAGCCACCGACCCAGCTAGCGGCAGCTCTCTTCGCAATTCGTTGAACTCTCTCTCTTCTGCTGTTGTTGCTGTGATGACATCCAACTGAGAGGGAGAAAGGACCGGAGGATGAGTTCCGCTTGTGGCTACGCTCTCGTCCGCATCCATGGCTTCCAATCGGTCAAGAATCCGGAGGAACTCATCCACTACCCATGGATCGTACCAAGTACCTCTTCGCTCTCGAAGTACTTGTTCGGCATGTTGTCGACTATACCGCGGTCGATAAGGGCGGTCCGAGGTGAGGGCGTCATAACAGTCGACCACCGACAGAATCCTCGCTCCGACGGGAATGTCATGGGCACGAAGTCCGTCCGGATAGCCCGAACCATCCCAATTCTCATGGTGGTGCCGAACTATGGGCTCGACCGGGTATGGAAAATTGATGGACTTAAGAATGTCGGCCCCGACTGCCGCGTGAACCTTCATTCGTTCAAACTCAGCTGGGGTAAGTGGTCCCGGTTTGTTCAGAATGTATTCTGGAACCGCCAACTTTCCCGTATCGTGGAGAAGCGCGGCAGCTTTCAACGCATCGAGTTGTTTCTCATCCTTCACACCAAGCGCTTCAGCCAACGTCATCGTGTACCGTTGAACGCGTCGAATGTGACCGTGTGTCACCTGATCCTTAGCGTCGATTGCTAACGCAAGCGCCTCAATAGTGGAAAGGAACACGCGGTTCAGTTCGACCACCTTCTGACGTTCAGCAACGAGACGTTTTTGAGTCCAGTGGTATGTCAAGAAAAGCAGAATCAGCAGCGGAATAATTGCAGCGACAAAAATCGGGTCGACTGTTCGTGTGTTGTAAACGAGGAGCGCTCCAATGGAGCCCCCAGCTCCATAGTTGACGAGCAATTCACGGGAGTACTTGATCCAGATTTCGTACGGCCGCAGTTGACGCTGTAGAGCGATAGCGATCGCCAAGAACCAACTGCCCAAGACGAAGTAAATGGAGGTGAAGATCGCGAGCTTCCCGATGAACCAAAAATCAAACTTCGCAATACCTGGGTCGGTCTCGAAAAGTGGATGGATTCCTGCGAGCCGCGCCGCCACCCAGACCGCGACTGGGCCAGCCGCGAGATTGAAGATTATTTGTTTCCACTGAATTCGGCGGGAAAACCGAAGTCGCAGAGAAATGAAAAGTGCATCTATCAGAACGAGAACGGTACCACCGGCTGCCCCGAAGAGCAGGGTTCCAGCAATAACGAACGTTTCAGAAATCGAGATACTGACACTGAGGTTCGGAAGAGTTACTGGAATCAGCCCGCTGACAACGGTCAGCGCAACGAGCGAGAACCACTGTGTACGGAAATCGGGGCCTTGATTCAGCAGTTCGGAGACGCTGAGCGAAACAACAACTGCGCCGAGACATGCGACTGCAGTGACATAGGTTGTCAGAATTGTTGGGGCAGGTCTTGCGGTGTCCGACATTCGAGGGTTCGCCGCGACTGCCGGATCGAACTGAAGTTAGCTGATCAGGCTGCGCGCTAGCTCCACACAATTATTCGGCTATTCATTTTGTCCCCAGTAGAGAAACCCAGCAAGTAGAGCCTTCTATTCAGTATCAGAAAGGGATCAAGAATTGTGCCTGTACAACTGATCGGGCGATGAGCTGTAACCTGTTGACTGGAATGAGCTAAGCGTCCAGCCTAGCTCCAAACGACGATGGTTGTGGTCACCACATTTACCTCCCGATCACGGATCTGAAGCTTTGGTCGAGTATGAATCTCGCTCAGTAGAACGAGTCGTCGGCTGGAATCGATCCACCCCACACTACGCCGCCACCCCAGACCACGCCGCCACCCCAGACCACGCCGCCGCCCCAGACCACGCCGCCGCCCCAGACGGCACTGCCACCCCAGACAGCACTACCACCCCAGACAGCACTACCGCCCCAAACGGCGCTACCGCCCCAGACCGCGCTGCCGCCCCAGACGGCGCCGCCGCCCCAGACCACACCGCCGCCCCAAACCGCGCCGCCACCCCAGACGGCGCTGCCGCCCCAGACGACACCGCCACCCCAGACCGCGCTACCGCCCCAGACCACGCCGCCGCTCCAGACCATCCCATCAGCGAAGTAGAGCTCGCCGGCGCGAACCTCTTCTCCTCCGATGGTGTTCCAAGGATCAACTGGCCTGTTCCGGCTCTGGACTAAGTTGGCTGCAAGCGCGACATTCAAGCTTCCGGCGCCTTGTTCGACAAGTCCGTACCCTTCGAGGAATTGAGCTGTGAACTGAAGAGCGAACTTCGTCTCAAGCGGTGTCAACTTTGGTTGTGCTTGGAGAAGCTGCGCGACTGCACCGGACGTTACAGCGGCTGACATACTCGTTCCGGAAAGCGTTAAGTATGACCCGCCGTTTCCACCAATAACTCTTCGTTGAGGATGATCTTTCCACAGAGCGCTATCTTCCGAGACCGCGGCAACGATTGCATTTCCTGGAGCAACCAAGTCGGGTTTCATTTGCCATGTCGAAGGTTCCTCCGGATCCCCGACCGGCCCGCGCGAGCTGAACGACGCGATCGCATCATCAGATCGCGCCACAGTGCCGCGCGTGTTGAGCGCGCCAACCGTCAAAGCGCCGGGCGTGTAGCCCGGCGAAATGACGGCACCGACCACAGGTGTGCCGTCGGGCAGCTTGCCCAGATTGCCGGCCGAGGCGACCACGACGATCCCCGCCTCCACGGCTTGCTCGACGGCCTTCGCGAGCGGATCGTCCTGCGGCAATCCCGACGCAGGATGACCCAGCGAAAGATTGATGACGCGGATGCTGTACTTGTCCTTGTTCTCGATCGTCCAGTACAGCGCTTCGAGCACATCCGACACGTACCCGGAGCCGTCGGCCTCGAGCACCTTCAGGCTGATCAGATTCGCGCCGGGCGCCATCCCCACGTACGCGCTGCCTTCCGCCGTCCGGCTGCCCGCGCCGCTGCCCGCGATCATGCTCGCGACGTGCGTGCCGTGACCGTACGCGTCTGACGCCGTGGTCTGAACGCCGTCGAGATCGCCCCGGAAATCGAGCGACAACAAGAGACGACGAGTGAGATCTTCATGCGCCGCGATACCCGAATCGATCACCGCGACGCCGATGCCCTTCCCCGTGAGGCCGCTGAAATTGCCGGAGCCCTTGCCGCTGCCCGCACGCCACAACTGGCTCGCGCCCGTGGACTGCGCGGTGACGTTTGTCATGCCGAGCACCACGTCGTCCTGGCTCAGACCCGAAACGTTGAGGTCGGTCGCGAGCGCGTTGATCTGCGAGCCGGATCCGCCGAGCACGGCGCCGCTCGCAAGGCGCTTCAGCACACGCACGCCATACGCGCCGGCCAGGCGATCCACTTCCGCCTGAGGCCCTTCGTACAGGACCTTCACGGCGGCACCGCCGTCTGCCGAGAGTTGCCGGACCAGGCCGCGCGAGAGCTTGGCCCGATGTTGTGCAGTCGCAGGCAGGGGTGCTGCAAGGATGGCCGCGATAAGTCCGATAAACGTAATCAGACCCACGCGCCTGCCGGGGGAGGAGGGAGACGGACGACTCATTTTTTGATGCCCTGGGAGCTCAGGCCCACAAAATTGGTATTGAGCGGAATCCGTAATTAGCATGTACCGTACCAACGAATCTGTATTTCAATTTCGAGGATTCCGCTTAATTCTTGAGCTGGAATCACTTCCAGGCACCCGTCTCAACGACAATTCCGGTGGGTAGATTACGAAAGCGTCAGATCGATCCGAAACTTGGCACGTGTCTGGGCTCGCAGGGCTCTTCCGCCCCGCGCCAAAGACCGAAAATTCGGTCCGACACGGTCGGTTTTTGAACGTGGGTTTCAGATCGGTCAGAAAAGGCCGCCAATTTTGAAATCGACTCGACTGATCGGCTTCGTTTTGGCCGTCGCGGCGATTTCCGGCGCGGTCTATCTGGCCGGACCGAACCGGCCTGATAACAAAATTGCGCTTCACGGGCCGAACACCGGCGGCCGGCTTGTCGCGCTCTACAGTTCAGAACCGAAAAGCTTCAATCGGCTCGTGTCGCCGCTCGGAGCCGAGGAGCTCATCGCGCGGCTCACGCACGCAACGTTGATTCGCGTCAACAGAGTGTCCGGCGAGATCGAACCGCGTCTCGCTCGCGAGTGGTCGTCCTCCCCGGACGGACTCACGTGGACGTTCAAGCTGCGGGACGGCGTGACGTTCTCAGACGGCGTTCCATTCACATCGGCAGATGTTCTGTTCACCTTCGCGGCGTTGTACGACAAGCGCGTCGCGAGCCCGACTGCGGCTGGCCTGACCGTCAACGATCAGCCGTTGAAGCTTCGCGCCGTCGACGAGCGCACGGTCTCCATCACATTCCCCGCGGTGTACGGACCGGGCATCAGCATGCTCGACACGCTGCCGATTCTGCCGAAGCACAAACTGCAGCCGGCGCTCGACGCCGGCACGTTTCGAAACGCGTGGGGCGTCACAACTCCGCCGGCCGATCTCGCAGGGCTCGGGCCGTTCGTCCTGAAGAAGTACGCGCCAGGCGAACGGCTGCTCTTCGAGCGCAATCGCAAATTCTGGCTCCGCGATGAGGCTGGGCGTCCGCTGCCGTATCTCGATGAGATTCAGATCGACATCGTTCCGGAGACGAACAGCGAAGTACTGCGTCTCGAATCGCGAAGCGCGGATCTCATCAGCGACAAGGTTCGTCCGGAAGATCTCGCCGCGCTGCGAAAGAAAGAATCGGACGGCGACATTCGTCTGGTGGACGCCGGCATCAGCACCGATCCCGACGTGTTGTGGTTCAACCTGGCGCCAGGTGCGCCGGCCGCGAAGACCCGGCCGTGGTTGCAGCAGGAGGCGCTTCGTCACGCCATCTCGTACGCCGTCAATCGCCAGGTCATCGTCGACACCGTGTACCTTGGCGCGGCTGTCCCGATCTTCGGCCCGATCACGCCCGGCTACGGCGAGTGGTACCTTCCGGATCTGCCGCGGACGACCTACGACTCGGCTACTGCCAGGACGCTGCTCGGATCGATCGGGCTGACTGATCGAGATGGGGACGGGATGCTGGAGGATGCGTCCGGCAAGCCGGCCCGCTTCTCGATCCTCACCGACAAAGGGCACACGCTCCGCGAGCGCACCGCAGCGGTCATCCAGCAGCAACTCAAGGCAGTCGGTCTCGGCGTGGATGTCATCGGAACGGATCCTCCAACGCTGTTCTCCCGATACCAGCAGGGCAACTACGACGCGATTCTCTTCTACGTGACGGTCGATTCGACCGATCCGGCTCGCACGCCCGAGATCTGGATGAGCTCAGGTGCCTTCCACTTCTGGAATCCCCTGCAGAAAACGCCCGCCACCGCATGGGAGGCGTCGATCGATTCACTGATGCAGCGGCACGCGACGACGCTTGACGGGGTGGAGCGAAGGCGGCTGTTCGCGGAAGTCCAGAGATTGCTGTCAGCGCATCTGCCGTTCCTCCACTTCACCGCGCCGAAAGTCACGATCGCGATGAGCGCGCGGCTCAAAGGCGCGACGCCAGCCGTACTCGATCCGCCGGTGCTGTGGAACGCCGAAGTGCTGTCCGTGTCGGGGCCACTCGGCGGCCGGCAGTGAGCGGTCAACTCTGGACCTTTCTCATTCGAAGATCGGTTGGCGCCATCTTCTTCGTCGCGATCGTGTCGATCGCGGCGCTGGTTCTGGTCCGCCTCGCGCCCGGTGATGCGACGACCGAGCTGGCGCTGGCCCATGCAGATCGCGCGACGATAGAAGCGGCGCGCGCCCGCTTTGGTCTCGATCGTCCAGTCCTGGCGCAAGTCGGAGAGTGGCTGATCGGCCTCGGTCGTCTGGATCTCGGCCAGTCATCGCTCTACAGCCGGCCCGTGGCCGATCTGGTGCTGGAACGCGGGTTGCGGACGGCGTACCTCGGGGCGCTGGCGCTCTTCGTCGCGACGGCGATCGGGTTGCCCCTCGGTGTGGTGACGGGCTCGCGTCCGCACGGGGTTGCGGCCGCAATCGTGACGCCCATTTCGATCGCGCTGGTTGCGTGCCCGCCAATCGTCGGCGTGCTGGCGCTGTTGCTTCTCGCCGCCACGACGGGCTGGTTATCCACGGCTCCCGGCGCAGTACTGGTGCCGACGCTCGCGCTGTCCCTTCCGCTCGCCGCGACGCTCGAACGGCTGCAATCGCAGGCCACGGCTGAAACGCTGGCCGCTCCCGATGTCGCCGCCGCGGCCGCGCGGGGCGTGCCACCCGCACGATTGGTCTGGATTCACGCAGCGCGTCAATCCCTCCGGCCCGTCCTCGGCGTGTACGGCATCGTCATCGGGACGCTCTTCAGTGGATCGCTGGCGGTGGAGACCATTACGGCCTGGCCGGGCATCGGCCGGCTCATGTACGACGCGCTCGTCGGACGCGATCTGTTTCTCGTTGCCGGATGTGCGCTGGTGGGAGCCGTGCTCATCGCCCTCGGCAACGTCATCGCCGATCTCATTCGTGCGGTCGCGGATCCGCGGATCAGAGAACAGCTATGACGACTCCTGGTCGCGTCGGGCTTGGCATTCTTGGCCTGTTGGCCGCGATGGCGCTCCTGGCGCCGGTGATCGCGCCGAATGATCCGAGCGATCAGTTCAGCGATCGCGCGTATGCGCCACCCAGCCGCATCAGGATTCGCGACGCGGCAGGATTCCGCGCGCCCTTCATTTACAAGCACGTGCTCGAAGATCGGGTGCTTCGTCTCTATCGGGAAGATCCGGCGTCGCCTGTGGCGCTGCGCTGGTTTGCGGGCGGACGGCTCGTGTCAACCGCATCTGAGAGTCCGTTGCTCCTCTTTGGAGCCGATGCGCTCGGCCGCGATTTGTTCTCGCGTCTCGTGTTCGGCGCTCGTCTGTCCCTCGGCGTCGTTCTGCTCGGAACGATTGGCGCCATTGTCCTGGGCACGCTCATTGGCGGCATGGCTGGCGGTCTTGGCGGCAGCGTCGAGGCGGTACTCATGCGAGTCGCGGATTTCGTCCTGGTCCTGCCGGGCGCGTATTTGATTCTCGCGCTTCGCGGCGTGCTGCCGCAGGTCATGTCGGCCTCGGAAGTGTTCGGGCTCATGGCGGCGCTCTTCGCCGTTGCGGCGTGGCCGCACGTGGCGCGCGGCGTTCGCGCCATCGTGGCGGTGGAGCGCGTGCGCGATTACGCCGAGGCGGCGCGCGCGGCCGGCGCCGGTCCGATCAGGCTCGTCCGCCATCTGCTCCCCGCCGCGCGGGGATTTCTCGCGGTCGAGATCGTGTTGCTCGTGCCGGCGCTTCTCATCGCCGAAGCCACGGTGTCGTACCTCGGTCTTGGATTTCCCGAGCCTGACGCCAGTTGGGGAACCATGCTCCAGGATGCGTCGAACGTTCGCGTGATGGCAGAAGCGCCATGGATGCTGGCCCCGGCGGCGGCGCTCTTCCTCGTCGTGCTCGGCGTGCAACTGCTGGGATCGACCCGGGCATCGGCGACGGTGCTCCGGCTTGGCGACACGCGGTTCCCGTTGACAGCCGCAACCGCGCGCCGATAGCCTCCTGTTTGCGAGCAGCAACCATGCAGGAACGACTGAGAGGCATCTTTCCACCCATTCCGACCACGTTCGACGAACGCGGCGATGTCGACACGACAGCCATCACGGCCAACGTCCGGCACTGGATGACGACCGGCCTTGTCGGCATTCTGGCGCTCGGATCGAACGGCGAGGCGGGACTGCTCACCGAAGACGAATCCGACAAGGTCGTGCGCGCCGTGCGCGACGCGGTGCCATCCAGCCGGTTGCTGATCGTCGGCACCGGCCGCGAGTCCACACGCGCGACGATCGCCGCCACTCGACGCGCCGCGGATCTCGGCGCCGATGCGGTGCTCGTCCGGACGCCATCGTTCTTCAAGTCGCAGATGACCGCCGACGCGTTGACCAGGCACTACGTGGCCGTCGCCGACGCGTCGCCCGTCCCCGTGCTGCTGTACAACCTTCCGGGCCCGACCGGTATCAGCCTCACACTGCCGGTGATTCAAGCGGCTGCCGAACACGCGAATATCGTCGGCGTGAAGGAAACGAGTCCGGAGCTCGACCGCCTGAGCCAATTCGCGGCCGTACGGGCTGAACGATTCTCGGTGCTCTGCGGATGGGCGCCGGTCGTCTACCCGGCCGTCGTCGCCGGCGCCACCGGCGCGATTCTCGCCGTCGCCAATGTGCTGCCGGACGAAACGGTGTCGCTGTTCGAGCATGTTCGCGCCGGTCGTCATCACGAGGCGCTGGCGCTGCAGCGCCGTTTGACGCCGATTGCGCAGCTCGTCAGCACGACGTACGGAGTCGCCGGGCTGAAGCTCGCGCTCGATCTCGCCGGCTATCGCGGCGGTCCGGTCCGGGCGCCGCTGCTTCCGATCTCGGACCGTGCCCGCACAGAAATCACGCAGGCGCTCGAGACCGTTCGCGGCGCGGCCGGGGTCCGAGGCTAGAGACGAAGACCTCGGATTTCGTGAGCTGGATCTCGATTGTGAGTGATACGACGACAACGAAACCCGAGGTCGTGCTGCCAACGACCGAACGGCTTCTGCTCGGACCGGGACCGTCGCCGGTATCCGCACGTGTGCTCGCCGCGCTCGGCGCGGCTCCCCGATCGCATCTCGATCCCGATCTCATCGCGCTGCTCGACGATATCCGCGCCAAGCTCGCGCGAGCGTTTGCCGCGCCAGACGGAGCGCTTACGCTGGCGATTTCCGGCACCGGCACATCCGGCATGGAAGCCGTTGTCGCCAATCTCACGAAGCCCGGCAGCCGCGCGCTCGTCGTCGTGACCGGCTACTTCGGCGCCAGGCTGGCAGAGATGCTGTCGCGCTACGGCGCCGAGATCACGCGGCTCGACGTGGAGTGGGGGCGTGCGGTCGATCCCGCCGACGTCGAGCGCGCGCTCGGCGCGGGGAGATTCGACCTCGTCGCCGTCGTTCATGCCGAGACGTCGACGGGTGTGCTCAACCCGGTTCGCGATGTCGCGCGTCTCGCCCGTGCGCATGATGCGCTCACGATCGTCGACGCCGTCACGTCACTCGGCGCCATGCCGCTCGACGCCGGCGCCTGGCAGATCGACGCGTGCTATTCGTGTTCGCAGAAAGGGCTGGGCGCACCGTCGGGCTTGTCACCGGTCGTGTTTTCGCCGCGCGCGCTCGAGCGGCGCGTCACCTGCCGCAGTTTCTATTTCGATCTGTCGCTCATCGAGGACTACTGGCTTCGCCGGAAGTATCACCACACGATCTCGGCTCCTCTTGTCTATGCGCTTTCCGCTGCGCTCGACGAAGTGCTCGAAGAAGGGCTCGAGCCGCGCTGGCAGCGTCACGAGCGCATTCATCAGGCGCTGTCCTCTGCAATGAAACCGTTGGGACTATCGTTCCTTCCTCCGGACGGTGAACGCCTCTGGAGTCTCAACGCCGTGCGCGTACCTGCTGGAGTTGACGACACCGCTGTTCGGGCATGCCTCTTGCAACGTCACCACATTGAGATTGGAGCGGGCCTCGGACCTCTCGCCGGAAAGATCTGGCGGATTGGATTGATGGGATCCGGGGCCACCGACTCGAGCGTCGAGCGCGTCTCGCGCGCGCTCACCGACGCGTTGACGACCACGACCTAGCAGCGGGCGTCAGCCCCGCCCTGCCCAATTGCGTGGAGGAGCAGCATGAAGCTCGCGCGGACCCTGATTCTGGTTCTGATCGCGTGCGGTTGCGCGACGAACCCGGCGACCGGCCGCCATCAAGTCA
>Ga0114129_10009433_pt1 | contig 13911 bp, 13 predicted proteins | sample RhiMetdeltSRZDD1_FD_80071 | JGI IMG/M metagenome (GOLD analysis project Ga0114129, IMG submission 80071) | Populus rhizosphere microbial communities from Tennessee, USA - Rhizosphere MetaG P. deltoides SRZDD1 (version 2) (version 2) | ecosystem: Host-associated > Plants > Roots > Rhizosphere >...
TCTTTGATCCACTGTCGCGCTACCTCGCCTGGATGATGCGGACGGTCGGCAAGCCACTTCTCCATGCGAAGGAAATTGAGCAATTTTTGTTTGTCGGCGGAAACTTCCGCCAAGTCGAGATTGTATTTCAGCAGAGTTCGCATCGGCGTCATCGAGGCAAAGATCGAACCCATAAACTCGCCGGGCAAATTACCGTGCGCCGCAAGCAGGCGGTCAACATCTTCCGGCGTAATGCTCCGCGTCCATATGTTGATAAAGCCGTGGCCGAGCCGCCTCTGCGCATCTTCTGCGTGAAAATCAATCGGCGTGACGACCAGAATCAGGTTTTGCAAATCTTCCGGATGGAGCGCTGCGTAACAAAGGCTGAAAGTGCCACCCTCGCAGATGCCGACCACGTTAACCCGCTCGCCGCCCTCATTTCGACTCACGGCCTCGACAGCATCGGCAAGGTAATCATTTATGTAATCGTGCATTCCAAGAAAGCGATCCGCCCGCGAGGGACTGCCCCAATCTATTACATAGACACACACTCCGCTGCGCAGCAGGTTGCGCACTAGTGAACGATCCTCTTGAAGGTCAACGATGCGGTAAGTGCCAACTAGGCTGAATACGATCAGGAGGGGTTGCTTGACCTTGCGCTCTGCTGTCGGTCGGTAGCGATACAGCACCACCTTGTCGGAACGCCAAACCTCATCCTTTTCCGTGGTGGCAATCTCCACTTCGTCATCGCGAGTGTTCGTTAGAAGCTTGGCGCCATCTAACACCTTGCGGCTCAACTCGCTTGTATCGCGAAAGACTTCAGTAAAGTTAGCAAATGGCTGTGATTTGGCTTCGGTCATGATACAGCCTTCGGTCGTGGAGACGCCCGGCTCGGAGTCGTTCGCTCGTTGTTCGCGCGGCGCAACGCTCGAACTTCGCGACGAAGGTCTGAAACCGTCCGCGTCAGGTCATCTATCTCAGGCCGAGTCGGGAATCCAAACAGCTCTCCGTAGAGATCAGCGAGTTCTTGTTGCACGATACGCAAATTACTGCTTGCACGCAGGAGTTCGCGTTGCGTGTCAAGAAAGGTGGCTGTGCTCTGCGCTTCGAGCAAATGCCGATTAGCGATTTCGACCCACATCGCGACTAGATCACTTCGCGACCCGATAGGTTTCGCCTTTGTTACAGCCTCATTCAGCTTACCGGCAAATTCGGATGCAGCCTTCGTCCACGCTGCAAGCACGTTGGTTTGATGTTTGACGCTTGCCGCCCGAGCCGCTGTCCATGCACTCATTAGCGCAAGCAACTTGCGTTCGATATGCCCGAAATCTGCGAATTTCGGGCCCTCCACTAGATGTCGCACCGGCTGATCCACGATACCAATCGCGTTCAACCATTCGTGCGGGTCAAAAACCTTTTTCAGCAATTCAGTCGTTATTCGGTCGCTTCCCGTTTTGCCGCTTTCCTCGGTCAAAGACTGAGGGAGATCTTTCCAGGTCTGCATGAGCGTTTGGTAGGCGGCAGCAGCACTTTGGAAATCGCCGTCGGGGACGGCGAAAGATTGCCAAGGCATCATCATCGGCCCAGGCAATGCCATTCGAGTGGCTATGTCCTTCATCATGGCCTGCTGAGCGGCTGTGACCGCCTCGCCACCCTTCGTCCACATGTCGGTGATCAATTTCGCGTAGTCGAGCTCCGCCATAATTCAATGGTCTCCGCCCAATTGCCCTAATTTACGCGGGCTTCTCGTAGCCTTACACGAGGATTGGCCTTTGAAGTGGTCGTCAGATTAAATTCTTGGGCGCCTGCGTGCCAATAGCGCCTCGAACTAGCGATGATAAGAATTTTGTATTGGTCGTTCGCGTAACCTGGGCATTGCCGAGAGATTCTGCAAAGCTGCCGTGGGAACCCCCCGGGTTGCCGGGACCACCCAGGTCAAAAGACTGGCAACTGACCCATTCCCCAGACCAATTTGTCAATCGTGTTTGATGATCAGGGTCTTGAGAGTCGAGAATTCATACAGGGCCTCAAATCCTTTTTCCCGCCCATGGCCAGACTTCTTCATGCCGCCAAATGGCAATTCAATGCCGCCGCCGGCTCCGTAGGCATTGATGTAAACCTGTCCGGCTCGAACCTGTCGCGCGACGCGAATGGCGCGTGAACCATTCTGTGACCATATCCCTGCCATCAGGCCAAACTCTGTCCCGTTTGCGAGCTGGATCGCATCGTATTCATCGTTAAATGGCATCGCTGATAGCACTGGACCAAACACTTCGTCGTTTGCCAGTTCGTTCGATCGGGGCACCGGCCCGTAAATTCTAGGGGCGACAAAATATCCCTGCTTCGGTACTCCGGCCGCGATTTGACCTTCCGCAAGCAACGGAACACCTGCGTCGGCAGCGCGCGCGAAAAAACCTTCCACTCGCTGCTTTTGACTCGCACTGATCACCGGACCGAGATCGAGATCCATCTCCGGCGTTCCCGCTCGTAAAGTTCTGAATTTGTCCCGAAGTCGTGTAATCACCTCGTCGTAGGCCTTGCGCTCGACAATGACCCGCGAGCCAGCGGAACAGGTCTGGCCGGCGTTCTGAACGACAGTGTTTGCTATGATCGGAATTGCGGAATCGAGGTCGGCATCGGAGAAAATCACATGGGGTGATTTGCCGCCGAGTTCCAATGTGCAGCCAATGTGATTTTTGGCGGCCGCCGTTTGGATAAGGGTACCTACCTCCGGTGAGCCGGTGAATGCTATAAAGTCGATGCTGGGATGATTGGCCAAAGCGTTTCCCGCTTCCTCACCCAATCCTGGCACGACGTTGATGACACCATCGGGGAAACCAACTCCCGCGGCTAGCTCAGCGATGCGGAGAGGAGTAAGGCAAGCCTCTTCCGCAGGTTTGATTACAGTTGTGTTTCCGACGGCCAGGGCCGGAGCGAGAGTCCGGCCAAACATCTGAGCAGGATAATTCCACGGAATGATATGCCCTGTGACGCCAAATGGTATGCGTTCCGTGGGGACGAAATAGCCTGGGAGGAACGGAATTGTCTCGCCGTGAAGCTTATCAGCAGCCCCACCATAAAACTCAAAATATCTGACGGTTGCGGTGATATCAGCCCTCGCTTGCTTCAATGGCTTACCGGTATCGCGCGCTTCGAGTTTGGCGAGGTCTTCCGCATCATCAGCGATCGCTACAGATAACTTTGAGAGCAGCCGACCACGCTCAGCTGCCGTCATTCTGCCCCATGGACCCGAGTCAAACGCATAACGTGCGGCGTTAACAGCCCCATCTACATCCTCGGCGCCACCAGCTGCGATTTTGGCAAATACTAATCCTTCAGCAGGCGCCCATACATCCACGCTACGACCTGATGCAGCGGGTTTCCAGCAATTTGCGATAAAGACACCTTGGGGAGCGGCAGGTGATACATGTAAATTCATGAGAAAGACTCCTTGGAGGCGTCAGCGTAATGCACTGGCGCGGCGAGAGTGAGAAAACTCTGCTCGTAGAACCTGCGAGTGTTCACCCAGAGCGGGCACGGCGCCGAGTACAGGCGTCGCGTCATCAAGGATCATTCCTGGCGCCAGACAGCGAACCGGTCCGGTGGGTGTTTGAACTTCGATATATCGATTCTGCGGGTGGTGGGCGACGTCTTCCATCGAGCTTACTCGTCCGTATGCGATACGAGCCTGTTCTAGGCGCGCCACCACCGACTCCCGCGACCAACTGGAGAATTTCGTAGAGATGATGTCGTTGAGTGCAGGTCGGTTCGCCACTCGGAGATCGTTGCCCGCAAAGCGTTCGTCAGTCGCTAACCGGGCGTTTTCGAGAACCGATTCGCAGAATACCGCCCACTCGCGCTCGTTCTGGATTGAAATCAAAACCGCTTTGGAATCACCGCAAATGTATGCGCCATAAGGAGCGATGGTCGGATGTTCGAGTCCCGCACGCGCCGGAGTCTGTCCACCATACATAAATTGCAGAAATGGGACATTCATCCAGTCCGAGAGCGCGTGATAAAGCGATACGGCGATATGTCTTCCTTGACCTGTTCGCTCTCGTGCCAGCAATGCTTGCAAGACCGCCTGAAAAGCCGTCATCCCCGCGGCGATATCGCAGACTGACACGCCGACTCTTGCGGAGCCATGTTCGTTACCGGTAATTGAAGAAAGACCACTCTCTGCTTGGACGAGTAGATCGTATGCTTTCAAGTCACGAAAAGGCCCGGTGTCACCATATCCCGAGATTGAACAGGTAATGAGTCTTGGATTGATGGTTCGCAGCGCTTTGTTCCCAAAGCCAAGTCGATCGATAACCCCGGGCGCGAGATTTTGAATAAATATGTCAGCGCGCGCGATCATGGCCAATAGCACATCGGCGTCCGCTGGCTTTTTGAGGTCGAGACAGATGGATTTTTTACCCCGGTTGAGCCAAACAAAATAGGCGCTTTCACCGTGCACCAGCGAATCGTAATTGCGGGCGAAATCACCTTCCGGCCGCTCTACTTTGATTACGCGAGCACCTGCATCTGCGAGACGACACGACACATAGGGAGCCGCCACTGCCTGTTCCACCGATACCACAAGAAGGTTCTCGAGGTCGTTCGTCATTGCTCTCCTCCCGAGCTTACCTTTTAGATCGTCCGGCCGCCGTCGACCTCCAGGATTACGCCTGTGAAAAATTCAGCTTCGTCTGAACAAAGAAAGAGAGAGGCCGCCGCCACGTCCGACGGCTTCGATAAACGTCCTAGTGGGATCGATGCGAGAAATTTCGCCCGTATTTCGGGAGAATCGGTGCCGAGGAAAGTCGGCAATAGCGGTGTGTCCCCAATGACCGGCGCAAGCGCATTCACACGGATCTTGTCTGGCGCAAGTTCAACCGCCATTGCTTTGGTTAGTAAGTGCACGGCCCCCTTTGATCCGCCATACCACGTTAACCCAGGACGAGGCCGCAGCCCCGCGGTCGAGCCAATATTGAGCACGACACCACCACCTTGCGCGCGCATCACGGGAATAACAGCGTGCGCCATATGGAATATCGATTTCACGTTGACGGCATAAACGCGATCGAATTCGGGTTCCGTAACTTCGAGCATCGGCTTATTTTTGTGCGTGGTGCCAGCGTTGTTGACCACGATATCGACGCGCCCGAAATGACCGCGAGTGGTCTCCACGGCACTGCGCACGTCGGCTGCCGAGGAAACATCGCATTCAATTGGCAAGGCAACCTTGCCGATTTCGGTGCTAATGCCGCGAGCTCCCTCTTTGTTGAGATCCACAACGGCAACGCGAGCGCCTTCCCGCGCGAACATCCGCGTAATTTCGGCTCCAAAACCTGACGCCGCGCCTGTAACGAGCGCAACCTTGTCCTGCAATCGCATGCATTGCTCCTTCTTAGACAACATTCACTTTTAGAGACTTCAGTTAATTTAGTGCGTCGTATTCGAGCCTTTGGACGCGGTAAGCAGCTATGATTTCACATCCGAAAGTTATTCCGAAGATACGTAATACCTAGAGCTGCCATCGCGATTGATTATAGCTCGCTGGTTTTGCGTCCCTTCGTTCTGCTTGCGTCTCTCTGCCGCGAAGGCTAGTGATCGGCAATAACTGATTTTGGCGGCTTTAGGGCGGATGCCTTATCGGCACTCCGTGGAAAACGGCGTGACGAAATCCAGCGATGTGGCGTACGCAGCAACGGCGAACAAAACATCAATCGTGAAACCAGGAGCGAATGCCATGAAGGTGAGCGTCGAAATAGACTGCACGCCGATTGAAGCGCGCCAGTTTTTTGGTCTTCCGAACGTCGAACCCATGCAAACGGCCATGATGGCCAAAATAGAACGGCGCCTGGTGGAGCAAGTCGATCGCTTCTCACCGGACGCACTAATGCGAAGCTGGCTTTCCGTGTTTCCTCAGAATTCCGAGACGCTCCAGAAGATATTCGCCGGCATGATGGGTCAAAGCAAACCCGAGTGAACACGGTCACAGGGCTTGTCCAAGCGGTCTAGGAAATAGTTATCGCCGCTATCCTTGAAAGTTATTTCCGCCGTACCAAGGCGCCCTCTAAGAATTCTAAACTGGAGATGGGCGCCACAACAATGCGACACTCAAGCCCAGTGGACGCGCGTTCACGCACTTTTGGCAGCGCGTCAGAGAAGGTCTAGGGAGAACCCGGTGGCGTTGGTAGTTCGCAACGTCAGCATTTCTTTCGGCGGTACTCTCGCCGTGGATGCGATGGATTTGGACGTTGCCGCTAGCGAGATCGTCGGCTTAATCGGTCCGAACGGGGCAGGCAAAACCACTTTCATCAACTGCGTTTCGGGAGCATACCAACCAAACACTGGGTCTGCACTTTGGAATGAGCATGAGCTCATCGGTCTCCCCCCGCATCAACAACTCCGGCTCGGCATTGCACGTACCTTCCAAAATGTCGCATCACTCCATGATTTGACGATACTGGATATTGTCAAGCTTGGCGCGAACATGCGTGGGGATTTATCGATGTCAGCGCGAATCGCTGGCATGTTCCGTTCGGAAGAGCGGCTTGAGCAGGAACTAATTGAGACACTGCTTCGTCCGCTCAAGCTCGCCGATGTCGCTCATAAGCCAATTCAAACGCTCTCGTACGGCCATCGCAAGGGTGTCGATCTTGCGCGGGCCTTAGCCTCGAAGCCTGAGCTCTTGCTGCTCGACGAACCGGTCGCCGGCATGACGGCACAAGAGGGGATGGCGATGGCAGGACTCATACGCGAGGTGCGCGATCGCTTCGGCTGCGCCGTCATCATGGTCGAGCACAAAATGGACGTCGTTAACAGCACCTGCGACCGCATTACCGTCATGGCATCAGGCGCAAAAATTTTTTCTGGCTCCCCAGTGGAAGTTCAGCGCGACCCCGAGGTACGTCGTGTTTACCTGGGGGAAGACTGATGTTTTTCATTCAACTTCTGTCGGCGGGCATCGCCACCGGTTCCATATATGCGCTGATCGCGATCGGCATTGTGCTGATCTACAAATGTTCGGGCGTAGTCAACTTTGCACAGGGCGCCTATGCGATGGTCGGTGCTTATGTCACCTATGCTCTCACAAAGCTCGGTTTCCCCGCATTGGTCGCGGTTCTCGCATCTATGATGGTCCTGGCGGCGCTGGGCATTGCCACCGAAAGACTAGTGCTGAGGCCAATGCTGCGCGCTCCCGTAGTTGCAGTGATGATGGCAACTCTTGGCATCCTAATTTTCGCCAAGGCAATCTGCCTGGCGATATGGGGGCCAGACCAAATCGCGTTTCCGAAGATATTTCCCGAGGGCAGCATCAATCTCGGCGGCATCTTCATGACTTACAACTACGTCGCCGCCGGAGTGCTTTCGGCAACCTTATGCGCCGCCTTCCTCGCCTTCTATCAGTTCACCTCATTGGGCCTCATGCAACGTTGCGCAGCAGACAATAGCCGAGCCGCCCTCGCAATCGGCATCCACGTAAGCAATCAAGTTTCGATCGCGTGGGGAATGTCGGCGGCACTCGCGGGCCTTGGCGGCACGCTGTTAGCAACCCTCAACGGTCTTTCTCTTGGCCTTGAAGCAATCGGACTAGTTGCGTTTCCCGTAATTGTGCTGGGCGGCTTGACGAGCCTTGGAGGTGCTTTTGTTGCCGGAATCCTGCTCGGTGTGCTTGAGGCGTTTACCGATGGTCTGCTGACTCCTGCGATCGAAGATTTCCTGCGCGCTTATACCAACGTTTATTCAGTTGGGGCGCTACAACAGGTTGTCCCATACGCTCTGCTCGTTCTCATGCTGCTCGTTCGACCGCAAGGAATTTTTGGTCGGCGTGGAACCGAAAGGATCTGATCCGATGCGCGGTCGCGATACCGTATTGGTGATCCTCATAGCGCTGGTCTGTGCAGCCGGAAGTTTTGCGCTCAGCCGATACATGGCCTTCCTTGTTTATTCCGTTGCCATTGCCGCAATCGGTGCGCTCGCACTTAATTTGTTAATCGGATATTGCGGCCAGATCAGCTTTGCCCAGGGCGCGTTGCTAGGCGTAGGCGCTTACGCAGCTGGAAATCTTGGCAATGCAGGGTTCGATTTTGTCGCAATTCTTGGCGCCGGGCTGGCAGGAGCATTGGTTAGCGCGCTTATCGGCCTGCCCGCGATGCGGCTTCGCGGTCTTTATTTCGCCATCGCTACGCTCGCGGCACAGGCTATTCTTGAATATCTGTTCAAGACAGTTGAACCGATAACAAAAGGAATATCGGGACTCACTATCTCACCATTGACCCTTTTCGGCGCGCGGATAGTGTCCGATCAGGGCTATGCGTCGATCGCCATTGTCATCCTATTGCTTACGTGGCTGTTCTTATCTTGGTTGATACGAACGAATCTCGGGCGAGCATTCCTGGTAGTGAGAGAAAGCGAACTCGTAGCCAAGGGCATGGGGATCAACGTGGCCCGCACAAAAATGTGGGCTTTCGTCATTAGCGGTTTCATTGTTGGAGTTGCTGGCGCGCTAATCGGATTCACTTCGCGACTGGCTAATCCTGAAGCTTTCGCACTTCACCTGTCTATCGATTACATAGCAATGATCATCGTTGGCGGCCTCGGCTCCTGGCTCGGCTCACTTATTGGCGCGATCTTTGTGGTTCTTTTACCAGAGGCAATCCAAAGGCTGGGCGAATGGCTTCACGTCGCCGATCTGGTATTCGCTATGCGCGAAATGGCATTCGGCATCCTGATTATCGTCTTCCTAATCTTTGAGCCGCGCGGCCTCGCGGCTCTAGGTCGCTCTCTAGCCACGCGATTTACTCGGCCAACAAAAATCCAAGGCAAGAGCGTGGGATGACTCAAACATCCTCGCCGCTAGTCCAACAAAGGAGGAAATCAATGTTCAAGCGCATTTGTATCGCGACTACGGTCCTGGCAAGCCTGGCGGCTGCTTTTCCGGCGGCTGCGAACGTCAACGTCTGCATCTGGGGTACGATCACGGGACCCGACGCGCTTGTAAATGGCATGTCCTACGGCACCCGTGACTATCTCGAATATCTTAACAAAACTCAGGGCGGCATTGCGAAGCAGAAGGTGAACGTTCTCTTTCTTGACGGCCGCTACCGACTTGACGAAGAACAAAAGATTTATCGCCGCTGCATAGAACAGGAGAACGCAGTGGTGGTGAACGGGTGGTCGACTGGCGCCATCAAGGCTTTGCGCGACCAGATCAATCAGGACAAAACGCCGTTCATCACGGAATCGTTTTCGAGCGAAGTCCTCGATGTCAAGCAATACCCATACATCTTTATGGCTGGCCCCACGTACGAGCAGCAAATGATCATCGGCTTGCGCGATCTCGCCGCGAAAGGTGGCAAGACGGTGGTCCTAATGCACGGTGATAACGAATACGGTCGTGGGCCCGTCAATGTCGTGCGGAAGTCGGGTGTCATCGAACAGTTAAAGCTTCAGCTAATCGATACTGTTGAATTCAGGTTCGACACACAGGATGTGACCGCGCAGTTACTACGCATAAAATCTCGCAATCCAGACTTGATCTACGTGCAAGCCTCGACCCCACAAGTACTGGTGATTCTGCGCGACGCAGCAAAAGTGGGGATTCCCGCCTCCAAGTTCATGGGCAATTTGTACAACATCAGCCCCACTATTCCCGAACAGTTAGGTGCTAATGCCAACGGCTTCCGAGCAATCCAGGCGTACGCCGATTTCGGGGCCGACATCCCAGCTATGAAGCAGATCAATGCCTACAAAGCTGCAGGAGGTACCATCGAAAAATCGGACCTCTACTACATGAAAGGATGGCTCAAGGGCATCGCCATCGCTGCGGCGATCGAGGGCGCAATAAAAAAGAACGGCGGCACGGTGCCGACGGATATTGCCGGGTTCCGCAATACGGTGCGGGACCAGCTTGAAAGTATCAAAGGGCTCGATGACGGCGGCATCACGCCTCCACTCGATTTCTCGAACCATCAGGGATCGGTTCAGGCCCGCATCTCTGAGATAAAAGACGGCAAATATGTTGCCGTCAGCGATTGGATCGACGCGAAGTAAGATTGAAATCAACAATGAGGTCGGACAGTGCTTGAAGTCCGCAATGTCTCGGTCAGGTACGACAAAGCGATAGTCGCCTTGGAGTGCGTCGACTTCGCCGCGGAGAAAGGCGGTGTCGTCGCGCTTCTAGGCCCGAACGGAGCCGGTAAGACAACGCTCATGAAAGCGGTCGCCGGAATGCTTCCGTTCGAGCAAGGGGAAGTTGTCGAAGGCAACATCACGTTCGAAGGAAAACGGGTGGACCGGGAGCATCCGGCGGTGATCACACGCTCTGGCATCGCCTTAGTCCAGGATGGCCGGCAATGCTTTCGCGAGCTCACGATTGCGGAGAACTTGCGAGCGGCCTCCTTCGTACATCCCAATGGGGCCGAAGAGCGACTCGATACTGTCTTCCGGTACTTTCCGTTTCTCAAGGAAATGCAGGAACGACAAGCGGGGCACCTCTCTGGGGGTCAATTGCAGATGTTGGTCATTGGCATGGCACTGATGGGTAACCCCAAGCTGCTAATGCTTGACGAGCCGAGCCTTGGCCTTTCACCCGTCATGGTCCAGGGGGTTTTCAATATCGTAGAGAAAATGCACAGAGATCTCGGGATGACAGTGATTGTCGCGGAACAGACCGTTCCCCGCCTACTACAGATCGCAACCGACGTTTATGTCCTGTCTCGCGGTCGAGTTGTCATGCACACTTCACCAGCCGAAGCTGACCAGGACGCACTCCAGCGTGTCTATCTGAGCTGAGTGCGAACCGATCAGATCGTTCTGTGGGGAAGCCAAAGGGCACGGGAAAATGAAGGCTTTGCTCAGCCGAGCGCCGGGAGGTCCTGACACGCTTGTGTTGGAGGACGTTCCGAAGCCACGCCCTGGTCCTGGAGAAGTGTCGATCCACGTCAAAGCCTGTGCCGTAAATTACCCGGATACACTTATCATCGAAGACCGCTACCAGTTCAAACCTCCGCGTCCGTTCTCACCGGGCGGCGAGGTCTCTGGCGTAGTCTCTGAGATCGGCGCGGGTCTCTCTGGCATTGCACATGGCGACCGTGTGATCGGCTGGTGCAACTGGGGTGGAATGGCTGAAAGACTTGTGGTGCCTGCTGCCCGCTGCATCCCCATTCCCGATATTATGCCTTTCGATGAAGCGTCGGCCCTAATGACCACTTACGGGACCTCCTATTATGCCCTCAAGGTCCGAGGACACCTCAAGCGTGGAGAGACAGTGCTGATCCTCGGTGCCGCCGGCGGAGTTGGGCTTGCTGCTGTCGAACTCGGTAAGGCGATGGGCGCGCACGTCATCGCAGCCGCATCCTCAGATGACAAAGTCGAGGTGGCCAAGCAACGCGGCGCCGACGTCGGCGTCGTCTATCCGCAAAAATTGAGCGGCAAGGAAGATGCGCGCAATCTGACCAGCGCATTAAAACAGGTGTGTGGCGATCGCGGTGCCGACGTCATTTATGATGCCGTCGGTGGCGATTATGCAGAGGCGGCGCTGCGTTGCATCGCCTGGGAAGGGCGTTTTCTGATAGTGGGATTTCCGGCGGGAATTCCGCGCATTCCGCTCAATTTGCCACTGCTTAAGTCCTGCGACATTGTAGGCGTTTTTTGGGCGGCCTGGATTGACAAAGATCCAAAAGGCTTTGCGGAAAGCACGCGTGACCTGATGGACTTTTACAAGACCAATAAGATCAAGCCACTTATATCCAAGCGCTTTCCGCTTGAGCGCGCGGGCGAAGCAATAACCTGTCTCGCGTCGCGCAACGCGTTGGGCAAGGTCGTTGTGTTGATCAACGACGGGGCTGACATCCGATAATGAACTGTTGCTAAGCCCATACTCTGATCCCCGTTGGAGTCTCAAGAGAAGGCTCCTTGAGCCCGTATGTGATGAAACGCCCATACTCTAAGAACATGTCCGACAGCTTGATCACAACCCGTTTTTTGCCCGCAAGCGGTTCCTCGCCAGCGCTCGAACTCCTTGAGGTGCGCAGAAACGGTACTACGGAAAATCCTCCGATTCTGTGCCTGCATGGGGCGTTCGGTGGCGCCTGGATGTGGGAACAATTTCTGCGTGCTGCCAAGACCCGTGGTAGGCGAGCGATAGCGATCAGCGTTCGCGGACACGGTGCCAGCGAAGGCCGGCAGCTACTGCGCACTTCGACGCTGGCAGATTATTCCGCCGACGTGCTCCGCGCATTCGATGAGTTTGACGAGGCTCCCGTTGTAATCGGGCATTCACTTGGGGCGTTGCTTGCCCAGCGATTACTCGGTCGGGTGATGATGCGCGCCCTGGTAATGTTGGCGCCATTGCCCCCCGAAGGCATGGTTTTTATGAGTCCGCGGCTCTTCGCAACGGTCCCGGAAATTTGGTTAGGGTTTGCGCACGCGCTTCTGGACTCTGAACATCCTGTACCTGAGCAACTTAAGGATCTCATATTTGCAGATCGCTTTGCTCCTGAAGCTGCGCGACGCTGCTTAGCCCGTATGGGACCGGAAAGTGCACGGGTGCTGATGGAATCCCATCTACCACTACCAACCGCTCCGGCCTTGCTATTTGGAGTGCCGGGGCTCGTGATTGGCGGCGATGCTGACCCTCTTGTGACAATAGACTCCCTATGGCGCACTGCTCTGTATCACGGCGCGGCTCACATAACGGCGCCAAAGTTCGGCCACCTGTTGCATCTCGAACCTGGAGCAGACCAAATCGCTCGAATGACGATCGATTGGCTTGAGAAACAGGGTCTATGATCAGCGCGCTCTTTTCCTTGTTGCTGTCTCCTGAAATCAAGAGTGAACAAACATCGCCGGTAATGACCCGAGGGGAACAAGTAAAACGCGGGACACCGGAGGCTTGCGGGCGTCACAAAGACTTTCATTGTTTGCGCGCAGGGTCCATGCTTGCCTTGCAAACGCAGACAGGCCGCAAAGTCGGATTTCAGAGCCATGGATACTATCAAGTCGCTATTCACTGCTACGGCAACGGCGACCGGTGGTCGCAATGGCCATACGGAGGCAAGCGACGGTTCGGTTCGCGCAGATCTTTCGGTGCCAAAGGCGATGGGTGGGCCAGGGAAACCGAACACGACCACGCCGGAGCATCTTTTCGCGGCCGGATACGCCGCATGCTTTGGGGGCGCTCTCGATTACGTGGCTAAGCAGCACAAAAAGGACGCGACCAACGGTCGCGTGACGGCGAATGTCAGCATTGGCCCACGCGAGGGCGGCGGGTTTGGTCTCGCCGTGAGGCTTCATGTCGAGGACAAGAGCCTCCCGCAAGCGGAACTGGACGAGCTCGCTCGGGAAGCGCATGAGAAAATTTGCCCCTATTCGCATGCTACTCGCGGAAACGTAGACGTACAGATCGAGGTGAAGGGCGCCTGAGCGCCTTCAACAACCGATACGCAATGCGATGACCGGCCTCGTCGACGCCGCGACAAATACGCTCGTCAAATCAATGTCCGCTTTACCCCCAAAAGCAGACATTCGCACGCGTGGTCGAAATGTCCGCTTTGAGCCAATAGCGGACATCCAAAGTGCCTTCCTCGGCTGTCAGACGAACACAGCAGATTCGGCAGGCCAGTTCGATCGCGTAACGCGGAGCGAGACGAGGCGCTTGAGCAACAGATAGCGACGCTGGGGGCGCTTGTCTGCAGCGGGTGCCCCAAGGAAATCCGCCGTTTCAGTTAGGGCGTACTCATAAATTGTATCAGCTTGCGCTGCAAGCGAATGCCCGCTTTGCGCCCAAAAGCGGACGCCACCAAACACGGTCGTCATTTCCGATAAGTGCCACAAGGCGACCCTGGGGCGCCTTTAATCGATCACCTCGTCCGCAGTAGCAAGAAGCGTGGGCGGTACTGTGAGGCCGAGCGCCTTGGCGGTCTTCACATTGACGACCAA